>Ga0265338_10000237_pt1 | contig 101850 bp, 78 predicted proteins | sample 42126metaG_FD_193579 | JGI IMG/M metagenome (GOLD analysis project Ga0265338, IMG submission 193579) | Rhizosphere microbial communities from Carex aquatilis grown in University of Washington, Seatle, WA, United States - 4-21-26 metaG | ecosystem: Host-associated > Plants > Roots > Rhizosphere...
ACGCCGCACCGTGCGTTGCGCGCTTTACATGGCCACTTTGAGCGCTGTCCGTCATGACCGCATCCTCAAAGCGTTTTATACCCGTTTGCGCGCTGCCGGCAAAAAACCATTGGTCGCCATCACGGCGCGCATGCGCAAACTCGTCGTTCTCATGAATCATCTACTTAAAAATGAAAACTTTCAGCTTGCCAGCTAACACCGTTGCTTGGGGAGAGGGCTAGGGTGAGGGAGAGCAACATTTGTAGGAGCCGACGTGAGGAGGCTCTAATCAGTTCCCCAAGACATGCACGTCAACGGCACTGAACTAATCAAACACCCGGCCACCAGCCAACCGCTACCCCCTCTCCCATCCGATGGGAGAGGGCCGGGGTGAGGGCATTCCCAAAAATCCAGTTCACCCCAACAACTCATTCACCTTCGCCATCACCTGGAAAGCATCCGCCACATACAGCACATCCGCCTTGCCACGCGCCCAACCGCAATTCGGGTCCAGGCTGATCGCCCGGCGCTCGCCGATGAATCGCCAGCCCACCGTGTGCGGTTCTTCCCCATGGCAACACGTGCTCAAACCCTTCGCATGACGCGGCGTCGACCCCGTCTGCCCGATCTGGTTCATGTGCGATAAAAATGGCAACACCGCTTCGCCTTCTCCGCCCAGGTCCACCAGCGATTTGCTGCTGCCCAATGACGCGCGCGACACCTTCAGAAAATCCAAAATCAATTTCGCCGCCTCCGGCACATGCGTCTGGCCGTCGGCCTGTTTCTTCGTCCAGCCCGCCCCGGTCACGAACAATAATTGCGCATCCGGCCGAATCGTTTGCGCGTCCGCCTTCGGTTCGCGGATGCCCACCACCGTCGTTCGCTTCGCGTTGTCAGCCAGCGCCACATTCACCGTCTCCACGCTCGCCGTCCCCGCACCGCACTCACAGGCTGGCTGGCTGCCCGGGTCGATCCCGATGAACCACGGACGTTGTGTCCGTGTCGATGTCCCTTCCATGCGCTGACGATAAAACCACCGGCTCACCGAAATCTTCCCGTCCGCCACCGCCACGCCCGTGACATGCGTGTCCGCCACGCCACCCAGTCGCTGGGCCACACCAGGCAACATCCGCGCCACGCGCGCCGTCGCCGCAGCCACGACTATCGTCGCCTGTGCCGCCTTGCAAAGCGCTTCCGCCGCCGCCGCGTCGGTCGCATAACGCGATTGACCGAACTCCGCCCCCGTCACCCCAAAATATTTCGTCGCCGGACACGCCGCGATTGAGTTGGCCGCCGCCTGCACATTTTCGCCGATCAACCCGACGACCAGCTGCGAACCTACCAACGCCTTGTGCAACGTGCCCGCCGTGTGCAACGCCTCGCGCGCTGATTTCGCCAGTGAACCGTCCCTTTCCGTGTGTGCCAGAACAAGTATCGTTTCCATATTTTGAATTTTAGCCGCAAAAAGGCACAAAAAGCGCAAAACTAAATGGCCTCAGACAATACATATTTCCTGACTTCCAATTTTCGTGAACCGAAGTTGACCAAAAGGCCGTGTTCGATACGACAACCGCGCAGATAACCGGGCAATTGGGCGACATACTCATCAGTCAACGCTTTGCACGCCTTGAGCTCGACAACGAGCTCACCCCCCAACCAGAAGGTCAGCGAAATAGTCGCCGAGCGGTGTGCCGTCTTCGTCAAGCACCTGCAACCGGTGTTGCTGCAAAACCTCGGTGCCTGCCTTACGAGGCGATGCACCAGGCCATTCTCATATACCTTTTCCAAATGGCCGTGTCGCAAATAGCACTGCAACGCAAAGGAGGTTTCGCGGACTATGTCACAAAGCTGGAAGATTTCGGTTTGTGTTTTCATGCCCCTTTTGTGCCTTGCGCGCTTTTTCGCCGCAATCTTTTCTTGAGCATGGCCACAAAAATACACTACGGACACAAGCCTGATTGCGTTCGAGTCTCTGACACATCAGATTTCGTGTTTTCCATTTTTGTGCCTTCTGTGCCTTTTTGCGGCAATCACTTCTTTATCCACTCCACAATTTCCTTCGCGATCTCCTCCGCCGATTTGTCTTTCACAATCTTCGTCTCGCGCATCTGTTTCGGCAGTGCCACGCCCGCAAAACTCAGTCCCGACCCCGCCAGTTTCACCGGCTTGGCTTTTTGCAACGCCGGCATCACCGTGCGCATGTTCACCATGCCCACCTGCGGATTATTCTTCGGCACCGGCAGATTCCCCGTCGCCCAGCCAAGCAAGGCCGGCGCACCCGCGCATTTGGATACCTGATGCCGCCCGCCTTCGATGCGCTCATAGATTTCCAGCGACCCATCCGCGCTCACCTTCAATTCATCCACACCCTGGAATTGGTCCACAATGCCCAGCCGTTCGCCCACCATCTGCATCGTGGCGCCCGCTCCACGCGAAGCCGATTCCCAGCCGCCGAACAATAACAGCTTCGTCTTATCAAGGCCCGGTATCGCACCGATGCCTTCCGCGAGCACCGCCGCCGTTTCCGTTGCGTCCGTGAAGCCGCCCGCCGGACCATCCAGCGCTACCAGCTCGAATGGCACCCGCTGCGCCACCGTCATCATCACCTGTTGCAGCTTGGCCTTCGGCCCCAGGCTGACCAGCCACACTTTGCTGCCGGGCATTTTGCCGGCCAGATTCGCCGCCTCATAAAGCGCATGGCTCGCCCACGGATCCAGGATGGCCGGCAACATCGCTTCATTCTTCAGCGCAGGGCCGGTGGGTGTCGCGACCGGTTCCAATGTCTGCAACGGGTCCGGCACGATGCTTCCGCAAACAACGATTTGATAGGCTATGCTCATGATTTTCAGATTACGGGTTCATCCTGGGCCTTGAGAGGCGCGGGGTATTGCGCATTGACCATCTGGCGCACCTCCGCCAGCCATTGCGCCCGCTGTTCCGGCGTGCTGGTGACTACCAACGTGAACGCCCGCCGCTGCACGTTCTTCACGCCGCAAAGTGCGAAGATGCATTTCTTCCAAAGCAACTCCAGCGGGTCGCCAAAAATCTCCCGCTCACGTTCATCCGGCGTGTTCGCCGTGTTGAAGACAATGGCCGACCTGGCCGCGAGCAACCCCTGCGGCACACCTTCACCTTTGTCGTTCGCCACAAAACGGTAAGCCACACCCATCCGCAGCACGCGGTCGATCCAGCCTTTCAATATCGCCGGCGGCATTCCCCACCAGTTCGGATGCACAACGATGATGCCATCCGCCGCCGCTATCTCCACGCAATGCCGCGCCACGATCGAGTCCAGTACCGCATCTTTCTGCAATTCCGCCGCTGTGAGTGCCGGGGGAAAATGTTCATGGCACAAGTCGTGCAAAACCACTTGGTGTCCGTTCCGGTGCAGCACGTCCGCCGCTGCGCCTGCGATCGCGTGGTTAAAACTCCCCGGATTCGGATGCGCAAGGATGATGGATATATTCATACGATTCAGACCGGTGCACTCCGCCGGTGTGAACCCGAATGTGCGTCCATCCCCGCGCCTGAACAAAGGTCAAACTGATGGGAAGACAAGTCTGGTGAAGCCTTTGCCAAAATATGTCACACGGAGGTTGTTTGTTGCGATTAATTCTCCGCCGAGTGCAATCCACCCGTCCCCGCCCGGAAGGCCACGTTCATGTGTTCGGGATTTTCCGGGTTCGCCTGCGAGCAATTCCACAGGCACGCGCCGCAGTGCACGCATTTCTCCCGGTCAAACACCGGCACGCCATTTTCCCCCGGCGCGATGGCTTGTCCGCTGCACGCTTCGATGCAGATCCGCCCACCGCATTTGCCGCAGAGTTCGGGATGCAGGAACACCACATGGTCCGCGTAGCCCGGCGGTGCCTGCACCTTGCCACCCATCAACAGCGCGTCCTGGTGCGATACCAGCAATTGCCCGTCGAACGGGATCGCTGGCCAGCCGCACTTGTCCATCAACGCGCCATGCAACGAACTGCTTTTCGCTTTGCATTCCTCGCGCAACTTCGCGAGCTCCTCGCGTGAAATACGTCCCTCATAATATTCTTCCACGGTCGGGATGCGTTTCCACGGCTGTAACGGTTTGCTGCCCAGTGAGAATTTTCCCTTCGTCAACCCGGCCAGCGCCATGCCCACCATCCCCGTGACCACGCCTTTCTGAAATCCGTCCCGGGATTTTTCCGCCACTCGCCCTTCCGCCTCCACCCAGCTCGCTTGGCGGCGTTTTGCATACGTCTCATCCAGATTCTGTTTCGTGAACGGCTTCCTGGCCTTCAACAATTCCAGTACCGCTTCGGCGAGTTGCGTGCCGCTCGCCCACGCTTCATCCACGCCCGAGCCCGTCAACACATTCGTCGTCCCGCTGCCTTCGCCGATGCGCGCATAACCATCACCCGTAAGATAAGGTTCCCCATGCTTGCCGGATTCGCCCAGCGTCTTTGCGCCCCACGACCGCAGCTTGCCGCCCTTGAGATATTTCCACAGATACGGATGCAATATCCAATGCTGGAGGTAGCGATACGCCGTGCGCGCCGGGCTATCGAACCACGACGGCACAAAAATCCCCAGTGATGCCACCCCGCCCGGATGCACGTAAAGAAACCCAAAAATCTCCGGCTCCGGATAACCGAACGTGTGCAGCACCGTGCCGGGCTTCAACGCAGAGCCCTCCGGCAGGTCCACCACAAATTTCATCCCCACCGCCCAATCGCGCGTGTGATTTCCCTTCGGCAGACCAAATTGCTCATCCAGTTGCCGCCCGATCGCACCCACCGGTCCATCGCCCACCACGGTCAGCGCTGCATGGATGTCCATGCCCGGGGTGAACCCATCAGAAGCCGCTCCCTTTTTATCCACGCCCTGGTCCATCAACCGCACACCCATGACTTTATTCTCTTCGATAAGCGCGTGCGCCACTGGCGTCCCCGGCCACACTTGCACCGTCCCCGTGTTTTGCAACTGCGCCCCCACCCATTGCATGAACTGGCCCATGGACAGCACCAATCCTCCGTGTTTGTGCAGGAATGACGGCGTCCACGGCAGGTTCAACGCATGATTCTCAAACGGCAGTGCAAATTTCGTCGTGCGTATCAATGCATCCGCCATGCGCAACGCCATCGAACGACGGCTCGCGCCCACCGGATCGAGCAGGTAAAGCACCTTCTCTTCGCCCACCGGCGCGGCCAGTGGAATTCCGGCCTGGTCGATTTCTGGAAAGCTTTCACGCAACGCCCGCGCCCTTGTCACCACGCCGGAAACCCCGAACCCGATGTCGTCCGCGCGTTCATAGCACAACACCTGCGGCGACATCCCCGGCATTGTGGCGCTCTCGACCGCCGGAGTGCCATCGGCATTCACGAGTTGTTTCGACAACCTGGTGAGAAACCCCGCCGTCGCCGGGCCAAAGCCGACACAGACGATGTCCACGTCCATCCGCTGCCGCTCGATCTGCGGTGAGGAAATATCCATGTTCAGACCGGATAATCCAACGCCTCACGCGTCATCACTTTGGTCAGCGATTTCGCCGCCTCATCTTTCGCCAAACGGCAACCGGTAAGGCACCCGTCCAGTTTGGCGCGCAGACGCACAAAGCCTTCCAACCCGGTGAACTTCACGCAGGGACCGGCTTTGCAGGGATGTTCCTGACCCGTTTCGGCCACATCCGCATAAGCGCGGGCCGCGCCGTCGATTCCCGGGATCAGCCCTTCCAGCGATTCCAGTTCCTCCGCGCAATAACAGGCATGGCAACTGGCCTCATCCCACGCCGGATGCCGGTTGTAACCGTAAATAAGTTCTGTCGTCACCCGGCTGACCTCGCCTGCCGCGCGAGCGGACTGGACATGGGCCAGATTCGTGAAGAAATCTACCGTGCCCGCCAACCCATCGGCGACCGCCGGATTTTCCGCGCCTTTCGTTTCCAGTTCCGTCACATCGAGGATGAACTGCCGCGCTGCCAGCAGCCAGCAAAGTGCGTCGGCCAGCGGAAATGTCACGCCCTGGCGTGTTTTGTGGAATAGTTTCACACCATCCGCATCGCTGGCCTGCATGACATGATCGAGGGTCCACAGCCAGAGCTGCATGGCGCTCGCCAGCGTGCAGGCGCCCGTGCCCGGCCTGGTTGAGGCCAACCGCCGCATCTCCGCGATCCACTGTCTGAACTGCGCCAGGAACAACTCATTCGTCATCGTGATGGAAAGCTGCAACCGCTGCACGGCCTCTGGCCCTTCATAAGTCGCTTCCAATTGCGCATCCATCCATTTCTGACCGAGGAATCCCGGACAATCTTCTGTGACGCCATAACCGCCCATCAGGCTCACCGCTTCGCGCATCATGTTCGCGCCATGGCCGGTGTTCCAAAGTTTGCACGCGGGGCAAAGCACGTTGGAGATGGAATTGAGCAGGGAAAACTTTATCATCGGGTCGGCTTCAAGTTCTTCCGAACGTTTCAGATCGCGTTCGCCGACCGGCTGGCCATTGATGGCCACCAACTCCATTGCTTCGGTCTGCTTTCGCGTCAGTTCCTTGAACGCCGCGCGGCCCGTCAGGTGTTCCGCCGCCAGCCGGCGGTCCTTTTCTTTTTCGAGCGGGTCCAATTCATCAAACAACCGGGCCGCCTCAAATCCCAGCGACGCGCTCGCTTCGCCGGTCGCCCACACATCCACCAGTCTATGCAGCGCGTCTTCTTTTTGCTGGATGCCAAATTCATAACGCGGCGTGCCCGGCGCGCCTTCGCCCCCACGGAAACGACGGCGTTGATAGAGTATTACCGGCTCCACGGCAGAGAGCAGCTTCGCCGCTGTCATCAGTCCCACCGTTACCCGCGTGCGGCGGAATACCGCTTCCAGGATTTCGCTGTGCGAAAAATTCGGGATGATGACCCCGTCCTTCACTGTATAACCGCCCACGATGCGGCTTGCCGGAACTTTCAAATTGAACACCGGGTCATTCGTCGAGGAAAGCTGGTGAACGAGTTTTTTGGTCGGCGTGCCACGGTCCCATACACCTGGGTCGGTCTCTTCCAGGATGACCATGCAACTGCCTTTGATGTTCGCATCATCCGAATCCACCGCCGCGGTGACCACATTCGCAAAACCCATGTTCGTGATGAAACGCCCGCGTTTTTCCACTTGCAGGAGCGGCTCCTTGCCGGTTTCCCAGCCCGCCACGCGCACTTTGCCGGACAGCATCCCGGTCTCCACTCCCACAAATGGGATCGGTTCTGTCAGCGCAAATGCCGCGCGCACCTGCTTGCGGTTTTCACCCGGCTTCAAGGGCAACGCGCCGCCCACATATTTTTCCCGTTGTTCTGGTGTGCCCCGCTCATGGATCGGCGCCAGTCCGAGATTGCCCGCGAGACTTCCCGTGGCAGCCCCCGCATCCACCCACGCCAGCTCAAATGCGATGAGTGCCAGAACGAGATTCTTTGGCCCGGCGATGTAACCGCCCTGATTAAGGTCCAGAAATGCCGCCGTGATGCCGCTGTCGTCATAATGCTGCAACAGGCTGCTTTTTGCCGCCGTCCATTCGTGCGAATTCCTGCCGCCATCGGCGACCAATCGCGCAACCGGTCCGCGCGCCACACCTCGCGTAGCTTGCACCAGCATGTGCAGTTCATAGCGGTCGGCAAAACGCCACATGATCTGGCGGATATCGTCGGAAGGCAGGGTGGTCAACCCCGCTGATTTTTTCTCGTCTGCTATTGCATTCATATCAGGATCTTTACGGCACAGGTTCTTGTCGGGGCGCACACTGATTTTCCCCCATTTATAATAAGAATCAATTATATTTGTATTATATATTAATTTATATTCTTAATAAGAATCCTTTAAGTGACCGATCGGAATGTGCCTTCAAAGCGGGCCTGAAACAAGTCCGGGAAGACTTTGCTAAAACATATCGCAGGAAGATCGGCCACCTACCTGCCCGCCGGCGGCCCCCGCATTGGATTGCATGAGCTTCATCTTTAATTACTGTGCGGCCTGCACTAACGGCCCCCAAACTTTCTACCGCCTCGCCCATCATTGACTGACCCTATTGGTCGACAAAAACATTACGGCCCTCTGAAACCTTTTGCTCGACAAGTTTTTTCGCCCGGAGCAAAGTAAATTCGAGTGAAGGAAACCAAACAGAAATGGAACTCGATTCTGTGGATTGAAGGTCTCGGCTTTTCGTTTTTGATCCTGATGTCGTGGCTCACAGAAATCTTTCGCATTCCTCATTACCTTTATGACGAGCCATTTACTGCCAATTGGCGCCGGGCCGCTTTGCGCACCGTCGTCATCCTCCTCATCTGGATCTGGGTGCATCTCATGACCATACGGCTGTTGAAACGGCTGTATTATCTTGAAGGTTTTTTGCGCATCTGCAGTTGGTGTCGCAAAGTCAATTACAAGGATCAATGGCTGACCATGGAAAACTATTTCAAATCACAGTTTTCCACCACGACCTCGCACGGCATGTGCCCGGATTGCCTCAAATTGAAAGTGGATGAGATAAAATCGAAAGAAAATCCGCCAGAGCCAAAGAAATTCTTTTAGACTATCTCCACCGGGCACTTCGGCAGCGCATCCAGGAACGATTGCCCGTATTGCTTGGTCAGGACCCGGTTATCCAGTATCGCCACGATGCCCGTGTCTGTTTTCGTGCGGATCAAACGCCCCACGCCCTGGCGGAATTTCAAGATGGCTTCCGGCAATGAAAAATCAGAAAAAGAATTTCCCCCGTGTGCCTCGATGGATTCGATGCGCGCCTCGATGAGCGGATGGTCCGGTACCGCGAAGGGCAATCGCGTGATGATAACATTAGAGAGCGCCTCGCCGGGCACATCCACGCCCTGCCAGAAACTGTCCGTGCCGAACAGCACCGAGTCCACGTCATCCTTGAACTTCTCCAGCATCGTGGAGCGCGGCGTGCCGGTGCCCTGCACGAAACACGCGACGCCCAGTTTGTCGAAGAACGGCTGCATGGATTCCCCCAGTTCCTGCATCAGCTTGTAATTGGTGAACAGCACGAACGCCTTGCCATGCGTTTGTTTCACGAAATGCTGAATCCAGTGTTCCAACGCATCGCGATAACCCGCCTCGCGCGGGTCCGGCATCTTTTTGGCCACGAATAGTTTCATCTGCCGCCCATAATCGAACGGCGTGCCCACCTGCAATTGCGTGGCCGATTCTGCCCCCACACGCTTCACAAAATAACGGAGCGCACCGGTGCCACTGGCTTCTTCTTTTCCCGCGCGACCCGATGATTGGACCGCCGTCGCCAGCGTTGCGCTGGTCATGATGACGCTCGTCTCGCTCTCGAACAATCGCTGCCGCAGGAATGCCGCCACATCGATGGGTGCGGCGTTCAGCGTGAGGCTCTTTTGCGCCTTGCCGCTACGCTCTACCCAGTACACATGCTCCGCGACGCTTTGCTCCAGGAACATCTTCACTTCTTCGCGTAACTCGGCCAATCGCCGGTTGCATTCCATCAATTCCTGTCCGGTGTCGCCGTCGTCGCTCAATTTGATCAACTCGCTGACCGCCTCGCGCAACCTCTGGATGGGCAGCGTCACATTGTCCTCCACCAGTTCCGCGCGACGGATGCGCAATTCCGTCCACGCCCGCCGCCGTTCGGTCTTCCCCCCGCTGAAACGGTTGTCTGCCGAAGCCTTTTGCAGTTCCTCGCAGGCCGTTTCCACATTCTCAAAAAATTTGTCTGACTCGCTGAGGATATCCGCCACCAGCTTCACCGCGTTACCCTTGCGCAACGTGGCCAGCAATCCCTTCTCCGTCCGCGGATTCCACAGCCGGTTCAGCGAATAACGCACCTGCCCGCTGGAAACGCTCAGCCCGATGTGCCGCGAGGCGACGCTCTCCACCGTGTGCGCCTCGTCAAAGATCACGAAGTCGTTTTTGAACAGGATCCCGTCGCCGCCATTGTCTTCATCGATGCCCCCCAGCATGGTGAAGAACAGCGTGTGGTTCACCACCACCACGTCGGAAGAAAGGATTTTGTTGCGCGCGCGTTGAAAAAAACAAAGGCCATGGTCCTTGGCAAAATCCGAAGCGTGCCCGCAGATTTTGGGCGAACAAAGTCCGCGTTCCGAACACACCAGCGACCACACTTTAGCGTCCGGTTCCACTTCAAAATCCGACAGGCTCCCATCGGTCGTCCGCTTCGACCATTCATAGATGCGCTGCAATTCCTCCGCCTCCGACGACGTGAACAGGTTGCCGCTCTGCTGCATTGCTTTCTGCAACCGGCGCGTGCACAGATAATTCGCCCGTCCCTTGAGCATCGTGAAGCTGAACCTCACCGGTTCCGGCAGCGCCTCCAGCACTTTCACGAGCATGGGCAAATCTTTTTCCACCAGTTGCTCCTGCAGATTGATGGTGTGCGTGGAGACCACCGCCTTCTTTTTCTGCGCAACTGCAAAAAGGATGGAAGGAATCAAGTATGCCAGCGACTTCCCCACGCCTGTGCCGGCTTCCACCGCCAGATGTTCCCGGTTTTGCAACGCCCGCGCCACCGCCACCGCCATCTCCTGCTGCTGCGGACGATACTCAAAATTCTTCGCGCGCGACAGGATGCCTGCCGGGGAAAAGACCTGTTCGACCTGTGAGACCAGGTCCGCGCCCGCAGGTTGTTGCTCGATGATGGAGATCATTGGATGTTCCGCCTGCCCCGTCGCCGGGGACGGAAAGAAGATAGCCGCGTTTTTGCAAACGCGGCCATCAAAGAATTGATTCTATACCAAACTATTTGATGTCCACCACATCGGTCAGTTTCAGGTCCGTTGTTTGTGCGATGACTGAATTGATGACCTGGTTGGGCGTCGGCGTGACTTTCATGTTCATATTTTGGGTGCTGGTGTTTTCCACTACCACCCCGGCATCGGAGTCAAACCACGTGGTGCCGGTCATCTTACCGCTATCGAGGGCGAATGTAGCCGGCGCAGCGCCCGGTTTCGACTTGACCGTGCCTGAATAATCCAATTTCGCGCACTTGCGGCCGTCATGGTCGTCCCAGCCCGTAAAGGTGTAGGTAAGATTGATCACCAACGTGCCTATCTGGCCCATCGGGATCTCTACGTTCATCGGCCAGGTATCACCGGTGCGTACGGGATGATCGGGCAGGCCGCGGCCAAAATCGGCATATTGTTTCAGCGTTTGCTCGTTCAGCATCGACTTGACCATGGCGCCCTGCGGCGTATTGCCACCCATGCGTTCAACCAGTTCATCCACGCCGTCCACCTTTTGGACGTGGCCACTGGCATCGGTCTCATATTGCACATGCAAACCGATGATCTTGCGGAACATCGGAGCGATGGGATTCTTGCCGTCATTGGCCGGGTCAGTGGACGAATCAAAACTCGCCATCGTCTGGCCGCCCATGGCCGATTGGATCTTTTGGCCCACAAATTCCATATCCAGCTGACACCCGCCGCCGGGCAATTCCTTTTGCGCGGAGATGGAGTAATCCGAACCCATCGTCATGGTCTGCTCCATCGGCCGGCCGGCAGCATTCATCTTGTTGTCCTGGTTCATCTCCATGTGTTCGAGATATTTCTTGCCCACCGTCCATTTTAACTTCAGGTCCACCGCTGGACCCGTGCCGGTCGAAGTTGAGCCACCGTTGTCCTTTTTGGAACAACCGGGCAGGACGAGGCACAGCGCCACTCCGAAGTAAGCGAAAGTAGATAATTTTTTCATCGAAATTCCTGTTGGTAGTTTTTTCCTAGCTTGTGCTATGAAGTATGGAAGACACAAAGGCGCCTTGTCCAATGCTTTTGGGTGCAGGCAAATGTCAGGATCCATACAGCGAACCCTGACGCAAATCATTCAATAAAACCGCCGTCGCATTCCTTCAGACCTCTATACCGTAGGCCTTGATCTTGTTGTAGAGAGTCTGGCGCCCGATGCCGAGGCGTTTGGCGGTCTCCAACTTGTTCCCGCCGGTTTCTTTCAACATCTGGATGATGGCATTGCGCTCAACGCCTTCCAGCAAGGTGAAATTCGTGTCCATCACCTCGTCGTCGCTGGCCCTGACGGTAGTGAACGATAGGTCAGGTGCATCCACCTCACTGCCTTCAGACATCAGCACGGCGCGCTGGATCTCGTTCTGTAATTGACGCACGTTGCCGGGCCAATTGAATCCCGTTAGGCGGTCCACCGCCGCCGGGCTGAAGCCGGTGATGATGCGGTTGGCCTGCGCAGAAAAGCGTTTGAGGAAAGAATTGGCGAGCGGCGTGATGTCATCGCGGCGTTCACGCAACGGCGGGAGATAGACCGAGATGGCACTGATGCGGTAAAAGAGATCTTCGCGCAACTTGCCGTCCTTGATCGCTTCATCCGTCTTGCGGTTAGTGGCGGCCACAATACGGCAGTTGGTCTTGTAACTCACCTTGCCGCCGACCGGACGCACTTCCTGGTCCTGCAACACCCGCAGCAATTTGCTTTGCGTATCGATGGGCATCTCGGAGATTTCGTCGAGGAACAATGTGCCGCCTTCCGCCTGGCGGAAAAGGCCGTCGCGATCCGCGTGCGCGCCGGTATAGGCGCCTTTGACGGAGCCGAAAAGCTCGCTTTCGATCAATTCACGCGGCAACGCGGCGCAATTGATCTTGATGATCCGCGCCTTGCTGCGGGGACTCAGGGCGTGAATAAGGTCGGCGATGACTTCCTTGCCGGTGCCGCTTTCACCGGTGATCAGCACCGAGACATCGCTGGGCGCGACACGTTCCACGGTGCGGACAACTTCCTGCATCGCCACACTGCGGAAAACGGGCGAGGTGGTGCCGCTCATCGTTTCGAGCGCACGGCGCAAGGCGCCGGTTTCTTCGTCCGCCTGCCGCTTATCGACGGCGCAGCGCACATCCGCGAGCAGTTTTTCGTTCTCGAACGGTTTGGCGAGAAAATTGTAAGCGCCGCGCTTCCCGGCTTCCACGGCCATCGAGATGGTGCCGTGCCCGGTCAATACGATGACTTCAGTGTCGTCCCAGCGTTTCTTGATCAGAGGCAACAGGTCCAACCCATCGGCATCCGGCAGTTTCACGTCCAGCAGGACAACGTCGGGCTGCTGTTGGCCAAAGGCCGTGGTGAGCGCAGCGGCAGATTCAGCCTGGGAAACATCGTAGCCATCATGGCGGAGTACTGTGATCAGTAGCTCCCTTACGTCCTCGTCGTCATCGACGACCAATATTTTACCCTTCATAATTTGCGTTTGCGGTTCGGCGCACAGGCACGTACGAACGCGCGGAATATCGCCGCGTGTTCCGGGTGACGTTCGGCCATTCGTTCGGGATGGAACTGGACTGACACCAGAAACGGCAGGCATTTCGACGTTTCAGGTTTCAACTCCATCGCTTCCACCACACCATCCGGGCTGCGCGCGGTCACGCACAGCGCTTCGGCCACCCGATCCACTGCCTGATGATGGGCGCTGTTAACACCCATCGTTCGCTCATTTGTTATTCTGGCCAGTAAAGAACCTCGTGTCAATTGCGCTTGATGCACTACTTCGTTCCGCCGGTCCGACCGCGCATGGTTGATTGCCTCCGGTACTTGAGAGGGAATATCGGCGAATAACGTGCCACCCAATGCGATATTTAACAGTTGATGCCCCCGGCAGATCGCCAGCAGCGGCTTCCGTTGCTGGAAGGTTTCACGCAACAACACCAGCTCGCGCAGATCACGCGCCCCGCCATCCGGCGACATCTCTACCGTATCCCGGATCTTTCGCGACAATCGTTTGGCATACAGGTCCGGACAGATATCATCGCCGCCGGTCATGAGGATTCCATCCACACGGGCCACACATTCTGCGATGAGATTCTTATCCGTGGTGGCCGGCATCATCACCGGCAGACCGCCCGCGCCGGTGATGGACCTTTCATAGCGGAGCGACAGGCTCGAAGACAGGTCTTGAAACTCCACCCCGCGCTTTTCCACACTGGGCGAAATCAAAATTAATGGATGCCTGAACATCGCCATGAATGTAAGTCGTCGTGCGAGATTCCGTCGAGCCGTAATTAGTTTATTAATGCTATAATTTTTCAGCCTTGGCAAAATCAGGCATCGTCACACATGATATTTGGCGTCACCTAAATTGGCGCGCCTGCGTCTGTCAGTGAAAGCTCGAACCATTATGATTCTCAGACTGGCCGTTTATTCCGCACTGACATGTTGTCTCATCTCGCATTCATCCGCCGCGATTGTCGGCACCAATACGCCGTCCTTTCCCTTGACTCAGGAACGCATCCAGATGCTGCCCGCAGCACAACGTGCGGCCTGGGAAAATTACCTGCAAAAGTCAGAACGCCAGCGGCAGGCCGATAAAGATTTTTTTGCCGCCGAAATGAAAGCGGCCGGCGTGACCGTGAGCACCAACGCGCCATTCGCGAAAAATTTCGGCAAAGTCCCGCTCAACGCAGCCGACGATTGGTACGCCGGCGCCGAAGCAAAACACATCGCCGACGTTATTGTTTCGTTCCAAACGCCGGCGGGCGGCTGGAGCAAGCACGTGAACCTCACCAGCCACGTACGCGCGCCTGGCGAACGCTTCACCAGCGACGAAGCCTCGCGCTTTTTGACCAATGGCGACCTCGACATGCCCCATGAGATGAATTGGAATTATGTGGGCACTTTCGACAACGACTCCACCACCACGCAACTACAGTTCCTCGCCAAAGTCATCGACGCGCTGTCTGCAGATGCGAGCGTGAAGTATCGCACGTCTTTCATGTCCGGCCTCAATTACATCTTCGCCTCCCAATATCCAAACGGCGGCTGGCCGCAGGTCTGGCCGTTGGAGGGCGGTTATCACGACGCCATCACGTACAACGACGATGCGATGATCCATATCCTGGAATTGTTGAACGACATCGCCAGTGGCACGAATGAATATGCCTTTACCTCTCAAAAAACCCGCGATGCCGCAGCCGCGAGCGTTCAGCGCGGCATCCAATGCGTGCTCGCCTCGCAGATCGTAGTGAATGGCCATCGTACGGTCTGGTGCCAGCAACATGACGCCGTCACACTAAAACCAACTTCCGCGCGTAATTATGAGATGCCCTGTGCCTGCGCGGCGGAAAGCGCCGACCTCACGCTGTTCCTGATGAGAATCCCCAAGCCCAGCCCGGAGATCGTCGCTTCCGTGAATGCGGCATTTGATTGGTTCCAGAAAACGGCCATCTATGGTTACACTTTCAAGTTCACGTCGCTGGAAGGCCGGCAATTGGTTTCAACTCCGGGCACCGGGCCCATCTGGTCACGCTACTATGATATCCAGACCGACCGGCCCATCTTTGGCGATCGCGATAAGACCATCCATGATGAAGTTCGCGATCTTTCCGCCGAACGCCGCAAAGGCTATTCATGGTATGGCAACAATCCCAAGCGCGTGCTGGAGCATTACAAGCTCTGGAGTAAAAACCAGGCCGGACAAAACTAGATCACCGTCCCATGTGGCACGATGCCGTTCTTGGGGATGACCACGATGCCATCGCGGATGTAGTAAAGAGGATGGTCCACATTCTCGGGCTTGCCGGCGGGTGAAATGGTCACGTCATTTCCGATGCGTGCATTCTTATCAATGATCGCATTCTCAATCTTACAATTCGTGCCCACGCCCAGGTGCGGCCGTCCGATCTTGTCCGAAGCGGCGATGGATTCCGCCGATTCATAATAATCATTCCCCAGGATCACCGCGCGATGGATGTCTGTTCCCGCTCCCACCGTGCTCCGCACACCGATGATGCTATGGGAAATCTTGGATTGATTGATGATGCAGCCATCCGTGACGACGGCATGGTCGATCTGCGCGCCATTGATCTTGGACCCCGGTAAAAAGCGCGGGCGGCTGAAGATCGGCGAGATCATGTCGAAGAAATTGAACCGTGGCAGTTCGCGCACTATGTCCAGGTTCGCCTCAAAAAACGAACGGATAGTCCCAATGTCTTCCCAATAGCCCTGGAAGACATAGGAGAAAACTTTATGCGATTGGATCGCGCTCGGGATGATGTGCTTGCCGAAATCGGTCAAATCATTGTCGAGCAACTTCACCACCATCTCACGGTTGAAGACATAGATACCCATCGAAGCCAGGAACAGTTCCTGGCCGTCCTTGATGCCGAACTTGGGATACCATTCAGGTTCCATCCGCAGCGAGTCGAGCACTGCCGGGTCTTTCGGTTTTTCGACGAAGCGTTTGATCCGATGATCTCCAGACATCTGCATGATGCCGAAGCTCTGCGCATCTGTGCGGTTCACGGGAATGGTCGCGATGGTCACCTCCGCGCCGGTTTCCAAATGCTGCGCCACCAACGGACGGTAATCCATACGGTACAACTGGTCGCCGCTCAGGATGATGAGATAATCCCAGTCATGATTCATGAAGTGGATCAGGTTTTTCCGCACAGCGTCCGCCGTGCCCTGGTACCATGAATTTTCCGTGAGCGTCTGCTGCGCGGCGAGGATCTCCACGAACCCGCCGGAAAAATGATCGAACTTATACGACTGCGAGATGTGCCGGTGCAATGATGCCGAGTTGAACTGCGTCAGCACATACACGCGCCGGAAACTCGAGTTGATACAATTCGAGATCGGGATATCCACGATGCGGTATTTACCCGCCAGCGGCACGGCTGGCTTGGCGCGGTCTTTCGTGAGTGGAAACAGCCGCGACCCCTGGCCGCCGCCCATGATGACGCACAGCACGTTGCTCGCATGTATGGATTGTCTACCCGTTTGTGACATAAAATCTTGAATGCCGAGGAAGTTATACGCCCACTCGGTCAACCTGCAAGTGACAAACGCCCCATCGACGCAAAAATCGCTCGCAGCCGCTTTTCACTCGCTGTATAACCGTGCCATGGCACATCGCATCGGCATCATCGGCGGCAGCGGGCTCTATAACATCGAAGGCTTCACCAACCAAAAGTGGGTCACGGTCAAAACTCCGTTCGGCGCGCCATCCGACCAACTCCTCACCGGCACGCTCGCCGGACGCGAGGTCGTATTCCTCCCGCGCCATGCGCGCGGGCATCGCGTCCTGCCTAGCGAACTGAACCATCGCGCCAATATCTGGGCCATGAAGAAACTCGGCGTCGCCTGGATCATTAGCGTCAGCGCCGTCGGTTCGCTGCAAAAGAAATATCGCCCCTGCGATATCGTCCTCGTGGACCAATTCCTCGACCGCACCAAGCGAGATTTTGAACACACGTTTTTCGGGCGCGGCATCGTCGGCCATATCGCCTTCGCCGACCCCATCTGTGAAGAGTTGCGCCAACTTATTCTTAAATCCGCGCGCGCCGCCAAAGCCCGCGTGCATGACGGCGGCACCTATGTGAACATGGAAGGCCCCGCCTTCAGCACCCGCGCCGAATCCATCACCAACCACAAGCTCGGTTACGACGTCATCGGCATGACCAATCTCGGCGAGGCCAAGTGCTCGCGCGAGGCGGAGATCGCCTACTCCACGATGGCCATGATCACTGATTACGATTGCTGGAAAGTGGATGAAGCACATGTGACCGTGGAGATGGTCGTCGCCAACCTCATGAAGAATGCCGCCACCGCGAAGGCCATCGTGACCGGCGTTATCCCGCAGATTCCCGCCGAACCCACATGGCCCTGCCACGACGCTTTGCGCAACGCCATCATGACCGATAGAAAACTCTGGCCAAAGAAGACCATCGCGCAATTGAAGCCGATATTGGCGAAGTACATTTGAGAAGACATTGGAAGACGTGCGTGTTGAAGCTCGGAGAGCAGCTTTTCCCCGTTGCCCCGCAGGGGCAGCCCGACAATAGCCCGGCGTTTCAACGCCGGGTAAAATTCGGGATTGCCAGAGTCCCGCAGGGACGGCTGAATATTGCGCATGTCCTACGTAAGTTCCTACTTCCATTGCATATTCAGCACGAAGGAACGCCGACGGCTCATCACACCAGACCTGCGCGACCGTCTTTGGCCGTTCCTCGGAGGCATTGCCCGCCAAAACAACATGAAGGCCGTAGAAGTTGGTGGAGTCGAAGATCATGTTCATATTTTGTTGTCATTGCCTGCGTCGACGTCTGTCTCGAAGGCGATGCAACTCATCAAAGGCGGTTCTTCAAAATGGATTCACGAAACATTTCCCGAACAGCGGACTTTTTCATGGCAGGAGGAATACAGCGCATTCAGTGTGAGTGTGTCGCAATTAGACCGGACGAATAAATATATCAAAGGGCAACCTGAACATCATCGGAAGCTGACGTTTCAGGAAGAGCTTTTGACGTTATTGAAAAAACATAATATCGAATTTGATGAACGATATTTGTGGAAATGAATTTCAACCGTCCCTGCGGGACGCATTCGTTGTTTGATTCATACCCGGCGTTGAAACGCCGGGCTATTGTCGATTCGTCCCTGCGGAACGATTGTGATTCCATAGTTATATAAAAATTCTGCATAAGCTTTATCATTGCTTCAACAACTTCCCCTTCGTTTCCACCGGCAACGTGCTGTTGTTGATCCACGCCGTCGCGCTCGCGGGGTCTGTGCGCATCCATTGGCGCCCGATCGTTTCCATCGCCCGGTTGCGGGCTTTATCATCCGTGATGGCTTCCGCCCACGGCGCAGCCATTTCCGGATACTGATAAGAGATAGCGCCCACCAGACTTTGGATAGCGCCTTGTTTGCTGCTGCCGTCCGGCAAGGTCGCCAGCCATTGGCTCGCGGCCGTGGGATCATTCCGCGCCCAATTTGACGCCACCGTTTTCAGCGCATTGTCACGCGCGTCGCCGGAAGGAAAGCCCATGACCCACGCCGCCGCTGCCGTTGGATCGTTATACGACCACTGCGCGGCGACCTGTTGCGCCGCTTTGTTCTGCACATCGCCCGCCGGAAGTTGCGCCACGTAATTCGCGGCGTCCTGCGGAGAGGTCTGCGTCAATCCGGACACCACACCGGAAAGAAACGAATCCTTGCCCGGCCCGTTCGGCAATTGCTGCATGTATGCCTCCGCCGCTGCGGAATCATTTTTCGCCCAGGATTGCGCCACGCCATTCATGAAATTGTTTTGCGAATTGCCCGCCGCGAGATTTTTTGCGGCGAAATCCAGCGCTGCCGCCGGATCGTTTTCCGCCCAGCTCGTACTAAGCGTCATCAATGCACTCTGTTTGGCCTGGCCTTCCGGCAACGTCTGTATCCATGCCGCCGCGCCGGTCACATCATTTTGCGACCATTGGCTGGCCACGTTGCGGATAAAATCATCGCGTGCCGAACCGGGCGGCAAACTATCTGCGAGACCCGCGGCAGCCTTGGGATCGTTCTGCGCGAGTTGCCACGAAATCCCCTGCAACGCCTGCTGTTTCGCCTGCCCTTCCGGCAATGACTTCACCCAATCGATCGCATCTTGCGCGCTGCCATTATTCATGAACCCATTGGCGATCTGGTTGTAGACATAGGTCTGCACGCCCGCCGGCAACATCGTTGCCAATTGCGCCGCCGTCTTGGGATCCTGGTAGGCCAGCGACCCGACGGCGTTCTGCAAAATCTTGGTCTTGTCCGCGCCCGCCGGCAAACCCTGCACAAACGCCAGTGCATCCGCCGAATCCTGTTGCATCCATTGGTTCACAATGCTCCCGAGCAGATCATTTCGCGTGGCTCCCGCCGGCAACGATTGCGCGAAGGTCATCGCCGCTTTGGGATCGTTCTGGCCCCAGACATTCCCCAGGCTGCTCATCGCCTGTTGCTTCGCCTGGCCTTCGGGCATTTGCTGTATCCACGTCAACGCGGCATTTGGGTCGGTTTGCGCCCAGGAAGAAACGATGGAACTGATGGCGTTCCGCTTGTCCTCGCTGTTGGGCAATCCATTCACCCACGCCGCAGCCGATTGCGGGTCCTGTGATGCCCAGATAGATGCGATGGCTTGATATGCCTGCGAGCGCTGCTGGCCTGGTGGCAATGTGGCCGCCTTGGCCGCCGCATCCGTCGGATTCTGGCTCGCCCACACATTGAATATGTTATACATCCCACTCCAATTCCGTCCGGTCAGCCCCATGCTCGTCGCCAGATCGAAAGCGGCCTGCGGATTGGAAATCGCCAACGCCGATGCCACCTGGTTCAAAAGATTATTGCGTAACTGGCCGGGCGGAAATTGCTTCACCCAATCCGCCGCCGCCTGCGCATCTTTGCCCGCCCAACCTCCCACGAAGGCATTGATCGCCTGTTCACGTTCCTGTTTGTTTGAGATCGCCTGCACATACGCCAGCGCGCCGGGCAGGTCTGTCTCCGCCCAGCGGGAGATCAGGCTGTAATGCAAAGTGTACCGCATCTGTTGTGGCACGTTTTTATCGATGTACGCCAACAGCTTCGGAATGTCCGCCGGGGCCACGGACTCCATCGCCATGAAAAATGACCGCTGGCCGAACCATCCCATCCCGAATTTCAATGTCTTGATCTTCTGCTCAATCTCCTCCAGCGACAGTTTGCCGCCGCTCGCATTGGTGGATGTTTCCGATGATTGCACAGAAGATCCAGGCGGCAAAGTGCTTGAGGCTGTTTCAATCACAGCCTTTGGCGCGCCCGTTGCCGTCGTGGGGGCGGGTGCGACACTATGTTTGCCCAGCCAATAACCGCCGCCCGCCGTTGCGATGGCGAAAATCAGCGAAAGAATGAAGCCACGTCTCATGATGTCCTTCGTTGCGATACGTTATCGTGTTCCAACACCGTCAAAAATCGAGGATTATCTGCCTTTCGACAGCTATCCCCGCTTTTCGTTCTGTGAAATCTTATCGTTGGCACCCTCCACAAAGTGGTCGGAATTGGTCGGATTGACCCTGCCTGCTATCGTGTAGCACCCGCGTCTCGCGGGTCGGGCGATGCGTCCCGCTCCGCCCATCGTTGACCATCACACCATCACAGAAGCTCCCAACCATTTAACACTGCATTGGAAGTACCCCCCACTTTTTCCTTAAAATATCTTAAACCAGTCGGATTCAGTCAGCTTCAAAAACTGAATCTCGCAGTGCAGAACGAAGTTCTCGATCTGTCGGGATAGCGGCGATCTATGACCGCCGCTCACCCGGCTTTGGCCCTCGACTCTCGTCCATCGACCCTCAACCCTATTTCAAAGAGCAACCTTTCTTTTACCACACTTCACCCCGTTTTGTCATCGTGATGGTCACGCAAATTGCATTTTGTTGAAAAAATCTTTTGCCGACGCAATGGATTGATACAAGCTGACTTACAAAATGTTACCCTGCTAAAAATCAGCAAATTGCGCGCACAAGCTGTGCAGGCTATTTTGGAACGCCGCCTTCAGGCGGCAGCCTCAGCCAATTTCCCATTTGTCGTTCGAGAATTCGGCATTCTCCAACCGGCCTCTTGGTTCCTTCGTTACTTTGTTGTTCCGTCTTCTGTTTTCTCTTAACTTACCCACGTTATCCGCATGAGCACCATGCGTCCCATCACCACCGCCGCCGCGCCGCGCAAACCGGTTCTCGGCATCGTCTCAATTATTACGCCATTCCTTGGGTTTATCATTACCACTCACCTCGTTTCCGATGAAGCGCACCTACGGGACACGTTCCAACTGATAGAGGGCACCTCTGCAGGCTCCCTCATTGGGCTAATTTTTGCCCTGATTGCTTTGGTCAGAAATGAGCGCTATAAAGGCCTGGCCTTTGTCGGATTGATTCTCAACAGCACCCCATTCGTCATCTTTCTTATTGGAGCAAGTCTGGGCTCCTGAAAAGCCACACCGTTCGTTATTCAGCAATTCGTCTTTCTGCTCTTACAACCGTTTGGTTTTAAAGCATCTACTGCCATATTTTATTGCATTTCTGTGAAGTGAAATAATAATGACCATAAGCAGCCGTCTGCTCGAGGTTGTCGCAGAAAAAGCGGTTGCTTAATCAAGGGAAGGCATTTTTTCACATGAATAGACATACTATTTCCATCTTCGTCTTGCGGTCCATGGTTTGCGCCCTTTTCGTTTTGGTGACCGGTCAAAGCGCGGCAACCCTCATCACCTGGACCAACACCGCCGGCGGCACATGGAGCACTGCCGCCAATTGGAATCCCAATCAGGTGCCACTGGCATCCGACGATGTGCTCATCATTTCCAACGGCACTTATTCCGTCGCCGTGGATACCGCCGTGACGATAAACACCCTTGTCTTGGGCGCTACCAATGGGAATCAGACTCTGTATGATCCCTCTTTCAGCCTGACTCTAAATAATGCCAGTAGCATCAATACCAATGGCATCTTCTGGCTGGCGGGCGGGACTTTGACGGCCAGCAATCTCACCGTACAAGGGCGGATGAACTGGGATGCCGGAATGGTGACGATAGGTGGCGCATTAGCCCTTACGCCCAATGGCATCTTGAATCTCACCAACGCCTCGACCTGTTATTTTTCCGGCGTTGTGACAAACAATGGCACGATTGTGATGGGTGCCACGAATGGCGCTCTGACCCTCTACGGTTACGATCCGGTGAGGATTTACAACAACGGGTTGTGGCTGTCGCAATCGGATCACAGCCGTCAATTCCTCAACGCGGACGGGTTAACCAATAAATGGTTTTTCAACACTGGCACATTCCGGCAAACCGGCAGTGGCACCACCACCGTCGGCTGGCCGTTCACGACGACCGGGACGTTCGATCAACAAGGCGGCTTGCTCTCCGTGTCCACCTGGGTGGGCGCGAGCGTTTTGCACGGCACACCGACGTTCAACAACACCATCGGCAGTGCGGGCGCCACGGTGACTGTGTCCAGCAGTGCGATCTTAAATATTGTCAGTGGCGCCACCTTGAATGGGGCGTTGACGGTGGACGCAGGTGGCATGTTGAGCCTCACCAACACCGGGACATGTTATTTGTATGGCCTGTTGACCAATAACGGCACCGTGGTGATGGGCGGCGCTGATGGCTCGGTGACGCTCTACGGCTACGATCCCATGAGGGCCTACAATAACAGTTTGTGGATATCCCAATCGAACTTCGCCCGCCAGTTCATCAATGCCGATGGCCTCACCAATAAGCTGTTCGTCAACTCCGGCACTTTCCGGCAAACCGGCAATGGCACCACCCTTTTTGGCTGGCCGTTCACGACCACCGGCTCGTTTGATTGTCAGGGCGGACTGTTGGATGTGCAGACCTGGATCGGTGCCAATATTTTGCGGGGCAATCCCATATTCAACAACCAGATCGGCAGTGCGGGCGCGAGCGTGAATGTGGCCACCAATGCGACCGTCCGTTCAGTCAGCAACGGCAGCCTGTATGGCGCAGTGACTGTTGATCTGGGCGGCAGCTTGTACCTGACCAATTCGGGAACTTATACTTTGCATGGAATTTTAACGAACAACGGGACCGTGACGATGGGCGGCACCGATGGCTCGGTGGCCCTCTACGGCTACGATCCGGACCGGGCTTACAATAACGGTTTGTGGATATCCCAATCAGATTACAATCGTCAGTTCATCAACGCCGACGGCCTGACGAATAAATCATTCCTGAATACGGGAACGTTCCGGCAAACCGGCAATGGCACGACTCTTTTTAGCTGGCCGTTCACGACGACCGGCACGATCGATCAACAGGGCGGACTGCTGGATGTGCAGGTTTGGCTCGGCTCAAGTGTTTTGCGCAACATCCTGGTGTTCAACAACCAGATCGGCAGTGCGGATGCCACCGTGAATGTGGCCAACAATGCCGCTGTCCGTTCAGTCAGCAACGGCAGCCTGTATGGCGCAGTGACTATTGATCTGGGCGGCACCTTGTACCTGACCAATTCGGGAACTTATACTTTGCACGGGATTTTGACGAACAACGGGACCGTGACCATGGGCGGCACCGATGGCTCGGTGGCCCTCTACGGCTACGATCCGGACCGGGCTTACAATAACGGTTTGTGGATATCCCAATCAGATTACAATCGTCAGTTCATCAACGCCGATGGCCTGACGAATAAATTATTCCTGAATACGGGAACGTTCCGGCAAACCGGCAATGGCACCACCCTTTTTGGCTGGCCCTACACATCGAGCGGGACGGCCGATATCCAGAGCGGGAGCATGAGCATGGGTGATCTTTTTAGCCAGACCGCCGGGACCACCCTGCTGGACGGAGGAAATCTTTCCTCCACCCAACCATTCCTGTTGCTCGGCGGGCAACTCACCGGCACCAACACCGTGACCGCGAGCGTCACGAATAATGGCGTTGTCAGCCCCGGGCTTCCCACGGGAAAGCTCTCCATCGTTGGCAACTATAACCAGACCACCAACGGCACCTTGCAGATCGAGCTCGGCGGGAACACGCCCGGGGTGAATTTCGATCAATTGAGTGTCAGCGGCACCGCCCACTACGGTGGCACGCTCGTCGTTTCGCTCACCAATGCATTCGTGCCAAGTTCCAATACCACGTTTATCGTTATCACCGGCGGTCCAAAGGTGAGCACCTTCGATCACTTTTATTATCCGTCCAATCTCATTGGCATGCAGGTGATCTATACCGGCACCGTTACTTCACTTTTGGCCTCCAATGCGCCCCCGCGTTTTGATCCTTATATCCAAAACGGAAATTTTATCGCGCATTTCTACGGCATACCCGGCACCAATTACACCATTCAATGGACCGCTGAACTGCCCACCACGAATTGGCAAAAGCTAACGAACGTCATCGCGCCGCCAGCCGACTTTGGTCTCGGCACCGGCGTGGTGGAACTGGTGGATCCCGTAACCATCTCCAACCGGTTTTACCGCACCGTGACCCCGGCGTATTGAGATTCCAGCCAAAGCCAAAAACTCCTGGCGACGCCTGTTCACGCCGCCGATTCCGCCTCCGGACCGCGGCTGTGTCCGCAGGACCAGCCGCAGCACATCCTTGCGCCATTAACCATACGAATCACCTAAATCGGCAGGGCGCGCCACTCCATCCCGCTTCCCTCCATTCGTCATTCGGCAATTCGTCATTCCTTCCCAAGAACTTTCTCCAACAACTGATTCATCCGCGCCAGCATCGCGCGCGGGTCTTCCAATAACCCCGCCGCCATCCGCGCATTATCCAAAATCTGTTCCGCCACGCTCGCCGCCAGCGGGCCATCTTTCGCGCGCATCGCGTCCAGCCGCGCAATGATCGGGTGCGCCGGATTGAATTCCAGGTCGTGTTTCGACGGCGCGATCTCCGGCCCGTCTTGTTTCATCGCTTTCATCATGCGCCGCATGCTTGCCGTCATGAATTTATCCGAATCCACCACGACCGCCGGGCTGTCCACCAGCCGCTGTGACGTGCGCGCCTCGCCCACCTTGTCGCCCAATGTTTCCTTGAGCCACTTGCCCAGCTCCTTCGCCGCTTCTTCGGACAACGCCCCTTCCTTCTTCGCGCTCAGGTTCAGGTCTGCCTTCTCCGCCAGTTTCAAGGTCTTCCCGTCAAACGTGTGCAGATGCTCCATCACAAATTCATCCCACGCATCGTACAGGAACAGCACCTCCCATTTGCGCTCCTTGAACACCTCGAAATACGGGCTCGCCTCCGCCGCCCCGCGATTCGGCGCCAGCAGGCAATAGATCTCCTTCTGCTCGCTCCCCATCCGCTTCACATAATCCGCCAGCGACGTCAGCTTGCCCGCGTCCAACAGGGATGATTCAAACCTCAACAATTTCCCCAACGACTCCTTGTGCGTGAAATCCGTCACGATGCCTTCTTTCAGGAACCGCTGGTATTCACCGTAAAATTTCTCGTACGCCTCCCCTTCCTTCTCCGATTGTTCATCCAAAAATTTCAGGAACCGGCTCGTGAGCACCTTGTTCAACTTCTGCATCAACGATGTGTCCTGCATCGTCTCGCGGGAGATGTTCAACGGCAGGTCTTCGCTGTCCACCACGCCCTTGAGGAAGCGCAGCCATTCCGGGAACAGCCCTTTCGCCTTCGCCTGGATCAATACCTTGCGGCAATACAGGTTCACCTCCGACTCGATGCGCCCCATGCCCAGCGTCTCAAAATTCCGTTGCGGCACGAACAGCAGCGCCTGGATCGCCAGTGGTGCGTCCGCCGAAAAATGCAACCGGAACAGCGGCTTGTCATGGTCATGCGCCACGAACGTGTAGAACTCGTTGTATTCCTCCTCCTTGATCTCGCTTTTATTCCGCGCCCAGATCGCCTGCACCGTGTTCAGCCGTTTCCCGTTCAGCTCGATCGGGAACGGGATGAAGCTCGAATACCGCTCGATGATCCGCTCTACCGTGGCTTCCTTCGCAAAATCCTTCGCGTCATCCTTCAGCTCCAGCGTGATCTTCGTCCCGCGCGGCAGGTCGGCGGCCGGCGCGATTTCGTAACCACCCATCCCCTCGCTCGTCCATTGCCAGCCCTGCTCTTCCGGCGCGAACGACCGGCTCAATACCGTCACCTTTTTTCCTACCATGAACGCCGAATAAAAACCGACGCCGAACTGCCCGATCAACCCGATATCCGGCTTCTTCTCCTCCGCCAATTGCTTGAGAAACGCCTTCGTGCCCGAATGCGCAATTGTTCCTAAATTCTCCACCATCTCCGCGTGCGTCATCCCCAGCCCCGTGTCCGTGAACGTGATGGTCCCCGCCTTTTCATCCGTGGTGATGGCGATGCTTGGCGCGACCTCCGGCTGCAAAACCGGCTTGCCCGATGATTGATTGAACCGCAGCCGCTCGCACGCGTCCGCTGCGTTCGAGATCAGCTCGCGCACAAAGATTTCTTTGTCCGTGTAAAGCGAATGGATGACAATATCCAGCAGTTGCTGGATCTCCGCCTGAAAATGATGTGTTTCAGCCTTGCTCATAAGCCTTAATCCCATAACCAACCCCACTCCGAACGTCAAGCCACCGTCCTGCCTCCTTGTGGACAGCGGCTGTGTCCGCAGGACCAGCCGCAGCGCATCCTTGCGCCTTTCAAACTATGCACACCCTCCACCGCCTTATTCACCATTCGTCATCCGGGAATTCGTCATTTCCCATTCCGTGCGCATCCGTGGTTAAAAACCACAATTCTTTTGGCACATTTCCAAGGGTCATCACTGTCACCTTGTCCCTGTAACTACCGTCGAATAAGCTCACAACATGAAATCTCTCGCTCTCACGGCCATGGCCGCCGCCTGTCTTTTGTCCTGCGGCCTTCGCAACGTATATGCCCAGTACCCGCAAGTGAGCGAAAGCATCAAGGCTGAAGCCGTGCAAAAACAATCCGCCGAGTGGGAACTTTCCCAGGACGCGTGGCTCAAGACGTTGCTCATCGTGCAAGCGGGTGAAACCAATGGCAAACCCTACATCCCCTGGGCCGCCAAACCCAGCGACCTTCCGCAAGCGAAGATTCCCGCCTTCCCCGGCGCGTGGGGCGGCGGCATGTATTCCTTCGGCGGACACGGCGGACGCGTCATCGTCGTCACCAACCTCGATGACAGCGGCCCCGGCAGTTTTCGCGATGCCTGTGAACAGGGCGGCCCACGCATCATCATCTTCAATGTCGCCGGCATCATCCGGTTGACCAATCACATCCACATCCGCGCCCCTTATGTCACCATCGCGGGCAACACCGCGCCCGGCGACGGCGTCTGCATCGCCGGCAACACGGTGGAGATAGACACGCACGATGTCATCATCCGCCACATGCGTTTTCGCCGCGGCCAGACCTGGGTGGGCGACCGCGATGATTCCCTCGGCGGCAATCCCGTCGGTAACATCATGATCGACCACGTCTCCGCGAGTTGGGGCCTGGATGAATGCATGTCCATCTATCGCCACATGTATCAGCCACCCGATGGCGGACGCGCGCTGAAACTGCCCACAGTCAATATCACCATCCAGAATTCCATCTTCAGCGAGGCGCTCGATACGTTCAGCCATCCGTTCGGCAGCACCATCGGCGGGTTGAACAGCACCTTCCATCATGATCTCTGGGCCAACAACGGCGGGCGCAATCCGAGCGTAGGCATGTATGGCGATTTCACCTTCATCAACAATACCCTCTTCAACTGGGTCAACCGTTCCGTGGATGGCGGCGACCAGAACAGTTATTTCACCATCCAGAACAACTATTTCAAACCCGGTCCGGCTACGCCCACGAACGAACCCATCGCCCACCGCCTGCTCAAGCCGGAATCCGAACGCAACAAGGACGTCGTGGATATGTTCGGCAAAGCGTTCGTTGACGGAAACGTCGTCGAGGGCAACAAGCAGGTGACCAAAGATAATTGGGATGGTGGCGTACAACCAGAAGTGCGGTCCAATTCACTGGATGTGGTGCTTGCCCGCATCCGCACCAATGCCCCTTACGCTCATGCGCCGTTGCCCATCATGTCCGCTAAGGCCGCATATAAGTATGACCTCGCCAATGCCGGCGCCACCTTGCCGCATCGCGACCCGATCGATTTGCGCATCATCAAGACCGTTCGCACCGGCAAAGTCACCGCGCACGTCACCACCAACGACACGCAAGCGGCCACCCATGTCGGTTATCAGGAACACACCATCAAGGCGCTCACCGCCCTCGTCGCCAAAGGCATCATCACCGATCCCCAACAGGTCGGCGGTTATCCGGAATACCGAGGCACGCCGTACAAAGATTCCGATGGCGACGGCCTGCCGGATGCCTGGGAGATCAAATACGGCCTGAATCCTCATGACCCATCCGACGCCGTCCTGGATTCCGATGGTGACGGCTACTCCAACATTGAAGAATTCATCAACGGCACCAACCCCGTGCGGAAAACAGATTACACGAATCTGAAAAATAACGTGGACCGGCGGAACGATTGAAGGTGAACAAGTTCATGGAAGTTGGGCGTCATTTTCATCAATCTTATTAGCAAAATTCAGGGATGCGCGTCGGCGTCTATGTGTTAATCTGTTTGGACCAACACCTAATAGACTTATGCGAAAGCAATTGATTGGCCTCGCCATCACCACTGTCGTCCTTTGCCTGTCCTGTGAATCCCGCGCCACGCTGATAGCCTACGAAGGATTTGATTACACCCCCGGCACCGGCATCGCCGGGCTGAATGGCGGAGTAGGTTTCACGAACGCCTGGTCTAGCAGTTCGGGAGCTGTGTTGGGCACGAACGTCGCCGGCAGCCTGCTGTACACGGACGTCAACGGTCTCACCCTCCAGACCAATGGCGGCAGTCTCATCGTCGGCAATCCCGGCTCGTCCACGACCACTGCGACCGCCACGCCCAATCGCGCGATGAATGCCAATCTATCCAGCGGTATCGGCAGCAGCGTTTATGGAGCGGGTGGAACGGTCTGGATCAGTTTCCTCTATCAACGACTGAATTTCTCGCTGGGCACCCTGCCGGGTTTGCGGCAGGCGAATATGGGATTGTTCGCCGGCGGCACCGAAGTGGCCGATGTGGGCGGGCCAAACACCAGCGCCTCTGTCACTAACGTGCTTTCAGCCTGGGGCCAGGGCTCGGTCGCCCATCCCGGCACCGCACCGTTCCAGTCACCAAATTATCCTATCGTTCCCGGCACCACGTATTTTGTCCTGATGAAAGTCGTCACCGATGGCACGATCGCCAACGACACTGCTTACATCTGGTATAACTGGACGAACCTGGTGGTCGAACCGAACATCGCGTCGGCGCAGGTGGTGGAGAACGAAGAGAATCTTTCCCTCGTCAACACCCTGCGTTTTCAGGCGGGTAATTACAACGCTACCATCGGCAGCAACGCCTGTTTCCAGGTGGATGAACTTCGCATCGGCACCACCTTCCCTGATGTCACGCCCCAGAGCGCTACATTGATCGGCCCCACCATCACTTTTCCGCCGGTCAACCAGTCACCTGTTGATGGCACCACGGCCACCTTTACCGTCACTGCCAGCGGGAGCGTCCCGCTCCAGTACCAATGGTGGTTCAACACCAACACGCCCGTCGGCGGCAATTCGAACTCGCTGGTCATCGCCACCGCCACCACAAATAACGCCGGAAATTATTTTGTCGTCGTCACCAATGCTGCCGGCGCGGTCACCAGTTCCGTGGCCACGCTCACCATCATTCCACCCGTGCCGCCTTCCATCCTCACGCAACCAGCCAGCCAGATCGGTATCATCGGCGATTCCGTCACCTTTGCCGTCTCCGCCATCGGCAGTGGGCCGCTCCAATATCAATGGTATTTCAACACCAACACGGCTTTGACAGGCCAAACCATCGCGGCCCTCACGATTCCTTCGACCACCACCAACGATGCAGGAATTTACTCAGTCATCGTCACCAACCTTTATGGAGCGGCGACCAGCACCTTCGCCATCTTCTCCGTTATTCCACCCTATGAACGCCTGCCTGCCTTCCCGGGTGCGGACGGCGCAGGGCGTTACACCACCGGCGGACGCGGCGGCATCGTCTATCACGTCACCAAACTGGATATCAACGTGACCAATGCCGCCCCCGGCACATTGCGCTACGGTCTTACCGACGGAAATTTCCCTGCCGGTGTCCCGCGCACCATTGTGTTCGATATCGCGGGCACATTCTGGCTCGGCATCCACGGCGCGGAACGGCCGGAATTTGACAATGGCTGGGACACGGGGGCGCGTTACAACGTCGGTAATAACATCACCATCGCCGGCCAGACCGCGCCCGGGCCGGTCATCATCCAGGGCGGCACCCTGCACTGCAACGGCAATAACATTATCGTGCGAAATGTTACCATTGCCGCCGGTTATGGCATGAAGACCTTCAACGAACCAGACGCCGTTCCGCCCAAGGTTCCCACCGTCGGCGACTTTCCCGATACCTATGCTTATGACGCGGTCGATGTCCAGGGAGTGAACACGATCCTCGACCATCTCACGACAATCTATTGCACCGATGAAACCATTTCCTGTAACGAAGTGGCCGCCAACCTCACGGTACAGTTTTGCGACATCGCCCAAGGCCAGAATTATCCGCAGGCCGACGCCGAAAATCCCGGCGTCTACACCGGCCACGCGCTCGGCTCACTCCTGCAGGCCGGTTCGAACGCGAAGATCAGCATCATCGACAATCTCTACGCGCACCTGAAAGGCCGTTTGCCGCGCGTTGGCAGCGAAGTAGGCACCGGCGCCCTCAACGATTTCCGCAACAACGTTTTCTACAACTGGTATAGCACCGCCGGGACAGGCGCCACCGGCCAGCCGAGCTTTAATAATTTTATCAACAATTTCTACCTCGCCGGACCCGGGGGCGACGATGTCTCCGGCACCAACATCACCACCGGCAACAGCGGCGGCACCAGCATCTTCAACGGCACCAGTTCCGTCGACACGCGCGCATATGTGTCCGGCAATGTCAAAGACATCAACAAAAACGGCGTCCCCACCGATAGCGTTTCCGCCGACGGGGATTATTCCACCATCACCGCCCAAAGCAGCGCGTATAGCATCGGCATCGGCCTCACCCTGAACGCGACCGCTTCGTTCACCAACGTCTTGCGCTACGTCGGCTCCCGCTGGTGGGCCCGGCCTTATGATTTCACCACGGGCATCACGAACGTCATCAACACGAACGATATCGGCGTATTCATCGATGAGCGCATCATCAAAGAAACTGTCACCGGCACCGGCAAGATCATCGCATGGGCCGATGACCCGTTCAACAGCGACCCGAACGAAGGCTGGGAATGGCGCCGCCTCTTGTCGCTGCGGGCGGATACGAACACGTTTGCCGCGCCCTTTAATCGTCCTGCCAATTGGGACACCGATGGCGATGGCATGCCGGATTATTGGGAGATCGAGCACGGGCTCGACCCGAATGTCGCCAACCCCAATGGGGATTTTGATAACGACGGTTACACTGACCTTGAAGAATATTTGAATGAGATTGCTGCCTGGCCCGCGCCCGGGGTCATCTGCTTCAACAACACCACCAACAGCCGCTATGCCGAGACCTACAACTGGTCCGTAAGCGGCGCGACCGTCAACATCGCCGGTTCCAACACCGTCACCCTCTTGAAATGGGAACCCAGTCGCCTTGATACCGCGCTCATCAGCAATAAGACCTGTTTCGTGGATGCGGTCGGGCAGCATGCCGGTGTCCTGCTTTTGCAGACGAACGCCATTCTCAACATCACCAACGGCTGGCTCAACGTGCAGGACAAAGTGAATATCGGCGTGGGTTGCACCGTGGCCGTCCAGTACACCGGCTCCCTGCGCGTCACCAACAACATCATCAACAACGGCACCCTGCGGTTGACCGGTGCAGCCGGATTGGTCGTCGGTGGCAGCATCACCAACAACGGCTTGCTGGATATCATGACGTGGAGCAGCACATTGCCACCGGGCTTCGTCAACAACGGCGTCGTGCTGGATTACAGCCTCGTGAAAGTGTTGTCCGCAGTCACTAGCGGCAATGATTTCGTTGTCACCATCCAGGGTTACACCGGCCACAACTATCAATTGCAATATCGCGACGATGCCGCCGGCAGCTCCTGGCAAAACGTCGGGGCATCGATTCCGGGAAACAATGCGCCTATCCAGCTCCCGCACGTCGGCGGTGCGGGCGCTCTAAAACGGTTTTACCGGGTCGCGGTAAGTCCGTAATGACCAAAATTTGCGCAGAAAGATGTTTTGCCTCCAGCCACCGCGGGGCAAAATAATGCCATGAATCCCGTGAAATCCGCTCAACCTCGTCTTCGCCTCGCGCCGTTGTTCGCCCTCGTTGTTTGGGGGCTGACCGGTTGCATAGACGTCAAGCCGCCCGTCATCGAGATGAAAGCACCGGCTGCGCCGATCGTGGCAGCGAAAACGAATTCCCCGCCAGCGGAGCCTGTGCCCGCGCCCGACCTCGCCACAAATCCGCCACCGGTCATCACCACTCTTAATTCCAACCTCCCCAGCATTTTCATCGCAGGCGATTCGACTGCCGCGCATGGTCGTGGTGAGATCCAACAGGGTTGGGGCGTGCCCTTCGCGGGTTATTTTGACCCCACCAAAGTCAACATCGTCAATCGCGCACGCGGCGGCCGCAGCTCACGCACGTACGTCACCGAAGGGTTATGGGACCAAACGGTCGCCAGCGTAAAGAAAGGAGACCTCGTCCTCATCCAGTTCGGCATCAATGACGGTGGTCCGCTCAATGACTCGCACGCGCGTGGTTCGTTGCCCGGTATCGGCGAAGATTCCCAGGAGATCGATAACCACGTGACCAATCAAAAAGAGGTTGTGCATACCTACGGATGGTATTTGCGCAAGATGATCGCCGACACCAAAGCTAAAGGCGCCACGCCCATCATCCTCACTCCCACGCTCCGCAACATCTGGGAGAAGGATGGCCACATCGAACGCGGTGCGGGCCGTTACGGCGAATGGGCCTATCAGACCGCGCGCGCCGCCCATGTGTTGTGCATCGATGTCTCCGACGCCATGGCCGATAAACTCGAACCGATGGGCGAAGAAGCCCTCAGGTCCATCTATCAACAGGACCACACGCACTTCAACGCCAACGGCGCGGACATGCACGCGTCGGCGACGGTGTCATTGCTCAAAGGTTTGCGCCCCAGTCCAATCCAGGGCCTGCTCTCGGACAAGGGCAAAGCTGTTGTGGCCGACCGTTTCAGTTGGCTGCAATTGCCGCATCCCGCGAACCCCGCCCTGCCTACTATTTTTCTCATCGGCGATTCCACGGTGCGTTACGGACGCGGCGACGGCGGGGACAACGCCTGGGGTTGGGGCGATTTTCTCGGGAAACATTTCGACCTCAGCAAAATAAATATCTGCAACCAGGCGGTCGGCGGCACCACTACGCGCAATTATATCTCCATGGGCCACTGGGAACGCGTCATCGCGATGGTGAAGCCCGGCGATTTTCTGATGATGCAGTTCGGCAGCAACGAGAACGGCTCGCCCGTCACCGGCAAATGCGCCCTCAAAGGCATCGGCGATGAAACACTCACGGTAAGCACGAACGGCACGACTGAAATCGTTTACACCTTCGGCGCTTACCTGCGCAAATTTATCGCCGAAACACGCGCCAAGGGCGCCACGCCGATTGTCTGCTCGTTCATCCCGCGCAAGACGTGGAAGGACGGCAAGATCGTTCGCAGCAAAGAAACGCTCGCCGGCTGGGCCGGACAGGTCGCCCAGGCGGAAAATGCACCGTTCGTGGACCTCAACGAACTCATCGCCGCACGTTACGACGCCATGGGGCCGACAATTGTGGACCCGATGTTTGCCGATGGACACCTCCACACCACCGCCGCTGGAGCTGAGTTGAACGCCCAATGTGTCGTGGATGGATTGAATCTCCTCGGCGACAAAAATCCACTCGCTCAATTTTTGCTGCCTCCCACGCCTTAATATGCACATCCGACGAATTCTTTTCCTCGCTTCAGTGGTCGTACTTCTATTGAGCGCAAGCCTGGTGCGTGCGGAGGTCACGCTCGCCAGCCCGTTCACCAGCCACATGGTCCTGCAACGTGAAATGAAATTACCTGTGTGGGGCACCGCCGCGCCTGGTGAAAAGGTCACGGTGGAATTCGCCGACCAGAAACACTCCACCACTGCGGACAAGGACGGCAAATGGAGCGTGCTGCTCAAATCCATGAAAGCCTCGGCAGACGGCCGCGTGCTCAAAGTGACCGGCTCGGCCACCGCCGCACCCATTGTGCTCGAAGATGTGCTGGTCGGCGAAGTGTGGTTGTGCTCCGGCCAGTCGAACATGGATTTCACCGTCGCCAAAACACCGAAATATTATTTCGCGGGCGTGACAAATGAAGTCTACGAAGTCGCCGCGGCGAATTATCCAGAGGTCCGCATGTTCAGCGGCGAATGGACGCGCAGCCTCGAACCGCAAACTCGCGTCGCGGGTGTCTGGAAAGTCTGCACGCCGGAGAATGTGCGCGAGTTTTCGGCCATCGGTTATTTCTTCGCGCGCGACCTGCACAAGGAACTGGATGTCCCCGTGGGCATCCTCACGCTCACCTACGGCGCAAGCACCGCTCAGGCCTGGATACGCCGTGAAGCCATCGTCGCCGACCCAAAATTGAAACCTGTGCTCGATAAATATGACGCTGACCTGAAAGCCTTCGACGCTTCCGGAGCGGACCGCGCCAAATTGTTGGCGCAACAGAATGCGAATACTGCCGCGGATGAAAAAGCCCGCGCTGCCGGGGAGAAGCCGGCACGTCATCCGCACAATCCCGACCCCGTACAGGACCAGCATAATCCCACCGTGCTGTTCAATGGCATGATTGCCCCAGTTATCCCCTACGCCATTCGCGGCGTGTTGTGGTACCAGGGCGAATCCATCACCGCCCCGCACGAGCTCTTTCCGCTGTGGAACGAGACGCTCATCAAAGATTGGCGCAAACTGTGGGGCAAGGAATTGCCGTTCTATTTCTGCCAGTTGGCCTCGTTGCAGAACGACAGCAACAACCCCGATGTCCGCGCCATGCAGGCTGAGGCTCTAAATCTTCCGAAGACCGCCATGGCCGTCACCATCGATATCGGTGATGCCAAGAGCGTGCATCCGCAGGATAAACAGGATGTCGGAGCCCGTCTCACACTCATCGCGCTCGCGAATACCTATGGCCGCAAGATCGAATATTCCGGCCCGGTATTTCGTTCGATGAAGATCGAGGGCAACGCCATCCGCCTGAAATTCTCCCACGTGGACGGCGGCCTTATCAATAAAGGCGGCCCGTTGAGGACCTTTGAGATCGCCGGTGCGGACGGCAAGTTTGTCGCAGCTGACGCAAAGATCGACGGCAAGACGGTGGTCGTCAGCGCCGCCAGCGTGACCGCCCCGGTCGCCGTGCGCTATGCTTGGTCGGATTATCCGGATGGCTGCAATCTTTACAACGTTTCCGGCCTGCCCGCAGCGCCGTTCCGCACGGATGTGCCAAAGCCGGAACCCGAAAAGTGATAGCGAATTGATTTCATCATCACGGAAATTTCAGGATACAATCCGCACCATTCAAAAATGAAAATTTTTCTCCAGATGCTGCTCACGTTAGCGATGGTGGCTGTTGCCATCAGCGCAGAGAACCAGGCCAATACATTGTGGTACGACCAGCCCGCGCAAAAATGGACCGAGGCCCTGCCCATCGGCAACGGGCGCATGGGCGCGATGGTTTTTGGCGGCATCACCGAAGACCGCATCCAGTTCAACGAAGACACGCTTTGGAAAGGCGAGCCGCATGATTACGTGCGCACCAATGCGAGCGATTACCTGGACCAGATCCGCGCGTTTCTGGCTGCGGGCGACTCCACCAACGCCAGCCGGCTTGCGCGCAGCAAATTCCTGAGCGACCCCGTCCGGCAAAAAGCCTACCAACCCTTCGGCGACTTGCGTTTGACGTTTGATGGATTGGACAATCCCACTGATTACCGCCGGGAACTGGACCTGAATACCGCCATCGCCACCACGACATTCAAGGCGAATGGCGTGACTTACAAGCGTGAGGCCTTCGCCAGTTATCCCGACCGCGCCGTTATTGTTCGCATCAGCGCCGACAAACCCGGCCAGATCAGTTTTCGGTTGAGGCTGGATTCCCGGCAGTTGAATTCCCAAATGCATGTGTTCACGCCGGACATTCTCACATTGACCGGCCAGGTGGAGACCAACGGGATCCGATTCGAATCGCGCGTCCGGGTCGTTAACGAAGGCGGCAAGATCACCACCAACCTTGATTCGCTCAGCGTGTCCAAGGCGGACGCAGTGACGCTGCTGTTGGTGGCCGCAACCAGTTTCAAAAACTTCCAGGACATCAGTGGTCATCCGGGGGCGCATTGCACGATCGACATGGATAGCATCAGCAAAAAGAAATACAGCGAAATTCTCGCCGCCCATCTCGCCGACTACCAAAAACTGTTTGGCCGCGTGAACATCGACCTGGGCCACACCGCCAGCGCGAACCAGCCAACGGATGCTCGCCTGATGAAGTTGAAGACCGACGGCCTGCAAAACGACCCTGCCCTTGCGGCGTTACACTTTCAATATGGCCGCTACCTGTTGATCGCCAGCAGCCGTGCCGGCGGACAACCCGCCAACCTGCAAGGCGTCTGGAACGACGAACTCGACCCGCCGTGGGAAAGCAAATGGACACTCAACATCAATTGCGAGATGAATTACTGGCCCGCCGAGCTTTGCAACCTCAGCGAATGTCATGAGCCGTTGTTCGACATGATCGACGACCTCGCTATCAGCGGCGCCCGCACCGCGAAGGAACAATACAATTGCCGCGGCTGGGTGGCCCACCACAACACCGACCTTTGGCGCGGCACGGCTCCCATCAATAACATCGATGGCATCTGGCCGACCGGCGGCGCGTGGTTGTGTTTCCACATGTGGGAACATTACCTCTTCACCGGCGACAAAAAATTTCTTGCACGCGCGTATCCCGACATGAAGCAGGCCTCGCTCTTCTTCATGGATTACCTCGTCAAAGAACCCAAGCACGGCTGGCTAGTGACCTCGCCGTCGTTTTCGCCTGAAGAAGGAACGTTGTGCATGGGCCCGACAATGGATAACCAGATCATCGGTGAGTTGATGGATGCGACTATTGCTTCCGCAAAGATTTTGGATACCGATAAAGATTTTGCCGCCCAGCTCGCCGATGTGCGGAGCAAGCTCCCACCCAACCAGATCGGCAAACACGGCCAGTTGCAGGAATGGCTCGAGGACGTCGACGTGCCCAACAACAACCATCGGCACATGTCGCCGCTGTTCGCGTTGTATCCGGGCGACGAGATAACGCCGGCGAAACCCGAGTTGTATGCCGCCGCAAAGGTATTGCTTAAGTGGCGTGGCGATGGCAGCACCGGTTGGAGTTATGCGTGGCGCATGCCGCTCTGGGCGCGCGTGGGCGATGGCGATTTTGCGCTGCACCAATTCGAAGGCATGTTGCAGAAACGCACGCTGCCGAATCTCTTTGATCTATGTGGGCCATTCCAGATCGATGGCAATTTCGGCGCGTGCGCCGGCGTGGCGGAGATGCTCTTGCAAAGCCAGCAGACCGATGCCGCCGGCAATCGCATCGTAGAATTGCTGCCCGCGCTCCCCAAGGCCTGGCCCACCGGCTCGGTGAAAGGATTGTGTGCACGTGGCGGATTTGAAGTGGACGAGACCTGGGAGAACGGTGCGTTGAAACAGGCAGTCGTGCGTTCCAAACTCGGCCAGACGTGCACGGTCCGTTGCGGCGGGAAAGGAATCCAACTAAAAACGCAGCCGGGCAGTTCGACGGTGCTGGATGCGCAATTGCATCAGGCCGTCGCCAACAAGTAAGATTGGTTCATGCGCCGTCTCACATGGTTCCTAATGTTGTTGCTCACGACCGGGCAGGCTCTGCACGCAGCCACCGAATCGTGGCAGAGCCTCCTCACCACCAATGCGCTGGAACTGAACATTCTTGAGCCATCCACGAATTACGGGACAGCACCGCTGCCGGTCATCATTTATCTGAAGAACCTCGCCGCTCCGCGCACAGGCACAGAAAGCGATGATTCCATCCTCGCGGATTTTCACGCGGCGAATTATTTGGTGGTCACACTCGACTATGCAAAAAATCCACAGGCGCGCGTCCCGTTCATCAATCGCGACCTCGGAAAACTCCGTGATGACCTGCGCGCAAAAAAATTGCTCGGCCTGTACAAGACCGATAATGCCCATATTTATATCGTGCCGGAAGGTGATCGTCTGAAGCGCGATGTAGTGTTTTATCCCGATCCCAAACGCACACTGGCGCTCGATATAATTTATCCATCCAAACCCGCCAAACCCGCCAGCGTGCTCATCGAATTTTCCTGCGACAACGTGGATCGTTGGGGCAATACGTCGCTCTCCATCTGCAGCGATACGATTCTCGACGCCGAAGCCACCGAAGGGTTTGCCGTGGCGATGGCTGACCATCCGGTGCCGCCGCCGTACAAGGGCATCGACCCGATGCCTGATTGCGCGTTGAAGATCAAAGCTGCCGTGCGCACGTTGCGCGCGACCGGCCCGGAACTGGGAATGAATGGGCGCATCGGTGTGTTCGGTTTTTCGCGCGGCAGCGGCATGGCGCTGATGCTCGCCACAACCAAAGGCATGCCGGAATTTGAAGGCGCGGGCGAAAACACGAACGCGGACAGTTCGGTGCAGGCCGCCGTGGTCATGTCCGGCCGCTTCACATATCTGAATCTATTGACGAACGACCACATGATTCCCCGCTACAATATCGCCTGGGGCACGCAGGAGACGCATCCCGATGTCTGGCGCAAGGCCGGCGCGCTCGATTATCTCACTAATGCGACGATACCGATGTTTCTCTCCATCAATTGCAGTGAAAGTCCGGATGCCTTGTACCAGATGGATATCCTGCGCAAACGATTGGATGAATTGGGCAGCAAGGAAACCTTCATGCTGGATCCCGTGCCGCGCGGCCACAAAGTCCCCCTCGTGCCGGAAATCCTCGGCCCATTGAATGATTACTTGAAGCAGCAATTGAATGCCGAACCGATTGCTGCGGGAAAAATCGCGCCCAAACCACTCTTTCGCGATCCCGTTTACGATGGCGCGGCCGACCCGACCACCATCTGGAACCGCGATGAAAAGAAATGGTTCATGTTCTATACCAATCGCCGCGCCAACCTGACGAATGGCGTAGATGGCGTTGAATGGGTGCACGGCACAAAGATCGGCATCGCAGAGAGCGGCGATGGCGGCGCAACGTGGACATATCGCGGGACGGCCGATATCCGGTTTGGCATGAATGACACCACCTTTTGGGCGCCAGAAGTCATCGACTATGGCGGCGCCTATCACATGTACGTGACCGTGGTCCCGGGCATCTTCCGCGACTGGCAACATCCGCGCGACATCGTGCACCTGACCAGCACCAATTTGTTAAATTGGAAATACGAATCCACCCTCAAGCTGGCGTCCGACCGGGTTATCGACCCTTGCGCGCTGCAATTGCCGAATGGTTCGTGGCGCATGTGGTACAACAACGAGCGCGACAAAAAATCCATCTATTACGCCGACAGCACCAATCTCTTTGACTGGCAGGACCGTGGCAAGGCGCCCGGCACCAGCGAGCGCGGAGGCGAGGGGCCAAAAGCCTTCCAATGGAAAAATTTCTATTGGCTCGTGGTGGACATTTGGGACGGCCTACGCATCTATCGCTCAACCGATGCCGTCACCTGGACCCGGCAACCGGAAGATATTTTGAAGATCCCTGGGCAGGGACTGGACGATGCCGCGAAAGGGCATCATTGCGATGTCATCGTGAACAACGATCGCGCGTATCTGTTTTACTTCACACACCCGGGCGAGAGCATCACGAACCAGCCGGCCGACCTCCACGAAAAGCGACGCAGCTCCATCCAGGTCGTGGAGCTGAAGTTCAAAGATGACACACTCACGTGCGATCGTGACCAGCCGACGCACATAGATTTGAAAGCGCCGTAACGGAGATGCTTGTTTGATCGTCTTCTCATTTGAGATGGCTCTACGTTGAAACCTTTATCGAAGGCCAATAGCCATAGGTTCGGCATCTCTTAAAACTTATAAATCAACACGGTCGTGATAATCCTAGACACCCACTCGTACTAATATTACGCTACCCGCATTACACGCGGTTAATGCGGGTAGCGTCGTTTTCTAATCCCGCCACCTGTTCTGGTTTGCATTGAAATATTTAGCGCGCGATCCATTGCGGCCGGATTTGCTTTTCGAATGACCAGGCTCATGGCCGTCATTTACTTTACCAGACGTCATTGCTAAAACCTTCGTGTGCTCAACGACGCTGCCATCTGGAAATCCCTGCGCGACGCGAAACGGCTCACCCTCATCGCCGGGCCGTGTGTCATCGAAAACGAAAAACTTTGTTTCCAGGTCGCCGCCGCGATGAAAAAAACCTGCGCGTCCATCGGCGTCAATTACATCTTCAAGGCGAGCTTCGATAAAGCCAATCGCACCTCCGGCAAATCCTTTCGTGGACCCGGCATCGCCGATGGCTTGAAGGTTCTCGCCGCGGTGCGAAAGAAATTCCAGGTACCAGTGCTCACGGACGTCCATACGGAAGCACAGGTCCAAGCCGCAGCAGAGGTCGTGGATATTTTGCAGATACCGGCGTTTTTGTGCCGCCAGACGGACCTGATCGAAGCCGCCGCGCATACGGGCAAGGTCGTCAATGTGAAGAAAGGCCAATTCCTCTCCCCGGCCGAGATGGGACAGGTCGTTGCGAAGGCGGCCAGTGCCGGGACCAAAAAAATCCTCGTGACCGAACGCGGCACGACCTTTGGCTATAACAATCTCGTTTCCGACATGCGCTCCATCCCCATCATGAAGCGGTTCGGTTATCCGGTCATCTTCGACGCCACGCATTCGGTGCAGTTGCCCGGCGGCGGCGGCGGCAAATCTTCCGGCCAGCGTGAATTCGCGCCGGTCCTGGCGAAATGCGCGTTGGCTGCGGGCGCGAACGGCATTTTTGTGGAAACGCACCCGCATCCCGACCGCGCGTTCAGCGACGGGCCCAACATGATTCCGCTTGCGGAAATGCCGGCGTTCCTGAAGGGCTTGTTGAAGATCTGGCGGGCGGCGCAATCCTGAATCTCACGCACTTCCGGTCAGGGCGGCGAGAAATTCTTCCACGTCCGGCGACCCGTCGTAACGCTCGCCGTTGATGAAAAATGTCGGCGTGCCATTGACGCCGCTACGGACGCCACTGCGAAAATCTTCGCGCACCCGGGGTTTGTGGGCGCCCGCGACGACTTCCTTGATAAGACCGGGCGCATCCAGATTCAATGCGGTCGCATATTCAGCCAACGCATCGTCATCCAGCGCATCCTGGTTCTCAAAGAGCAGGTCGTGCATTTCCCAAAAGGCTCCCCGTGTACCCGCAGCTTCGGCGGTTTCGGCGGCGTGTTCGGCGTAAGGATGCGCATTGGCCAGTGGAAAATTCCGGAACGCGAAGCAGAGCCGGTCGCCCAGCCGCTTTTGGATCTCTTTGACGATGGGATAGGCCTGGCCGCAATAGGGACATTGGTAATCGCCGTATTCCAACAGCATGATGGGCGCATTCTTTGGACCCTGGATATGGTCACGACCGGGCGCGGGCAGAGTGAGCTTTGATTTTGGGATGGAATCGGGTATTTCCGGTTTCATTTGGCCTCCGTCTGGTTTTGCAATTCCTCCAACGCAGAGATGATCCCAGCCGCACCGGGGTTCACGCCGACCGGCGACACATAACTCCAATGGATGACGCCATCGGCATTAAGGACGAAGAGGGCGCGTTCGCTGACGCCTTCACCGTGGCGATACACGCCGTAAAGCCGCGAGACTTCTCCTTTGGGCTCAAAATCCGCCAATAGCGGAAAATGCAATTTCCGGTCGTGAGAGAATTGGCCATGGCACCAGACGCCGTCCACCGAAATGCCCAAAAGTTCCGCGCCGAGTTCCTGGAATTCCGAGAGCATTTCATTGTAGAGGGCCATCTGGTCGCCGCATACGGGGCTCCAATCCGCCGGATAAAATGCGAGCACCACCGGCTGTCCGCGAAACTCGCTCAATTTGACAGTCTGGTCCGGCGTGCTGTGCAGGCTGAAATCCGGGGCCGGTGTTCCCGCCGGCAAAGCCGTGCCCTGATGATTTGGTTTGTTCATAACCAGCAAGTTAATTGGCCGCCTGCGAGTGGGCTTCCACAAACCAAAGCCATTTATCGATGCCGCGAGAGATCTCAGTGAACATATCCGCCGTATCGGCGTCTTCGAGGGAGTCGGTTTCATCGATGGTCATCCGCGCTTCGCGTCCGAACGTGGAAAGAGCACGGGCAACGGCTTCAACGTGCGCCGAACCATCAGCAATGGTGAGGGGATATTCATCGAGGCGCGAGCGCGCAGCGGCGACACGGGCGGTGCCTTCGGCGATGCCTCCGAGTTGAACCGCCCGTTCGGCGATCATATCCACATAATCCTCGACGTCCTCGGCGATCTTATCGAACAGTTCGTGCAGGCCGATGAAGTGCGGACCCTTGACGTTCCAATGTGCCTGTTTGATCTGGGTCTGGAGATCGAGCGCATCGGCAAGGCGTTGGTTGATGAGGGTGATCACGGCCGAGCGCGCTGCTTTGGGCAGGTCGTTTTCGGTTTCGTAAACGGTGTTGGCTTCGGTTCCATTGCGGGATGATTTTTTCATGTTTTTTTGTTCTGTTTTTGGGTTGATAACCGCTGCAAAAAATACGGCCTTAATCCCTTTCCTCCCTGTGAGATATTTGCACCACGATTGTGGGGTCTGTCAAATGCGGAATAGGTTATGTTTATGATCCGCAGCGGCATTCCAGACACCCTGCACAAGCTGTGCATAGATTTTTTGGGGTTTTGGCGTAGGCCAACACAATAACAGGCCCGTCATCATTTGGTTTTATACACCTGAAAGATTTTACAAAGAAAATGCGTTTAGCGTGACCATCACAGTTACAAGATCGGGAAGGTGTGGTATAACGGTGGGATGAGTAAATGTAGCAGTCAGAAGGCGGAAGGAAGAAAGGATGGGAGGAATTGCAAATTGCTCATCGGCCATTATTCATGGCAAATTGAAGACGCGGGGGCGGCGTTTGATCCTTCACTCAAAACACGAGAAATCGCGGATCATCGTGAAATGTCGTGAAAAAATCGTGTTTCGCATCGTGTTATTTTTCGAAGGAATCGTGCATTATCGTGTTATATCGTGTTAAAAATAAGAAATCATTTTTCCAATCACTCCATATCGGCTCAAAAGGCGATGGGAGGCCGTGCCCGGCGCACTCATCGCTTGTCACCCGCCGGTGAGACGGCTAACGTAACGGCGATTAATGCGCGTAGAACTTTCTTACAGCCGTCAAAGCATTTTGGTCATCGCGTTCCTGGCGATAGGATTGACGGCCCATGCCCAGACGAACATGCAGAATGTGGGCGTGGCCAAAGGTTTTCGCGTCGACGGTGACTACTTCAGTGAAGGCCATCCAAAATCGCGCATCGAGGGTGCCGAAGGACGTCCGATCGGCAAAAACTTTTGGAAACTGACGCAACTCAAGCTGACAACGTTCCAATCGAATGGCGTCCCGGAAATGATCGTGCTGGCGCCCGATTGTTTGTTCGACGGCGACTCCAGCATCGCTAGCTCACCCGGACCGTTGATCGTGCAGACGGCGGATGGCCAATTCAACCTGCAAGGCACGGGTTTTCAATGGTCGCAAAACGATTCCATGCTCTACATCTCCAATGATGTCCATTCGGTCCTGCACAAGGTGACCACGGCCGGAACGGAAGCGACGCCGCTCCCCCCGGACACGAATAGTGATATCGACGTTTTTTCCGACCATTTTACCCGCGACCTCAAAACTGGCATCTCGGTTTATCAAGATAATGTGCGCGTGATCGGCACGAACATAAACCTGACCTCAGATGTCATGTCACTCAACCTGCCGTTCACGAACGGCGTCGTCACGTTGACCGGCCACGCCACGTGGGCGAATGGTTCGCGCAACGGTGGAGCAGACCTGTTGGTGTTGGATCGCGATAACAACCTGATGCGCGCCTTTACCAATGCCTTTATCAAAATGCCCGGCACGGCCATCGGCACAAACTCCACCGGAGCGGCCTCAACGAACAAAGAAGTGGTTGTTTTGTCGGACCAATACGAATTGCAAACGAACTTATCGCAGTTTTACGGCAACGTGCAGGTAACGCAATACGACTCCAACCAGCCGACCGGCAAGTTGACCAGCCAGGCGATGACGGCCTTCATCGCCGGCGGCAACGCCATCCAATCGGTGGACGCCGAAACAAATGTGATCGTGAGCCAGCAGGACGGGCAGTTCACCAGCGATATCGGGAAGTTTTACGCCAGCAATTCCACGGCGATATTCACCGGGCACGCCACCTGGACCAAGGGCGACCGCAGCGGGGCAGGCGAGACTTTGTTCGTTGACCAGGCGCTTGGCCAGATGACGGTCTGGAGCAATGCGATGATGAAATTGCCGGGCAGCGCAATGGACCACTCCACGAATACGTCAACGGTCCAGAAATTCACGACCATCACGTCCGATAATTATCTCGTGAAAGCCAGCCATGCGGAATTCCACAACAATGCGCATATCATCGACCCAAAAATGAATGTCACCAGCGAGTTGCTCACCGCGGATTCGTTGCCCGGCCAGACCAATATCGAGCGGGTCGTCGCCGATAAGAACGTAGTTGGCGACCTCATTGATACAAGCGGCAAGGTCACACACGTGACCGGCCAGCATGCGCTTTATACCTTGAGCGACGGATTACTGCGGCTGACCGGGGCTCCGGTGATGCAGAACGACCAGGGCTGGCTCACCGGCAGTATCATCGTGTGGGATCGCACTTACGACCTGTTGATCGTGCGCAACCAGCGGATGGTCTTCCAGGCGAGCGCCATGACCAATGGCCTGCCGGACCTGATGAACGGAAAATGATTTATGGCTGAGTCTACCCAAACGGTCATGGTCGCGGCGTCTCCCGAAATACCCCTGGATGCATTGCTCTCCACGAATCAACTCGTGAAGGAATATCGCGGGCGGCGCGTGGTGAACGGCGTTTCCATCTACGTGAAACCCGGTGAGATCGTGGGATTGCTTGGACCGAACGGTGCGGGCAAAACCACGTCGTTCAACATGGTCGTGGGGCTCGTCAAGCCGGATGGTGGCTCAGTGGATTTCCAAGGACACGACATCACACACCTGGCGATGCACAAGCGCGCGCGCCTGGGAGTGGGTTATTTGACGCAGGAGCCCTCCGTGTTCCGCAAACTGACGGTCGAACAAAATATTCTGGCCATCCTGGAGACCTGCGAAGCCAAGCGCCAGGAACGCGCGGTGCGGCTCAAATATCTGCTCGATGAATTGGACCTCACACGGCTCGCCAAAAATTATGCGTACACGTTGAGCGGCGGTGAGAAACGGCGATTGGAGATCACCCGCGCACTGGTCACGAGCCCCAAGCTGCTCTTGCTGGATGAACCTTTCAGCGGCATCGACCCCATCGCCGTGTATGAAGTGCAAAAGATCGTGCGCCGGCTCAAAGACCGCGGGCTGGGAATTTTGGTCACCGACCATAATGTGCGTGAGACGCTCAAGCTGGTGGACCGCGCTTATTTGATCCACAAAGGCGAGGTGATATACGAGGGCAACGCGGAGCGGATGGTGGATGATCCGAAGGCCCGGGAGATCTACCTCGGCCCTGAATTCAACATGTAAACATCGGCCTGTTCGCCACCTGGCGGTCAGCTTAGAAAAATTCCTGCAATGGCCGCATTGAGGAGGGTGGCCACGAACCCAACGAACAGCGCCCGCAATCCCAGCCGGGCGAGGTCGTGCCGGCGTTCAGGGGCGATGGCACCGATGCCACCGAGCTGGATGCCTACGGAGGAAAAATTCGCAAACCCGGTGAGCGCGAACGCTGTCAACGCGAACGAACGTGAATGCATCAATCCCGCCTGGACGACTTGATGGGTCTGTGGGTCGAGGACCGGGAGCATTGTTCTCATCTGCAAAAAGGCAAAGTGCTCGTTGATGGCGAGCTTGTCGCCCAGCAGGCTGGCCACTTGATGAAGGTCATGGGGTTCAACACCCATCAGGAAAGCTGCTGGCGTAAATATCCAGCCAAAGACTTTGGCCAGCGAAAGGTCCGGGTTGATGGCGCCGAGAACGGCGTCGAACATGGCCACAAACGCGATGAACACGATGAGCATGGCGGCCACGTTCAACGCGAGCTTGAGGCCATCGGTCGTGCCAGCAGTGATAGCGTCGATGCCATTGACGTATGGCGATTTTTCTTTGTGCATGCGCACAGTGCCAGCGGTTTCCGGTTTGCCGAGTTCCGGCAAGAACAGTTTGGAGAGATACAGGCTGCATGGGCACGCCATGATGCAGGTGGTCAACACCGCCACCGGGTCCGCACCGTAGCTGATATAGACCACCATCATCGCGCCGGAAATGTGGGCCATGCCGCTGGCCATGAGCACAAACAACTCGGAGTTGGTCATACGGGGCACGTAGGGTTTGACGATGAGCGGGGCTTCGGTCTGTCCCATGAAAACATTGGCGGAGACGGAAAGTGTTTCTGCACCGCTCGTTCCCATGAGGTGCACCATCACGCGAGCCATGAGTTGAACGATGCGTTGCAGGATGCCGTAGTGATAAAGCATCGTGAAAAAGGCAGAAATGAACAGGATGGGCGGCAAAGCTTTGAAGGCAAAAGGAAACAGAAAATCCTTCTCGAAAACGTTATGCATGCTGTTGGGATCGGCCAGGTTTCCGAATACGAACTTCGCACCCTGGTCGGAAAAGTCGATGAAATGCACCACGACCTTTTTGACCTCGTTCAAGCACTGGTTGATGAAAGGCACGTCCAAAACCAGGAACGCGAGAATGATCTGCAAAGTGATGCCCCAGCCGATCGTGCGCCAATTCACGGCACGCAGGTTCGCCGAGAACATCGCCACGAGGCCAAAGAAACAAAACACCCCGGCCACCGCCTGGCCGCGCGGACCGATCGCGTCACGTAACAACCACGCGAGTCCACCAAGGACTAGAATGGCAGCGCCGATGCTGAGACGCCAGGTGATGGGTGTAGGGGGACGGGAGACAAGCGGCTCAGTCAGGGCGTTTGGTTTGCCTTCGTAGCCCGGCGTCGGTTCTTGCTCCATGGGCGCAAGTTAGAGAAACCTGTGAGGAGTTCAAACTGAAAGTAGCATCCGCCGCGTCATATCAACGCGTTTCCTTTTTGGCGGGGGAATATTTTCACCGACCCGTTTTCGAACACCCTGGACAATGATTCCTGCGTGGGCGGTTTGATCAGGTATTCATCGGCGCCCATCTGTAAGGCACGACCACGGTCTTTGTCCTCGAGCGAGGCGGTCAACATCACCACGGGGGTATGGTTGAATGATGGCTGGCTTCTGACCCAACGAAGGACCTCAAAACCGTGAACCAGGGGAATCTTCAGGTCCAAAAAGATGAGCGATGGAAGCGGGAACGCCTTGCGATCAACAAATTTACCGCCTGCCTGGAGATAATCGAGGGCCTCCTGGCCATCCCTGGCATGGTACACCGGCAGGGAGACGCGCGCTTTCATCATGGCACGTTCAAAAAGGAAAACATCGTCCTCGCTGTCCTCAACAAGCAAAATCATATTTGTCATTTGGATGATGGTAATTCGATCCAGAAGGCGCTGCCGTTCACGCCGTCCGATTCCACGCCGACCGTACCACCCATCTTTTCGACCGTCTTCCTCACGATCGCCAGGCCGATTCCGGTCCCTTCATAATCATTGCCCTGGCCTACCCTTTCAAACATCCCAAAAAGCCGGCTGTGATATTGCGGTTTTATGCCAATGCCATTGTCCTTGATCCACAACCGGACGTTGTTCCCGCGTTGCTCGGTAAAGATTTCGATCCTGGGAATGACATCGGGCGCCACGAACTTCTTCGCGTTGTTCATCAGGTTTGAAATAGCCTGCACCAACGAAGATTCATGAGCCCAGACCGGCGCCAGCGGCTTATCGATGATGATCTGGGCGTGAGGGTCATTCATTTCGGGATATTGTTGGATGATTTCCCGCACCACATCGTTTAGAGAAACTCGATGCAGCTCAACTTGATTTTGAGCGAGCCTGGAATAGATGAGCACATCGTGGATGAGTTTGTCCATCCGGTTGCTGCCCCGGATGATCCGCTCCAGATATTCGCGGCCACGGGAATCGAGGCGATCACTGAAATCCTCTAAAACCGCCGTGGCGTATCCATGCATTGCGCGCACCGGACCGCGCAGGTCATGGGAAACGGTGTAGGAAAACTCCTCCATCTGCGCGACCGCTTCTTTTAACGAGGCGGTTCGTATCCTGACCCGCTCTTCCAATTCCTCGTTCGCTTTGACGAGGTCTTCTTTGGCCTTGCGCAGCGCTTCCGCCGCCTGCTTGCTCCCGGTTATATCGCGCGCGATCTTCGAGGCCCCGATGATCTTTCCCGACTCATCCTTGATGGGTGAAACCGTGAGGGAAATATTGAGCAGCGCGCCGTCCTTGCGTTTGCGGATGGTCTCGTAATGATCTATCCGCTCCCCGCGCCGAATGCGCCCAATTATCGCCGGCTCCTCATTCACCAGTCCTTCCGGGATCAAAATAGTGATTGATTTGCCGATGACCTCATCTGCAGTGTAACCAAAAATGCGTTGGGCGCCGTTGTTCCAGCTTTGGATGATGCCATCGAGGTTCTTGCTGATGATGGCGTCGTCGGAGGATTCAATGATCGCGGCAAAATAGCTGTTCAACCGGCTGAGTTCCACAGAAGGATGCCCGTTATCTATTTCCTGATGTGAATAGGCTTGGGATTGCACAATAGTGCTATGGTATCAAACTTTTTGGAAACGTGCGATGCAAATCTTCTTGGCTAGATGGGAACAAATCATGACTACAAGAAACCAACTCCTATTTAGGTCGATAAAAATCCTTGATGGTGCCCACGACAGGACTTGAATGACTACTCGAAACCGGCGGATTTCGTTAGATTCCGCAAGCTCCATTCTTCCGCTGCCTTTTCGCTGCCTTTCAAGTGAGGCAATTATCGAGCATTTTCGATTTTTTTCAAGTGTCAACATGCGAAACTTGAAGGCAGTCTCCTAATTTGAAATCAGGCCAGAAGTTCAAAAACTTTCAAGCTGCGATTGCCCTGAATTTCGTGTATTTTAATTTTGTGAAAACCCACGGTGCTATGGACGAGCGCAATAGACTTTTAAAGGCGAATATAGCGTTGATTAAGGAGAACAAGCGTTTGCAGGTTGAATTCAGAAATAACCTTGCTGAATTGAACGGGCTGTTTCGTAAATTTAGAGCCAACCTCAAAAAGAATCATAAATTAAACAAACCAGATTCAAATTAGGAATCTGCCTACTTGAACAACTGACAAGCAAAGTTGAACACCTTTGAAGTTTGACGCAAAACTGACAAAACCCTCTGTGAACTTAGAAAATCTCTTTTAATCATATTGGATTATTTCACTTTTGATTATACCGCGAAACCTATGCGGAACTGCCGCGTAACGCCGCGAAACCAGCGTCGGTTTCGCGTGGTTTTGTCAGGGTTTTGCATAACGTAAAAAAGATAATTAACCATAGTCGAATAAAGCGTTTTCAACCTTTGGGCGGGGTTTCGTCAGTTTCGCGGATCGGGACAGGCTTTACTTGAAAGTAACGGGTTGGCCGTCCCCCTTTGGGTTGCTCTGGCGTGTGCCATACAGCCAAGCCAGCCGCTACCAGCCCGGCCATGACACTTTGAACTGCTTGCACATCGCGTCCGCCTGCCCCTACCCGTGCCGCGTCACGGGCGGTGATTGATCCACCATTGCGCCGGGCAAAAGAAATTAGTCTATCGGCCTGCCGTGCGTCGCCTTTGTGCGTCAGGGTGTAGTAAATGCGGCGGGTTTCGTTTTTCAGCCATTCAATCCAAACTAAAGCAGCGTCAAGTGTATCGGCTGAAATCGTGTTTGCGTTTTCGCCGGGGCTTGGCAGGTAGGCTTCGCGGACACAATGAAACACCAAAGCGAGCCGGGGGACTTGTCCTTCAAGTTTAGACCATGCGCTTTTCAATCGGTCGGATTTAAAGCCGCTCATTTCCTTGGCGTGTGCGTTGTAAAATTCAATCCACCGTTTTTTTGCTTCTGGCGTCCAAGTTAATCTGATCGGCAAACGGCGGTCTGTCTCTGCTTCAATCTGTGGCGCAAGCGCGAGCAGGTCTTGAAATAAATCCACAAATTTTTGTGTTATCGCTGGCGGGGTTTCGGCTTCTCGCCAATGCCGTTCAATCTCTGGCGGCATTGCCATAAGAAACCGGGCGGCAAGGCCGTTGTCAAAGTGCTTAGCATCGTCACCGGCCAAAAGTTTTCGCAATACAGGCTCTTGAATCGTGCCGGTCACACTCACAAGCGCGTGGGGAATGTAAATCGGCGGTTTGTCCTCATTACTACGGTCTATTTTTGTCGCGCTGCCGGAATGAAATTCCAACCATTGCGCGGCTTCATTGCCGCCTTTGCTGAATTGGTCAAATCCGCCAAGCCAGCCGGAAAGCTCGTCGCGTTTTTGCAGCAAGCCGCGCGGATTGCTCCCTAGAAGTTTGCACACTGCCTGAATGGTTGCGTCTCCGACATAATAACTAATCGGCTTGGGCGGCGTTGGTTCTGTGGCTTTTCTGCCGTCCTTTTCCCATTTCGCAAGTCCTTCTTTAAATTGCACCTCTGCACGCTGGTATTGATTGAAGGCTTTTCTTTGGGCTTCTTCCAAGCCGTGCATGGCGGCTTTCAACGCGGGCGTTTTGAGTGCGCCGGATGGCGCAATTGCGAGCGTCCATAAAATCGGAAATTCAATCCAGCCAGCTTTAATTTGGATTGCGCGGGCGTCGCCAATGGCGGCGGCGCAAGCGGCAAGAGCAGGCATGGCAATAAGACTTGGATCGCAACCGATTGCGGCGGCGCAAGCGGCGACATACTCGGCGAGCAATGGCGGGAGCCGGTCAATCGGCGGCGGCGCATATTCAAGAATCAGGCTGGTATTATTTTCGTCCTCAATTATTTCCGGCGCGATTGAATCCGGCACAAATGCGCCGGGCTTCTCCGTCATGTTTGGTTCAATTGCGTCATTCATGGCAGCAAACTCCAAAGGCAACGGTGGGTTTCAAAATCGTCCGCATGGACACGGGCGCAATCGTTCAAATCTTCAACGGGTGAGCCGTCCGCCTGCCGCAATCCGGCAAAATTAAATGCGTCAACCTCCGCCCCGGCGTAGGCAATCTGCTTTGCCCAACGGTTTGTTGCGGCGTCGCCAGTGGCGTCAACGTGCCGAAAAATCCGCACACGCTTGTTTTCAAATAATTGGAGTGCTTCGGGGTTTATATTCGCGCCGCCAAAGATTGCCACTGCCGCGCAATCACGTTCCCGGCTTTCCGTCCAGATGAAGTGATGAGCCGCGAGCAAGTCCGGGCTTCCCTCGCAAAAGGCGAGAGCGGGAAACGGCGCGGCTTCCTCGATGCCTACCGGCCAAGCCGCTTGCGAGCCGCGCAGCGTCCATGCCTTTACATTCCCATTCCACAGCCTGCCGTCCAGCCGTCGCGCTTGTGCGACGCGGCGCGAGGCGTCCAGGATGAACCATGCCGCGTGTCCCTGATGCTGGCCGAAACGCAGCAAGCCGCGTTCATAGGCGAGCCGCACACCTTCAATTGAAATCCCGCGAAGTGACGCCAACGCGTAAAATAGGCGTTCGGCAGGCAATTCGTCCAAAAACGACGCGCTAAAATCGGCGGTGGCGCGTTTTGATTGGGCGTCCGATGTGATGACACCCTGTTTTTTACAGCGTGAAGGCGTCTGATATTTTTTCCCGCTGCATTGTGCAAACTGCTCTTTGGGTAGCGTAACGCGGAAAGCGTCAGCGAGTTTATGGCGTAGTTCGCCTTCAGTCCAAGGCGGTTGGCAATGCGTCAGATTCCATTCAAGCAATAGCGGCAATGATTGATCGGGGGAAATGCCAAATTCAACCAACCGGCAAGCGGCGGCGAAAGTTGCGGCGTGTCCGCTTTGTCCGGCGATTGCAGGCGAAAGTTTAGCGAGATAGGCACGGGCACGAGTGGTTGAGTCCATGCGTTAGTTAGGATTGGGACGATCCGTCCACAAGCGAGGATTGCAGGCAGCGAGCAACGTCTAACTGCCGGAATTTCAGCGGCGAAGTTTTCCCAAATTTGATGACCGACAAGCGGCCTTCTTTAATTAACCGGCGGAGTGCTTTTTCACCGATTCCAAGCCGGGACATAACAACGGGTTTTGAAAGTAATGCGTCAGGGTCAGTCATAGTTTAACTTTTTTCAGATTGATAATAATAATTTTCATGGTTTGATTTGGGCGGACAGAATTGGCGTTCTGTCCGCCCGATTGCCTACGTGGTGTTATGGGGCAGACTCGCCCCGGTCATTCATCAGTTTCCTTTCATTGGGGTTTATGTTCGTCCGCGTTGTCAGTCCACCGCACAAGCGGGGGCAGCGCGGACAAAATCATTTCAAAACGGTTTTTCAATGGGGGTGTAACCGTTATCGCGCGGTTCAAGACGGCGGATTAAATTGTCTTGTGCGCCTACGGCGGTAGTCGGTGGCGTCAACCGCACGGCAACTTCGACTCCGTGCCGGTCATAAACATTGTGGCGGCGTTCTGGATCGTCGCGCCACGGGTAGAAGTGGCGTTTGATTGTTTTGGCAAGGTTGGCCGTGTGACTTTCGCCAACGTAGAGCGTTCGGTGATTGCTCCGTGATCGGATGATATACGCGCCGGAGCGGTTTCGCAGAGAATGAAGCCAATCCGAAAAATCGCCGCTGGCGTCGCAAACAGGCTTATAGGTTAAATCGCGCATAGAATTATTTGCGCTTAACGGGCGGAAGCGAATCGCGTAAGAAGCGTTCGATTTCCGTGTAGGGAATCACCTTGTTGCGGATGGCGTCAGAGGCGCGCAATTTGCCACGCTTCAAGAGCCGGTGAACGGTGATGTAAGAAACGCCAAGAATTTCTGCCGTCTCGCGCATGGTATAGGCGAGCCGGGGCAGAGGATTGTTGGCGGTTGGGTTCTGCGATGTTGCGGCTTCGCTTTCGCTCGCCTCAACCCGCACATGTCTAGTGTTTGATTTAGTAATCACGCGCTAACCCTAGCGCGTGTGCAAACCGAAGTAAGACTGGTCCTAAAATGAAGAAAATCCGGATTTTATAAAATGGCGGCGTCCGTTTTTATTTTCTTGGGCCTTCCCGGCTTTGATCCATAACGCAAACCGACGAGCCTAAAGACAGCGCGAACTTCACCTGAATCAAATTTTTTGCCAATTACGTCCTTATCGCGCAACCAACGTTCGGCTTCGGCTTGGCTGTTCAATTTTTCGAATTCATTCCATACCATGGCGAGGGTAACATAGACAGAGGCACGCTTATTCATTTTGAGGTAATCTGGATTGTCCAACTTTTCCCAAATTAATTCAGCTTGTGCTCGACCAGCGTAATACTTTGCCGTTTCGGCAGCGGGTAACTCCCGCGCGGCCTTATCCATTATTTCTGCGGCCGGTTTCCCGGCGGGTAGGACTTTTTCTTCGATGGCGGTCGGCGGTTCTAAAGGCGGCTTTCCAGTGGCCAATTCGATTAATCTTGATACCACCCCGGCATCTTCAACGTTTTCGTTCGGGTCGAAACCTTTTCTCAAAAAGTTTCTCCAATACAGTTTTGAAGCCTGTTTTGCAAATTCAGGAATGGGGTTACCTATATCGCCAACGAATCCATAAATGAAACCGGCGATGGCGCTTACTTGTTGCGGCGATAATCCGCCATCCAAGAAAACCGCTTGCACAGTTTTCCCCTCAAATTGTTTGAGCGGTTCCGGCAGGTCACTCGCGCTAGCTGGTGATGGCGTTGCATTCTCTGATTTGTTCGCGGGTTTCTTTATTGCGCCCATACAGTTGGATGATTGCAAAGCCTCATGGAAAGAACCAGCGACAACCAAAACTTGTTTCAGACTGTCGCGCTTGCTCCTTTGTTGGCTCGTTTGCTACGCTCCACACAGATGCCTGCTAAACCTCAAGACAGCAAGACGATTGAAATTCGTCGGGAGAAAAACAAAATTTGGAGTCACATTCGCAGCAAATGGCTTGAATGGACGCCAGAGGAGACCGTGCGGCAGGAATTTGTTTGCCACCTTGTTAATGAATACGGCTTTGCATTGGAGCAAATGGACGAAGAAGTTAGCCCGCCGGGTGACGCGCGCGGCAGAGGTGACGCACGGGCAGACATTTTGATATGGCGGAGTGTCAAAGAAAAGCAGCAAGGTAAAAAAGCGTTGATCGTTGTGGAGTGCAAGGCTGACACGGTGACGATTGACCGCAGAACTTACGAGCAAGGCGCGCATTACGCGCAATATGAACAAGCACGCTTTTTTGTCACCCATAACAGCCGGGAAACAAAATTCTGGAAAGTTGACCACGCACGCCGATTTCCAAACTTCGACGAAATCACGGACATCCCGCACGCAGATGCCAGCGACAAGGAAATTGAAGAACTCATCAGCAAGTTAAAGACGTTCAAGGAAGATGAATTTGCCGATTTGCTACACCAGTGCCATAACATCATCCGCAACCGCGAGAAATTAGACCCCGCCGCCGCGTTTGACGAAATTGCAAAAATTCTCTTCGTCAAAGTTTGGGTTGAACGCGAAATGAAACGCAAGCGGCAGCGGAAAAATCTATTCACTGCCGAATGGCTTGATTCACAGCTTGGCGAAAATCCGCTTAACACACTGTTTGAAGAAACAAAGAAGCATTATTCCGACGACAATATTTTTGAGGATGAAGAAGAAATTCGCCTGAAGTATCCCACCGGCAAGGAAATCGTCTTAAAGCTGGAACGCTACAACCTTTCTGACACCAGTGAGGACATCAAAGGCATCGCCTTTGAGCGTTTTTTAGGTCGCACGTTTCGTGGCGAGATCGGCCAGTTTTTCACACCGCGCCAAATTGTTGAATTCATGATTCGCATGGTCGAACCGAAAGAAGGTGACATCATTTGTGATCCTGCCAGTGGTTCGGGCGGTTTTCTGATTCGCTTTTTTGAAATCGTGCGGCAACAAATCCTTGCCGATGCAGACAAGGATTATCAGACCTTCAAGGACTACATTGAAAAAGTGAAAGCTTCTGACACAAAAAAAGCTGAAATGCTGCGTGAGAAGTTTACGGGAATCCAAACCACACTAGAGCAGCACACGCGCGGCACGCGTCTTTGGAAACTTGCCAATCGCTGCATTTACGGCACGGACGCCAATGACCGCATGGCGCGAACCAGCAAGATGAATATGATTATGCACGGCGACGGACACGGTGGCGTGCATCATCACGATGGCTTTCTAAACGTCAACGGCATCTTTGAGGGCCGGTTTGACATAATCCTGACCAATCCGCCATTTGGCGCGAACGTCGAGCCGTCCGATGTAGTGCATGAATCGGATATTGAAGTTAGCCAGTCGGCGGCGCGGCGATACGCGGAAGAATACGGCGCACTTTACACCGAAGCTGCTGCCCGTGTGCGTGCTGCCATTGATAAGCCCATAGCGTCTCTGTTTGAATTGCCGAAACGAAGTTCCGGAAAAGATGTGAAGTTTGGAAAGATCAAAACGGAAATTCTTTTCATAGAACGCTGCCTCGCTTTGTTGAAGCCAGGTGGACGACTGGGTATTGTTTTGCCGGAAGGCATCTTCAATAATCCATCGCTCGCCTATGTCCGCGAGTTTTGCGAAAACCGCGCCTTCATTCGCGCCGTGGTAAGCTTGCCGCAGCAAACTTTTTTTTCCTCCGGGGCGAGTGTGAAAGCCTCGCTGCTTTTCATGCAAAGATTTACAGAAAAAGAGCAGGCTGATTTTGACAAAAAGCACGCGCAAGCCCGCAAAGAAATTGAGGCCAAACACGCGCCGGAAATTGAAAGAAGGAATAAGGAGGCCTTTGAAGAGGTGGAAAATGCGCGAGCAACGAGTCCTACCGACTGGGAAAACCGCGCATATATTGATAAGAATTTGATCGAATTCCTGAATAGGATGGATGAAACCATAGCGACGGAAATGCGAGTTTTGCTTAAAGAGCGTTTCCCGTATCCCGTTTTTCTATACGAAGCCGAGCGCGTCGGTATAACGGCAACGGGTGAAGATGATTTTAACGAGCTGTGCCGGTTTCCGAAAGATAATCCGCCGCCCGGTGTGGAAATAACCTGTTTGGAGCTTTACCAAGAATTTAAGAAAAATCCAAAAAAGTTTCTACTGGCGGAGGCGGTACAATGACGGCGGCGGTAACAATGCCGCGCCGCGCGTTTGCGGTTTGGTGGAAAGATTTAGAACGGTGGGTTATCCCGTCGAATTTGCTTTTGCGCCAAGCCTTGCCGCCGGGATGGAAACGTGTTCGCATCGGAGAGATTGTCCGCAATCCCAATGGGCGCGTATTAGTTGAGCCAGAAAAAGAATACAAAATGGCGGGCGTCAAATGGTATGGCGAAGGCGTCTTTTACCGCGAGACAGTTCGCGGCGATACACAAAGCGCAAAATTTCTTACGCCACTTGTGCCGGGCGCGCTGATATACAACCGGCTTTTCGCGTGGAAAGCCTCTTTTGCAGTCGTGCCGCAGGAGCTTGCAGATTGTTTCGTGTCCAGTGAGTTTCCCCAATTCATACCGGATAAAAATGTAGTTTTGTCAGATTATCTCTATTTGTTTTGCGTTCGCGATTCGACGATCCGCGCCGTGAACGCGGCTTCAACTGGTTCTTCTGCTGTCAGCCGCAATCGGTTCAAGGAAGAAGATTTTTTGGATTTTGAAATCTCGCTGCCGCCTCTAGTGGAGCAAAAGGCGATTGTCGTGCGCTGGCGCGAAGCCCAAAAGCAAATCGCCGCCGTCCGCACCCGCGTGGAAAATATTGAAGCTGAAATCCAAAACCGCTTTTTCCAAGATTTAGGCGTATCGCCGCCAGCGAGTGTCAAACGGCCAAAATACTTTGCGGTTTGGTGGAAAGAATTAGTCCGTTTTTCATTTGGTTCAACTACCGATACCAAACTTGGCTTGGACATTAGGCATTCATCAAAATTTCCTTACATCACGCTCGGAACGGGGGCGACAGTAAGTTATGGCATCCAAAAATGTCCATCCAATCGTCCCGGCCAACACTCGCGGCCTTACCTAAGAGTTGCCAACGTGAGGAAAGGCTATCTCGACCTTACCGAAGTGAAGGAAATCAATGTGCCAGATAGTGAGATGGAAAACTACCGGCTTGAACCCGGCGACATTCTTTTCGTTGAGGGTAACGGAAGCCGCGCAGAGCTGGGACGCGTTGGAAAATGGAATGGGGAGATTCCGAATTGTGTACATCAAAATCACCTCATCAAAGTTCGAGTTGACCAAACACGCTTATTGCCCGACTACGCGATGACTTGGTTTAATACAGAGTTGGGGCGTGGGCATTTTTTCCGCGCGGCAAAATCATCGTCCGGTCTAGGCACGATCAATTCAAACGAAGTGAGAAATGCACCCATTCCACTTCCACCGCTGCCGGCTCAACGCGAAATCATGGCGCGCGTGGCGTCAGGCCGCGCAGAAATCGCCCGTGAGCGCGAAAACGCCGAGCGCATGGAGAAAGAAATCGCTGCCGACATTGAGGCGATGATTCTAGGAACGCAAAAAGCAAAATAAATTATGAGCCGGGGACGCCAAAAAATCTCTTTTGAAGGGCTGCTAGAGGAAAACGTGCTTGGCACGTTCAAAATTATTCGCGGTTTCGCAGATCTGCGTGACTTGGCAGCAGTTTCCACCAAAATGGAGTATCAAACGGGAATGGACGGACAGCCTGCCGGTTATCAGAGAAAAGAGGACGGGCAACACATCGAGGACATTAAACGGTTTTTGAGCAAAGGCCGTTATCGTTTTTTTCCAGAAATCGTTCTCAGTCTTCGCAGCAATGGAGCGAATGATCCGATTGTTTCATATGGTAAAAGTCGCTCGTCTCCAAATGACCGATACCATTGGATTCGAGTGAACTTGAAGCCGTTGCACGAAGACGGATACAGCCGCATTCGTCGGATTGATGGCAATCATCGGCTTGAGGCCGCCAAAAAACTTTTTGATGAGCAAAGAAGCTATCAACCCACCATTAAAAGTTTAAGCACTGCGCCATTCTGTTTTGTGGTCCTTAATTCAGAAACGCCGGAAGAGGATGAGTTGGCCGAAGCGATGTTATTCAATTTAATTAACAGCAAGGCAAAAGCAATTACGTCGGAGCATAGCCTTAATGTCTTGATGCGTGACGATGGCGCGGCATCAGATCGTTTTGTTGAAGACCCACAAGTTTATTTGACGCGCTGGATCAAAGACCGCGTTAAAGGATGGCCGCAGGGTTTTTTTGAAGCTATGGGCGAAATGCCTTTGACCCGGCTACATTGTGCGGCTGGTGTCCTGCTTCGTCCTAACGGAATTGCTAAAGAAACATCCGCCCAGATGGAAGCCGACGCGGCTAAAATCTTTTCTCCACTCTGCGAACTTGCGATGCAGTTGCGGGGGCAACACGCAAATTTTGTTCACTCCTACGCTTTCTTGCCAATCGCCGCCGAAGTCTATGCTCGCCATTCGACCGTCGAGACAGCGAAAGGGGCAAATACAGAACCGGAGCGCATACGGCGTTCCGCTCGTTGGCTTGGTGATTTTGCGCGATGGTTTGAACGAATTGGCGGAACGGATTTGCCGTCGCTCACTGATCCCTCAATTCTATGGACTGTGTTCAAACGCGATTTTGACAAACGAGCCGGACAGGTTTTTATTGCGATGTCATTTCGGGAAAGTAAGACACTTGATGGAGTTTATTTGGCGATCAAAGAAGCCATTGACGCTTTTAATGGAACTCATCCAAACGCCCCACTGTTTCCAGAGCGGATTGATAAACAACTCGGCGAAAGCATTGAAATTCCCACCGCAGTTTTCAGAGAAATTGATGAAAGCCGAATTGTCATTGCAGATTTGACAGACGAAAAACAAAATGTTTATTGCGAAATCGGTTACGCAAAAGCAAAAGGCATCCCGTTTTTTCTTACGTTTCAAAAAAAGGCGGCAACCCCGCCGAATAAAGTCCACTTTGATCTAGCACCATATCGCTACATTGAATACGAAACGACGCACGAGCTTCGTGAAAAATTGAAAGCGGAGCTAAACGCATGGCACGATAACGCTTAATGGTCGGACGACTGTTTGTGACCAAATTACATTTGAATCTGCATCGCGAATGGTTTGCGGCCATTGTCGCCAAAACCAAACGGACGGAATACCGCCGTCGCACGCAGTATTGGAAAACTCGGTTGGAGAATCGGGAATATGACGTAATCCAATTTCGCAATGGTTACGCCACCGATGCGCCGGAAATGCAGGTGGAATTTCTTGGCGTGCGCCGGATAAAAAAGGATGGCAAAAATATTTATGCCATCCGGCTTGGCAAAATTTTAAAAATCAAACGCTGGAAACATAACAATCAAAATTAAAAGGAACAATTTATGGCGGTTCCCGATTTTCAAAGCATGATGCTTCCATTTTTGCAATTTGCAGCGGATGGCAAGGAGCATGGGCTTTCAGAGGTAACAGAGCATATCGCGCAACATTTCCACCTGACGCCAGCAGACCGTGAGGATATGGTGCCGACTGGCAATCAATCCCGGTTGGCAAATCGTGTTGGCTGGTGCCGAACTCATTTGAAGCAGGCTGGATTGATTGAGTATCTAAGGCGCGGGGTTTTTCGCATAGCGGATCGGGGGCGGCAAGTCTTAGCGCAAAAGCCGTCGTCCATTAACCTGAAATTTCTCAATCAATTTCCAGAGCATCGCGGGTGGTTTCAAAAGCCAAAACCCAAAGAAATTCCGCAAACACCGGTTGAAGCGCAAACGCCAGAAGAACGCATGGAGGAACTTGCTGACGAATTTAACAATGCACTCGCGGCGGATATTCTTGACCGGGTTAAATCCATGAATCCATTTCGATTTGAGCGCGTTGTTTTGGATTTGCTGGTGGCAATGGGTTATGGCGGCTCACGCAAGGAAGCTGCCGTAATTGGCAAGGGTGTAAATGATGGCGGAATTGACGGCCTGATAAATGAAGACCGGCTAGGGCTGGATCGAATCTATGTCCAAGCAAAACGCTGGCAGGAATCGGTTGGCCGTCCACAGATTCAAAATTTTGTTGGCGCACTCGCCGGGCAACACGCCTCAAAAGGAATTTTTATCACAACAAGCGATTTTTCATCCGGCGCAACCGAGTTTGCAAAGTCAGTTCCGCAACGGGTGATTTTAATTGATGGGCAACGGTTGGCAGAACTTATGATTGAACACAACGTCGGCGTATCGCGTGCAATCAATTACGAGATTAAGCGGGTGGACAGTGATTATTTTGAGGAGGAGTAAGTAATGGGGACACTTGCCGGAAATTTTGTCCGAATGTCCGTCCCGAAAATGTCCGACTTTCCGGCAAAAAATCCAGCTTCCGTGGACAATGAATCGGCGGAAAACCTGCTAAAAGCTCGGTATTCCGCCAAATTCCGGCGGAAACACACGGAATTTTCCACTAATTCCGCTTTGTCCCGCTTCCAGCTAGGCCATGTGTCCCGCTGTCCATTGGATTATCCCGTCCGGCGCACAATGCAGCCAAGAGGCAAAGCGTCCGTTGACCGATAGAGCCGCATAAGCTGCCGTCTTGCCGAAACCAAGCTGCGTCAAAGCGTCAACGGCGGCTGTCCGCGTCAGTTTCCGCGCGCCGCGTTGAAAGACGTTCGCCAGGTCTTCCCTTGTAACGACTTTCCGTTTGATCGGCGGCGGCGGCGTTTGGGTCACTACCTTAATTGCAGGGGCGACTATGGGAGCCGGGACAGGCGCGGACACTTTCGGCACGGGTTGAGGTGCAGGCGGCGGGACAACGACACGCGGGGCGGGAGCAACCGGGGCGGCGACAGGGTTGACGCGAATTGCCGCCGGGCTTGATTGCAGCGGAGGGGAGTTGAGCGGGGTTTCCGGCTTCTTTTCCTTGTCGTCGTCAGACAACAGCCATTTTAGGAAAAAGAAAGCCGCGCTGCCTAACAATAAACCCGGTACGATGGCGGGAATTACTGGGGCGAGTGCTGCAATGAGAGGTATAGTATTTTTTGGATTGGTATTATTCATAGTTTTTAGTGGGTTGAGGTTGAAATGACTTGAGGGACAAAGTCCTTTTCCGCTTCGGACAGGATCGGAAAAGGAATGCACTGGTTTTCCGCTGCCGTGTCTGTCTTTCCGCCGGTATGCGATACCAAGGAAAACGGATGCCAAGTAAGTATGCCGTCCGCTTCCCGGATTTGTCCTTCAAAGCGTCCGGTTGGGGACAGAGCAAGGTAGGCGGCACCTTCTTTGCAGCCGGAGCGGATGCACAGAGCGGTAACAGCTTCCCGGCGCGGTAACGACAGCCGTCCGCCATCGAAAATGGCGGAAATAATTTCCACCGTCACTTTCCCGGCGCGGGGTGGCATTGGCCGGTAGCGATTGGCACGGACAACACGGGCACGGGCGAGCGCGTCAGACGGCGGCATGATGCTGAAAAACGCTTCCGCTTCGGCTGGCCGGACAAGTTCGCGATAATGAGCAAAAACCATTTGCGGCGAATTTCCCATTAAAGCGGCAGTTTCGTTTTCGTTCCGGTGTTTTGCGTAGTGATAACTGGCAAACGAATGGCGGAGCGCATTTTGTGGCCAGTCCTTTCGCAGCTTGGCTTTTTCCAGTGTCCGCTTGAATTTGTCCGCGTAATTAACGGCGGGCAATTTTCCGCCAATTTCACGGGCGCAATCCAGCCAAGTGTGTAATTGCGGGGAGATCGGAATTAATCGGCGGCGGCGGGTTTTGGCATTCGCAGCCTTAACTTCAATAAATTCCGCGCCAATTTCCTCCCAATCCAGTTTTTCCGCTTCCGCACGGCGGATTCCACCAAAAAGGGAGAGAATTAGAACCGGCAAAATGTCCGGCTCGGTGTCCATGCAAGCGTCCAGCAAACTTTTGGCCTGCGCGGACGTAATTATACCGGGCGGATTTTCGTCCGTCCGGGGCAAGTCCACGGCGAGCGCGGTATTTTCCGCCAGATATTTCCGCTTAACGGCAAACGCGAACAGCGTCCGCACGTCAACCAAGTAACTCCGCATTGTCGAAGTTGCCCAACCGTTGCGACTGATATATTCCAGAATTTCCGCAACGGAAATTTCAGAAATCAGTTTTTCACGGCGGTTTATCAAAAACCGTTTGATGGATGCTTTCAATGTCCGCAAATATCGCGGACGCAAGCCAGCAACTTGTTTTGCCATCAAAAATTCCGTCGCTGCCACACCAAGCGAAATGGATTTAGGCGGGGCCTTGCCATGACGTTCAATAAAGTCCACGGCGGCTGGCAATTTCCAGCCTAGCTTGCGAAGTCGCTCCAAGTGGTAGCCCAATGAGGCACGTTCGCTTGGTGGAATAGTGGTGAAATGTACTCCGTAGGCTTGGCTATCCGCCTTCTTTTGCCGGGCGAAGTCTTCAGCGGCTTCCTTTGTTTCAAAGAATTTCCGCTGCCGTGTGCCGTTTATGCCGTGTGGATCGTTGACGCGCCAACGGACTATGCCGTGGTTGACGATTTTCTTAATTTTCATTCGCTGCCTTTCGCTGCCTTGAAAAGCAACCGAAGAAGACCGGAAGGGGCCGAAGTGAGTCCTAGCTGTGAACGGACTAGAAAGCCCGTAAACACTTGCTTTTGTGCGCCAAGCCCTGCCTTGGGGGCTAATTTAAAGATGGTGCCCACGACAGGACTTGAACCTGTATCCGGTTAAGGACTAGAACCTGAATCTAGCGCGTCTGCCAATTCCGCCACGTGGGCAATCACAACGGCCAATTATTATGGCAGAACAAATCAGTGCGGCAAGTTGATTCAGTTTGGGAGGCCCAAAAGAGAACCCGGCCGGTTTTCGTGAGTTTACTCCACCGTGAAACCCTGCTCGCGGTAGTGCTGGAGTTTGTAGATGAGCGAGCGGCGGCTGATGCCGAGGGCTTTGGCCGTTTCGGTGCGGTTGAAATCATGCTGTTGCAAGGCCTGCAAGATGGCCTGGCGCTCAATCTCCTCCAGCTGTTCGAGTTCGGCTTTTTCAGGCACAACAGCTTGTTCGCCACTGCCGCAGATGCGCGCGGGCAAATGGTCGGGCAAAATCATCTCGCTACGGGAAAGCAGGACGGCGCGTTCCATGGCGTTGCGCAGTTCGCGTACATTGCCGGGCCACGCGTAACGTTCCAGGCAAGCCGTGGTGGAATCAGCCAATCGCACGCGACCGCGCGCAAATTCAGTGATAAACAAATTGGCCAACGGCAAAATATCTTCGCGCCGTTCGCGCAGCGGCGGTATGTTGAGCTCCACAACATTGAGACGATAATACAGGTCTTCGCGAAAACGGTCCCGCTTGACCTCGTCCTCCAGGTTGCGATTACTGGCGGCGAGAAGGCGCGCATTGGTAAGCATCTCTTTGTTCGAACCCACGCGCTGAAAACTGCCGTTCTGAGTCACCCGCAGGAGCTTGGCCTGGAGCTTCGGCGACATCTCCGCGATCTCGTCCAGAAAAATGGTGCCGTCGTTGGCTTCTTCAAAACGGCCGATGCGCTGGGCCTGCGCGCCCGTGAACGAACCTTTTTCGTGGCCGAACAATTCACTCTCCAAAAGAGTTTCCGGCAGCGCGGCGCAATTCACTTTCACCATCTTGCCATTGGAACGCGAACTCCACGCGTGGATGACATCCGCCAAAACTTCCTTGCCCACGCCGCTCTCGCCGGTGATGAGCACTCGCGTCTCGGACGGCGCGATGAGCGAGACATCCTGGAACAACGATTGCATGAGTGGACTGCGCGCGATGACGTTGGCCGGCAAAACCTTGTCCTCGCGATAACGCAGCGAGACAGCTTCAGAAATACCAGTGGCCTGCTGCACGGAGGCGAGGAGCTCGTCGAGATTGATGGGCTTGGAGAGATAATTCACCGCGCCATCGCGCATCGCATTAACCGCCTCGCGGATATCCGTGTAGGCCGTCACGAGCAGGACAGGAAGTTGGGCATATTGCTGGCGGACGTGACGCAAGGTTTCCAGGCCGGAGAGACCGGGCATGCGCACGTCTGAGATCATCATGTCGAACAATTCGCCGCGTAAGATCTCCAGTGCGCGTTCGCCGGAATCTGCGAGGGTGACATCGAAGTTCTGGCTGCGGAGGAACGAGTCCAGCAGGCTGCGCTGGCCGGGGTCGTCATCCACCACGAGGATGCGTGGTGTTTTGGCGGAATGTTTGCGGGCTTCCGGCGGCATGGGGCAAGCCTAACGAACCACGGGTGCCGCAAAAAGGAATTTCAGGCGACCGCCTTCAGGTGGCTGATGCGGAAAATAGCCCCTCTGGGGTCATTGGGCAGACATTCGATTTCCCAGCCATGCACGAGGACGATCTGTTGCACGACGGCCAGGCCGAGCCCGGAGCCCTTGGGCTGGGTGGTGAAATAAGGTTTGAATATCTCCTTGCGCCGTTCGGGAGGGACACCAGGACCGTCATCGCGTATCTCGATGATTGCTTCCGTACCGTTCACTTTTTTGGTGACGACCTGGATGTGGCCGCCCTGCCCCACAGCCTGGATGGCGTTTAGCAACAGATTGAACAATGCCTGACGGAGCAATTGATTATCAGCCTCGATGGAGACAACATCGCCGCTGCTCTCAAGCCGTACTTTCTTCTCCTCCGCATCATGGCTAAGCGTGTGGACGACTTCGTTGACGACGGAGTTCAACGGCAGCACGCTACGGCGGACCTCGCGCGGGCGCGAGTAATTGATGAACTCGGTGAGTTGCGCGGTGACCTTGTCCGTTTCATCAAGAATGGTGCGCGTCTTGTCGCGGATGGCGTCGGGCACATCGGACTGTTTGGAGATCATTTGGGCCATACCACGGATGATGTTGAGTGGATTGCGCGTCTCATGCGCCAGGCCGGCGGCGGCGAGGTTCAATTCCTTAAGGTGGGTGTTCAGTTCGCTGGCGCGCACAAGACGGATCTGCAAATCCGAAGTTTTGGTGACATTGCCCCACGCGAGCGCAGCGCCGATGGCGGCGATGCCAGCAAAGAAGCAGATGATACAACGCAGCCAAAGGTCGTGAATACATTTGGCCTGCATAGTGTCGGTGGACATGGAGAGAACAAGTCCATGCAATTCACGCCCGGCAATGAAAGTTTCGTATTCTGTTTCCGTCATGCCGCGCAGCCAGGGCGGGCGCCTGCTCCGGCCACGGCCTTCGCGTGGAGGTGGCGGCCGGTTCTCGCCATCCGGCATATTTGTGGCGTTGTTCATCTCATTCGAGCCGCGTGGATTGTCAGGCAGGAAATCGGGCGGTTGATTTTCATCCGGCGGCGGCCCTCCCCGAAACCCGCCGCGAAAATTATTGGTCAGTTCAGAGGGTGAAGGCGGCGGAATAATGACGGTGGAACCGTTATTGGTCGAATCGTCCGACACGGCCAGACCGGCGACCGGCTTGATGACGGTAAAGGTCGTAGCGCCCCAGAGCTCTCCATCCTGGGAGACTTGCAACCGTGATAAGTCACTGGGACTGATAGGCTGGCCGACCGAAACGACGGGGTCGCCTGCATTGTTCAAAAGTACGATGGAGATCAGTTCGCGCGCTTTATTGAAATCGTTCGTACGCCCTCCGTGCAGGAGGATGTTGAGCGGACGCTCCAGACGGTCCTGCAAGACCGTGCCGCGAAACCGCATCCCACGGATGACGGCGCTAAGAAAATTTGCCACGACATCGGAATTGTCCCGCAATTCGGTCTTGGCCGCTTCCTTGACACGGGCGTGCTCGTCGATCTGCCAGAAAACGACCAGCACCCAAATCGCCAGCAACAATCCGGCTATGAATCGTATGCTGCGCTTGGAGGCCATATTGTTTTTTCCCGGCGCGACTTATTTGGATTTATGGATCGCTGGGGTAGTGTCCGCCTTTTGGGGAGGGCGTTCCAGAAATTTGTTGAGCTCTTGTTCCGAGAAGGAATCCGGCGGAATCCATTGCTTGCTTTCGGTATCGGAGACGGCGGCGAGCTGTCCGGGCAATTGGATGACATGCGGTGTCAGGAAGATAAGCAACTCGGACTTGGCATCGGCCTTGGATTTGGATTTGAAAAGATTTCCGAGGAGCGGAATGTCGCCGAGGAAAGGAATCTTACTCTCGCTGGATGATTTAGAGTTCTGCATCAAACCGCCGACCACAACGGTCTGCCCATCGGGCGTGACGACCACCGTATCCGCCGAACGCTCATCCAGAAAAGGCGCGGAGACACCGGGAGCGATGACCTGGGATTCGGTCGGATTCACGGAAGTGGTGGACGGTTGGATGATCATTTCCACTTCGCCGTTCGCGCCGATGAAAGGCGTGACATTCAGGATGATGCCGACATCTGTGTATTGGATATTGACGATGGGAACCGTGGGGCCATTGACGGAATTATTATACGAAACGCTGGTCACCAACGGAACCTTTTGTCCCACGACGATCCGGGCCTGCTGGCCGTCACGGGCAAGAACAGACGGGCGCGAGAGCAACTGGAACTTACCGGCGGTGGCGATGGCACGCAGGGTGGCCTGGAAATCAGAGCCAAGAATCTGGTACATGCCCGCACCGGGTGTGGCCAGGCTCCCCACCGGCTGGCCAAGGGCGTTTAGTGTCCTGGTTGATGTAACGCTGGAACTCGACGAGTTGCTCGAAACACCGTTAATTTTTCCAAGGAAACTCGAAAGGATGGAAGTCGATGTTCCTGAATTCAAATCAGACAACCCAAAGACATTGGCCGCATTAGCAACCATATTATTGCCCGCGCCACCTGTCCAACCGCCTTCGATGCCGATGTCCGAAGTGTTGTCATGCTGCACTTCCAGGAACACGACCTTGATGAGCACCTGCGGCTTGGGACGGTCGAGAGTTGCGATGAGCGCCTTGATCTGCTCGGCCGTCTTGGCATCGGCTGTGAAGACGATGGCGTGAGTGGTCGGGTCGATGGCAAAGGTCGCCGCACCCACCGAGCCGTTGTTGTTGTATGTGCTGGCCGTACTTGCGCCACCGCCGCGGAAACCTCCGCCGCCACCTCCGCCGAAACCGCCAAAGCCAAACCCGCCGCCGCCACCGCCGCCGCCGGTGCGGACCTGGGCATGGACCTCAAACGTGGCGCACAGCAGGAAGGCTAGTGCGCCGCCGAGGAGTTGTTTCCATTTCAAATGTGATGTTTTCATGATCGTTTAGTATTGAAAATTGAGTTGATAGTTCAGGGTAATGAGCCAGAACGCCCGCCGCCGGTGGACGAGCCACCAAAGCTCGAGGAGGAACTTGAGGTGCCTTCCTGGTTGATGTTATAGATCTGGCGTTGTTGCAAGGCGCTGTTCTGGGACGAAGACGAAGACGAGCTGCTGCTGCGCGACGTGGTATTGGCCGGGAAGGTACTCTGCAACACCTGCAAAATCTGCTGCGGGTCGCCCGTGGAAACGTTCACCGTGTACACGTCCTGGTCGCGGGATGAGGGAACATCCAGTTTGTCCATCATCTGGGCGATCTGTTCCATCAGGTCCTTGGAGGCGGTCACCACGACTGATTGGGTGCGGGCATCTGCCACCGCGATAACCTGACTTTCTTTCTGGACGCGATTCTGGGTGCTGTTGGCATTGCCGCTCTGCGCGGCCATGAACGCGGCGAAAGGATTGCCGCCGCCAGCGCCACCGCCCCGGAATCCACCAGGACCGCCGCCGCCGAAACGGATGGGATTTTGCGCGCCACCGTTCTGGCTCGGGAACACACCGGTCAGCAAGGTCGCCACATCATTGGGATTGGCATATTTCAAAGGAAAGACACGGATCTGCGTCTCGCCTTCGGCGCTGGAATCAACGGCTTTGATGATCTCCGACAAGTGCCGGATATTCGCCTGGGTATCAGTGATGATAATGGTGTTGCCCGCTTCATTGGCAACGATGCGCTGCGCGTTATTGAACGGTGAAATATCGGTCAGGAGCTGTCTCGCTTCGACAAAGCGTATTGGGATGATCTCGGTGACGATCTCGTCGTTGTTGGGAATACTGTTAACGTCATAGTTCCAGGTTTTTACCGGAATATTGCGGCTCGTGGCATCGCTCTGCCTGATGACCGTCAAGATGTTGCCGTCGCGGATCAAGGCGAGGCCGTTCTTGTTCAGGACGCTGTTCAACAGATCAACCGCTTCATCCTTCGTCATGGGCTGGCTGCTGATGACCGATACTGTTCCGCTGACGGAGGATTCCACCACGATATGAAATCCCGCCGCGGCACTGAGATAATTCAGCACGGTATCCAGCGGCGCGTTGCGGAAGTTCAAACGAATGCCATTGGTGGTACCACCTTCCATGATGGGTGCTTCTACAATAACCGGTGCCACCGGCGCAGTCTCAGTAGTAGTGGTGGCGGGCGGCGTTTGGTCCGTCGCCGCCGGCGCAGTGGCAGGCGTGGCGTCTGCCGGGGCGGAGGATTGGCCGCCCAATTGTTTCTCCTCCTCGGCACGCTGGCGCATCAGCCGGGCGAGCGGGTCGTTGGCGTCATCGCTTTGCTGGGCGAAAGCGATGATGGTTCCGGCGGTCAATAATGCCGCCAGCGATAGGGTGATGAGAGTCTTCATTTTCCTGGTTGTTCGCGTTGATCCGATTTTCATGGTAAAAAATTTATTGGTTGGGTGTCGGGTTGTCCGGCGTCTGGTCAATGGGTTGACCGTTCGGATCAACGGGTACGATGATAATGGGGCCCTGCGGTGTGCTGTCATCCGGCGGAGTCATGCTGTCATCCGGTGATGGCGGCTGATTGCCGGGAGACGCAGGTGCTGCCGCTGCACTGGGTCCGCCCGGGTTGTTGCCACCACGGTTGCGATTGCGGCGGAAGGAAAACCTGCTGTTACGCCGCGTCCCACCGCTGGTCGAACCCGAATTATATCCGGCGTTACTGCTCGCAGGCACAAATTTTCCGGAACCGTTATCACGCATCTGGTCGCCCAATTGCAGGACGATCTCATTGGTGTTTTCGACCAGCGTGACGGAATCCGGGTCGATGGCGGCAATCTTAAAGGTTGAGATGGTGTCATCGACTTGCGCCGCCTTGTGGAATGCGGGCATGGTCCCGTCAAAGAACGCAAAGTCGCCCTTCTCGTAACTCATGGAACCCACGAACGAGAAAGAATCCGGCTCGCGTTGGGGAGTTGAGCGGCGCGCGTAGGTGGTATGCGGCGTGCGGTTGGGGTCAAAGATGTTCCGGTCCGAAATGCTGCGGATGGTGGAAGCATCGATGACCATGGGCCCATTGGTAGATTGGGCAGCGGCCGCAAATGCTCCTGCCGCGATGAAGGCGGCAGCCAGCCATAATCCGGTGCTATGAAATGGTCGGGTATAGTTCATGGTTTGGGGCTGGTGATGAGCGCGAGACCGCTGACTTGCAGGCCAAGTGTGAGCGATTGGCCGGTGGTGTCATGCGCGCTGAGTTCCACAGAATCCAGTTTCAATGCCATTGGGTCCTTCTCAATGTCGTAGAGCAATCTCATGAGCGTGCCAATATCGCCGGAGGCTTCCACACGGCAGTTAAGCGTCATGTAATCGACGTCGTCATTTTTCCATTGGGGCGTGATGCCATTGATGGCCGCGCCACTGTCGGACGCCCAGGTATCAAAAGCCTGGACGACCTGTTGTTCGGCGGTCGAGGTGTTGAGCGGAAGCGTGTTGGTCTGCATCTGTTCCCAATTACTGCGGAGCGCCTGTTCGCGCCGGATCATCATGCGCCCATCGCTCACCTGCTTGCGCAAAGCGGCGACCTTGTCCGCGCGCACCTTCCACCAACTGGCGAGTGGTGTGGCGATGAAATTGACACCGACATACAGACTCACCGCAACGATGGTGAGGATGACAAGGAATTGCTGGCGATTCTCGACTTTCACAGGCTACCTCCCGGCGTCCAATGGTAATCAAAACTGAATATTATCGGCGATTTGCCGCGCAACTGGTCGGTCTTGAGGCCGGACACGCCTTCGGCGTTGCGCAATTGGTTGAACGCACGCAAATATGCCGCGTAATCGGTGGCCGTGCCGGAACAGGTCACCACGCTGCCGTCCCGGATATCCAGTGTTTTGGCAGTGACCTCGCCGCTCTCGGGAAATTTTCTGGTCAACTGCCAGATGGCGGACACGTTGTCGAACGATTCATCGAACCAGGGCCGGTATCTCTGGATCTTGTCCTGGATCTTTTGCAGGTCGCCTACTTTGGCGGACATACCGCGCCATTGTGATCCATACCAGATGAGCTGGAACTGTTGGTAGCCGAACAACAGAGCTACGAGCAATATGATCCCCGCCGCCGCCGCGCCGATGGTACGCAAACGTCCGGAAGAATATTTGGTCGCGATCTGTTGGAAAATGGTGGGTTTGGGCGGCAGGAATTCGAAGGCCGGGGCCTGCTCCATCAACCGCCATGCGGCCACGCTGAACGCCGGCGAAACGGAGGCCCCCACGGGTAATTGCGCGCCGAATTCTTTGGGCGCATAAGCTGTGACCACCTCGATGCTGAAACCGAGCGGCTCAAAGCGCAAGGTCATCTCATCGGCCAGCCGTTGTGCGAGGTCGCGCGGGCCGAAGATGCGGATGTGCTTCACCGATTCACGCAGCGCGGCGGGCAACTGGCCGAGGGTGATGCGGGTTTCGCGCGCAACGATGTCCACCTGCAGACTGCGCTGGTTGGCGTCATTCTCCACCGCGCCTTCGAGCGCGCGCAAAGCAGCGACACCACCGCCGCAGGTGATCTGCAGGCCGACATGGCTTTCACCGATGAACAGCGCCAGCACTCCGTTGGAAGCGGTCGCAACGGGCAACTGCAACGCCGGGAGGCCGGGCGAAAAACTCACGGGCTTCAATTTCGCAGCCACCAAAACCTGTTCAAGCACTGCGAGGTGATTGGCGGGTATGCCGGCCATCAGCACATAGTGTTTGCCATCCGGCAACGGGCAACGGGAATCGGCCAAACGCAGCGTAGCAGGGTCGGATGGAAAACCGCGCTCGGCTTCCAACTGCAAAAAGCTGGGGACATCGGCCTCCGGCAACGGCGGCATCTCCGTATGTGCGGTGAGCGCCCATTTGAGCGGCACGGCAAGCACGCAATAACGTTCGCGCACGCCGGCGGCGTCCAGATGGTTGCGGATCTCGCGGCCGACCAGTTCCGGTGCAGCAGTCAGGGGATCGAGTGAGAGCGTCACGGAAAAGGTCTGGAGCTGTTGGAGCGCACCGGCATTGCGGCGCAACACCACGCCGTCCAGGCGGCTGCCGTCCAATGAAAGGCCGAGCAGGCCCGTAAGTCGTTTGCGTTTTCGGAAGTTGATTTTCAACACATTATTCATTGCGTCACCTTTGCGACCCAGGTTTCCCGGGCCTTGTCCCCAAGCGCCCAGCCGAGACGGCTGAGATCCTGGCGGTAAATCACTTTGGGCGTACCGTCACTGATATCGAAAATAAATTTCACGCGCCGGTAACCCCGCCCAAACGGGCCCACGGCCGCGATGTCGGCGGTAAATTGATAGGTATGGGTAGTGATGTAATCATGCGTCGCGAGCGCCCGTAACACGGGACTCGTGTTCCCAAGGCAATCCACGACCCACGTGATAGAGGTGAGGTTGCCCGGATTTTGCGTGCGATAGGTCACCAACGCATCCGCCGCACTGGATGCCGTGCCTTGATCGATATTCAAACCCATGAACAGCGCGTTCAAAACTTCGGAACTGGCGGTGTTGACGTTCACGCGGCCACGGATGTAGCTGGAATTGGTCACAGTAAGCAGACTGTAGATCTGGTTGAACTCATCCTCCGACATCGCACTCGACGTCGTGCACCGCACATACATCTGGAGCAGGCTTGCGTATGTGGTCGTGGACGGCCCTGTTCCGCCGCCACCACCCCGACCGCCTCCTCCGCCGCCGGTGATGGTTGGGGGAAACAATGTGTTATAGATAGTTGTGGCGCGGCCCGAGCCGAATTGCGTGTTCAAGAGGCCGCGAAACGATGCAGCCGTGTTCACATTCGTGAGCGAGGTGCCATCGGGCAGAAAATTTGGTTCCCGGGTGTAGATGGTCAGGTAATCCAGCACGCCCAGGTCGTTTTGGCCGGTGGAATCTTTTTCATCGGCATCGAAGACTCCATTGCGATTGTGGTCGTCGCCCACCAACGCATCCATGTCCGCACCTTGCACCATGCGCACCTCGTCCACGGTCTCAAACGGGGAATGCTTCGCCTCATAACCCGCGTTGCCGTAACTGATGATCCCCGTATCGTTGGTATTGCGCCAATCAATGATGGCATTGGCAAAATCCAAAGACATGCCGGGCAGGTAGGAAAGTGTGTTGGTATCGGCGGAATTCAAGTTCAGCTTGGAGCCTTCATCGACCAGCCCAAACTTTGGCTCGGCAGTAGTAGGGTCAGCCGACGGGTCGCGCCCGATGATCCAGAAACGCGCATCGCCCAATTCGACGGCCTCGGCGGAATATTGGGTGAGGTCGGGCATGTTGCCGTTGGTGGCGTAATTCGCGAGCACATTGCCGACGTAGCGGGATGCGCCTTCGATGGCCTGGTCGGTGATGAGGCCGGAGACGCGATTATCCGATGCGCGCAATTCGTAGGTCATCGAATTGGCGAAATACAGCGCGATACTGACGAGGCCGACGCAGATCCACAAAACGATGATGAGCACTGATCCGTTCTGGTTTCGGCCCGGTGGTGCAGAACAATGCGCTGAGCCACCTAAATGAGCGTTTGCGCTTCCCCTCACCCTGACCCTCTCCCCCGGGGAGAGGGAGCAGCGGATGGCCGTTTTCATTTTACGGAGCAAGGTTCGGCAAATTCCGTCATGCCCGGTTTCGAAATTCCTGACGGTCACTTCCCGCGCCCCGTCCCTGTCACAGCATGCCTTGGGCGAGAGAGAAAACCCTTGCGGCCGGAAGCACATTGTTGTTTGGGAGAATCTCATTTCAGCTTCCGGTCCGGTTGGTGCGCGTCTGGGAATCGAGCGGTACGAGGATCTCGATGGGGTCAAGGACACTGCTATTGTTGCCGGCCATCTGGATCTTCACGCGGATGGCGCTGGGTAGATTGGTGTTCGCCGCGGAGGTGTCGCTGGTGTCCCAGGTGGGCAGCCATTCGGTGCCGTCGTAACATTCAACCGTGATGCTATTGACGCCGCTCATCATCCATTGCTCGTCCACGGTGGGCGTCTGTTCCGTCAGCAGGTTGCGGGTGACACCGCGGATCAAATCCTTACCGGGCGTGTCGCGGTTCACCGGGTCTTTCAATTCATAGGTCACGCGCTGCACATCGCCCCACGGTTCTTTGTCATCGAGCGCGCCAGTGGTGGTGTACATCTCGACCGCCACAGGTTCGCTGACGCCGATGGTGGTGACATCACCGACACGGAAATCGCCGGATAAAATCCCGTTGGGCCGGGGCGGCACGGTGCCTTGCAGGTCCCGGCGCATGGTGGTGAGCGCGAGGTCAACCGGCGTGGCCGCTTCCACGGCATCGGTGGTGGCCTGGCGGAGATGGAGCGCGCTGAAGAAAACGGAATTGATGACGATCAACACAATAGCCGCCACACCGATCGCGAGAATCATCTCGACGAGCGTGAATGCGCGTGCGCGGTGTTGTGTGTGCCGTATCTTCATTGTTGCTGCATGGTCTGCATGGCGGTCATCGTCGTGCCAGGATCGATCACCGTGCTCAACTTCACCGAGTAATCCTTGCCCTGCGCGTCGAACGTCACTTCCGCAGTCAGCATTTTCATCGAGGTCTGCTTCCAGTCTTCGCTGGTCAATTTCCAGCGGAAATCCAGCGCGCCCTCGGAGATCGTGCCATCCTGCGGGCCACTGTCCCAATTGGTCGTGACCAGGGTGCCGTTCAGCACGCGGTCGGCGATGCGCGCAGCGGCGCCTTTGCGCGCGGCGACCTCGCCCGAGAGGCTGGCGACATGCATCGCCTCGATGGCCACCGGTATGACGATGGCCATGAACATCAGCGCCGCCAGCACTTCGGCCAGCGTGAACGCGGATTGGCGCGGTCGGCGCAGCGCGCCAACCCTGCCTTTATTATTGTGTGTCCTGAACTTCATAACCCATGTGATTGGGTGATTCTACGAGCCAGAGTACGCCGCCGTTGGCGTGCGTCAGTTGCAGCTTCTTCGGGCTGTCTTCATCGACGGTGCCATCCGGCAAAAATTTGATAGCGGGCAGTCCGCGTAACGTCGGTTGCGCGCCCGCACTGGTCTTTATCACCGCGACCTGCAGTGTGTCATCGACGGTCAAGGTCTCCGCCTTGTCGTCGCCTTTATCGCCGGGCTTTTCCAGTTCCACGCCGTAGGTGTTCGCTTTTTCATCCACCCAAAGCATGACCGGCATGCCTTCAGACACCGCGCGGCTTTGCGCGGCGTGGATGAGTGAAATGAACCGCCGCGCTTCGGCATCCAGCGAACGACCACGGACAAATGTAGAAACCGCCGGCGCGACGAGCGACGTGACGACGACCAGCAGCGCGAGGATGAGGATCAATTCGATGAGCGTGAAGGCCCGGCGCGAGGCAGCAAGCCGCGATAGGCGATGTTGCCGCCCTGCCCTGCCGCCGCACTCCATATTTTGCGTGATGCACATTCATCGACTCCACCGATCACTTCACCCAGTTACCGATGTCATCTTCGTTACCCTCAATCCCGTCCGTACCGACCGAATACAGGTCATAGGAATTAGGATTGTGCCTGCCCGGATAGACATAGACGTAGGGACGACCCCAGGGATCCACAGGCAACTGGGGCGGGTCGAAATAGGGGCCTTTCCAGTTCCTCGCGTTGTTGGGCGCCTGGAGCAGGTCGTTCAGAGAATGGGGATAGGTGCCGTTGTCCACGTCATAATTGTCGATAACAGCTTTGATGCCACCGTAGACATCGGCGTGGGCGGCGGTTTTGCGGGCGTCATCGCTTTTGCCGGCGATCTTGGGGATGACCAGCGCGGCAAGGATGCCGATGATGGCCACGACCAACAGCATTTCCACCAGCGTGAAGGCACGGCTTAAGTTTCTACTTTGACGGATGGTTTGTCTGATTTCGATTTTCATAATTTTGTTTAATGGATGTGTTCACTCATCGAGAGCACCGGCAGCAACATGCCGATGAAAATGATGCCGATGAAAATGGCGATCAGGAACAGCAACAGCGGTTCCGCAAAGGATACGGCAGTCGCCAGGTTCCGGTTGAGATCTGCTTCAGTGACGGTGGCCAGGCGCACGAGTTCGACGTCAAGCTTGCCGGTCTCTTCGGCGACTGAAATCATTTCGAGGACGGAGCCGGGGAAAAGGTCTTTGCAATCGGCAAGGCTCTGGCCGAGTCGTCCGCCCTGTTGTACGCGCTCGATGGATTGCGAAACGGCATCCACGAGGATCTGGTTGCCGATGGATTTGCGCGCGACGTTCAGGCCGTGAACCAGTGGCACGCCGGCGCCGAGCAACGTGCCCAACATGCGGCAGAAGCGCGCCATGGCGAATTGCGCGATGAGCGGGCCGACCAGCGGCGAATGCAACACGAGGCTCTCCCACGTGCGCTTGCCCTTCGGGGAAGCGAACCAGGCGCGAACCGAAAAAATGATGGCCACCAAAGCGACGCCCACCAGCAGACCGTAATCACGCACGGCATGGCTGGCCCCGATGATCATCTGAGTTATCAACGGCAGCGAACCGTGCAAGCTGTTGAACACGTTCTGGAATTTGGGGATGAAGAACACGAGCAGCACGGTGAGCACGACGAGCGCGAGCACGAGCAGGATGCTGGGATAGAGCATCGCGGTCATGACTTTGGAACGCAGATCTTTTTCGCGCGCCTGGAAATCGGCGATCTGCGCCAGCACCACGTCGAGGAATCCACCGGCTTCACCGGCTTCCACCATGGCGACGTAAACGCGCGGGAAAGTGTCGGGCGAACGCGCCATGGCATCGGCCAGCGACATACCGTCGATGACGAGGTCGTGGATCTCTTTCCACTTGGCGGCAGCGACGGGATTGGAAGTTTCCTTGTTCAGGATGACGAGCGCGCGGCTCAACGGCACGCCGGCAGCCAACAGGCTCGAAAGCAAACGGGTGAAATTTTCCAGTTCCTTCGCGGAAACTTTATGCTTCCCAAAACTGATAGAGATCGGCTTGGAACCAGCCGCAGCGGAACCATTCTTTGCGGCTGCACCGGCTTTTTCCGACAGGTTAACGGGGCGCAGGCCGAGCGCTTCCATCTGGCGGAAGGCGTCGGGCCGATTCGACGCTTCAAGGCGGCCTTCGGCAAATTTGCCATCGGCTGCAACTGCTCTGTATTGAAAGGTCGGCATTCGTTCAGGAACGGCTTACAGCCACACTCGCGGCGGTTTCGCCGCCAGGCGTTGTTTCATGTTTGTTGGCCGCGGCCACTTCTTTGGCGGTGGTCACACTCAAAACTTCTTCGACGGTGGTGATCCCCATGCGGACGAGACGCCAGCCGTCTTCGGCGAGCGTTTTCATCCCGTCTTTCCGCGCAGCATTGCGGATCAAATCGCTGGAAGCGTTTTGCAGGATCAACTGGCGGATCTCCGGGTTGCTATCCATCCATTCAAAGATGGCGTGGCGGCCCATGAAACCGGTGTTGCGGCATTCGCGGCAACCGACAGATTTATATATGGTTGTGCCCGCCGGGATACCGATCTTGGCCTTGAGCGTTTGCGCGGCGGGCGATTCATCCGGTTGCTTGCAATGTTTGCAAAGCACACGGACGAGGCGTTGCGCGAGCACGGCTTCGAGGGAGGACGCAACGAGATAAGGTTCCACGCCCATGTCCACGAGGCGGGTAAGCGCGCCGGGCGCGTCGTTGGTGTGCAACGTGGAGAAAACCAAATGGCCGGTGAGCGAGGCCTGCACGGCGATCTGCGCCGTCTCCTGGTCGCGGATTTCGCCGATGAGCACCACGTCCGGGTCATGGCGCAAAATGGAGCGCAAGCCACGCGCGAATGTGAGGCCGGATTTTTCAGAGACCTGGATCTGGTTGACGCCTTTGAGTTGATATTCAACGGGGTCTTCAATGGTGATGATCTTGCGAACGGCGTCGTTGATCTCGTTGAGCGCGGTGTAAAGCGTAGAGGTTTTGCCGCTGCCGGTGGGGCCGGTGACGAGGATGATGCCGTGCGGCATCTGCAACACGTTGCGGAAACATGCAAGTTCGCGCGTATCCATGCCGATATCCTGCAGGCCGCGCAATTTGGAATTCTGGCGCAACAGACGCATGACCACCGCCTCGCCGTGCAACATGGGAATCACGGAAACACGGATATCCACCTCGGCATCTTCGATGCGGATCTTGATGCGGCCGTCCTGCGGCAGGCGTTTCTCGGCGATGTTGAGATGGCTCAAGATCTTGACGCGCGAAACGATGGCAGGTTGAAAACGTTTGAGTTGCGCGGGCACGGAGGTGTCCTGCAATTCACCGTCGATGCGGTAACGGATGCGAAATTCGTCTTCGAAAGGTTCCAGATGGATGTCCGAGGCGCGTAATTCGATGGCGTCCTTCAGGACCTGGTTCACGAAACGGATGATGGAGGCTTCGTCTTCGCCAGCGTCATCGAGGTTGTTGTTCTCAGCGTTTTCGTCAACGACCTGGAAGGTTTTGTCTTCGTCGAGCGTGCCGATGGTATCCGCGCCGACGCCGAGATTCTTTTTCATCTCGCGCTGGACGGCTTCGCTAGAGGCGAGGACGGGATGGAGATTGAGACCGGTGAGGGTCTTGAGAGCATCCATCCCTTGCGTGGCGAAAAGGCGGCTGGTGGCGATCTCCACCGTGCCATTGGTGCGCTTGAGCGGAAGGAGTTCTTCCTTCAGCAAAATGCGCGCGGGAAAAAGCGAGAGAAGCTGACGGTCCGGTTCAACGTCCTCCAAATTCGTATAGGAGAGGCCGTATTCTTTGGCGAGCCAGCGCAGAACATCTTCTTCGCTCTGCGCAGCAGGTTTGACCTGCGCCAACATGGCGGCATCAGTTGCGGACAGTTGCCGGGCCGCGATCATGCGGTCCAGCAACTGTTTCAACGGCGTATTTTGGACGGCGATATCACTCATGGAACGTCAGCTTCCCGATTGCGGATTTTAACTGGTTACGGAACAAGGCCCAAAATCGTGGCTTCGGCTTCCTGTTTCTTGGTCAGCACCTTGAGCAGGTCAGCCTGGGCTTTTTCGAGCTTGGCTTGTTTGTCCTTTTGCGAGGCGCGATATTTTGCCAGCGCGGCATTGATCTGGGCTACGGGCGCATTGTCATCAATGGCCTTCTGGAGGGCGTCACGATCGGGATTGGGTTGCTGGCCGAAAGCACCACCGGCAGGACCGCCTTGTCCGCCTTGACCACCACCGCGATTACCACGGAATCCGCCGCGTCCGCCGAAGCCGACCGCCATACGGGCATCCATGACTTTCTGGACGAGCGGTTGGACAGCGCTCCAATCGGTGTCGTTCGTATAGCCAAGTTGCTCGCGGACGTTATCCATCATGCGCTGCTGCATGGCCGCCGGGTCAAAATTTCCACCGCCACCGGGACCGCCGCGACGGCGCTGGCCGCCACCCTGGCCGCCGCCATTGTCAGTGTTGTTTCCGCCAGTATCGGCTTGGGCCATGAGGCTTCCCGTGCTCAAAAAGATCGCTGCCGCGACCGCACCCAGAGTTATAATGCGACTAATTTTCATCGATGTTCCTACGTTGTTGTTGGTTTTTTTTATTGCGCAATTGCTTACCAGACTGCGCATTGCGCAGGTGGTGGATGTCCCTATGCAGGGAATGTGCCAGCGGGAAATATGGGTGTTTTTGAGGTTTGAGAAAAAGAAGCGCGCAATTGCTGCTCGAAGCGGGTGGTGAAGTGCGCACGATTTGCGCACCGGGCAAGGACCGGGGCTCTTTGGTCCCGCTTCGCGAGATGGGGTAGTTTTATGTTACCCCCTATAAGGGAAAAATCCGAGAGCCCAGTCAGAGATGCGCGAAATAATGGCAAGATTGGTGGGGTTACCGGCAATATACGGGAAGGTATTTGCGCTGGAACGGTTATGGTAATCTATGAGGGAAAAGGATTCTCCTCTTCCCCCGCAACAGGTTTAACTAAAAACACGTTGTAGCCTATGAATACGACAATCGCAGCGGCCATCGCACCGAAAACCAGCGAGGCCTCGCCCATCCTCCAAACTATCCGCCAAATCCAGACGCAGATCGGCGACGGGTTGAATGAAACCGAATTAACGTGTCTGTTGCAACGGATGGATCTGCCGACAGAAGCGGGTTTCACGTTCCTGAGTTATTCCAATCGGATGGTGACGTTTTGTGTGCCGGAGCAGGACCCGGCGGATTGGCATCCGGAGAAAGGTTGGTTGCCGACGGAGAAAGAGAGCATCGCAAAAATGATCGCGGAGAAACACGGGCTGTCGTTGTGCGAACCGCCGGACGTGTTGTATCCCGAAACCACATTGCCAAATCATCGTCATCACCTGGAATTTACTGCTGACCGGGAAACCATCATCGTAGCCCACGCGCAATATCTGAAAGTGCGTTTGTTCATGGCAACGGACATGGTCCGCCTTGCGCGCGGCGCGCTCCGGCCCGTGCCGTTGGATCCCGATCTGTTAGAGGATTTGGCAGCGTTGTATCAGTGATGAGAATCGGTCCTTAAATTCCGCCAACCAGCTTGGATGAATATATGAGCGTTGATGCCCCTCGAAAATCAACCATCGCAGGAGGGACACCCGGCAGGTGCTGAGGTGTCCGGCTCCGGACTGAACAATATCCGTCGTAAAACGGCGCTGATCGTGGAAGGCGGAGCGATGCGCGGAGCGTGGGCGGCGGGGGTGCTGGATTATCTACAGGAGCACAACCGGCGACAGTACAACCTGGTTTATGCGGCTTCCTCCGGCGCGTGCTCGGCGGCGTATCTGGTCGCCGGCCAATTGGAACCGTTGCTGGCGCTCTGGCGAAAATTCCCCGGTGACGTGATCCGCATCAGCAATTTCCTGCGGCTCAAACCGATGATCGACCTCACATACCTCGTGGACAATGTCATGCGAAAGCATGTGCCGCTTTCCGTCGAGCGACTGCAACAATCGCCGTCCCGTTTCTACATCGTGCTGACCGATTGTTTCACGGGAGAGGCGGTTTATTTTCATGTTTGCGATGACCGGGTCTTTGCGGCCCTGCGCGCGACAGCCTCCATGCCTTTGGCGACGAACGGCTTTGATTACGTGGACGGGCATCCGTTTGCCGACGGCGGCATCTCGGATCCGATACCCGTCCAACGGGCGATCCAGGACGGCGCGACGGATATCACCGTGGTGCTGACGCATAATCCGGATTTCCGTCTCAAACCGACACCGCGCTGGAAGGGCTGGCTGGCGTATCGGAAATTTCCCAAAGTGGCGCAGGCGTGGACGGCGGAACAAAATGTGAATTACAACCGGGCGCTCGACCTCATCAAACATCCGCCGGCGGGAATCCGGATACATGTGTTTCGCCCGCGCGGCGCGATGCCGGTGGGTCACTTCACCGTTGAGCAGGCGCAGATCGCCGCCGCGCTGGTGCTGGGGCATGACGAAGCGTTGCAACAAATGGAACTCTTCGAGGAGCCGGCGGATGATAAGACGCGGGTTTGAAGCGGCGGAAGATGCACTACGACTAATAAGACTGCGTGAAGCGCGGGGCGGAAGCGGCACATTGGAAGACGCGGACAAGGCTGTTGCTTTGTAGAAATGATCTGATCCGACAGGTGAGAGAAGGCCCCTTGAGAGTTCAGTGCCACTTCACCCCGGCCCTCTCCCCCATTTATGCAAATGGCGGAGAGGGGGGCGCCAGGAGAGTCGCACGTCGTTTGCCTGTGGGATTTGCTGGCGACATGCCTGGCATCACGAAGGTTGCTACAGAGCAACAAAGCTGTCCGCGCTCCACTCACTCCACAAAACTGAGGATAGCCTCGTGCATGAAGAGGGAGACGAATTCCTTGGCCTCGGTCTGTTCTTCTTTGGTGGCGCCTTTGAGTTCGAGTTTGTTCTCGGCGGTTTCGATGAGCGGAGCCTGGCCGAATTGCATGATGACCCGCGCGTTTCTGCTGTGATGTCGATTAATCATGCGCACAACACTAGCGGGGAGCCTTGGACATTGGCTGTCCAAGGCTAAAATAATCTCAAAAAATTTACGGGGTGCGGTTTAAGGCTCTGAAGGTCCAGAAGTGGTTCAGTGGCAATGGATTCGGATGGGCAAAGGAATAACGCTTTCGTGCAGATCAAAGACGTGCCCTCCAAAAAAAACATATGCCGGCAACGACCCCGTTGACGGCATATTTGAGGAACCGCCGTGTTGCCACGGCTGGTTAAACCTGTTCAGAAGTGGAACGTGAAGTTCGCGAGGATGGAATGGTTGAACACTTCATCCGTTTTGCCTTTTTGTCCGGCAATCGTCCATTCGTTTCCCGTGGTGCCGAGGAATTTATAACCGAGGCCCAGGTCGCAACTTTTGCTGATGGCGTATTTAACGCCAAGCGATGCCTGATAATCGAACGTGCAATCGGCATCGCTGCCAGAACCCTTGACTTCCAGGGTGTTGATGCCAGCGCCAGCACCGAGTGACCCATAGATGGACCACTTGTCGCTGAACGCATGCGAATAGGCGACATTCAACAGGATCGGGACCTGATACAGATCATTGCCCGAACCGACTGATTGACCAGATACTTTATCCACGTCGTTATAGGTGAAGCCGGTCTCGATTTCGAGAGCCCAAGAAGCGTTCAATTTATATCCACCGGAAAGATCCAGGCGCAGACCGGGATCGAACGAGGTGTTGGCGTGACCCATGGGTGTCTTTAAGGTGACATCCTGAATGAAGTTTCCACCGGCATCGGCGTTGAAATACCAATTATTGGCATCCACCGCATGTAACGAACAGGCCGCTGCGAAGCCGGCGATGACTGTCGCACCGAGCCATTTGCTGAGGTTTCTCATATATAGTCCAATTTACTTATTCCCTCGAATGCGACGGTTTCCTCCGCCGACAAAGCCTTTTCTTTGCTTCCCACATGGCCTCGAAGAATGAAGCGAGTATCCCGCCGCAAAATTTCACTTACAACAAAACTTATTTAAAAAACAGAACCTTCAATTGTTCCTTATTAAACAATCTACGGTGGATGAGGAAATTATTTACGACTTTGGCTTCCTAAGCCCGCCAGGAGTTAATGATCCATACGAGCCGTTCGCTTCGCGAACCGTAGTCTGCTCTATGGAGGGAGAGGGAAACAGTGGCCGGTGTCTTATCGCAACTTGGAAAAGGTTCGGCAAATGAAGTTGCGGGCAACTCGCGGAATCGGTGAACGAAATATGCCGTCGACAACCCCGTCGCCGGCATATGAGAGGAATCGCCGTGTGGTCACGGCTGATTAAGACCTAATCAGAACTTGTAGGTGAAGTTCAAGAGAATGGAATGGTTGAAGACTTCGTCGGTTTTCCTAGTGACGCCTTTGATCTTCCATTCATTCTCAGTGGTGCCGAAGAATTTGTAACCCAGGCCCAGGTCGCAGTTCTGGCTGATGGCGTATTTGACGCCGAGCGAGGCCTGATAGTCGAGCGTGCAATCAGTATCGCTGCCATGCCTGATGTCTAGGGGGTTAGCACTCCTGAAATCCAAGGTGTCGATGCCGGCGCCAGCACCGAGTGACCCATAGATGGACCACTTGTTGTTCAACGCGTGCGAATAGGCGACGTTCAACAGAATGGGGACCTGATAGAGGTTGTTGTCGGAACTGACAGATCGACCAGCAAATTTATGAATCTGGTTATAGGTGAAACCGGTCTCGAGTTCGAGGGCGAAGGATTCGCTCAATTTATAACCGCCCGAGAGATCCAGGCGCATACCAGGATCGAACGAGACGTTGGCATGGCCCTCGGCATGGCCCTCAACTATCCTGAGCCTGATATCTTGAACAAAATTTCCACCGGCATCGGCGTTGAAATACCAATTGTTGGCATCCGCCGCGGACAGTGAACATACCGCAAAACCGGTGATGACCGTCGCGCCCAACCATTTGAGATTTCTCATATATTTTCCCCATCTGCTTATTGCTTCGAAGGCAACGGGTTCCTCCGCCGACAAAGCTTCCATCGCTTTCCACATGGCCTCGAAGTGATGCGAGTATTCAGCCGGAAATTTCTGCATACAATAAAATTTATCTAAAAAACAACATCATGCATTGTTTCTTATGCAACAATTGGGAAGGGTATAATGGCAAGTTCTTGCGCGACAAAATAGGAAGGAAGTTTACGCCTTCTCCCGGCCCTGACCGTCGTTCAAAATCAGCGGTTGGTATCAGAGCCTTCGCACGTCGGCTCCGACCAAACCATTTTTAAAGAAGCGCATCAAGCGCGCGGGTGACCTGAAAAACAGCGAGGTACACCTGTGCTTCGTTCGCATCATTCAAACATAACGCGCCTTCCCGGATACGGGACACTGGCTCGCCTTCCAATTGGATGGGGAATTTTTTGACGAGCGATTTTGCGTAGTCAGGGAAATTCCCGAATCCCTCGGCACGGATGTGCGCGTGCGTGAGCAGGCGGAAGACGCCGCTGCTGCCCTGAACCGTTTGACGCATGAGTTCAACCATCACACGGCCCATGGTGTAACGCGGATTGATCTCCACGACAGGTTTGAGACGCGGCACACCGGCGGCATCACGATAGACGAAAGCATCAATGCCGATGGGCCCGACGAAATCGACGCGGCGCAATTCAATCTCAAGTAGCTCGAAAATATGTTCATACAGGTCGAGCATGAGGCGCGAGATGTTTTTGGGTTCCTGGAACAACGAGACGACACGTGTAGGAATGCGGGTGTGAAAATGGGATTCGGCCCAGTTGCCGAGGAATTGGCCACGCGCGTCGTTGATGAGGCCAGTAAAGCCGCAGAGTTTTAGTCCGTGGGCGGACATCTCCAATTGAACGCTGAAATCGAGTTCGCGTTCGAGCCATGGCTCGACGACGAGTTCGTGTCTGTGGTGGAGGGCATTGGCCATCCAACGGCGATGCGTCTCGAGAATCTCGGGCTCAAAGAGGCGGATGGCGTTGCTGCCGGCGAGGCCGAGGGATTCTTTGATGACAATCTTGTGATGACCACGCGCACGGATGGCAGCGATGGCGGCAAGCGCGGCATCAAAGGAATGGACAGGCGTGCCGACGTCGGCTTCGGGGCAAAGCCAAGGAGCAACAACCGACAAGACGGGAACACGAGCAGTTGGCCCCCTCTCCCTTTTTCCCTCTGCCCCTTTTCGTGGGGAGAGGGAGACCGCGTTGGATGATGCAGGTAATTGGACGATATTTGTGGATTCGATGGGCGAATTGGTTGCGGCGGGCAGAAGACTGCCCGCCTTACCTAATATGGCCGCCAGAAATTTTGCGCTCCAGGATTTGGAGTAGAGCTGCGCAAGACTTTCGTTGAAACGTTGCTCCCAAGAACGACTTTCGCCGGTGACGTTGGTGAAGAGCGGTTTGAGCAGCTCAAAACTATCCGGACCCCAGGCCCAGGGGCGGAGGCTGCCGAGTTTGCGGTCGGCAAGTGCGGTGCGCTGGTTCAACTCCACAAATTCCGGCAGGGCGAAGCCGGCTTGCTTGAGGCCGTTGAGAAATCCGAGCGACGGCTTTTGCTGCACAAGGACGAGGTCATCCTGACGGCAGAGAAACTGCGGGATGTTTTCCAAATCGCGCGCGAGTTGGGCCTGGTGTTTGGTGGGATTGAATGCTTTACCTTCGGCGATGCGGCCTTCGGCAAACGGGTTGAACACAAAAACACTGGGTGTGCGGCCCTTCGATTGCGAATAGACGTTGAGGGAGGCGATGAATTGCGGGTCCAGCCCGGCGGCTTCGCGTCCGGCGATGTTGAGGGTGAACCCTTTGGCGCGTTGCGGCGAGAGCGGGAATTTGAGCACGCGGCAGAAGGCGTCCCAATCGGATTCAGCGGGATTTTTCCAGCGGCGAAACCATTTTAATCCGTAGGCGACGTGGCCGATCTCATCGTGATAGATCTTATCGAGAAGTTTCGCGGTGGTGTCGTCGCCGACTTTGGCGAAGCCTTGCGCGAAGTGTTTGGCGAAATCGAGGTTGGCCTGCTCGAAGGTGAGGCAGAGGCTGGAGACGTAGTCCATGGGATTTTCCATGATGCTCACAGCGCGCCAGAAAAAGCCGCTGACGGGCAGGTCGCCGAACTGGATGCCGCAGGATTTCATGCGCGCGAGATACATGCGCGTGTGGCCCTGCTCGTCCTTGAGGGTCTGGAACACGCCTTTGCGGAAGGCAGCGGGCGCATCGGGAAATCGCAACAGCACAAGCGCCATCAATTCGGTGGCGAGGAGTTCGTGATTGGCGAAAAAGTGGAGGAGCTTGCCGCGCTCACGTTCCTGTTCGAGGAGGTGCGCGCCGGGGAATTCGGCTTTGCCGCTGACCTGCGGTTTGAAACGGAGTTCGCGGGGACGTCCGGGCGCGCTGGGGGTGACGAGCGCGGGGCCGGGGTGTTCGTCAGTGACGGCCTCCGGCGAAAGCAATTTTTCGTCGAGCGAAGTGGCGAACAGGACGCGTTCGGCAAACTCACGGAGTTCCATGGGTGGGAGGGTAGCTGGAAAACGTGGCAGGGGCGAGCTTGGAGGAATATATGAGAGGGGTGTGATTGGGCGTTGCGCTGCCCCTCACCCTGCCCTCCCCCGGGGAGAGGTAATAGCGGTTGGCTGATTTGCTTTTACCGGATGATTATTCGGCAAGGTCCGATGGATCCGATCGGTTGATTTGGGAAAAGCGGCAGAGGGCTGCCGCAGTCCGAGACGCTTCGCGACATGATCAGAGGCCGTTGTTGGTGAGAAATTCCAGCAGGTGAGGAGGTGTAATGCCATCCCGTCCTCCACCTTCCCATTCTCTTGCAGAGAAAGAGAAGATTCCCGAGCTGCCATTTGTGTATGTAACCAGCATCTTATATCTGGGCATTTCTTCCATAGAATTTAGCTGGCCAGGTGTCGTCTCGACTTTCAACAGCTCTTCCAACTCGGTCAGTTTTTGCACATTGGTTATGACAATGAATTTATGGATGATTTCCCGCTCTTCCAAAACTTTGTTTGTGATGGACCCAAAAAATTCTTTGGAAATGGTGGCGGACTGTAATCGTCCTTTCAAAGGGTTGATTGTGTAGTGAATCGAGAAAAACACGATGCCGACGACCATCACGACGGCAAAAAAGATGAGTAACGGCTTAAAGAAAAGTACCAGTTTTTTCATAAACCATGAGCGGCTACCCGGGGGTTGGCTGGAGGTGACGGTAAATCCCGAGTTTAGGTTTGTCCAACAGAAGAAAAGCCGTTGAAACGGCTGGGATATTCTTTTCGCGGTCTATACACCGGGCTGAAGCCGCAGTGTTACTGTGAGCAATGCGGAAAAGCGGCGCTTAAGCGCGCGCACCAAACGCTTCGCGAGGATTGGAAATCACCGCGATTTGCAAATCGCAGACATATCGAACATTGCTGCGCCCGAGGACGGGCGCCTGCCGAAAAATTATCAGGGAATGGACGTGTCGTGCCATTGGCCATCGCGCCAGACCCAGCCGCGGCTGGTCTGATCCCAATGGCCGGGTTCCCAATAAGAGTGGACGCTGGGACGCATCATCCAACGACCGTTCTGCCAGGTCCATTGGTTGTCGCGCCGGACCCAATGGCCGGGCTGCCAGATGTCATTGGCGTTGGGCGCGGCGGTCACGTTCTCCTGCTGGGGCGGCGGCGGCGCTTCGGTGACAGCGGCCTCTTTAGTGGTGCTGCATCCGGTCAAAGCGAGTGCGATGAGCGCGGCGGCGAGAATTCCCAGTTTCCTTGCTTGGTTCTTCATGGAGGAAAAATTACCACAGGAAAACAAAATCGAAAACCGGAAGTTATCAACAATGAATCCCATGCAAAATGCTTCTACGCGGGGAGGTTTTGTTGTTGAATGCCGTGAAACCGGATGAATAAGCCCGTGGAAATCCTGCTGGAAAGGGTGCGCCGCTTTCCAAAGTTGTACATCAGCCTGTTCCTGTTGCTGCTGGTGGCGCTGGTCTTTGGCCAGACGTTGCGGAGCGGGTTCGTCAATTTCGATGACCAGGTTTATGTCACGTCGAACCCAGTGGTGCAGCAGGGTTTGGACGCGCACGGGGTGGAATGGGCGTTCACGCATACGGTGGCGTTGAACTGGCATCCGTTGACGTTGATGTCGCACATGCTGGATTGCTCCGTGTACGGGCTGAATGCAGGGGGGCATCATCTCACGAATCTGCTGTTGCACGGGCTGGCAACGGTGCTGTTGTTCCTGACGCTGGCAGAATTGACGGGGGTGGCCTGGCGCAGCGGTTTCGTGGCGGCGGTGTTCGCGGTGCACCCGTTGCGGGCGGAATCGGTGGCGTGGATAGCAGAACGCAAGGACGTGTTGAGCGGGGTGTTCTTCATGCTGACGCTGCTGGCGTATCTGCGGTATGCGCGGCGGCCTTTCGCAGTTTGGCGATATCTGCTGGTGATGGTGATGCTGGCATACGGGTTGATGGCCAAACCGATGCTGGTCACGGTGCCGTTCGTGTTCCTGTTGCTGGATTACTGGCCGTTGAAACGGTTTGACGAAAGCGCGGCACCAGAAGAGCGGATCAAAACTGCGGGGCGATTGTTGATGGAAAAAGTACCGCTGCTCGCTTTATCGGCGCTGGCGTGCGCGGGCTCAATCCTCTCGCAACAGGGTTGGATCATCCATAAGGACCTTCTATCGGTGCCGTTGCGGCTGGCGAACATGTCGGTGGCCTATGCCACGTATATCTGGCAGATGTTTTATCCGGCGAAACTGGCCGTACTTTATCCGCATCCGCTGGAGAACGTATCGGTGCCCGGCAGCCTCATCGCCTGGGTGCTGCTGGTGGCCGTGACCGGATGGTTCTTTCTGGTGCGGCGCCAACGGCCTTACCTGCTGGTGGGGTGGTTATGGTTTTTAGGGATGTTGGTGCCAGTCATCGGGCTGGTACAGGTGGGCCGGCAAGGGCACGCAGATCGTTACACCTATCTGCCGCAGATCGGCCTGTATATTTTGGTGACGTGGCTGGTCGCGGAAATCTGCGCGGGAGCGGCCTATCGCAAGGCGTTGGGTGGATTCGCGGCGGTCCTCATCGGGGTGCTGGCTTTCATGGGGCACCGGCAAACGTCGTATTGGTATGACAGCGAAACGTTGTGGCGGCATACGCTGGCGGTCACCGGGGACAATCCCGTGGCGCTCGCCAACCTGGGGTCTGCGCTCTACCAAAAAGGACGCACGGATGACGCGATGGCTGAATTTCAAAAAGCGCTCACCCTAAAATCCAATGACCCGGATACGTATGACAGCATCGGCACGATCTATGTGAAGCAAGACCGGATTGATGAGGCGATAGGCTGTTTCAAAAAAGCTTTGGAGATCTATCCCGAGGACAATGTGGCCCACAAAAATCTGGGCATCGTATTCCTGCGAGAAGACCGGCTCGACGAAGCCACCACCAATCTTCAACTGTCGCTGGCGGAAGCGCCGAACGACGCGGAAACCTACAACGCCTATGCCAATGTGCTCCTGAAAAAAGGCGACGAAGCGGGGGCCCTGGCCAATTATGGGAAGGCGGTAGACATCGACCCGCTCAATCCGGGCATCCAAAACAACCTCGCGAGCTTGTATCTGAAACACGGCGACCTGACCAACGCGATGGAGCATTTCGGAAAAGTGCTCGAGGTGGACCAGACCTATCCCGGCGCGTTGCGCAACGTGGCGCTCATCCTGTCGAAGGCCGGCAAGATGGATGAGGCGGCGCAATATTTTCAACAGGCGGTGACGGTTGATGACAATGATGCGGATTCGCATTTTAAACTGGCGAACATTCTCCTGGCCCAGGGGCATGCGGGCGAGGCCGTCATCCATTACCAAAGGAGCCTCGCCATCGCGCCGCGCAATGCCGAGGCGGAAAGCAACCTGGCCCTGGCCCTGGCGCAGAGTGGCGAATTAGCGGCGGCGATCGAGCATTGGGAAAAATCACTGGCGCTGGATCCATCGAACGCAAAGACGCACAACAACATGGCCGGCGCGCTCATGGCCGTGGGCCGCTCACAGGACGCCATCGACCATTATGAAAAAGCTTTGGCCATCCAGCCACAATACGTCGAAGCAGAAATGGGTTTGGCGTGGGCTTTGGCAACGGCCCCGGAAGCAGCCTTGAGAAACGGAAGCAGAGCGGTGGAACTCGCCAGCCAGGCGAACAACTCGCTGCACGGAAACAATGTGCTCGTTCTGCATATCCTTGCTGCGGCTTACGCGGAGAACAACCAGTTCACCGAGGCTGTGGACACGGCGCAACACGCGTTGTCGCTGGCGAACGGCCAGCACAGCGAGGCTCTCGCGGCAGCCATCGAGAAAGAGCTCGCGCTCTACCGGGCCAACACTCCGTACCACGCCCCGCCTGCCAGCAAATGAACCGGTGAAATTCATTTAGCGTGAACCCGACCAAATATCTGCTGGCCAAAAATTCCGGCCAAAATCGGCTTGTCCTGAACCGACCCGTCGTCATAATCCGGCAGTTGCCATTTGGCAACGAACGCCGGCATCCATCCGGCGAAGGAGAGACGTTATGAATTTGACCAAACTATTTGCGCTGGCGATTTCGGGGGCCTTGCTCCTGACTTCCTGCGGCAAAAAATCAGACGCGCCCACATCGGCCGCTCCTTCAAATAAGGTTCGCGTAGGCTATATCGGCCTTACGTGCGAAGCGCCGATATTCATGGCGGTGGAACAAGGGTTTTTCAAGGACGAGGGACTGGATGTGGAACTGGTGAAATGTGAATGGGCGAACTACAAGGACGTGCTGGCCCTGGGCGGGTTCGATATCACCCATCACCTGGTCATGTATTTCCTTAAGCCCATCGAGCAGGGATTGGACGTGAAGTTCACCGGCGGAATCCATCGCGGCTGTCTGCGGGTACAGGCGCCGGTGAATGGCAGTATCCATACGGTGCAAGACCTGCGCGGCAAACGCATCGGCATTCCGGGCATGGGCACGCCGCCGTTCATTTTTGCCAATCGCGTGCTGAGCGCGAACGGCATCGACCCCAGCAAGGAGATCACCTGGGTCGTTTTCCCCGCGGGCGAATTGGGATTGGCTTTGGATAAAGGCGAGGTTGATGCCGTGGCGGATTCTGAACCCATCGGGAGCATGCTGGTCGCGCAGGGCAAGGTGCAGAATGTCGCCGACCAGGCGAACGATGCGCCGTATAAGGATGAATATTGCTGCGCGGTGCTGGTGAACGGAAAATTTCTCAAAGCCAATCCGAAGGCTGCTGCGGCTGCGACCCGTGCGCTGTTGAAAGCCGCCAAATGGGTGGACGCCAACCCGGCAGCCGCCGCCAAAATATCGGTCGAGAAAAAATATCTCGCCTCGAATCCGGAGTTGAACACGGTGGCGATATCGCACCTGCATTATGTTCCCAGCGTGTCAGGGGCACAAGCGGCTGTGAAATCAGCCGCCACCGAGATGAAGAAGGCCGGCATGCTGTCGCCGACAACGGATGTGGATGATCTGGCCTCGCGCGCGTTTGCTCATCTGGATGGAGTTTCGGATGAATGGCTGCAATCGCTCCAGGTGGAAAAAGTTGCGGGCGGCCAGGTGCCTGCGGATGAAAATGCCCGGCTGCTGGCTGAACTGAGCAAGAGCGTGAACGACCCATGGTGCGGCATGGCCTGTTGCATGCCGATCGGCGCGAGCGTGGTAGCAACGCCCAGCCTCATCAAAAATCTGGAATACTGAAATGGCCGAATTCGACCTGAATGGAACAGAAAGACACGAGCAGTTGAACCCCTTACCCTTTCCTTCCCATGAACCTGCCGACTAAGAGAGTCAGATACTACGCTCGCCCTCACCCCGGCCCTCTCCCCCGGGGAGAGGGAGAATCGTACGCCGATAATCGTGAATCCGGACGAGTGAATCCGGTTCAAGGGTTAAATGCGCGAATAGTTCGGGCAATTCTCTCCCCGCTTGGGCGGGGCGAGGGGACGGCGAGGGATGTCATCAGAACTTCCCCGGAGTTTTAAGTGGCATCATTTCTTCAAAGCAAAATAAAAGCACCAACACCATCCGCCGTCCCGGAAAGACCAGCCCGGTCCGTTACACGGACCAATACGGTTATCTTTAAACCCAAGCTGCGCACGTTGCTGGCTGTGCCAGTGGCGACGCTGATCGCGATCGCGGTCCATCATTTTGTTTCTGCAAAAGAACTGGCACCGGAAACCCATCTATACTTTTTGTTCCTTTACGGTGTTCTCGCCCTGTCTGTGGGGGCCGACGGGGTGCAACTGGTTTCAGCGTATCTCCGCCGCTGGATGATGCATATGTGCCCCATTCTTGCCGCAGCGGTGCTGTCATTGTGTCTGTGGGAAGTCATCACCTCCGGACTTCGTTTATTGCCCCTGCCCTATTTTCCGAGTCCAGCGGGTGTATTGCAAAGCATGGTGAGCGACCGCGCGCTGCTCTTCGACAGCACGTGGCATTCGCTCCTGTTGCTGTTCGAAGGATATACGCTCGGAGTGATCATCGCCCTGGTCACTGGCATCTGCATCGGCTGGTGGGCGCAGGCACGGTATTGGGGAATGCCGCTATTGAAAATCATCGGGCCGGTTCCCGCGACGGCGTGGATACCGCTGGCGATGGTGGTTTCGCCGTCTGCACAATTATCTGCCGTGGGCTTGGTCGCGCTGGCGGTGTGGTTTCCGGTAACGATGTTGACGGCCTCAGGCATCTCCAACACGCGTTCGTCGTATCTGGATGTCGCACGCACGTTGGGGGCAGGCCAAACCTATCTGATTTTCCGCGTGGCTATCCCGGCGGCGATGCCGAATATTTTTATTGGTTTGTTCATGGGATTAGGCACTTCGTTCCTGACGCTGGTGGTGGCGGAAACCGTGGGTGTCAAATCCGGCCTGGGCTGGTATGTGAGCTGGGCGCAGGGCTGGGCGGAATATGGAAAAGTTTTTGCGGCGCTTATCATCATGGCGGCGTTTTTCTCCACCATCATGACCCTGCTGTTCAAAGTGCGTGACCGCGTGCTGGTGTGGCAGAAAGGAGTCATCAAATGGTGAACACCGTTCCCAACGAAGGTTCTTCACTCCGCATCACGGATGTCTCCAAGGAATTTCCGGCACCGGATAGCTCGACCGGCTGCACGCTGGCGCTGGATGCGCTTTCACTCTCCGTGAACGCGGGCGAATTGGTGTCGCTGGTTGGCCCAAGCGGTTGTGGCAAATCCACCCTGCTCCGTCTCATCGCCGGCCTGGATGCGCCGACGGCGGGTGAACTTTGGACCGGCAACACACGCATCACCGGCCCCCATGCCGAACGCGGATTGGTTTTCCAGGACCCGAACCTGTTCCCGTGGTTGACGGTGCGCCGCAATATCCAATCCGGCCTCATCGCGCGCGGCGTGCTGCACGAGAAACGTGATGAAGTGGATGAGTTCATGAATCTGGTAGGGCTGGCGGCGTTTGCGAATGCGTATCCGCACCATCTCTCCGGTGGCATGGCGCAGCGTGTCGCGCTCGCGCGGGCGCTGATCAACCATCCGAAAGTGTTGCTCCTGGATGAACCGCTCGGCGCGCTGGACGCGTTCACGCGCATGAAGATGCAGGATGAAGTGTTGCGCCTGTGGCAGGCGCGCCGCACCACCATGTTGTTGGTGACGCATGACATCGATGAAGCGATCTACATGAGCGACCGCATCATCATCCTCACCGCCCACCCCGGCCGCATCGAACAAATTATCACGGTGAATCTGGAACGTCCGCGACAGCGGAACAGTGCGGAGTTTTTGCAGTTGCGGGGGGAGATATTGGAATTGCTGCATTTTGCGGGGAATACGAAGCGGGAGGGTGGTACATCCGCCTTCGCCCGCGTCACGATTTAAACGTGGTCTGTAGAAAAAATCTGAGTCGGTTTAAGCGAACCAAACTGAATCACCGTCACGCTACTTTACTTTGCCGAATTGTCAGATATTTCTATCAAGAGATCGATACCCGTTACTCTAATCCTAATGACAGGCAGAACCAGGAATGCGCAAACGAGGCCAAAACTTCAAACCACAGGCATCCGCCTTGGTGCCGGTTATTATGCGCCCCGATACGCTGCCTTTACTCGACCCACTGTTTCACTGGAATCAATTTGAAAGTTTTGTCCGTTACCTAATTCAGTTATTGCCAGGAGTACAAACAGTCAAGCGTTACGGCAAAGTTGGCAGCAAACAAAAAGGCATTGACCTTACTGCTATACTTTCAGATGGAAAGCGATGGGCGTTTCAATGCAAGCAATATCAAAACTATAAATTAGCCCATGCAAAAAAGGCCTTCACAAAAGCGACTTATGCTGCAGACAAGTATTTCCTTATAATTGCCTGTCAAACTGATTCAACCGTTCACGATTATATAGAGTCGTTAAAAAATTGGGAATTATGGGATGCTGAACGCATTTCAGATGAAGTTCTCAAATTGCCTCCCGAGACTGCCCGCCAACTAGTCTCCAGGTTTTTTGGGCCAAATTGGTGCAAGGCTTTTCTCGGCATTGGCAGCACTTCACCTTTTCTTCCGTGGAAGCTGTTTTACACGCGCTGGTTGAATAATAACCGCCTTTTCAATCACAACTGGCAACTGGTCGGAAGGACTGACATCGTATCTTCACTTAATGAATTTTGTTCGAATAAACGCAAGCGAGTGGCATTGCTTGTTGGCCGTGGCGGCATCGGAAAATCAAAGTTACTTCACGCCTTTGCCGAACAATTTTCTTCTCACCACGCATCCCAATTATTGTGGTTCGTTGAGGAAAACATCTCATTGACGCAACAAAGTGTCGACGAACTGCCCGAAAATCCTTGCGTCATAGTTTTGGACGATGCGCATCGGTCAGAAAACCTAAAACCGCTTTTGGCTGCTGCGATACATTCGCGATCTGAAAAGAAATTACTTTTCTCAACCCGACCACAACGATTGGATTTTCTCAAAGCCGAGATAACACAAGCCGGCTTTGATTATACAGAGATTTTCGAATTTCCACCGCTTCAGCATCTTAACGGAGATCAGGTTAAACAACTAGCAAGACAGGCGCTAGGACCTACCCTCAGCCATCTTGACCGCCAACTTGCGGACGCCTCTTGGGATTGCCCACTTGTGACGGTGGTCGGAGGCAAATTATTAGCAGATGAATCAATTGATCCACGCTTATTGGAAAGCCACGAAGGCTTTCGAGCTGAAGTTTTAAACCGATTCCAGGATATAATTATTGGCAACATTGCAGCCGGCGTAGATTCCCGCTTTTTTGCGGATCTGCTTCAAGTTTTGTCGGTGACAGCTCCATTCATGAGTGGACAGAACGATTTTGTAAAAACCGTTGCCTCTTTCCTCGCGCAAACTCCTGAAGATGTGGCGAAAGGCATTTCGGAACTAGAACAAGCCGGAGTTCTGCTTAGACGAGGTAGGTATCTGAGAGTCACGCCAGACGTTTTGTCCGACCATATCGTACATCAAGCGTGCGTCACTGCCGATGGTCGACCAACGGGGTACGCAGAAAAAATCTTCGCGTCATTTGCCAATGTGCATGCGGAAAAGGTCTTCCTAAATTTGGCAGAGTTAGACTGGCGGATTCGGATTACTGTAAAAAATCGAAGCATTCTTGAGTCCATTTGGAAAGATTTAGAAGCAATATTGATCCATGGAACGCCGGAAAAGCGATCGCGGGTTATGGAGTTGGTCAAAGAAACTGCTTACTACCAGCCCCATCAAGCGTTACATATGGTCGAAACAGTTTTAAAGCACCTACCGACTCAAATCCCTCGAAAATTCAATCCTTTGAATGTTTCGTGGTCGACTATCATTTTACGTTCTTTACCAGAAATTCTTCGGCGAACCAGTTTCACTTTAGAATGCGTTCCACAGTCTGCTCGGATTTTATGGGAACTAGGCAAATCTGATTCACGACAGCAAAACCAATATCCAGAACATGCTTTTAGAATTCTCAAAGAATTGGCTGCATATCATCCAGATAAACCTCTTTCATTTTATAATTGCCTGCTTGATGTGATTGTAGGCTGGTTGAAAAACCCGTCCATTCATGACTACGAGCACTCTGTGATAGATATCTTAGACCATTTCCTAGCCAAAACAGGTGAACATACAGAAAGCGATGGAAATACAATTTCATGGGGCAGATTTCCCGTTGACCGCAAAAGAACCGCCCATTTGCGAGAAAAAGCGTTCAAAGCAATATGCTCTTGCGCTGACACAGGAAAGCAGAAGGTGATTCTTCGTGTAATAAAAAGCATCCAGTTAGTTCTTCATTCGGGCATGCAGATAGAATTGGGCCGAGTCTCAGCAAAGGATCTTCATCAATGGAAACCCGACCAGCTTGCAGCGATTAAAGCCGTTGAAAATATAATCACTGGAACAACTGATCCAATAATTCAATACGCATGCCTTTGCGTTCTAAGTGACCGCCCTCACTTTGAGCAGAGCGGTTTGATAAAACAAGAAATGCAGAGAGTTTCCAAACTGGTAACGCAAACATTCGACCTACGACTCATCTGCGCATTTGCCAGGAACGACAACCTTTCATGGAGGAAACTCGATCCTGATTTCAAAACCGCTCACGAAATGTACGAGGCACGTCTCAAACAATTTCATAAAGAAGCGGCCTGCGAGCTCCAGGCCAAGTATCCATCGGCCGCAAAGGCCCTCAGGGTTTTGGACAAGTTCATAGGACAACTTCGATTAAGTGATATTCCACTTTATGAAACACAGTTTTTGCTTGTCTTGGCAGAAAACAATCCAACTTATACGTATGCTCTTTGTGCAGCCATTCTCTCAACCCCACAATCCAAATTATCAGGAAATTTTCATTTCTTTTTGGGGACGGTTGAAGCGGTTCAGCCTAAAAAGGCTCTCGGATACGCCCAGAGAGCAGTTCTAACGCGAAATGAAGTTCTTTGTTGGGCCGTGGCTAGTTATCTCGATTGGATGGCGCAAAAGCGAGGCTTGTCCGACGAAGAATATTTGTTATTGGGCCGATTATTATGTAGCACAGAAGCGCGCGTCGTAAGCAATGCTCTATCAGCGGTTAAAAGTGTTGGCAGAGTAGATTCTGATTTAGGGCTTCAGTTGTTATCAAAGGCAAAATGGGAACAAAACACAAACCTAGCATCCACCGCATTATCGTCCATCAACCCCGATTTTGGGATTCAACCTGATAAAATATCCAAACATTACTTTAGAATCCTTCTAAAACGGCTCGAAAAAACACCGGACATTGGCCATTGGGGGATAGACAGCTTTATTGGTTACGCATCTCAACATTGCCCGTTGGAGGTGGTTAAGTTGCTGATAAAGCGGATCAAGAAAAGCGCCAAGAAGCGCTATTCCTTCGAAGAACGGCCTATTCCATTTGAATTTCATCATCCGTTACCAGATCTTTCCAAACTTGCGAGAGGCTCAAATACGTTGCGCAAAATACGGGACATGACTTTAAGCCGTTACTGGCAGTGCTCTCAATTTGGGCGCGAACTGTTTTGGTTGCTTGGACCCTTTGATTTTTGTTTTGAGGTTTTAAAGGAATGGCTTCAATCGACAGATGAGCGAAAATTTGAAAAAGCACTATCGTTACTTTCCGAATCGGAGTCAGATTTTGTATTCAGCCTTCCCAAAGTTGTAGAATCCATTTTTGAGAGCGCAGAAAGGAATGAATTCCTTCGATTGGACAAAGCCAAATCAGCATTACTTTTTTGCGCAACGCGTCATGGTGAATCTCGAACAATCGGTCAGCCTGGGCCAACGACTCTTGCGACCAGACAACGGGCAATTGATCTCGGCAAGAATTACCCTTCAGGCTCAATGATGGCCAATTTTTATGAAAGTATCGTCAAACGTTCTGATGCCCGTCTAGAAAATGAGCGGTTAAGAGATGAGGAACTTGGGGAATAGTGTTTGAAAATTACCGATGCGTGCACGAGAACGGGTCGGTCCCGAGCATTTACACAAATTCATTTTTTCAGGTTGTAGAGCCGGTTGGTCGTATGGGCCCATGTCCCCATCTTTAGCCGGTCGGCGATCCATTGCAATGTCATCGTGGTCGGCGACACGCGACCCAGCCATGAGATGGTTGCGCAATAAAGTTGTTCACTTCGTGAAGCTGCGCAATCAGGCATAGATGTTTTTGAATCGTACCCCGGGTAGTCGTCCCAATTCAGAATCGGGACTCGACCCGGGGCTACTCTCTTTTGCCCTCTCCGGGGCAATCGGTCAGTCCCGCGAGCGGGAGTCAGGGATTGCATAATCGAGTTTTTCACTTCGCGAAGTTGCGCAATCAGGCATAGATGTTTATTGCAGCGTACCCCCAGTTGGTCGCCCCGATTCAGAATCGGGGTGGACTCATTCGCTCCCGCTCTCTCGGCCCTTTGGGCTTTCGCCCCGCTCCGCGGTACGAACTCCTTTCGCCATTTCCCAAATGGTTCAAGTAACCTGGGGCTCTCTTTTGCCCCTCCGGGGCAATCGGTCAGTCCCGCGAGCGGGAGTCAGGGATTGCATAATCGAGTTTTTCACTTCGCGAAGCTGCGCAATCAGGCATAGATTTTTGACAAATATCCGGGGGTGTCGCTCCCGATGGTCGCTCAACCCCCGGCTAATTTCTGGCACGCCTTCGGCGTGGCCAAGACGAGATTTCAGTTTGCGACGGTCTGCTCCCGCGAGGCCGGACCGCTACGAGGAAGAGGCTGCCGAGCCGGGCTTGTTGCAAACCATGATTTCCCCGTTATGCGCTTCAACGATGGCTTCGCAAGCTATGGAGGACCGGGGTGGAAAGATGTTTTAGAGTTCAACCATCTCACCAGGCTTTGGCTGGATCATAGAAACTTTTGATGGTTTCCGCACGCTGCTCCCAGGGAGACAGCAACGGATCATCTGGCCGCCCCGGAACCAGCTCAGCTTTGGTGGTGACCAGCAACACCCCGTTCCGGTCGATGTCCTGCGGAGAGTCAATCGCGGCGTCCAGGACTTTTCCCGTTCCGGCTTTCAACTGGCTGGGCTTGAGCACGGTAATCATACGGGCCAAATTGAGTCCATTTCTGGCTTGCGGCAAGCGCATTTTTATCAAAATAAGTCAAAATATAATTTGACATTGTTCCGATTTTGGCGTAATTCTTGGCTAGTTCTTTGATAAATGAAATTGGTGATTGGTTAAATGGGTGATTGGGCTTTTACGTGAATTGCGCTAAGAGCCGCCAATCTGATAATTCGCATAACTAACTTGAAGCTAGATTGTTAGGCCGAAATTGCCCCAGGCAGCTCCAGCCGAATCCGACCAAATCCAAGTGTTTTTGTGACCGGGGGGCGGGAATCAGCGACGACTCGCGTCGGCGACTATTCCGATGCATCGGGACTGGGTCGTGCCATTGCAGGACTCAGCATGGCGGTCGCAAACCGCCGCTACCGGAAGGTCCTAAGGTTATTTAAGGATATTTAAGGTATGTTTTTTTATTCGGGGCGCTGCAGGCATCGAAAAAACGATAGTTACATTAATCACAGGTTGAGGCTTCGGATAAATTGCTGATAATTTTGAAAAGTTTTTGGGAAATCGGCAGCGATTGAATTAACCGGGTTAATTCTGGCCGATGGAAATCGGGCCTGAAGTCGCAAAAAGAATGTTGCCGGTCACACTCCAGCGCGGATGGGGAGCCGTACGAGAAACAAGCTGCCGATGCCGGGCTTGCTGGAAACCAGAATCGCCCCGTTATGCGCTTCCACGATGGCTTTGCTGATGGCCAGGCCGAGGCCGAAGCCGCCGGTGACGCCGGAGCGCGCCTTGTCGGCACGGTAAAAACGCTCGAACACGCGCGGCAGTTCCTCGGGATCGATGCCGCAGCCGGTATCGCTGATGGTGAGTTCGATGGCGTCCTCTTCCGGCGGATGGATGGTGACGCCGATCTTGCCTTTCTCCACGTTGTAACGGATGGCGTTATTGAGCAGGTTGACGATGACCTGCGAGATGCGGCTGGCGCTGCCGGTGAATTGCACGTCGCGCAGATGCACAATGAACTCGAGCTTCTTCTCATTGGCCAATGGGCGGACCAATTCGATGGCGGCGCTGACTTTGTCGGCGAGGTTGAACCGGGTGTAGGCCATTTTTTCCTGGCCGGCGTCGAAGCGGGCGAGTTCGAGCAGGGAATCGGTGAGATGGCGCATCTGTTGGGCGGTATCGAGGCAGGCCTCGATGGTCTCACGGTATTCAGCGCTGGAGCGTTCGCGCGCGAGGGTGGTCTGGGCCTCGGAGATGAGGACGGCGATGGGCGTGCGCAATTCGTGCGAGGCATCCGCGGTGAAATGCTTTTGCTGGGTGAAGGCGGACTCGAGGCGGGCAAAGGTGCCGTTCAAAACGCCGATGAGCTGGCCGAGTTCGCTGCGGTCTTCCCGGCCCTTGATGCGCTCGGAAAGATGGCCATCGGCGATGCGACGGGAGGTGGTGCTGATCTTTTCCACCGGCTGGATAGCGCGATGGACGAGCATCCAGACGCCGCCGAGACCAACGATCAACACGGCCACGCCGATGAACACGAGCCGCCAGGCAAAATCCTGGAGCGCGGTGGTCTCGCCGGCGAGGGAAATGCCGACGAGGGCGCATTCACCAACGTCGGTGTAATTATAGGCTTCGCGCAGGAAATCGTGGGTGCGGAAATGGATGAGCGTGCTTTGGCCAGGCCGTTTGGGGAGCGACACACTGGCAGGGGCATTGGTGGAACGGCGAAGCACGTCACCATCACGCGACCAGAAGGAAAAATAAAAGTCATTGGTATCCGCTTCATTGAACAGGCGCGTGGTGGGGGAAGACAGGACGATGCGTCGCGTGCGTGGGTTCGGGTTCGGCGCAGGAGAAACATTCAATACTGGGGAATTCGTGGATAGGTCGATTGAATTGGTAGTCAAGTCCACGGAATTTGTGGATAGGTCGATGGAATTAGTCGATAAATCCGTGGAGTTGGTGACTTGGTCAGGTTTCGCGGTGAAATCCGGGTCATGGCCCTCGGGAGGCTCACGCAGAGGGATGAAGGTGGCCGGCGGGATACGTTCCCGGGCATCTGCACTGAAAGCGGCGAGACGGTGTTGCAGGTCGTTATCTATCTGGGCCATGCGGTTCTGCCGTTGCAGGCCGAAGACCGTGACGCCGAACCCCAGGAGAATGCCGACCAGAAGAAAGGCGAGCCAGATCACCAGCCGGCCGCGCATGGAGTTCAGGATCATTTATTCGATGCAATAACCCTGGCCGCGACGGGTGGCGATGACGTTCTGGCCGAGCTTTTTGCGGATGCTGAAGATGTGAACGTCCACGAGGTTGGAAAGCGTGTCGTCATTCTCATCGAAGAGATGCTCGTACAATTGCGTGCGCGAAATGACTTTGCCGCGATGCAGCGCGAGATATTCGAGGATGGCGTATTCGCGGGCGGTCAGCACCACGGGCTGGCCGGCGCGAGAGACACTGCGCGCGCGCATATCGATCTCTACATCGCCCAGCGTGATCTTGTTGGTGGTGCGGTTGGCGCTGCGCCGGATAAGGGCACGCACACGCGCCAGCAATTCGGTGAGGTCGAACGGTTTGGGAACGTAATCATCCGCGCCCGTGTCCAGCCCCCGCACGCGGTCCGCATGGGAATCGCGCGCGGTGAGCATGAGGACGGGCGTGGCTTTTTGTTTGCGCAGGCGGGCCAGCACCTCCCAGCCATCGAGCTTTGGGAGCATGACGTCGAGCAGGATGGCGTCGTAGTCGTAGTTCTCGGCTTTGAATATGCCTTCCTCGCCGTCGGCGGCGGTATCCACGGCATAACCTTCGTCACGGAATCCTCTTTCGAGGCTGCGCAACAAACGCGGTTCGTCTTCAACGATGAGGAGTCTCATTCAATTCATTTAATGGCTTAAGGATTTTAGCATAAAAGCCGTTTGGGAAACATTTTTTTGCCTAAAGCGGTGGGAGCGTCAGATATGGAGTATTAAGTTTTGATTAAGAAATGGCGCAGTCAGAACATAGGTAACACTTCAGGTTCAATACATAGGTAACACTCAGTTGGTTGAAGGTTACACATTCACTTTAGGGCTGACCAGCTTCCAGCGGGCGGCTAGCCGCCCGCTGGAAGCTC
>Ga0265338_10000238_pt1 | contig 101800 bp, 106 predicted proteins | sample 42126metaG_FD_193579 | JGI IMG/M metagenome (GOLD analysis project Ga0265338, IMG submission 193579) | Rhizosphere microbial communities from Carex aquatilis grown in University of Washington, Seatle, WA, United States - 4-21-26 metaG | ecosystem: Host-associated > Plants > Roots >...
CGTTCTATCCCAGCGGAAACGGCGTGTTGGGTAGCGGCTATGCGAGCGGGACGCTCAATCCCGGTGATTCCATTACCGTCAAACTAACCAACCCCGGAATCTATTTGATAGGATGCGCATTCCACTATGCGGAGCTGGCTATGCGCGACGTCATCCAAGTCAGCGCGAGCGCCACGCCGGGCCCGACGGCGTCGCCGGGGCCTGGCGGCTACGCAGTGCGGCGGCACGCTCCACTTGCCGCTCCGCGCAAGACGAGCGACGACGCGACGCAGCCCCACCTCATCGATCAAACGGGACACCGATTTACGCTGCAATCGTTGGGTGGAAAACCGCTTGCGATAACGTTCATTGCCGCTCATTGCGACGATGCTTGCCCGTTGATTAACGCACAGTTTTCGGCCGCGGCGCGCGCCATCGCTAAAGCACACATTCCGGGGCGGCTCGTGACCATCACGCTCGATCCGGATCACGACTCGCCCGCGACGATGCGCAAACTGGCGAAGCGCTTCGAAGCCGATCCCCGCTATTGGCTCGTCGCCGGCGGAAAGCCCAGCGACGTCCGCGCGATCATGCACGCTTTCGGCGTCATCTCGGTGGAAGGCGAACGCGGCTATCGCGACCGTCACACCACCTTCGTTTATTTATTCAACGCGTCGGGTCACATGACTCAGACGATGTTAGCTTCGTCGGCGCTCGACGACGACATTGTCGACGCGCTGCGCGAACAACGAGTGGCAGACAAATGAGACAACGCTTATCGATCGCCGTCGCGCTGCTGTTGGTCGCCTGCACCAACGGTGGCATCGCGACCCCCTCCGGCGGAAGCGGCGGAGTAACCATCAGCATCAGCCTCACGAACTATCAGCCGTCAAAGACACCGTACGGCCAGAGCGGCGGCTACTCGCCGGCGATCACCACCGTCGCCGTCGGAACGGAGGTTCACTTTGTGAACAACGACAGCTTCGCGCACACGGCCACGTTGATCCCGAATGCATCGTCGTTCCCGAGTGGATCGCCCTTTGGAATAAGCGCGTTGCAGCAGCACGGAACGACGCTCTCGGGCGGGTTCACGAGCGGCGCGCTTCAGCCCAACGGATCGTCGCAGACGATCACGGCCGATCGGGCGGGGACCTACCTGTTCGGCTGCTTCTTCCACTACGGCGCCCCCATGCGAGCGGCCATTGTTGCGCAGTAAGTACGCCCTCATCGCCGGCGCGATTCTCTTTTTCGCGTCGGCCGCCGCGCCGGCACAAGCCATTCCAATTTTTGCCCAACGATACCATCTGAAGTGCGGGCAGTGCCACAGCGTGCTCCCGGAGCTCAACGCCTTCGGAAACTATTTTCGCAACCACGGCTACCGTCTACCGCTGCCGGAACACGGCACGACCATCTTCGCTATTCGCTATCAGATGGAATACGATAAGGAGCCGTCCGAAGGTGCACGGCGCTGGACGCCCGGAGGGATCTTGCTCGGAAGTGGTAACATCGGGCCGATCACCGCGTATCTTCACTACAACTTCGGTGCGGGCGGCGGTCCGGCAGCGACGTTTTTGCTCTTCGGCGCGGGCTACAACGCGCACACGCAAACGCTCTATCGCGGCGGACTCTTCGAGCTGCCGCTGGCACAATCGCCCGGACAACGCCTCGACGACCTGACGCAGTATGGTTACTACGGCGCGCACGTCGGCTTGAACAATCTTCCGCTCTCGTCGCCGCGGTGGGGCGCGATGATGGAGCGCACGTTCGGGAACTTGCGGGTTGACGGAACGATCGCGGTGAGCTCCTACCAAGGTGCGGCCTACGGCGGCAAGCCGGTGGCGACCGGAGAGAACACCTGGCTCTCCACGCCCGAGTTCGGCTTATGGCTGCGCCAAACGCTGGTGCAAACCAATCACGCCGAAGCAGACATCGGCGGAACCGCGCTGGGTGGAACCCTTGGTATCCAGCCGTCTGGGCGGCTTCCCTTCGCCGACCTCTACCAGCGCTATGGATTGCTCGCTCACGCGACGTACCGCGACCTCGATTTTCAGGCCGAACAGTGGTACGGCGACGATCACGACGCCGACGGATTCTTGACCAACCAGCATTCGTCCGGCGGTTACGCTCGGCTCAAGTACTATCCGATACCGCACGCGTATTTCGGCCTGCGTTACGACGCGTACGCCAATCCTTTTATCAATCGGGACTTCGTCTACTACGGAGCCGTGCAGATCGCGCCGTTCAGATTCCTGGCTCAAGAGGTGCAGACGCCCGGGCAGCACCCCTTCTTTAGCGGCGCGATAACGGTGGCTTTCCCGGGTCCGTTGAAAAACTAAGGCACCGTGCGAGTACTGGTCATCGAAGACAACGCCGCGGTTGCGGAATCGATCCGCACGATGCTGGAGGCGCGTCAGTTCGCCGCCAGCGTGGTGCCCGACGGTCCCACCGGGCTCGAGCACCTGTTGGAACGATCCTACGACGCGGCCATCGTGGACGTCGGCCTTCCGGGACTCGACGGCTTTGCGGTGGCCCGAGGCGCTCGCGCAGAGGGCGTTCAGACGCCGATTCTAATGCTCACCGCGCGCGATTCCGTCGAGGACCGCGTCGCGGGGCTCAATTGCGGGGCCGACGACTATCTGGTCAAACCGTTCGTCGAAGAGGAGCTGCTCGCGCGCATCGCCGCGATTCTGCGCCGCGGCGACCGGCCAATGCTCGGCGTCGTCGAGGCCGGCGCGCTACGGGTCGAACTGGCGGCGCGCGTCGTCACCTACGACGGCAAGCCCGTATCGCTGGGTACGACGGAGTTCCGGCTGCTGGAGTTTTTGGCACGCAACGCCGGGATCGCGCTGTCGCGCGCGCAAATCGTCGAACGTATTTGGGATTACGACTTCGATGGCTCGAGCAACATCGTCGACGTCTACGTAAGCCAGCTCCGGCGCAAGCTCAAAGGCCTCGGAGCGGCTTCCATTATCGAAACCGTATGGGGTATCGGCTACCGGCTACGAACTCGTTGATCGCTCGCGCAACCGCGCTCTATCTCGTCGTCTTCATTGCGGTCCTCGTCGCTCTTAGCGCGGGGGCCTATGCCTTTATGGCGCGCGAATATGCGTCGCTGCTTGCGCCCGCGCTCAGCACGCCGGAGGGCGCCGCCGGGGTGGCAACGGCGATGCGCCGCGTTCTGCTGACGCTGGCCGCTATCGACGCCCCCCTGGTTGCGATCGTTGCTATCGCATCTTACGCTTTGGCTCGCGCGACGATCGCGCCGCTCGAAGCGGCACGCGAGCGCGAGCGCCGTTTTGCCGCGGATGCCGCGCACCAGCTTCGTTCGCCGCTAGCGGCGATCGCTGCGATCGCGCAGGCGGCGCGACCCAACGCATCGGAACAAAATCGCGACGCGTTCGAGTCGATCGTGGACAACGCGCTCGAGGCATCCAACGTCGTCACCGATCTGCTGACCCTGGCGCGCGATCCGGCACGACTCGCCCTACATACGGAACCGGTTGATTTAGGTGCGATTGTGGCACGCTCGTCTCGCGACGCGCAAGCGATCGCGGCGTCGCGCGGCATTACGCTGGACGCCGCCCCCGCGAGTGCGATCGTCGACGGTGACGAACGCCGCTTAGCGGAGTTGGCGCGCAACCTACTCGACAACGCTTTGCGTCACGCGCGGCATCGCGTCGGCATTGCATCGCGGCGCAACGGCCGTTACTGCGAGATCGTCGTCGAAGACGACGGTGAAGGCATTCCGCCCGAAGAACGCGAGCGCATCTTCGAGCGATTCTATCGCGGCAGCGATGACGGTGCAGGAACCGGGCTGGGCTTGGCAATCGTGCGCTGGATCGCGCGCGCCCACGACGGTACCGTGACGGTCGGTACGCCCGCCGCCGGCGGCGCGCGTTTCGTCGCCGCGATCCCGGCACACGCGCACCGCTTGGACGACGAGGTTCCGTAGGCGTTAGGCGCCGCAGCGCGTAACTGACGAGGCCATGCCTTTTGCCTCCCTAGGGGAGTTCGTCGAAGCGTTACGCAAGGCCGGCGAGCTCCACGAGGTCGCCGCCTGCGTCGATCCGCGTCTCGAGATCAGCGCGATTACCGACCGCGTGGTAAAAGCGGGCGGACCGGCGCTCCTCTTTACCGACGTCCAGGGCTCGCGTTTCCCGGTCTTAACCAATCAGTTCGGCACGCAGCGGCGCATGGCCATGGCGCTCGGAGCGCGCACCCTCAACGACGTCGCAGCTCGCGTGCGCGACCTGATCGACTTAGCTCCCCCGTCGGGCTCGTTTCTCGAAAAACTTCGCGGCGGGTTGCGCCTCGCCGCGCTGAACAACGCGATTCCCCGCACCGTTCGCAACGGAAGCGCCCGGGATTTAATCGACGACGACCCCGACGTTACGCGGCTGCCGGTGCTGACGACTTGGCCCGGCGACGCCGGCCCCTTCATTACGCTCCCGCTGGTCATTACCAAAGATCCGCGCACCAATCGCTACAACGTCGGAATGTATCGCATGCAAGTGTTGGGCCCGCGCGAGACGGCGATGCATTGGCAGCGGCACAAGCACGGCCGCGCGCACGCCGGCGCCTGGGGACGCCGCGTTCCGGTCGCCGTCGCGATCGGCACCGATCCCGCGCTCACCTATGCCGCAACCGCGCCGCTTCCACCGATCGTCGACGAGTTCGCCTTTGCGGGACTGCTGCGCGGCAAACCGGTCGAGTTAATGCGCGCCAAAACGCTCGACCTGATGGTCCCCGCCGAGGCCGAGTTCGTGCTCGAAGGTTACGTCGACAACGAAGATCTCCGTCTCGAAGGTCCGTTCGGCGATCACACCGGCGTCTACACGCCGGCCGAGCCTTTTCCGACCTTCCACATCGAGTGCATTACGCACCGCCGCGATCCGATTTACCCGGCGACGGTCGTGGGCAAGCCGCCGATGGAGGACGCGTGGCTGGGAAAGGCCACCGAGCGCATCTTCTTGCCGTTGCTCCAGGCGCTGCTGCCGGAAGTCGTCGATATGAATCTTCCGGTCGAGGGCGGCTTCCACAATCTTGCCATTATTTCGATTCGCAAGTCGTATCCCGGCCAAGCAAAAAAAGTCATGAACGCGCTGTGGGGGCTGGGGCACATGATGATGCTCACGCGCGTCCTCGTCATCGTCGACGCCGATGTCGACGTGCAGGATCCCCGGGCCGTTGCATGGTTCGTGCTCAATAATCTCGCGCCGGACCGCGACGTCATTACGATGCCCGGTCCGGTTGACGACCTCGACCACGGTTCGTACAGCATCGCCTACGGAACGAAGCTCGGTATCGACGCAACGCGCAAAGATGCCTCGGAGGGATACACGCGGGAGTGGCCCTCGGAGCTGGTGATGGACGGAGCGACGAGGCAACGCGTGAACGAGCGCTGGAAATCCTACGGCCTGGACAGAATCACGCGCGCACTTTCGCCCGACGAGTGGTCGGGCCAAGGGCAACGCGCCCACGAATCTCTTTTGCGCACGCCGACCGAATAGCGCCGGTGAAACAGCTGACGCTCTTCTTGCGCGAGATCCGCATCGAGCACACGCTCTTTGCGTTACCCTTTGCCTATGTCGGCGCTATCCTCGCGGCACGCGGCATACCGCAGCCGGCGGCTATCGGATGGATAACGCTCGCGGTTTTGGGTGCGCGAACTGCGGCGATGGCGGCAAACCGCTACCTCGACCGTGAGATCGACGCGCGCAATCCCCGCACGGCGCGGCGCGCACTGGCCAGCGGAACGCTTGCGCCCGCGGCAATGTTGTGGGCCACCGCGGCCGGAATAGCCGTGCTCTTCTGGGCGGCGTGGATGCTCAATCCGCTCTGCGTCAAGCTCCTGCCGCTCGCGCTGCTGCTCTTGCTCACCTATCCGCTCTGCAAACGCTTTACGTGGGCCGGACACTTCGTGCTAGGAGCCGTCGATGGGCTCGCTCCACTGGGCGCTTACATCGGCATCGCCGGCGGAGTCAGCGTCGCGGCGCTGCTTCTTTTTGCGGCCGTCACACTTTGGGTCGCCGGCTTCGACATTATCTACGCCCTTATGGACGTCGGGGTCGACCGCGACCAGGGCATCGGATCGCTGCCCTCGCGGTTCGGCGAAGCCAGCGGGCGCGTGCTGCCGATCGTCCTTCACGTTGTGATGCTGGTGCTCTTGGCCGGCGCCGGCATGCTTGCGGCGGCCGGACCGGTCTACTTTCTCGGCGTGCTCTCAGTCGCCGCACTCATCATCTACGAAGAGCATCTGTTGCGCAGCGATGCCAATCTCTTCGTGATCAACGAACGGGTTTTTATTTCAAACATGGCATTTTCGGTGGTCTTCTTGATCGCTACGATCGGCGGATACCGGTGAAGCGCGGCCGCTTTATCGCCGCAACCGCCGCAGCCGCCGCCGGCGGCATCGCCGTTCCGGCGCGCGCGCAAATTCCCCAGCAGCCCGGCTTTCCCAATCAGCAGTTCCTGCCCCAGCTCACCATCGCGGTCAACGTGACCCTATCGGGTGACTTGGAGAAATACGGTCGCGAGGTCGTCAAGGGCGTGCAGGCCGCCGTCGACGAGCAGAACCGTTTCACGCCGTCGGTCTCTCACGTTTGGGGCTATCGCGCACTCGACGATCGCAACGATGCCGGCCTCGCGGCTTCCAACGCCAACGTCGCCGCCGCCGACTCGACGGTGATCGGCATCGTCGGTAATCTCACCGGTGCGATGACGGTTGCCGCGCTGTCGCGCTACGCCAATACCGGTTTCGCGGTGATCACGCCGACCGTGACGGCCGACGCCGTCACCAAGCGCGGCTATCACAACGTTTATCGGCTTCCGGCGAAGGACAGCACTTCGGGACGCCTTTTTGCCGGTGTTGCGCTGGAGGGTCACAAGGGCGTCTTTGCGCTGGCCGTGGCGTGTGACGGCGACTACGGGTACGACGTTGCCAGCGGCTTCGTGCAGCAGGCGCGCAACGACCGCCATCCATCCGACGTCCTGCTCTTCCCGCAGAATGGAATCGACCCGGCGGCGGCGGCGCACACGATTCTCGACCGCAACCCCGGTTATATTTTTCTCAGTGGTAAGACGGCGCAGCTGGGGCCCGTCGCGCAGGCGTTACGTTTAGCCGGCTATCGTGGAGATTTCGGCGCAGCCGACGGCTTCTACAACAGCCAAACAATCACCGATTACGGCAACGTCCTTTCCGGCATGCTCGTCGCGACGCCGATGCCGCCGCTCGACCGCGTTCCCAGTGCAGTCGGACTCATTACCGATTTCGAACGCGAGGTTACGCAGGTAACGATCTTTTCCGCCTACGCTTACGCTGCGGCTCAGGTCATCATTAACGCCTCGCAACGCGCGAACGCCACGACTCGGACGACCCTGCTGCACACGCTGCAGCAGGGCGGGACGTTCACCACGCTGGTCGGCCAGTTCTCCTTCAACATCAGCGGCGATCCGCTGATTCCAAACATCTTTGTGTACAGCGTCGGCAGCGGCGGTTTCAAGTACGAGCGGCCGGCGATTCGCACCGGTTTCGTACTGTAATCCGCTACTCAGCGTACGTACTCGTCTTCGGGAACGACGCGCAACCGGTGGGGCGGACGCACCTTTTGGTTGGGCACGTCCTCGGTGTCCTCGATTGCAACGGCCAGCCGGAACCGCCAGCTCCCAAGAGAGATCGTAAAACTAGTTCCGAGGATTTCCACGATCAAGCCTCCACCCGCCGCCACTGCCAGATCGCAATCGCGGCGTAAACAACGAAGAAGAGTGTCACGACCGCAAAACGCGGCCCGAAGTTGGGGGCGCTATAGTCCGAGATGCCCGTCTGGTCGGGCGCGGCGAACCACACGTAACTGAGGGGAATAAGGCGCGAGAGCACCCACGCCACGTCGTGAATGAAGAGTGCGACGACGTTGCCCGGGTCGATTCGCGTAAGTACGGCGATGAGAATCGTTACCGGCCAGGCGAAGCCGAGCACGGCTCCGTAGGCGCGGTTAAGCCACGTGGTTGCCCCGCAGAGCATCGCGTACCAGGCTAGCGGACAGGCAACGCCCATCGCAATCGCCTGTGCGTTAATGCCGCTGAAATCGAGACGGGGCGACTCGAAGAGCAGCTGGCATATATAAAAAGCCACAATCGTCAACACCGATGTGGCGAGTATTCCCGCGACGTCCGCGACGATCGTGCCCACGGCATAACGCTCCCGCGAAACCGGCTTCATCAAGGCGATTTCCAGGTGGCCATCGATCTCGCGGGCGAACGGTGCGGCGAGAATGGTCGCCACGATGAGGGCGACCACGTCGGCCAGCGCCATGTAATAAATCATCGGAACGGCGCCGTTGGTATCGATGACCGTCGTCTCCGTCGTGCCGTTGTGGCTATCGTAGACGTGCATGCTGCCGACGTTGACGTGTTTGTCTTCCTTCGCGTTTTTCGTCGGCTCGGTTATGACGATGTGCTTGCCATGGTATCCATGATCGTCAATGACTACGTGAGTTTGCTCGGCCCGATTGTCGATGACCGTCCGCTTCGTGCCGTCGGGCAGCGTCGATTGACTGATCTGAACGCCAGGATGGTTTTCGAAGTGGCTGATCCATGCGTCCGGCGACATGTAGCGCGAAACGGAGACCCTTAGGACGACGGCCAATATGACCAGGATGCCCAAGACGATCGCAACGTTGCGCAACAGATTGCGGACGCGTAGCCACTCGACGTAGTTCATGACGAGCTTTCCTTTGCGACGATGTCGGCAGTCGCCGTCGCCGGCGCCACCGCGTAGAGAAAGATATCTTCAAGGTTGAGGTCGACCTCACGAACGCCCATCGCGCCGGCGCGCGTTAGACGCGCGGCAATGTCGTCGGCGTGGCTGGTGACCAACAACCTTACGATGCGCTCGGTGCGGTCGACTCGCGCGACGCTCGGGTCGTTGGCGATACCGTCGAGCGTATAGCTGACGTCGGGGAAGATGCCCTCGACGATCTTACGATCGGTCTTGAGGTCGTCGATGGTGCCTTCGAGCACCAGACGGCCGCGATCGATGACCGCGATCTGCTCGGCGGCGCGCTCGACCTGCCCGATTTGATGCGACGAAAAGACGACCGTATTACCTTTGGCGGCTTCGTTAATTATCAGGCTTAAGACAACGCGCTGATTGACCGGATCCAAGCCCGCCGTCGGCTCGTCGAGAACCAGCAGCTCGGCATTGCGCGCGAAAGCGATCGCCACCATCACTGCAGTGCGCATTCCCTTTGAGAGAGCGCGGGCGCGGCGGCGCAAATCGATATTGAACTGAGCGAGTAGATCGTGAGCGCGTTTTACGTCGAAGTTAGCGTACGCGCGCCGGTTCATCTCGACGTGCTCGGCAACGGTCATCCAATCGTAGAGGACGCTGCGCTCCGGAACGTACGCGATCTTTTCGTACGTTGCCGGCACCAACGGCCGCCCGTCATACAGAACCATACCGCTCGTAGGCCGCGCGAGGCCGAGCATGCATTTGAACGTGGTCGTCTTTCCCGCGCCGTTGGGTCCGAGCAGACCGAAGACGCTCCCGCCGGGAATCTCCAGCGAAAGGCCGTCGATGGCCGCGACCTGGCGATATTGTTTGCGCAGGTTTGAAATCGAAATCGTCATCATCTACTCAAGCTCTCCAAACCATCGTGCCAGTGCCGCCTCGAAGATCTCTTGAATCTCATCCCGTCGCAATCCAACCGACTTGGCCTCGCGTAGTGCGACGTCGAAGGCGTCGGAACCGATGTCGGCAGCTACTTTGGGCGAATCGGCGAGGCCGTTGGAGCGGACGAACGATCCCCTCCCGGGCGAGGTTTCGATGACGTCCTCGCGCTCGAGCTCGCGGTAGGCCCGTGCCACGGTGTTTGGATTAACGGTGAGGTCGATCGCGAGCTGCTTGACGGTGGGAAGCTGCTCACCCGCCTGCAAGACCCCGAGGGCTACCGAGCGTTTTACTTGCTCGATGATTTGCAGGTAGATCGGCACGCCACTGCGCGGATCGACCGTGAGAACGGCCGGCATGACGACGGCCTTAAAACTTCGGGCCCCAGCCGGGGAAGAGTTCGGACGAACGGCGATCGGGCAAACGAACGGGCGTGCGGGCTTCGCGGGCGATTTCGGTTCCGGTGGTGATGATCATTAGGGTTCTCCTTCAGAATCGTACCGGTAAACTATTTTACTAGTACACTAGTACAATAGCTCTCTGGTACGGCCCTGTCAAGGGCGCCCCCGAAAATTCTTTTCCCTAGCCGGCCTTCTGCGCCAGCGTGCCCGCCAGTTCGCGCCGCAGTCCCGCGAAGCGCGGGTCATTGGTGATCTGTGCCTCGAGATACTCGCCGTGCATCCGGCGCAGCCAGCCGAGCGCGGCGCGATGCCGCCCGACGGCCTCGAAGGCCGCCGCCAGATCCTGTGGCGCCACGTCGGTAGAATGGGCGGCAGCCATCTCGAGCTGCGCTTTGGCAGCGGCCATCTGATGGGTGCGCGCGTAGATCGGAGTCAGCAGCGCGGCGGCTTGGGGCCGACACATGCTGCAAACCTCGGCGAGCTTATGGAAGGCGCCGATGGCCGCCTTTTGATTCCCCAAGGCTTCGTAGGCGAGCCCAAGCGTCTCGTAAGCATCCTGGCGCTGTGGGGAGAGGTCGAGCGTTTCACGTGAATGCGCGACCGCGTCGGCGTACCGTCCCTGCAGGTAGGCGGTGGTCCCCAGCCAGGCAGTGGTCGAGACCGAGAGCGGGTCGAGTTCGGCGGCCTTAGCCAGCTCCGCCGACGCCTCGTGGACGCGATTGAGCTCCAGCAGCGCGATGCCGTACCATTCGTGAGCCGGTCCGCTCGAGGGATCGAGCGCGACCGCGCGACGCAGATCGCTCAGCGCCTCTCCCGGACGCGCCGGCACGCCGTACCACTTCTTCGACGCGATCATTCCCAGCACGGCGTATGCTTCGCCGCAATTGGGATCGATGGCCAGCGCTTCTCGCGCGTAGGCGCGGGCGCGAGCGATGTACACTTTGATGGGGGACGGACCGTAATTATAGTCGGCGACGATGGCATTAGCCGAAGCCAGCGCGGCGTAGCCGCGCGGATCGCGCGGATCGATCGCTATGACACGTTGGAAGTAGGCGACGCTTTTGTTGACGGCGTCGCGGGTCCGAAGGTTCCAATAGTAGCGGCCGATCTCATAGAGGCGCGCGCCTTCCATTGAAAGCGTCGGCGGCCGCGAGTTGCCGCGCGAGAGCGCCATCGTCAGCGCAAAAAGGCCGATAATGGCCACGACGAGCGCCGCAGCGAAGGCGGCGAAGCGCGGCCGCTGTGAAGGCACCGGCGCGGGCGCGGGCGCGGGTTCGGATCGCGCGACGTCGTCGCGCCGGCACACCGGGGCGACGAAGCGGTATCCGCGGCGCGGAATGGTTTCAATCGCTTCGACGTTCCAGCGGTCGCGTAGAATCTTGCGCAACACGTAGACGTTCTGTGCGAGATTCGCCTCGTCGACGTAACCCTCGGGCCAGATCCGTTCGATCAAGGCGGTTTTTGCAAAAACCTCCCCGGGGTGTTCGACCAGGGCGAGCAGCGTTTCTACGACCTTCGGTCCGACTGCGATCGGCACGCCTCGCTGCGACAAGAGCAAACGGTCGGCATCGAGCTCGAAGGGACCAAATTCATACAGGCTCATTGTGGGCGCTCCTTGGCTCCTCGGGGGAAAGTTTACGGGACGAAGATGCGCAGGGCCTGGGGAAGGAGCTCGAAACGGGCCGGAGTCTTTCCCGCCGGCTCGCCGTCGGCGGTAATCCTGTGCGGCCGGTGCGTCGAGACCTCGAAAGAGGCGGCACGGTACGTTCGCAGTCCGGCCGCGGGGCCGGCCCGGCCGGTCAGGATCGCTCCTAAAACCGCCAGAGCCTGACCGAAAGTATCGATGTCCACGGCGTAGAGGTCGAGCCGGCCATCGTCGATGGCCGCCGACTCGACCGAGATCACACCGCCGAAGCGGTGGCTGTTGGCCACGGTAAGCTGCACGGCACGGACGCGTTCGCGGCGGCCGTCGAATGCGATCTCGGCGTGAAAGGGACGCCAAACGCGCAGTGCCGCGAACGCCGTTGCGAGTATTGCCAGCGCGCCGAACCGTTGTTTATTTTCGGGCGTCTGCAGTCGCGCGATCCGGCTCGAGATTCCGATGCTCGCTTCGTTGACGTAGAAAGCGTTGTTGACGCAGGCCACGTCGACCGCGCGCGTGCGCCCGCCCGCGATCACGGCGCAAGCGCCGGCGACGTCTTGCGGAACGCCCAACGTGCGGGCCAGATCGTTGAACGTGCCCAGCGGAATCAAGCCCATCGGCACCTTCATGTGCAGCGCGCGGGCGATCTGGCGAACGAACGTGCCGTCACCGCCAGCCGCAACGATCGCGTCGATGGGAGCGTCGTCGTGATGGACGACCGCCTCTATTCCGAGCCGGCGAAGTTCCTCGCGGACGGCCTCGCCGAAGCGCCGGCCTCGGCGCGAGTTGGGATTGACCGCCAGCAGAACGCGCACGAGTTTAGGAGCGGCGTGCGAGTAAAAGCACGCATTTGACGGCCGCCCAAAGGCCGATCGCCGCGAGGGCCACGACGCCGGCAAGCATCGCGAAGTATCCGAAGTAGATTCCGCTTTGCGTCGTTGGATCGACGTAACCGACGGCGCGTTCGGAGACGCTGAGATCCTCGTACACCGAATGGAAGATCAGCCAAAGGACAAACGCGCCCAATAACGAGAGGGCAGCGACCGCACCGTTACGGCGGAGCTCGTCGCGACGGTTCATGACGGCAGCTTCTCCGCGCGACGACGGAGAAACCCTGCGCGATGATGCATCGCAAGCGCCGTCCCCGGCCGCACAACCCCATGCCGGAATCGCCCTATGAAGTGCTCGCGCTCTTCACCGGTGCGATGGTCGGCGCGTCGCTGCTGATCACGGCGACCGGAGCGTTGATGCCCTTCTTCAACGCCGCGCTTCACCTCAGTCAGACGCAGCTGGGACTCATTCTCTCGATTCAAATGCTCGGATCGGTGGCGATGACGTCGGTGGCGGGACTGCTGACCGATCGTTTCGGGGACAAAGCGGTGGTACTTTGGAGCGGCGCACTTATGGGACTGGCATTGCTCGCCGCATCGCTGGTGCATAGCTTTTCGTGGCTCATCGTTTGGCTGGCAATCTACGGCGTGGGTTACGCGGCCGTTACTCCGGCGGGCAGTCACGCCATCATCTTCTTTTTCAAGAAGGCCGACCGCGGTCTAGCCATGGGCATACGTCAATGCGGCGTACCTCTTGCCGGAGTCATCGGCTCGCTCTTGCTGCCGGCGATCGCGTTGCATTACGACTATCGCGCCGCACTCGCGGCGGCCGGCGTCGTAACGCTGCTCGCGGCCGCGATCGCATCGAAACTTTATCGGGAGCCGCACGCGCTGCAAGGCGAACGCGTCTCCGTCCGCGAGATGCTGTTGGAGATGGTGCAGATCGCTCGCGAATCGCGCCTCATTCTGCTGACCCTCACGTCTATGGTTTTGATTTGCGGCCAGTTCACGCTGTTGGGATTTCTCACAATCACGCTGACGCACCAAGCCGCCTATATTGTGCCCGTCGCGGTCGCGCTCTTCACGCTCTCGCAAGTTGGCGCCGTGGCCGGACGCCTCTCCTGGGGTTGGGTGAGCGATCGGTGGTTCGGCGGCAGCCGCACGCTGCCGCTCGCTTTGGCTTGCGTTTTGGTGGCGCTGGTCGCCTTCGGCTTTGCCGCGATTACCCCCGCGACGCCCTTTTGGCTCGCGGCGGCACTCTCGGTAGCGCTGGGATTTACCGCCGAGGGCTGGATAGGGTTAGGCGTAATCGGCATGGCCGAGATCGGCGGTGAGGAGCACTCGGGCAGCGCGCTCGGCGTCGGGTTAACCTGGACGCTGCTCGCGGCATTCGTGACGCCGACGCTCTTTGGTGCGCTCGTCGAGACACACGGTTTTCCCTACGCCTGGCGCGCACTCGCGATCTTTCAGCTCGCCGGCATCGTGCCTGCGCTGCTCGCGAGTCGTCGCATTGCCAGACTCTCGCCGTCGTAGCGTCTCACGCTAATCCGGATCTTGATACGAAATTGGCTGGCGCTCAAAATACGAACGCGGAAGGGGTGCGTCGATCTTCTTGAAGGGCGCGGGGCGTTGCGAGAAATTGAAGCAGTCGGAGAGATCGTCGGAGCGTACGTCGGTTGTATTCATCGATCCTAGGTTGAAGGTTTCTTCGACGAACTTGAGGATGCTGCCGAACTCGTGGCGTTTGTGCGAGACAAAATGTTGCTTGGCATACGGCGAGATAACGATGAGCGGCACTCGGAAGCCGAGCTCGTACGAATTATATTGTGGCGGAGGGACGTGGTCGTACCAGCCGCCCCAGTCGTCCCACGTCACGAAGATCGCCGTGTCGTTCCAATACTTGCTCGATCCGACGGCGTTGACGACCGAGGCCACCCACGACGGCCCCGAGCCGTCGGTAGATCCGGCATGGTCCGAAGCGGCGGCCGTCGGCGTCACCCAAACGACGTCGGCCAAGCGACCCGCATCGATATCGCCTAGAATCTGCTTCGGTGGCGCGACGACATGCGTTGCAAAGCTCTTGCTGTTGCGAATATGGGCGATGGCATCGGGTCCTTCCCACAATCCGGCTCCGAGATGTGCTTGGTAATAGCGCCACGTAAGCGACTTACGCTCGAGCAAATCGGTGAGCGCAAGGCGATCGAAACATGGATAGGTCGCCTGATTCTCGTTTCCCATCGGATCGATCAGCCAGACCCACGAACCGCCAGGCGAATCGCAGCCGCCGGTAAAGCCGCCCAAAGGGGAAAACGGATTCCCGGCCGCGCGCAGCGGCGCCCCATCGTCCGTCGTAGACGTCCCGCTCAAGATATATTGATGAGCCGGAAAACTCGGACCCTGGTTGGTTTGAAACATGCGATCGGCAAACGCGTAGCGCTGCGCCATCGTAAAATACGGCCGAATTTCGTCGCGGGGGACGTAGCCGTAGGGGCGCAGGTCTTTGGGTGGACAGGTTTGCCCGATCTGACAGGTCGATTGCGCCCTATTAAAGCCGTTAAGCTTGCCGTTGGCACGTTCGACGATGTAAGCGCTGTGTTCGTGACTGACGTCGTAATGCGCGGTCAGCCGAATCGGCCGCAACGCAACGCTCTGTCCGTGCGAATTCATCGCGCTGCGCACCGTGTCGGCGCCGGAGAGACCGTTAAACAAGTTGTCGACGGTACGATTCTCTTGAAAGATGATGACGACGTGATGGATCTTTGCGGCCGGCCCCGCGGGCTGCGGCGCGACTCCCGGGTTGACGAACGAATCGCCCTGCGGTCCGGCCACCATTCCTGCGGAACAGCCGCCGAGAGCGAGTGCGGCGACCAGATAGCGAGCGAAGTTCATGGCAGACCAGATAGCTGGAAGATGGTGCCGTCGCCGCTCGCTCCGCCGGCAAGCGTGGTACCGTACAACGCGTTCTTGGTAAAGGCCGGACTCATCCAGGGGTTGGCGCCGTCGGGTTCGCCTTTAAAACGATAAATCACGCGCTCGTGCGCCGACGTATCGATCGAAAAGAGCGTGCCGCAGCCGGCGATTCCATTACCCGTGCAGCGTGGACCGTCGTTGCCTCCGTACGCGGTGGCGCCGTAGAGTACGCCGTTGATCGGCGTGAGGCTGGCATACGAGATCGCACCGTCGGGATAACCGGTAAAGCTATGAAGGACGTGCTCGACTCCGGACGCGCTTAGGCTGAAAATCGTTCCGGAGTAGCTATAAGCGCCGCCGAAGGCAGTCGTCCCGTAGAGCGTCCCGTCGAGCAGAGTGACGCCGCCGTACGGCTGCGCCCCGTCGGGAAAACCCTTGAAGCTGTATAGCACGTGTTCGTGACCCGCAGTGTCCATCGAGTACACGGTCCCGCTGTCGTGCGCGCCGCCGAAGTTCGTCGTCCCGTACAGCGTCGTGCCGTCGGCGACGAGCGGTCCCGACGGACCCGCGCCATCGGGCTTGCCGCCAAAACGGTGGAGGACGCGTTCCGTGCCCTTGGTCGTGAGCTGGAAGACGACGCCGCATCCCGTCGAGTGCGCGACGTGACACTTACCGTCGCCGCCGGCATTGGTCGTGCCATAGAGTTTGCCGCCGATCGCGACGAGACCGCCGAGCAGCGGCGTCGCCCCGTCGCTTCCGCTTTTAAAACTATATACGATACTCTCGCTGCCGGTGATGCTCGAACGAAAGACGGTCCCGTCGCCGGCCGCACCGCCGTACTCAGTCGTTCCGTAAAGTGCGCCGCCCAACACGAGGAGCTTTCCGTCGGGCGTAGCGCCATCGCTCGCGCCTTTGAAGCTGTAGATAACGCGGACGCTTCCGGACGATCCACGCACGAAGATCGTTCCGAACGTTTTCGTACCTCCGCCCGTCGTCGTGCCGTAGAGCGCTCCTGCGAGCGGCGTCAATGCGCTCATCGGTGCGGAGCCGCGAGGATTTCCGCTAAAACTATAGAGCTGCTTGTAGCCGCTCGCGGCCGGTGCGATCGCCGAAAGAACGTTAGGCGCCGGCGGTAAAAGCGGCGCCGTGGTTGCGTGCGCGCAGCTCGTCAAAGCGACTCCGCACACGAAAAAGGCCGATAAACGCGTCATCGTACTCCATAACGCCGGGGGACGGGTTAACCTCTCCTGGTAAGTGCCGCGTCGTTCCTCCCGGCCGCTCGCTTGCACTGTCGCGCAGGCCTAACTTCGGCCGGAAAGAAGCGCCATCGGGCTGGAGGTACGACCATGATCGACGAGCTGCCCAAGAACTTTCGCAACAATCCCGACGACAAGTACGGTCAGCTGCGCGTCGTCGACATCCCGGCCGAGATTCGCGACAACGCGCCGTGGTTCAACCAAACGCTCACGACGGTCAATGACGCCGTGATCCGATTGGGAATCTTCGAGGGCGAATTCCCTTGGCACAAACACACCGACCAAGACGAATTCTTCCTGGTGCTCGAGGGCGAGATCGCGCTCGACGTCGAGGGGCGCGACACCGTTGACCTCCGTACGTTCGAAGGATACACGGTGCCGAAGAATGTCGTGCACCGGCCACGGTCTTCGCAGCGATCGGTCGTGCTGATGGTCGAGTCGGTCGGTATCGTGTCAACCGGCGACTAGCCCTTAGCCCGCTACTTTGGCCCCTCGAGGCTCGCGCTCTTGATATAGTCGAGCTTGGGGAACGATTTTTCGAGGTACTTGTTACCGTGAGCACCGATTTGCGTCTGGTCGGGCTCTTCTCCGTAGCCGGAATAGATGCGGTCGACGACCTCCATGCCGCCGGTAACGTGGCCGATCGGCGCAAAGCCCATCGCGTCGAGACGCGCATTATCGCCGAGGTTTATGAAGAGATGCGTCGAGCGGCTGTTCGGCTGGCCCGTCGCGGCAAAAGTAACGGTCCCGCGCGTGTTCGATGCTTTTACCGGGTCGTCGACGATGTTGACGTCCCACTTCTTCGTGACGGCGGGATCGGCTGCCGCGCCCCACTGTACCACGAAGTTCGGCACGACGCGATAGAAGCGAGCACCGTTGAAGTACTTCGCCTGGACCAGCTCGTAAAAGCGCTTCGCGCCGTTGGGGGCAAGACTTGGATCGACCTCGATGGTAACGGGGCCTTGGGTAGTATCGAGAATGACGGCATACGTTTTGGCGGGAGCATTTTGTCCCGAAGATTTTTTAGACCCGCCGCTGCAGCTAGCCAAAACAAGCGCCGCTACGGCGGCAACGAGCAAACGTCTACCGTACTCTGCTTTCATGCTTCCGACTTACTGGCGCAACACGGCGTATATCCTGCAAAACGAGCCCGCGCGCCAAGCGCCCGTTTGCGATAAGGCGGCCTAGACTTGCGGATTCTTACGGTGAACTTGCGCGCCGGCGGTAACGCCACGACGATCCCTCAAATCCTGCGCCGGTCGGCGCATCTCGATGCCGCGACGCTCGTCTTCTCGGAGTACCGCGATAACGCCGCCGGAGCGCTCTTGCGCGGCGAGGCGGAGCGCCGAGGATTTTCGCACCAGGCGTTCACGCCGTCAAGAAACGGGAACGGCGTTCTCATCGTTTCCGAGGAGCGCTTCGCAGCCGTCGTCAACCCCTTCGGCTTATCCGACGACGAATATCCCAACGCCGTGCTGCAGGCAACCTTTGGAAGCCTTCATCTCTACGGCCTCTACCTGCCGGGTCAAGATCGAAAACGGCCGCATCTGCGCTGCATGATTGCGGCCGCGGCCCGCTACAACGAAAGCGGCGCGCAAGCGTTATACATGGGCGACTTCAACTCCGGTCGCAACGAAACCGATATTGAAGTCAACGTTCGGTCGGGACGGATGCGCGACGAGTTCAGCACAGCCGATCTCTACGACGAGCTCGAAAGCTATTGGACCGAAGCGTGGGCATATCTCCATCCCGGCGAGTATGAGTTTAGCTGGTACCCCTTTCGCCGGGATCCCGACTACGTCAGCCGGGCGGGGTGGCGAATCGACAAAGCGATGCTCTCTGCGCAACTTCTTCCGCGCCTGCGCTCGGCGGAGTACGACCACGTCTTTCGACTCGACCGGCTCTCCGATCACTCGGGGTTGTTTATCGACCTGGACGTTGACGCGGAGCGCAGCGATCCAAACTTAAGTGCGTAGACGCGCGTGAACTCGGCTCCAAGCAACAGTATCTGGGCCGAGTAAAAGGCCCAAACGAGAAATACAACGATACCGCCGAAGGCGCCGTAAGAAGAGGCAATTGCGGTACGTCCGATATACCACGCGAGTAAGGTCTGGCCGGCCACAAAGAGAATTGCCGAAGTCGCGGCGCCCAGCCATACGTCTCGCCAAGCGATGCGGCAATCGGGCAGATATTCGTAAAGCAGCGCGAAGACCAACGTTACCAACACCAACGAGACACCGATATCCACGATCCGCACCGTAAGCGGAAAAACCGGTAAGATCGTCGCGGTTGCCGCCTCAGCGGCGCTCACGACCGAGTTCAGCGCGAGCGAGATCAGCAAGATGAACGCAACCCCGAGGACCATCACAAAAGAAAGGATTCGCTCTTTCACGAGCCTTAGAAACCCGAACTTGCCCGGCTTTACATCCCAAATCGTGTTGAGCGCTTCTTGCAGCGAACCAAAAAAACCAATTGCCCCGAGGACGAACGCTACCCAGCCTGCGGCCTGGGCAACGAACCCCGAGCGACGCTGGGAGAACGTCGACGTCACGATCGCGTCGATGCCGCGCGCCGCCTCCACTCCGGCCGTCTGCGCGAGATAGCCGTGAAGCTGATCGAGTATCACGCGGTGCGATCCTAGGAACAATCCGGCGATCTCCACCACGACAATCACCAGCGGCGCGATGGCAAAAAGCGCAAAGTAGGCGATAGCAGCGGCAAGCCATTGAGCTTTATGCCGTTGAAATTCGACGACGGTCTCTTTGACGAGGCCGCCAAAATCGGCGACCGGTCTGCTCCAAGTAGTGTTCATTCGGTTATTGCTTCCGGCAGCTTCTACCCCAATTCGGCTTTTTGCTAAGCGGGGGCCGCCGGCTCATTGCAACGGCGCAATATTACCAATGGTTGGCCTGGGCGCCGTGCTGGGTAGACGGCAACCATGAGCAAGGCTGTTAAGGAAAAAGACCTCGTCTTTGCCGTTATCGAGACGCCTGCCGGGATTCGGCATAAGTATGCGTTCGAACCGAAGTACGGCATCATGCGTTTGAAAATGACCCTGGCCGAAGGCTTGATGTGGCCGTACGACTACGGCTTCATTCCGCAAACACTCGGAGATGACGGCGACCCTATCGACATACTCGTTCTTAACGACGCGCCGACCTTTTCCGGCCGTCTTCTCGACGTTCGCATTATCGGAGGGATTCTGCTCAAGAAGAATGGCGTGAAGAATAATCAACTCGTGGCCTGTCCGCGCCACCGAAAGGGCATCGCACTAAAGACCGACCATCGATGAAACTGGCGACGTTCCCAAAGAGATGCTCGTTGGTATCGAGCGCTTCCTGATTGAGTATTCCGAAGACGAGGGCAACACCATAAACTTCGACGGTCATTGCTCGCGCAAAGAGGCTTACAAGCTAATTGAGCGCGCGCATAAGGCTTTTGCGAAGAATACGGCCCAATCTTAAAGCGATCGTGAGCGATTATTGCTGGGGGATGAGCATAAGCATTACCTCGGTGCTCTCTTCCGGCAGCGTCAACTGCTCGACCGTGAAGGTCTTTAGTTGGCCCCGTCCATCCTGAACCTGGACCGATCGTAGCTTCTTTTTCCATACTTCGCCGACCCCTGGAATGGTGTGGGCGTTTCGCCCGGCAAGATTCGCGTACTCCTCAGAGGCGATCAATACGTTCCCCGCTTTATCGAGCAAGCATAACGCCGCGGGAGTACGCTCGACCACGGCGCGCAGCGTGGTTAAGATTTCGCGCGCCGCACTAAGTTCGGTCTCGCGCTCCCCCGCGACACGCTCCAGCTCGTTGCTGCGGGCCGCGAGCTCTTCGTTCGTGGTGTTGAGTTCTTCGACCGTTGCCTGCAGCTCTTCGTTAAGCGTTTCCAACTCTTCGCTCGTCGCCTGCATCTCTTCATTCAGCGTCTCGACCTCCTCAGCCGCGGCTTCCGCCTCCTCGGCGGAGATCAACAGATGCTCGTTGGCGCTGCGGAGCTCGGAATTAGCGGAGGTCAGCTCGTCGTTGGCTTCGATCAGCGCCTTTTGACGCCTCTGCAGCTCTACATTTTGCGCCGCCACTCTTGTCGCCGATTCTTCGTTCCTGCGATTGTTTGTTTCGAGCGCGCGTAGTCGCGTAGTGCTTTCGGTAACGTCCGTTACTATGACAAAGACGCCTTCAATGCGGCCATCCTTGTTTAGAGTGCGGTCAGGAAAACACGAGACTTGCAGATGCCGCATAGCATCCGCTGCGAGGTCCTTGATTTCAACGTCCCACGATGTTTCAGGCATTTCACTGCGAAAGGCCGAGTCTAGCGCCGTTTTGAGTTGGTTCGAAGGCATGTCCGCCAGGTGTACCAGGTCTTCACCAATGCCCTGTCCGTGAATTCCCAGCATCGACCTCGCCGCGTGATTTATCGTCAAGATGTCGTAATTACGATCGACGACTACGACGCCGATGTGCGAGTCGAATAAAAAAGCGCCTAAGCGGTCGACGAGCGACCATCGCGGAGCCGCGGACTCCCCTAGAGAGCGTCTCGGGGAAATCACCGACATCGAGACCCTGCGAGGCAATGCGCGTTCGCCTCCAGCGGTGCCCTCCGCGGTGGCTGGGGCAGGTATGAGGAGCCGATCACCCTGCCTTTGGAAGATCTTTAACGCGGGTTGAAGTGTTGTGAAATATTGCGGCAGGGGGCTCGTCGTTTCCGACTTTCCCAGCACCAAATAGCCGCCGGGCCGTAACGAAAAAGCAAAGAGTTGCAGGGTGCGTTGCTGCAGTTCCTTGGTGAAATAAATCAGCACGTTTCTGCAGAGTACAAGGTCGATGCGCGGAAACGGCGCCCGCTGTCCGAGGTCGTACTCGCCAAAAACGGTAAGATTCCGAATGCGTTTTTTGATTTGGAAAGCGTCATCTATCCGTGAAAAGTATTTCGCCAATAACGCCGGCGGTATTTCCTTTAGCGCGCTAGCGGGATAGATACCTCGCCGCGCAAACGCGATGGCATCGGCATCGAGGTCCGTCGCAAAGATCCGAACGGGCATCGTTTCGACTTCGTCGCCGAGAAGCTCCGCCAGCACTATCGCGAGAGAGTATGCCTCTTCCCCGGTGGCGCAACCGGCGGACCAGAGCCTGAGCTCGCCGCGATTGTGGCGAGCCTGCTCGATAATATCCGGCAATATGCGGTCGCCGAGCTGAGCAAAAAGAGCTGGATCCCGAAAAAATTCGGTTACTTTGATCAAAAACGTGCTGATGAGCCGCTGGTATGCTTCGGGATGCGACGTCAAGTGCCGCAGATAATCTTTTAGCGTTTCGCACCCCGACGTTGCCATGAGCCGGGAAAGCCGTCGCACGATTGTGGGCGTCTTATATTGTCTAAAATCAATACCGGTGCGTCCTCGAAGCTGACTAAGAAATGCGTTGAGCACGTCTGGATTGGTTATTTCGCCATCCCCCGGCCCGGAGGTCAGCGTCGTGATCAGGGGCGCGAGCGCGTCGAGATTCGCTGTGTAGTCGATGTGGCTAAGCGGAATCGCGGCCGGCAATGCGGGAAACGCGGCCGACTCGGGCTCTTGCACCAACACCGTGCCTCCGCTTTCCTTAACGGCGCGCACACCCGCCACACCGTCGGTACCCATTCCGGTAAGGATCAGCGCTATGACGCGGTCGCTATAACTTTCGGCGGCGCTAATGAAGAGCGCATCGATCGACGGAATCGGGTGCCCGCGGAGCCGGCCGCTCGCGCTAACGCGCGTGCCGCGCACGGTTACGTTCTCGCCCGCCGGAGCGAGGTAAATCGTCGCCGGCACCAGCTCTTCGCCCCGCTCTGTAACGTTAATGACCTGCAAGCGCGTTTGCCGGCGCAGTATGTCGCCGAGATGGCTCTGAAAATTGGGATCCGCATGTTGCGCGACAACCAGCGGTGCGCGGAAATCTTCGGGTAGTGCCCCCGCCAGGCGTTCTAGCGCTTCGATGCCGCCGGCCGAGGCTCCGATCACGACGAGATAGGGCTCGTCCGGATTATTTTGGGCGGCCATGGGGTGTTTTTATCCAACCCGGGAACAACGCCTTTGACGTGGATAATCGCGTTCCCAAATTCCCCGCGGTCTGCATTGGGGGATCCGCCGGCGCTCTAGATCCTCTGCTAAAGATTGCGGGAGCGTTTCCAAAAGAGTTCCCAGCAGCCGTCTTCATAACGACGCACGTCCCGCCGGCGAGCGTTTCGGCGCTCCCGCACATTCTAAATCGAGCGGGTGCGCTTTTCGCGACTCACGCGATCGACGGCGCCCCGATAGCTCCCGGCCGAATTTTCGTCGCACCTCCGAATCATCACCTCGTATTGCAGACCGAAGTAATGCGAGTACTGGACGGGCCGGCCGAAAACAATCATCGTCCTTCGATCGACGTGTTATTTCGAAGTGCGTCGATGAGTTTTGGCTCGGGCGCATGTGGGGTGCTGCTTTCCGGAACCCTCGACGACGGCGTTGCCGGTCTCATTTCAATCCACGAAGCGGGAGGGGCCACGTTCGTTCAAGATCCCGATGATGCTCAATATGCCGGCATGCCGAATAGCGCCATCAAGGCCGGGGCGGCCGACGGCGTCTTTCCTCCCGAGCGACTCGTTGAGGCGATTCGACAGTGGATGTCTCGCCCGCTTTCCATCGCGCCCCCCAATGTTACGCCGCGAGGCGAGCGTTACGCCGGAAATCGCTCGATCTACACTTGCCCCGACTGCGGCGGAACGCTTTGGGAACTTGATGAAGAGGCCGTACTTCGTTTCAAATGCCGCAGCGGCGATGCATCTAGCGGGCACTCGGTGCTTTCCACGGACGAACAGCTTCTCGAGTCTGCATTACGCGCTTCGCTTCGCGCCCTCGAGGAACGCCGCGAACTGCTCGCCCGTCTGATGGCGCGCTCGCGCAGAAATGGCGACTCGACAACCAGCCGGCGATTCGAACGGCGATCAGCGGAAGTGGAAATCGATATCGAGCACGTGCGTTCGGCACTAGCGAATTTGTTCGGCTCTCGCCTCTAATCCAGCGTAATAATCGAAGCCAGTCCCACCGGCATCTCCCGGTCCAGAGCGGAGTGTAGATTTTCCACCGCTCCGAGCCGGCTGCTGAGCCAGCCCCACAGTGCGCTGTCACAAACCACCACGTCCGAGGCCGAATGCAACGTCGCGGTTCCCGTCGTAACCCGCCCGGCAGCAACGATCGTCGACGTCGGACCCGAGCGATTCAAGAAGATCGGAGCTGAAAACCCTTGCGTCGCGAAGTTCATCGACGACGAATCGAAGTCTATGCTCGCGGCGAAGAATGGAGCACCTTGCGCGCGATTGCGTGAAATCTCCGCAAGCGACGAGCGGCCGAGCGGACCATCGGCCTTTTGAAGAACCGGATCGTCCTCGTGAAGATTTAGCGTCAGTAAACCATGCAGGTCGGTAAACTGCCGGTAACGCCAGGGTACGACGCAGCCTTTCGATCGATATACTTCTATGGTGAGTAGGCGTTCTCGTAGGCTCTCCCAACAATTCCGGGTTCGGAACTCCGGAATTTGTTGGACCGTATGCTGCAGTTCCAGCGCTCGCTGGGCGACGATTTCCGAGAGACACTCGAGGGCATCGAACGAACGCGACTTGACCGTTCCCTCGATCGAGCAGGCGACCAAAACGCCGCGGTGTCGTCCGTCATCGGATATTAGCGTTACCGTCGCTGAGGAAGCGGGCTGCATGTCCAGCAGCGCCCTGCGGTCTGCGGGATCGTCGGTCAGCTCCTCGACAAACCCGGGCGTCGAAACCGCTTCGAAGGCGCATGCGCCCGTAAGAAACGTTTTTGGAATCGTACGCATGACCGGTTGGGACGAGCGTGGGCATTCAGCCCGGTACACGGCGCCACCATCATTGAGCAAGAAGCAACTCGCCCACCCGCGCATGATAGCGGAGGCCTCTTCTACAGCGAATTCCGCGAGTTCTCGATATCCAAACTTTCCCGCAGCAGATCTCCTAAGCACCGTGCGTTCGTCACCCGTGAAGGTTCGCTGCAAAATCGCCGCTTCGCCGGCTAACCCTTTGATCGTCTTGAAGATCGATGCCGACGAAGCCTCGGATGGTAAGAATCGGTCGACCACGGCTTGGTAGCATTGACGCTCAAAACCGGCCGGATGAAACGCTAGGACAAGCAATGCACCGCAATCGGCTATCCGGTGAATGCTTGTGATTGCGGAAATAGGATCCTGCAGCCGGGCGACGTCGACGACGACGACGTCGGGAACCGAATCTCGCAGCCGCCGGGCCAACATCGTATAACTCGCGATCCGCTCGTAAGGCCATCCCCGGGAGGAAAGCGCGTCGACAACTCGGCGATCGAGATCTTCGGCGAGAGCGAAGTTGACGATTGCGGGCTCGAAGCCATTCGTGCGAATGAACCAGTCGGCAGGGCCCTCGGAAGTATCCGATGGAATCGTGATGCTCTCGACGGCCCGAAGAAAAAATTCGTATTCGATTGGGAGCTTCGAAGCCTGCACCGGGGCTACTACGATCCATCGCCTGTCTCCCAACGCAAATGGAATCGCGAGGGCCTGCCGAGGCGAACCTGAAGGGTCTAAGAGCCGGCATGGTCGCATGCGGATAAACAGCCGTCGAAGCGGCCAGCGCATCCACGAACGCGCCTGTCGAGCGTCTAATCCCCGCGAAGATGTGATGACGAGTGGGCCGCCGGCATATCCTTTGAACAACGCGGCGCTAGAGAATACGGTCGTGATTCCGACGAGGACCTCAAGGAGTCGGTCATGCGTTGCCGGATCGCCGGCTGCATCATCGATCGCGGCGAGCAGGGTCGCCAGATCCTTGACCGCTCCGTTGGCGGTCACGATCTGCGTCGTCGTAAACAGCCGCCTCGTTCGCGCAGAAACGTGGAGAGAGCGTCGGGCCCAACACGGCGGAACAAATCTCGCAACGCGATTTCGACTAGTGCGCTCTCGCTAACCCGGCAACGCTCGGCTACGCGGTGCAGCTGTTCGCTGATCTCCGCGGAGAGATTAGCCGTAATGCGTTCGGCGTTGCCCGGATCGCCAATATTGGGCGAAAGGTTGGGAGCAAGTGCTCGGGGGGTGGATCGCATCATCTTTTCCTTTTCCTCGCCTCCCTACCGCCGGGAGGTCTTACCCCAGAGGAGATGAAGATGGCGGCCGCCATCTTTCCGTCAACGTCTAACCTTGGCGATTTGCGACAACGAGCCTTTGGCGACGCCCGAACCACTACCAAGCGACTAAGCGCCCTCGCTATTGGAACTGCAGCGGAACTTGCAACGATTGCGAGCCCTTCCCACAGGTGACCTTGCCGGTCAACGTCGCGGGCCCCGAGTACTTGGGTCGATTCCTGGCGATAGCATAGAGCACGAAGCCTCCTTCGCTGGGAATGTTGAGCGTATGCGAAAAACTGTCGACGGTTTTCTTCCCCGCGGTAATGGCCCACGCCAGCTTACAGCTTCCCTTATAACTTATGTCGGTAAACGATATTTCGTACTGCCACACGAAGTTCGATACGACGTAGCTCGAAGGCCCCGTCATGCCGACGTTATCGGAAGTCGACGCTCCGTTCACGCAGTTGATGCATGGAACTCCGCCTTGATTCGGGCCGTCGGCAACGAAGTTGATGAGAAATGCTGGAGCGTTTACGTCGGGCCGAATTAACATCTTGTGAAATACCATGTGACCTTCGGATGCCTCCGGGGCTGCATCGAGGATCGCGTCGAGCGACGCGGCGCCCACAGTTCGCTGGTCGGCCAACGCGGCCGGCACCGTCGTAGCACCGTTTGAAGGCGAGCATGCGGCGAGCGTTATGACGAGGCAAAAAACTAAAATAGACCGGGAATTCATAGAAATACCTTCCCTCGAAAAAGAGTTGTTAACGTAGCTTTCGACGGTTCGCAAGCTCTTCCCCGGATGAGAATGCTCGCGATTGATCGCCGCACGTCACGGTAGACCCGGGTACAGGGCACGTGCCGCATGCAAACAAAGCCTAGCCCAATGACATGGCCGCAGACGGGCATTTTCGCACTAGGCGATGCCGCGCATCTCTTTCTTGAGTTTTCGAAGCTTCCCAGCACCTCTGAGCACGTGCTCGTTCAAGCGGCTGCCAATCTTCACGAGCCGCGCACGACGGTCGGCGGAATGAATCTGGTAACCGGATTCCGGCCTGAACTGTGGCGGGCGGTCGCGCCCGGCGACACGCCGTCCGATGCGCGGGCATTCGATACGCCCATCGTTGGTCCGGACGGCTTCACGATGCCCGCGACGCAGGCAGATTTGTGGCTCTGGATGGCCGGCGCTACCTACGACATTCTCTGGGATGAGGGGCGCGACGTGATCGAGTCGTTCAAGACGATCGCGACGCTCGAGCGGCGGTTAACGGGATGGGCGTACCGGCATAGCCGTGACCTTACCGGTTTTGAAGATGGGACGGAAAATCCGTCGCTGATGGAAGCCCCCGACGTTGCCCTGGTTCCGCCAGACCGCCCGGGGGCCGGAGCGAGCATTTTACTCTTTCAGCAGTGGCCTCACCAAGAATCGTGGCTCAAGCTGAGCGCCTCGGAACAAGAACGCGCGATGGGCCGGACCAAACGCGACAGCGTCGAGTTTGAGGGAGAGCGCGTGACGCCGGATTCGCACGTATCCCGGGCCAAGGACGTCGTCGACGGGGTCGAGCGCGACATCTTCCGGCGCAACGTGCCCTATGGGGACGTCGTTGACTACGGGACGATCTTCGTCGGCTTTAGTTGCGAGCAATCGCGGCTCCAGCGAATGCTCGAACGTATGGCCGGCACCGAAGATGGAGTTCGCGATGCGCTAACGCGATACACCAAGCCGGTGACGGGCGCGTACTACGTTGTTCCGTCGATGACCGCGCTGACGCGCTTTGCTACGAAGACGTCATAGGTGCTCACGTGCCGCGGCCGGCAGCATTCATTATAAGATTCGCGATCCTCTCCGGATGGCTGACTAACGAAAGGTGCCCGGCGTCCACCTCGATCGTCGTTGCGTTCATGCGCCGTGCCATAAAGCGCTCCAAATCCGGATCGATCGTTCGGTCCTGCTTCGAGACGGCGTACCAGAATGGCTTACGCCAGGCGGCGACGGTCGTCTTTGCCGTCGCCGGCAGCGCTACGGCATTTGCAGCCTCAACCGCGTCTAATAATCGCGCCTTTGCCGCTCGACCCCATTTGCGAAGTCATTCAAGAAGGCGCTTTCACCGAGCAGTTCGAGACCGTCGCGGACGACAAAGCCCGAAACGGCGGGAGGCGTCGGAAATTTCGCCGCTAACGGGGTAGTTTTCGCCTGCGTCGGGCGCGACGCCCGCCCTGCGTGGCGACCATCCCCCCTGTAGGAATGAGCCACCAGTACGGTGGGTCTGTGGAGTCGCTTGATGACGCCGCTCCAGCACGACCCGTCCGCATAAAGACCGTGCACGAGCACGACGTTGCTCGCCGATTCATGGTCATGGTTAGTGCAGGTACGCGATGAACCCGTTGGTGCCCGTGGGACCGCTTCCCGTATTATAGACGCCGACTACTTGCGTCAGTCCGTCTTGCGAATAGACCGAGTTGCCCGACGTCTGTCCGGTCGGATACGCGATATCGACCGGCAGTTGGTACTTCCAGCCTTTCATCGCGATATAGAACGCGTGAACGGTACCGTTTAAGGCTACCCAATCACCGGTCAACGAGTAATCACCACGCTTTCCGTTGATCGCGATGCCTTCAAAATGCGTTATCACCGACCCCGGATGGTCGTAGGAGTAAAGCGTGCTCGAAGACGAGTCGTAGACGTATGCGTGCGTCACGTGAATGCCGCGCGGCTTGGTATATCCCCCGGCGATCGCGCCGTCGATGACACCGTAGCACGTCGTGCTCTTCGATTTGGGAACGCTGAAGATTTTATACGTCTGGGTCCGAAGATCGTAGGTGAAGCCGCGGCCGACGGTAGGATAGTTCAAGAAATCCGAGTTGCCCGTTTTTAGTTTGTCCCAGTTGCCCACGATCAAATTGCGATACGTGCTGTGCGGAATCGTGTTGGTCGAACCGGGATAGTTGATTCTCACGAAGCGCTGGTTCTTCGGCTTGGAAGCGTCATAGAAAAACCCGTAGTTGAGCTTCTCGTTTGGAAGTGTATAACTCCCGACCGCCCGATACGAGCCGATCGGTCCGAACGAGGGGCCGTAGGGAGTCGTATTATAGGCACCGGGATAATCGATCGGGTCGAACTGCTGGTTGCTCGGATGGTACATGAATCCGCGGTCGCGTCCGTTGCTCTTCATGTACATCCCACTGATGTTGTCGCCGCGAATACCGGTAAGGAAGGTCGTAATCGGCTGGCCGGACTTGTTCTGATAGTCGAGGCTCGCATATTGTACGTTTACTGCCGGCACGGTGAGCGACGCCGGGAGACCCGCGATGTCCGGGATCCCCGTGGTCGCTGCCGAGTTCGAGCACGCGGCGGTGAGTGCGGCGGCTGCGATGACGATCGATTGACGATACGTGTGTAAAAGTTGCTGCATGTCACTCCTTGTGGAAGTTAAAAAGATATAAATGGAGCGTTAATTGGTACAGAGACGCCGTCCATAAGGACCACGCGCCTGGTTCGTCAGCATTATTCTCTCACGTCACGCCGCTTTTCGCAAGACGACGCGACGTTAAGCATCGAGCAAACGTTTAAGCTAATCGCATCGAGCGTCGGCCTAGCGCGCGATTTGGCCTAGGTAGTATCCGAGCCGATTCTCGACCTCTCCGGGCTCGCGAAAACCGCGCGCCATCAGCGCTGTGATCCCGTCCTGCGCGGCCGATCGCCCGAGCGCAGCGATGCACGCATCCATCCGGCGGCGAGCTCGACGTCCGGCGGCAGGCTGGTGTTGACGAGGCCTTTAGTATTGGCGATCGCCCACTTGTCGCTACCCGGATCGCCCGATTCGACGTCTGGCAACTGAAAGTAGCCAAACGCGGCCTAGCCTTATCGCACAAGTGGCGATTCTAAGTACTGATAAAGATACGAGATCACGATGCTCCCTTCGCCGACCGACGATGCGACGCGCTTGACGGACGAGCTTCGCACGTCACCGGCGGCGAAGATTCCGGGGATGCTGGTTTCAAGCGGATATGGTTTTCTCGCCAACCGCCAATCTTCGATGTCACGACCCGTGCGAATGTAGCCGTGCTGATCTCGCTCTAGGGCCTCCGGAAGCCACGCGGTCTCCGCATCCGCTCCAATAAAAATAAACACCGCGTGCGCTGAGCGTTCCTGTTCCGTACCCGAAAGGCTGGAGCGAGTAACGATCCGCTCCAAACGCGCGTCCCCACCAACCGCTTCGAGGGTCGTGTGGGGTTCCTCCCTGATGTTCGGCACCGAACGAATCTGATCGATTAGATACTGTGACATCGTTCGCTCGACTCCGTTGCCGCGAACCATAATTGTCACGCTACGAGCGTAACGCGAAAAGAACATCGCAGCTTGTCCCGCCGAATTCCCACCGCCGACGAGAAATATGTCCTTCCCGCGAACGGAGTACGCCTCGCCGCGCGACGCACCGTAAAATACCCCACGCCCGACGAAAGCGTGGACACCGGGCGTGGCGAGCTTCCGCCAGGCCACGCCGGTTGCCAGCACCACGCTGCGAGCGCGAATCTCCGTTCCTCCATATAGCGCCACGGCAAACTCGGTTCCGTTCGGCCGGATTTCAAGCACGCTCTGCGTGACCAGGATCTCAGCGCCGAGCCGTTTGGCTTGCTGCAGTGCGCGATGCGCGAGTTCGCCGCCGGAAATTCCACTCACAAATCCAAGATAGTTTTCGATGCGCGACGACGTACCGGCTTGCCCACCGGGCGCGCTCTGCTCGATCAAAATCGTCGCAAGACCCTCGGAACCTCCGTACACTGCTGCTGCAAGCCCGGCCGGCCCGCCGCCGACGATTACGACGTCGTATTCGCCAAATCGCGGCGCAATGGGAAGGCCCAGGGCTTCAGCGAGGACTTGAAGCTCCGGGTTTACGAGAGTGCGCCCATCGGCGAGTCGCACCAGCGGGCACGACGACGTGTCGACGCCAAGCTTCGCAATAAACTCCGTGTCGACGGAATCGTCGAGGTCAAGCCATTCGAACGCCACCTGGTTCCGCGACAAAAAGTCGCGAATGGCGTGCGATGCCGCGTCCAGATCGGTTCCGATCACGACCGCCTGCCGCGCGCCGTAGGTCCCATACCCTTCACCAAAAATCGACACGCGACGGATCAGCGTCTGAGCCATAAAAGCAGCGGCTTCTTTGGACTCGGTAATCAGCAAATGCAGGTCGGCCGGATCCAAGCGCATCAACCGCGATGACTGCAGCGCGCGAATCGAAATGAACGACTCGGTGCCGAGAATGACCGAAAACTCGCCGAAGAATTCCGTCGGATCAAACGTCGTCGACTGCGTCTCTTGGCCACTCATGATCCGTACGCGTTCAACCTCCCCCGAAAGCACGACCCACAAGTACGCGGGATCGCCTTCGCGTGTGACCCATTCCCTGGGCGCCACCACGATCTCGGCGGAACGCGAAGCAATCAAAGCCCGCAACGCCGGCGTCACACCGGCAAACAGCGGAACCTCTTCCAGCTCGTTGGCTTCGATCAACGCGTCGGCTCGCTCGGCGCTTTGACGGTACGAATGGCCGGCCGGCTAACGAGTCGCACTGCCTCTAATATCACATCGGTCACGGCTTGTGCCTCCGGATCATGATAACACGCGCTACTGCTACGCCGCGCAATTTCGCAGCGATGTCACGAAACTTGCACTGATGGACGGGCCGATCCCGGGGGTCGGTCCGTGGCAGACGGTGCTGTTGTTTCCGGGAACGTAGCACTTTCATTTTTTCGGAACGTCTGCAGAGCGGCTCACGGCAGGACGCGAACGAATTTGCCTCGATGGGCTCTGGAACAGATTTGCGTTTCATCCCGAAAGAATCGGCAGCATCAAACGTGCCGCAATCGCCGCATCCTATGCGCAGCCGGGACCATGCGCGCCGGCTTTACGTATTTCGAAGACTTTGACGCAGATGCGCTCGCCGACGCGGCATTCGCGAAGACGCCTCCGCTAATGCCCGTGTTGGCGATGGGCGGCGAAAAATCGTTCGCGCCACTGATGCCTGCATTCGCGAGAGCCGTCGCGGTAAATGTGCGAACGAGCGTGATTCCGGATTCCGGTCATTGGCTGATGGATGAGAACCCCGCCGCGACGATCGCGGCTCTGAGGGCGTTCCTCGCAGAACGATAAGCGGAGATCCCAAGCCTTTGCGCTCGGGTCGAAACTGCCCAGAAAGGGACTCGAACCCCCACGGTGTTGCCACCACTGATACCTGAAACCAGCGCGTCTACCAATTCCGCCATCTGGGCGCGAAGCGACTCCGTTTCGGGGCGCTCGGCGGCTGCCCCCTTCGCGAAACCCGGAAGTCGCGCGCCGTTTTGGAGAGACCGGAATGGTTCTTTCTCTCGTTTCAGTCGCCGACGTGCGGCCGCTCGATCCGTATTCTCAGGCGGTTACCGCGGCGGCCGAGCGCGCGAGCCCGGCGGTCGTCAGCGTCGAGGTCCGTAACGGACGCGGCGGCGGCAACGGCAGCGGCTTTGTTTTTACGCCCGACGGCTTTGTTCTCACTAACAGCCACGTGGTTCACGAGGCGCAGCGGATTGGGATATCCCTCCTTGACGGCCGCGAGCTTCCCGCGACGCTCATCGGTGACGACCCGCACTCCGACCTCGCCGTGCTGCGTGTCGACGCACCGGATCTTGCCCACGCGTCCCTCGGCGATTCGTCCATGCTGCGCCCCGGGCAGCTGGTCGTCGCGGTCGGCAATCCGTTCGGCCTCGCCTACACGGTAACGGCCGGCGTCGTCAGCGCGCTCGGCCGCTCGCTGCGCTCGCAGTCAGGCCGGCTGATGGACAACATCATTCAGACCGACGCGGCGCTCAATCCCGGAAACTCCGGCGGCCCGCTCGTCACCGCCGACGGGGAGGTTATCGGCGTCAATACCGCAGTGCTTCCCGGACAAGGCCTCTGCTTTGCGATTGCGATCAATACAGCCAAGCACGTGGCCGGGTTGCTTATGCGCGACGGAAGAGTGCGGCGTGGCTACCTCGGCATCGCGGCTCAGGACGTGGTGCTGCCACAGGGGATCGCCCGCCGGCTAGGATTGCTCGAACGGCGCACAATTTTGGTTGACTCGGTCGAACCCGGCAGCCCAGCCGACACCGCCAAGCTCAAAGCCGGCGACGTTTTGCTGGCGTTCGAGGACGAGGCGCTCTCGAGCGTCGACGCGCTGCACAAGATCCTAACGAGCATCGATTTGAGCCGCCCCTATAAAATCGAGGTCTTGCGTAAGAGCGATCGCTTTTCGCGAATCGTTTTGCCGGTAGAGTCCGCCGCTTAATTGTCGAAGATAGTTCTGTCATGATCCGCAAGCTTTTGCCGATCCTCGGCGTCACTTTCATCGACATCGTCGGGTTCAGCATGCTGATTCCGATGCTGCCGTACTTCGTGACGCATTTCGGCGTTTCGGCTTCGGTCGTCGGCCTGCTGATGGCGACCTTCTCGCTTTCGCAGTTCGTGTCTTCGCCGGTCTGGGGAAGCATCTCCGACCGCATCGGGCGCAAGGCGGTGCTCATCATCAGCCAAATCGGCGCAACGATCGGCTGGGCGATGCTCGGACTGGCGCCGAACATCGCGGCCTCGCTGGCGCTCGCACCAATTGCGGTCGTCTTTACCGCTCGCGTCGTCGAAGGCGTCTCGGGCGGCAACATCAGCATCACCCAAGCCTACGTCGCCGATTTGGTGGAGGCTAAGGATCGCTCGCGGGCCTTTGGCCTGATCGGCGCAATGTTCGCCGCCGGCATGGTTTTCGGACCGCTCGGGGGCGGTCTACTCTACTCGCGATTCGGGTTCGCGACCCCGTTCTTAGTAGCCGCCGGGTTGCAGTTTGCAACCCTGATCATCACGATCGTCATGCTGCCCGAGTCACACACGCGCCGTGAAGCCGAGCCCCGTTTCTCAATTCGGGCGCTATTTGACAGTTTCCGCAAGCCGCGACTGTCGCGCTTGTTGTGGCAGAAACTCGCAATCGCCTTGGCACTCTATGGCTGGTTCGCAGTCTTCTCGCTCTACTTCCAGCGACAGCTCGGCTATACGCTCACGCAAACCGATTACTTTTTCTCGATCTTTGCCATCTTCAACGTGGTGATGAACGTAGTTATCGTCGGCAGGATCTCGGCACGCTTGGGTGACCGCTGGATGTCGAACCTCGGATTGGCGGCGCTAGTCGGCGGCTTTGCCTCGCTGCCGTTCGTCCACGACGCCTTGCTTTTGGCCTTCACCATGCTTTTATTTTCGTTCGGGATGGCGCTTGCCAATACGGGCATCACCGCGCTCATCAGCAATGCGGCATCGGATCGCGAGCAGGGCATGGTTCTGGGGACGAGCTCTTCGCTCGACTCGCTTTCAGGCATCCTCGCACCGCCGGTTTCGACGACGCTCCTCGCGACCTATGGCCCGGCGTACGCCGGCGTCGAATCAATGACGATGGCGAGCATCGCCCTCATTATGGGTTTGGCCAACGCGCGGAGTGAGTCTGCCGGGGTACTAAAAGACGACGCCACACTCGACCTGCTTCGCGAAACCGAAACCGCACGAATCGCCGACGGCTAGTCGCTATCTCCAGCGATCGCCCGCCGCGATAACGTAGTTCTGCCAGATGTAGCCCCACGGCAGCACGAGCGGCACGAGTACGACCCCCAGGATTATCGAGAATGCAATGTCGCCATTATCCGCGTCGACGCGATGCCCGAACCACAGCGGCAGCCAGATCGCCAGCACCCAGAGCAGCTTCCAGGCAAACTCGAAAATCAGCAGGGGCAGCATCTTGACCGGGTAACGCACGCCCACCAGCGCGAGCGCCGTCAGGGCGCCGAGAAAGCTCATCCCGACGCCGTGCCACATGTCCCAGTGATGGGTGTGCCGGACGATAGCCGGCCAGGTCTGGCTCCCTTGGGCTAACGCGATGAGCAGATACATCGCCCGTAGCACGTAGAACCGATAGAGCGGAAGGTCCGGCTGAGTGCGCGCTGCCATCACGCCGCGCTCTTTTAAGCGGCGGTTTTCTTGCGCCGTTTCGTCGTCGCGGTTTTCCCGTTTTCGCCCGCGCGGCGCTTCTTGCTCGCTTCGAGACTTTGCGCGAGAACGTCCATGAGGTTCACCACCTTAGCGCGCACCGGCGCCTTCTTCGCCTTCGGGAGTTCCTTGCCGTTGGCACGTGCGTCGATCATCGCCAGCAGTTCGTCGTGATACTTGTTGGTGAACTTCGCCGCATCGAAATCCTCGACGCTCATCGTGTCGATGAGCATCCGGGCCATCTGCATCTCTTTTTCGGGTAGCGATTCGCGGCCGGGAATCTCCAGTGTATCGGCGGGAACGATCTCGCTCGCCCAATGCATGAGCTCGAGCACGAGCGCATCATCGATCGGTTTTACGGCGGCGATGTATTCCTTCGTGCGAATCACGACGCGCGCGATCGCGACGCGATTGCTGTCGGCGAGTGCCTCGCGCAGCAGCGCGTAGGCGTGTTTACCCTGCTTGGTCGGCTCGAGGTAGTACGGCTTGTCGAAGAACATTGGGTTGATCTTATCGAGCTCGACGAACTCGAGAATGTCGACGGACTGCGTCGCCTCGGGGTTGACCTTGGCAAAATCCTCGTCGGTGAGGACGACATACTCGCCCTTCTCGTACTCGTAGCCCTTGACGATCTCGTCCCACGGGACGGGCTTGCCGTCGACGCTGCAGACGCGCTCGTACTTGATGCGGCCCTCGTCCTTGTTGTGCAACATATTGAAGGAGAGGTCGTCGGTCTTTACCGCCGTGAAAAGCTTAACGGGGATCGTTACGAGCCCGAAGTTGATCGAGCCGGACCATATTGCATGCGCCATAGCCCGACTATTCTACCCAAGCCCCCCGCCGGCTCGCTAGCCCCCCTCGGCCCAAAGGCGCTGGGCCTTGCGAATCGCCCCTTCCAACCGCTGTTTTTTCCAGTTTTTTCCGCTCCAAAGGTCGCCTTCGCGCTCGAGCCGCTTAGGGGTCGTTCGCATCGAATGCTTGGCGAACTCGTCGGCTGGGGCGGCTGCCGTCCGGCGCCGCGCCAGGGCTTCGACCTCATCCCAGTGCAGGGGTGTGGAGACCGGCGCTCCATCGCGCGCCCGTACCGAATATGGTGCCACGATGGTCTTGCCTTGGCCGACCTGGACGAAATCGAGGTAGACGGCGTCGTCCGGCCGTTTGGCGATCGTGCGCTGCAGCGTCGCCAGCGAGCCCAGCGTCGTAGCAGCCCGGCGAGCGACCACCTCGGCAAACGCTTTGGCGGTGTCGTAGGAGTACCCCGGCGCCAACGGCAGCACGACGTGGACGCCGTACCCGCCCGTCGTCTTTACCAGCGGTGTCAGCCCGATGTCGCCTAGCAGCGAACGAAATCCGAGCGCGACGGTTGCCAGCGTCTTCAGAGTGCATTTCTCGCCCGGGTCGAGATCGAAGATCACGAAGTCGGGTTCATCGAGTGCTTCGGCGCGCGAGGTCCAGATATGCAGAACGATGGCCGCCAAGTTCGCAACGTAGACCAACGATGCGGCATCGTTGCAAAGCATGAACGTCACGTGGCTCCGGGTCCCGCCCGGCGTCGGAACCGTGACCCGCTCGATCCAATCGGGAATCCCGCGTGGCATCTGCTTTTCGAAAAACGTTTCGCCGTCGATTCCGTTGGGATAGCGCTGGAGCGTCAGCGGCCGGCCCTCGAGATGCGGAATGGCATAGGGTGCGACGGTTTGATAGTAGTTGATGAGATCGCCTTTGGTGTAACCGTCGCGAGGCCACAAGACTTTGTCGAGATTGGAGAGCGATAGGTCGCGATTTCCAACGCGCACCTCGACCCGCTGCGCGGCGCTCACGAATGCTCCGGAATTTCGGCCACAACCTCGGTGGCCGTTTTGTCGGGCCGCAACCCCAGATAGGCCGGCTGGCGCAGATAGCCGTCGCGCGTCCACTCGGAGAATCGCGCCTCGACGACGAGCTCGGGTTTTACCCAATGCGCCGGCGAGTTAGCGATAACTTCATTTGAGAATGGCGACGACTTCCGTTCGAGTTTGCGCAGCCGTTCGTACAACTCCGCTAGAAGCTTAGTGCTGAAACCGGTGCCCACCGAACCGACGAAACGCAAAGACTTGCCTTGGTAGACTCCTAAAAGAAGCGCTCCAAAACCTTTGCGGCTGCCTTTGGGTTCGGTCCAACCGCCGACCACGAACTCTTGCTCGTATCCGGTCTTGATCTTCACCCAATCGCGGCTGCGCCGCTCTTGGTACGTCGAGGTTCGCTTCTTGCCGATGATGCCTTCGAGTTTATTTTTTCGCGCGCTGGCGTAGAGGGCTTTGCCTTTTTCCAGAACGTGTCCCGAGTAAAGCGCCAAACCGTCGTCGCGAATCATTCGCTCGAGCAGTGCCTTGCGCTCTTCCAGCGGTTTTGAGCGCAGGTCGGCGCCGTCGGCATAAAGTAAATCGAAGGCTACGTAGGTTAGTCCGACCGGCTTTCGCATCGCCTCTTGAAGGCGCTGAAACGACGATCGCCCTTTAGCATCGAGGCTGCAGATCTCGCCGTCCACGACGATCGGCACGCTGGCGAACGAGGCCGCAAGATCCTTGAGGTCCGGGAAGCGCCGCAACATATCGAGCCCATTACGCGAGACGAGCGAAAACGAGTCCTCTTCGATCGTACAGAGCGCACGATACCCGTCCCACTTGATTTCGAAGAGCCAGTCGGGATCGTCGAACGGCTCGTCCACCAAAGTGGCGAGCATCAGCGCTTTGGGATGCGGAATGGGATCGCGTTTGGCGCGCGTGCGCGGTTTCGCTGCCTTTGCACGATTGCTCGGCTTCGACTGCCACGTGCGCGCCCGCGGATCTTTCGCTACATCGGCTAGCGTTTTTCCGCTCTTGACGGATTCGGGATGATCGGCTGGATCGTAGCTGGGATCGTCGTACTGATCGCGATCTTTGACGAGCAGCCACGGCTCGCCGCTTTCGCCTTCACGCGGCTTGATTTTGACGAGCGTGAACTCGCCCTTGAGCTTCTTACCATGAAGAACGAACTTGATCTTTCCTCCGGCAATTTCGTCGCCCGGATCGTCGCCTTCGGCCAGTGTATACGTACCCTGGTCCCAAACGATGACGCTCCCTGCGCCATATTGTCCGGCAGGAATGTTTCCCTCGAAATCGCGGTAGTCGAGCGGATGATCCTCGACGTGCATTGCCAAGCGGCGGTCGCCCGGCGCCAGCGTCGGGCCTTTCGGCACGGCCCACGACGCCAGCACGCCGTCGGACTCGAGCCGGAAATCGTAGTGCAGTCGCGTGGCGCGATGCATCTGCACCACGAACCGCATGCGTTTTGACGACCGCGGTGCCGGCGCCGCTCGCCCGCTCGGCTCGGGCGTCTGTGCGAAATCGCGCTTCTTATGATACGTCGCCAGCGAGCCGGGACGCGTCGACTGCGGCTTCGTCTTCTTTGAAGGCATGGCGGGTGGCCTTCGACGCTCCTGCGCGCTACTCTTAGACGGCAATGGCGTATACGATCGGCGGCCTAGCTCTCGCGCTCGGCATTACCATTGCGGCAGCGCTGCGCAGCCGCTCGGCCGGCGGATTCTATGCCGAGCAATGGTACGGAATGAGCGCGGCCATACACCGGCGCTACGCGGCGGTGAGCCTGGCGTTTGCCGCTTTCTTTGCCGTGGCGTACGCGTACCGTCTAACCACGGCGGGAATTGCCGGTCTGGCGCTGTATGCGTTGATTGCCGTGTTTTATCTTTCATCGTTTCTACGAGGCGCTCCCGATCGCGATGAGTGAATTTCGATTTTCCCCACGCGCCAACCGCGCAAACGAAATCGCGTGGCAGCCCTGGGGGCGCGACGCCTTCGATCGCGCCACGCGCGAAGACAAGCCGATTCTACTCGCGATCTCGGCGGTTTGGTGCCATTGGTGTCACGTGATGGACGAAACGACATACTCCGATGCGGGCGTGATCGAGACGATCAACAGGCGCTTCGTTCCGGTGCGCGTCGACAACGACCACCGCCCCGACGTTAACGCTCGCTACAACATGGGTGGCTGGCCGACGACGGCATTTTTGGCGCCCGATGGAACGACGCTTACCGGTGCCACCTACCTGCCCCCGCAGCAGATGCGGCGCGCCCTCGAAGAGGTCGCCGACTTCTTTCGCGAGCACAAACACGAGATCGCCGAACGCATCGTCAAGGCAACCGAAGCGCGCGGGAGCGTTGCGCCCTCGCCGCCCGAAGATATCGATCTCGACGCCGCCCCGATCGCGCGCCTGCTCGAAGACCTCCGCGCAAGCTTCGACCACGAATACGGCGGATTCGGCAACGAGCCCAAGTTCCCGCAACCCGAAGTGCACGAGTTCTTGATCGACGAATGGCGCCACGGCGGCGGTCAGGATTTACACGACATGGCGGCGCGCACGCTGTTGGCAATGGCGAGCGGCGGAACGTACGACCACGTCGAGGGTGGCTTCTTCCGCTACTCGACGACGCGCGATTGGAGCGTGCCGCACTTCGAGAAGATGGCCGAAGATCACGCCGGCCTGATCCGCGTGCTCGCCGATCTCGTGCTCTTTGCGCCGAACGCGGAACTGCGTGAAACCCTCGTCTCTGCGGTCGGATACGTTCGGACGGTGTTGCGCGATCCCAAGACCGGATTCTTTGCCGGCAGCCAAGACGCCGACGAGCAGTACTACGAGCTGCCGCTCGAAGAACGCCGCAAGCTCACCGCGCCGTACGTCGATCGAACGTCATACACGAACTGGACCTGCGCGCTGGCGGGATCGCTTTGCTGGGCGGCGCGGGCCCTCGACGACGACGTATTGCTGGCCGGAGCACTGCAAACGCTCGACGCCGTCGACGCGCGGCTGCTCGGAGAGGACGGATTGCTCTATCACGTCTTTCTGCCGGACGGCACGCACCGGGTGCGCGGCCTGCTCACCGACCACGTCGCGTACGCGCGCGCATTGCTCGACGCGCACGAGATGTCGGGCGAGCCTCGCTTTCTCGCGCGGGCGCGCGCCGTCGTCGAAATCATTCTCGCAAACTTCGCGGCGGAAGAGGGGGGCTTCTACGACCGGCTCGCGGGCGACGAAGACTTCGGGCGCCTCGCCGTTGCGGACCGGCCGATCATCGACAACGGGCTGTTTGCCGAAACGCTTTTGCGCATGGCCGCCTTCTTCGGCGAGAGCGCGTATCGCGAACGCGCGAAGGAAATCTTGCGCCGCTACCGCAGAACCGCCGCCGCATCCGGCCCGTTCGCGGCGACGTACGCGCGGGCGCTGCGCCGCTTCCTGACGCCGGAGCTCACCGTCAAGATCGTCGGCGAGCCGGCGCAGACGGACGATTTTCGCGAGGCCGCAGTGCGGCTGCCGGGTCCCGTCAGTGCGGTTCGCACGCTGCCCCCGCAGGACGCTTCCGACGCCCAACTGCCTGCCGACCCGCAGCCCGCGGCATACGTTTGCACCGATTCGGCATGCGGCGCACCGGTACGCAGCGCTGCCGATTTGCGCGCGGCCTTAGACGCGCACAAAGTGCAACCAGTACCAGCAGCCCCACAAGCCGGCTCCGATTGAATAGACGATTAGCGCCTGACCCCACATCGGAACGTTGCGCCGCACCCCAAGCATCATTAACGCAACTAAGAACGGCTCGAAGTCGAGAGCGTGGCGCATTCCGAATTGCGCGAAGCCGTTGACGTAGTAGAGCAGGTTCGGCACGGCAACCAACAGCGCAGCGACCCACAGCGCGACCGTGCACCGTACCGGTATTCGCGCGAGAACGGCCAGCACGAGCGCCGGCGACGTCCACGTGAGCGCGACGCCCGTGAACTCGGGCCGCAGCCCTGGAAATCCAGTCAACTGCGTCGGCGTCTGCACGAAAAACGACCACAACTGATACGGCAGATAGGTGAGACGAAACGGCGATCCGGTCGGCATCCCGGCCTGGTCCTGGTGGTACCACGTTATGTAGCCGATATCGGTCCACGTTCCCCAACGGGCTTCGTTATAGAAGACCCACAGCCCGATGAACGGCAGCAGCATCGCACCGAACGACCGTAACGCGGGCCACGACAACTGATTGCCGGAACGAATCGCAAGCATGTACGCGTAGATTGGAAGCGCCGCAATCATCGTAAAGCGCGATTCGACCGCACAGACGGCAAAGAGCGCAACCAGCCAGCCGCGTCGCTTTCCGGCGAGCTCGACCAGCGCCAGCATCGTAAAGCAGACCGCCGAAACGTGCGCGATAAACCAGACGTCGCCAAGCATCGCGCACCACAAGAGGTCGGTGCCGGCGAGTAAAAAAGCGCAAATCCACGCGTTGCCGGCGGGTTTGAGGCCGAGCCGCTCGCCCAGTTCCCACGCCGCACCGATCGCAACTGCGGCGAGCACTACCGCGAGAAACGTTTGATTCGTCTGCGCGCCGAAGATTGGAACGAAGGGAAGCAAGAGCAGCGCCGGGAGCGGCGCTTCGATCACGTAGTAACGGCCGCCATAGCGCAGGGCGTCGATGTAGGCACCGGGCCAGTCGATCCATGCGTGCCCGTGCAGCAGCGCTTGGGCGAGCAGGACGTAGTTGTTATACGCCGTGGCGTGAAGGCGCGAAACGAGCGCGGTAACGACGAACGCTACGAGACCGGCAACGATCGCCGGCTTGATGCGTCGCGGGCTCACTACGGCGGAAGCGTTGCGTGCGGCAGCGGCGCGGGCTGCAAGAACGTCGACGGCGGCAGATTCTCCGGGAAGCGATAATCGCTCCACACGATGCGCTCGCGCGCCGGCTTGCCCTTGATGCTGGCCATCGCTTGGGCCGCGATCGGCATCCAGTACTTCCCGAAGCCGCTGAACTCGATCTGCCCCGTGCCGTGCACGCCCAAGCCGTTACTATGAAAGTGAACGACGCGGGGAAGAAATCGCATTCCGTCGATCGTGATGCGATCGACCCAGGCGCCCGAGGGGCGGCTCAGCGGGGTCGCCTCGTAGACGTAGTCGATATGGTGCGCGTCTTTGACCGTCCCAAGAAAGAGCATTTCGTAGGTGTCTGCCCGCGGTGAAAAGCGGACTACGGTGTAGGGATCTTCGCGATGCGAGAATTTCACGATCTTGCGGTGTAGCGCAATACCATCCACCGCCAGCGTTTCGTCGCGCACCGAAACACCGCTTCGATAGATCCGGTGATACTGCTCGATGTTGCTGGGCCCGACTTGCGAAACCGTATAGGCATAGACCGCTACTTTTGGAACGGTCAGCGCCTGCACGGCCTCCGAGTACCGCTTGAGCACGTACTGTGAGTCCAGCTCGGCCGGGCGCGCGCCGGCGAGCGTCACGATAGCCAAAACGGCGCCCACGGCGCGTGCGATCATACCAAAACGGCGTCGCGAATCGCGCGCACGGCCGCTTCGGCGCCGTCGACGTTGCTGCCGCCGCCCTGCGCCTGCGTCGCCTGACCGCCGCCTTTGCCGGATACGAGCGGCGCCGCGAGTTTGACGAGGTTACCGGCGTGCACGCCGGCCTTGACCAAATCGTCGGTGGCGCTAACCAGCAGGCTGACGCTGCCGTCGTCGACGCCCGCGAGTGCGACAACGCCGCTGGGCAAGCGATTGCGAATCGCCGAGCCCAAATGGCGCAGCGCCTCGCCGCTGGCTTCCGGAATGACGGCGCCGACGAAGATGCGGTCGCCGCGGCGTTCGGCTCGCTCCACGTACGACTGCGCTTCGATGCCGGCGAACTTGGCCTTGAACTGCCCCAACGCCGTCTGCAAATCTTTGACCTCGCGCTGCAGCTTGTCGACGCGATCGCGCAATTCTTCCGGTGCGGCCGCCAGCGACGTCGAGAGGTTGGCGATTAGATCGCTCTGCTTGCCGAGATACTCTTCGGCAGCCTCGGATACGCACGACTCGATGCGCCGGATGCCGCTGCCTATAGAAAACTCGGAGAGCATGACGAACATACCGAGCTCGCCGGTCGAATGCGAGTGCGTCCCGCCACAGAACTCGATCGACGGACCGGCTTGCACGACGCGAATCAGCTCGCCGTACTTTTCGCCGGCCATCCAAATCGCACCGGTTTCCCTAGCCTCCTCGAGCGGCAACACCCGGGTAACGAGATGTGAGTCGTCGCGAATCATCTCGTTGACGCGGCGCGCGACCTCGCGCTTCTGTTCCGGTGTGAGCGCGCCTTGCGGCCAGCGAAAATCGAAGCGCATGCGATCGATACCGACCCACGAGCCGGCCTGGTTGACCTCTTCGCCGAGCACGTCTTTGAGCGCGCGTTGCAAAAGGTGCGCCGAAGTGTGATGACGCCGGATCTCGCGACGCCAGCGCGGATCGACGCTGGTATGTAACGACTGCCCCAGCGCTATGCTGCCGGAGAGCACGACGCCGGAATGCGCGATGGCTTCGCCCATATACTGCGTGTCGCGCACGTCGAAGGCGGCTTCGTCGCCGTCGACGCGGCCGCGGTCGCCGATCTGGCCGCCGCGCTCGGCATAGAACGAGGTGCGGTCGAGGACGATCGTTCCGGCCTCGCCTTCATCGAGCGCGTCGACCGGCTTACCGTCTTTGAGCAAGGCGACGACGGTGCCTTGAGCCTCCAGTCCTTCGTCGTAACCGGTAAAGCTGCTGCGCATCGCGGGAAGGTCGGCAAGTGCGACCACTTCGCGCTTAGCGGCGGCATCCCGACGCGCACGTTCGCGTTGTTCTTCCATGAGCTGGTCGAACCCGACGGTGTCGACGACGGCGCCACGCTCGCCCGCAATCTCACGAGTCAGCTCGACCGGGAATCCATAGGTGTCGTGGAGCAGGAAAGCTTCCTGGCCGCCGATCACGTGCTCGCCGCGTGCGAGCACTTCGTCGATGATGCGGTCGAGCATCGTCATGCCACGCTCCAAGGTACGGTCGAAAGTCTGTTCTTCGTTGCGCAGCGCGCCGCTGATGCGCCCGATGCTCTGGCGCAGCTCCGGATAGCCGGTTTCCAACGAACGGACTACCGCCGGAACGAGCTCGGCCAGAAAGCCATCGGGATAGCCGAGCAGCCTTCCGTTGCGGATCGCGCGGCGAATCAGAAAACGCAAAACGAAGCCGCGATCGGTATTCGACGGGTAGACGCCGTCGTTGACCAAAAACGTCGCCGCCCGAATATGATCGGCGATGATATTCCGCCGCGCGATCTGCTCGCTCGGCGAGAGCGTCGTTCGCCCGATCGGCGGCTGGGCTGCAACAAGATCGGTGAACAAGTCGGTCTGATACATCGAGGCCACACCGTTGCAGACGGCCAGCATGCGTTCGAGTCCCGCACCGGTATCGATCGACTTGCTAGGAAGCTCGGTGAGCGCTCCGTCGGCCGCGCGATTGTACTGCTGGAAGACGACGTTCCAAATCTCGACGTAACGATTGCCGAGGTTCGGACCGGTGTCGTCCGAACCGGCGGCGTGCTCCGGGCCGATGTCGTAGAACAGTTCGGTACAAGGACCGCACGGGCCGGTCGCGCCCATCGTCCAAAAATTCTCTTCGTCGAAGCGGCTGATCCGCGACTTCGCGAGACCGATCTCGTCGATCCAGATTCGTTCGGCTTCGTCGTCGCCGACGTGGATCGTAACGTAGAGCCGTGCCGGGTCGAGCTTGAGGACCTGCGTGACGAACTCCCACGCCCACGCAATTGCCTCGCGTTTGTAATAGTCGCCGAAACTGAAGTTGCCGAGCATCTCGAGGAACGTACCGTGCCTTCCGGTACGGCCGACGCTCTCGATATCGCTCTTGGCGCCGGCCACCCGCAGACAGCGCTGCACGGTCACCACACGCGGCGCTGGAGCCGGTTGCTCGCCCAAAAAGACCGGGACGAACTGCTCCATCCCGGCGATCGTGAAGAGCGTCGTCGACATCTCGTGCGGAACTAGGCTTGCCGGCGGAAACAGCTTGTGCTGCTTGCCGACGAAGAAGTCGATCCACGCCTGACGCAGTTCCTGGCTCTTCATCACACCACACTATAACGAAGCCGGTAAAACCTGTCGATGCGTTTTCCCAGTCCGCCGCCCCGTACAGCGCCTGAAAAGGGTGCTCAGGCCCGCCGGACGACGAGCGGGGACCAGGATCGCGCCGGCGAGGAGCCCGAGCAGCACATAGCGCGGCCTCCGTAGCCGAGCAACGAGCGTCCTTCGACAGGCTCAGGATGACATGCCGCAGGTTCAGGATGACAAGGGGGCGGGATTACTCGGCGAGGACGGAGCGCAGTTTTTCGAGCGCCTTGGCCTGCAAGCGGGATACGTGCATTTGCGAAACGTTGAGGCGTTTGGCGATTTCGGTTTGTGAGACCGATTCGTAGAAGCGTAAGTAAATGATGACGCGTTCGCGACCTGAGAGCACGGCGAAGGCGCGTTCCAAATTCGCGCGGTCTTCCAGCAACGCGAGTCCGGCGTCGGCAACGCCCACGGTATCGGCGAGCGTTTGTGACTTCTTGTCGTTCTCGCCCGAGACTTCGCTGTCGAGTGAGAGCAGGTTGTAGGCTTGACCCAGCTCCTGTGCCTCGAGGATCTCGTCTTCACCCGCATGGAGATGTTCGGCAAGCTCGGCGACGGTCGGGCTGCGTCCGAGGGCGATTGCCAACTTATCGCCGGCGCGGTTGACGGCCAAGTTGAGCTCTTGAAGCCGGCGCGGCACCTTAACCGCCCAACCCTTGTCGCGGAAATAGCGTTTGATCTCGCCGACGATCGTGGGCGTCGCGTACGTCGTGAACTCCACGCCGCGCTCCAATTCGAACCGGTCGATAGCTTTGAGCAGTCCTACAGTTCCTACTTGAACGAGGTCGTCGAGCGGCTCGCCGCGATTCGCAAAACGCACCGCGAGAAAACGAACGAGGTTAAGATGCACGACGACGAGCTCGGCGCGCAGATGCTCGTGCTGCGAGTTTGGTTTATCCGGGGCCGCTTCGTGACCGCGACGAGCCGCAATGAACTGCGCAAAAAGCTCACGGGTCCGCTCGCGGTCCGGGCGCGTTTCTTCCCGTTGGGTCACTATCCGGCCTGAGGGCCGAGCCTCTTGACCATGAGCAGCTCAGTACCGTGCTGCGGATGCACGTCGTAGCTGACTTCGTCCATGAGCGTTCTAATCAGAAAGATCCCAAGACCGGCGACGCGCGCTTCATCGAAGTTCATCGGTTCGCGTTCGATCCGAACGCTGGGACGGCCGTTGTCGCGGACGCGCACGCGCAATGAATCGGCCAGCGCTTCGCAGGTGAGCAAGATGAACTCACCGTGGCCCTCGTGTTGGATGGCGGCGGTGCATGCCTCGGTCACGGCGAGCTTGACGTCTTCGATCTCCTCGATCGAGAACTGCAGGCGATTCGCGACGGTCGCCGCGGCGAGCCGGGCCAGCGCCACCCATTCGGCGCGAGCCGGAATGCGAAGCTCGACGAGCTCGGGGGCGGCATGTTCCACCGCCGGGTTCATACCAGCGCTTTCATCGCCGCGTCTTCGCTCTCAAAGATGCCGAAGATTTTGACTAAGCCGGTAATGTCGAAGATCTTTTTGATCTGCGGGTTGGTGCAGACGAGATTGACCGATCCCCCGTGTTCGCGGACGCGCTTGAGTCCGCCGATCAGTACCCCGAGCCCGGTCGAATCGATGTACCGAACCTTCTCGAGATTGATGACTAGATGGTAGACGCCGCGATCGATCAGTTCTCCGACCGCATCCTTTACTTTGGGCGACGTATAGACGTCGATTTCGCCGCTCAAATCGACGACGTAACAGTCGCCTGGCGCTTCGCGTACGTTTACCTTGATGTCCAAATCAACCCTCGGCTTTCCGTTCTAGCTCGTCATGAATCTCTTGCGCCGAACTTTGGCCTTCCGCCACTGCGGCGTCGAGATTGGCGCGGGCATTCTCCACCACTTGGCGTCCGCGTTCGTAGAGTTCCGACACGCTCGATTGCCACTGTGACGTCACGTCGCCGACCCGTCCTCGAAGATCGTCGGTCGCACCCATCGCCATGCCGCCCGCTTCGCGTGCTTTGCCGGCGAGCCGATCGCGCGCGTCCTCTTGCGTCAGCAAGACGGCCGCGGCACCACCAACGACGGCACCTATCAAAAAGCCGGCGAAGAATCCACCCCCGCCATTACCTTTGCCCATGTTAACCTACTCCCCGATCTTTCGAGTCTTTTCCCGTAACCAAGCGTCGTAAACCCGCGGTGACCCCGGCAATGGCCGCGCCGACGTTAACGATGCCCGGAACGACCGCGCTGCGAGTCAAGTCGACGGTGCGAGAAACGGTTCCGGCCGTCTGTTCCAGGGACTTCGTAAGCTCGTCGACTCGCGACAGGGTGCTGGTGACGGGCGCGCCGATGCCGGCGAGTTGGCGATCGACCTCGTCTAGCGTCGCACGAACCCGCACGAGGGTCTTCGCCAGCGCCAGACAGGCGATGAACACTCCCATACCAACCAGAAGGGCGGCGATGCCGCCAAGGACGTCGAGAACCACAGGGCCCCACTCCGTACTGCTCAAGGTAGTTGCCTCCAGCCGCGCGCCGTTCGTTTTCTCAGTCTACCCATCCCCCCGATGCTGTCTGGCGAGCCAGGCGCAGGCCGGCAACGATCTGGGGGAGCAGCTCGATCGTACGCTCGATCTCGCCCGCCGACGTGACGTGCCCCAGGGAGAAGCGAATCGCGCCCCGCTGCCACTCTGCCCCGATCCCTAGCGCGGCGAGAACGTGGCTGGGCTCGGGCGCTCCCGAGGCACAGGCGCTGCCCGCGGAGACGGCCACGCCGGCAAGGTCCAGGGCAATGAGCAACGCCGCCGAGTCCACCCCGGAAAAGCCGACGTTCAGGACGTTAGCCGCCCGGGGAGCGCCTGCAGCGGTAACCCGGACGTCGGGTATGGAGGCGACGACGGCCTCTTCGAGGCGATTCCGCAAGACCGTCACGCGCCCGGTTTCCGCCGCCTGATCCCGGACTGCGAGCTCTAATGCGGCCGCTAGTCCGACGATGCCGAGCAGGTCTTCGGTTCCGGGCCGCCGCCCGAACTCTTGAGCGCCCCCGCCGAACTGGGACGCAACGGGCACTCCGCGCCGGACGTACAGGAGACCGGCGCCTTTGGGTCCGCCGAACTTATGCGCCGACAGCGAGAGCAGGTCGACCCCCAGCGCGGTAACGTCGATCGGCAGCCAACCTGCTGCGGCCACGGCGTCAGCATGGAAAAGTACGCCCCGTCGGCGAGCAAGGCGCGCGAGCTCCGCGATTGGTTGGACCGTGCCGATTTCATTGTTGGCGTAGGCTATCGTAGCCAGCCGCGTCTCGGGGCGCAGCGCGGCTTCGAATCGGCTGACGTCGACGAGGCCGTCGCCGTCGACGGAAAGACGCGTGGTCCTAACGCCGGCTCCTTCGAGGCGATCGAGAGAGCCCAAGACCGCCGAGTGCTCGATCGCGCTGGAAAGTACGTGGGCCGGGCGGGGAGCTGCTTGCATTACTCCGGCGATCGCCAGGTTGTCGGATTCCGTACCGCCCGACGTAAACGTTATCTCGTTGGCGGAAGCTCCGAGAGATGTAGCAACGCGTTGCCGGGCGTCGTCGAGCAGCGCCCGCGCTCTACGCCCTTCGGCGTGTAACGAACTGGGATTAAAGTCACTTTCTGCAAGCATGGCGCGCATCGCTTCGGCCGCTTCGGCACGTAACGGCGTAGTCGCAGAATGATCGAGATAAATTCGTTGCACTCTCACAGGTCGCTCACAGTATGCCGGTCTATTATCTGGTTGTGCGAAGCTCCAACGCACACTCCGAGAAGTAGCAACGGGAAACTGGCGGTCCGAGTATCACTCGGACCGCCTTTTTATTGAGTCTTCTTGAAAATAAAGCCGCCCGCTCAATCCGGGCGGCAAATTTACTTGCACGACATCGTAGTCGCTATGCGCGTAATGGTAGTCGCGACCGTAACCCAGCTCGCGCATCAATCGAGTCGGAGCGTTGCGCAAATGCAGCGGAACCGGCTCGTTACGCGTCTCAACTACGTCTTCCAAAGCGGCGCCATACGAACGTCCGACCGCGTTGCTTTTCGGCGCCGTCGCCAAGTAGAGCGTTGCGTGCGCGAGCGGAAAGAAGCCCTCCGGCATACCGACAAAATGCACTGCTTGTTGGGCTGCGACCGTCACTGTCAGCCCGTTGGAATCGGCCAATCCTACGTCTTCTGAAGCCAAAATCACGAGCCGCCGTGCGATAAAAAGCGGATCTTCGCCGCCCTCGATCATGCGCGCCAACCAGTAAAGCGACGCATTAGGATCGCTGGCGCGAATCGACTTGATGAAGGCGCTGACGACGTCGTAGTGCATGTCGCCGCCCTTGTCGTAGGGCGAGTTGCGTCGCTGCATCGCCTCACGTACCAGCGTCGCGTCGATCTCGCGGCTCCCCTCGGGCAGCGATGCCGCGGCGAACTCGAGGGCGCTCAGTGCCGCGCGCGCATCGCCGTTGGCAAACCCGACGAGCAGCCGCTTCGCATCGGGTTCGATTTCGAGTTCTTTTGCGCCGAGGCCGCGCTCGCGGTCACGCAGCGCGCGGTCCACAATCGTTGCGACCTCGTCATCCGAGAGCGCCTGCAGCACGAAGACGCGAGCGCGCGACAACAGCGCGGAGTTGACTTCGAACGACGGGTTCTCAGTCGTCGCCCCGATCAGCGTGACCGTGCCGTCCTCGACGTAGGGCAGCACCGCGTCTTGCTGCCCTTTATTGAAGCGATGGATTTCGTCGATGAAGAGTACCGTGCGTCGTCCGACGCGCCGGCGCGCGCGCGCCTCGGCGACGACGCGACGCAGATCGGCGACGCCTGCGCTAACCGCCGAGAGACGCTCGTAGTGCGCGCCGGTCGAGTGTGCCACGACCTCGGCCAGCGTCGTCTTCCCGCTGCCCGGCGGTCCCCACAGAATCATCGAGGGAATGGTGTCGCGCTCGATCGCTGCGCGAAGCGCGCGACCGGGACCCAATACGGCTTCCTGCCCGACGAACTCGTCCAGCGTCAACGGCCGCATGCGCGCGGCGAGCGGCGTCTCTTGCGGACCTGAGTCGAAGAGGCCGGGAGTCAAGGCGACGAGCTGGGTACTCCAACCGGTTGGGTGAGGGGGTTCTTGGGAGCTTTGATCGGCTTGGGCGTTGCCAAGTGGCGATGGAGTTCGCCTGGGAACTGCATCGTGACGTCGCCCTGCGCGTGAGCCGTTCCGCTGATCGTGTTGTAAACCACGCGCTCGGCCTTCATGCTGCGCGTGCCCTCGACGATGTGGACCGAACCCTGGAGCTGGAGCTGATGCGTTTCGTCGTTGAGCGTTCCGTTGTCGGCCGTGACGACCGTCTCGCCTTGGACGTAGTGGACGTTGCCGATCGCCTGATAGACTTTCGCTTCCCCGTCGATCTGCGCTTTGTCGGCGGTCAACGTGGACGGCGACTGCGCCGGGGGCTGGGGACCACCCTCCAGACTGCCGACGCCGCTGCCTTGCGCGTCGTGCATCACGACGTGCCCGTTTAGATACAGCACCTTCTTTTTGTAATTGCCGTTGGCACGATCCGCGGTTACGTCGCCGCCGACGCGCGTCATCACGACCTTCGAAGGTGTGCTGAAGTCGCCGGTCTTGAAGTTGGCGTCGAGCGAGTTGGCGTGCACGGTCCACACGCCTAAGTCGAACTGAGTCGCGGCCCCATTGGGCGGCGTTCCGGCGCCTGGCGACGGACGCGCGCGGCCGGAGGCACGTGGTTGCGGCGTCGCGTGTACTTGCGCCGTCGGAAGCACTTGCGGTGCGGGCGGCGATGCAGCAAGCGTTACTACGAGCACTGCGAAGACAAGTGCGAACGCGGAGATGGATCGGATCATTGTCGTTGTGTGCGTACCTTTACCGTCGGACGTTCGATTGGCCCAAGCAACTCGCTCAGACGTTTTTCAGAAACGACTCCTTCACGTAGTAAGCGGGCGTGTACTCCGGAGAGATCGACGATTGTTGATTCGCCGTCATAGCGCGTCGGTCCGTGCGCGACGAGCAGATCGGCATCTGGGAGCATGGTGACTTCTTCCTCGCCGAGATAGCGCGGCCCGCCGGGCGGATTCGCGGTCGTTCCGGCTACCGGACCGCATCGCTCGAGCAGCGCTCGCGCGAACGGGTCATCGGGGACGCGAAAGGCCAAAGTTTGCAAGCCCGCGGCGAGTTCGTCGCTAATAAACGCCGGCTTGCGAATCAAAATGATGACCGGTGCGGGAAGCAGCCGTTTAGCGGCCTGCACCGCCAATGGATTATCGCCCGCGTATTCGAGAAACTCGGCGACGCTGGCAAGATGCATCGTGAGCGGCCGGTTGTCGGGTCTTCCCTTGGCTGCGTAGACGCGATCGATTGCTTGCGAGTCGTACGGATCGCAGCCAATGAGATAACTCGTATCGTTGGGAAGGACGACCGTCCCGCCGGCAAAGATGCGGCGCGCGACTTCTTCGGCGACGTCGTCGACGGGCGCTCCGCTCCCCTCGATTACACGCGTAGTCTGGCTCCGGTACCGATCGCAACGCACGAGAGCGGGTCGTCCGCTACGATGACCGGGACGCCTGTGACGTCGGAGAGCAGTTTCTCCAGTCCGCGCAACAACGCGCCGCCGCCGGTGAGAATGATGCCGCGATCGATGATGTCGGCTGCAAGCTCCGGAGGCGTCTTCTCTAACACGGACTTCACCGCTTCGACGATCGCCCCGATCGGCTCGGAAAGTGCTTCGCGAATCTCTTCGCTGGTGATCTTTACGGTCTTGGGCAGACCGTTGATCAGATCGCGGCCGCGAATCTCCATCCCCAGCTCCTGCTCGAGCTTGTACGACGAACCGATCTTGATTTTGATCTCCTCTGCCGTGCGTTCGCCGATCATGAGATTGTAAACGCGGCGGATATACCGCACGATGGCTTCGTCCATCTTATTTCCGGCAACGCGCAGTGATTGCGAAACGACGATGCCGCCCAGCGAGATGACCGCGACGTCCGTCGTACCGCCGCCGATGTCCACGACCATGCTTCCGGAAGGGCCGTCGATCGGGAGGCCGGCGCCAATCGCAGCAGCCATCGGCTCTTCCACGATGCCGACGTCGCGCGCTCCGGCCAGCTTCGCCGCGTCTTTCACGGCGCGTTCTTCGACGCTGGTGATCTCCGCCGGAACGCAGATGGTCACGTGCGGTTTGGGCTTGATGATCGAAGACCACCACGAACGATCTTTCATTACTTTCTTGATGAAGTAGGAAAGCATCGCTTCGGTCACTTCGAAATCGGCGATCACGCCGTCGCGCAAGGGACGAATGGCTTGGATATGCGCCGGCGTCTTGCCGAGCATCTGTCGCGCCTCTTCACCGACGGCCAACACGCGGCCGGTGTTCATGTCCTTAGCAACGACCGAGGGCTCGCGCAAGACGATGCCCTTGCCCTTGACGTGAACGAGCACGTTGGCGGTGCCCAGGTCGATCCCGATATCCAAGCAGTAACTCCTAATTCAAATCTGGGGGGCGTTATCCGGTCGCCGAAATGCGCGGATATTCGCTCGTTTCGAAAAACCCTGTCGGTTCGACCAAAGGCGTCACGCCGCTGCTGCGCTGCACCTGTCCGCCGAGTTCTGAGAGCAGCTCTTCCAGGCGCTCGTAGCCGCGGTCGATGTACTCGAGCCCGATGATCTCCGTTTCACCGGCAGCCGCCATTCCGGCAATGACCAGCCCAGCGCCGGCGCGGATATCGGGCGCCTCGACCGGCGCACCGGAGAGCATCTTGGGGCCTTTGATGACGGCGGCATTGCTCTCCATCGTCACCTTGACGTCGGCACCCATGCGTGCCAGCTCGTTGACGTACGAAAAGCGCGCGTTGAAGATCGACTCTTCGACGACGCTGGTGCCTGGGCAGGTACAGAGAAACCCGACCATCTGCGGCTGCAGATCGGTCGGAAAACCGGGATACGGCGCGGTCAAGATGTCGGTACCGCCGGTAATGCTGTCGGCCTTGACGCGAATCCAGTCCTCACCCGTCATGGTAACGACGCCGCATTCGACCAGTTTATCGAGCAGGGCCCGGCAATGCTGCGGACGGCAATCGGTGACGGTCACGTCGCCGCGCGTCACCGCTCCCGCCAGGAGCAACGTGCCGGTCACGATTCGGTCCGGAATAATTTCGTATTCGACGCCGTGGAGTTCTTCAACGCCCTCGATCGTCACCGTGTCGGTTCCCTGGCCGGCGATCCTAGCGCCCATCGCGACGAGAAAGTCGGCAAGGTCGACGACCTCGGGCTCCATCGCCACGTTCTTGAGCGTCGTCGTTCCTTCGGCGAGCACGGCGGCGAGCATGGCGTTCTTGGTCGCGCCGACGCTGGGCATTCTAAACTCGATGGCCGCGCCGATCAGACGCGATCCGCGAGCTTGCGCAATAAGGTAACCATGGGCGTTGTGCACGTCGCATCCCAGTGCTACGAACGCTTGCTCGTGCATGTCGGTCGCACGCGTGCCGAGCACGCACCCGCCCGGCAAGGGCACCTCGGCCTGCCCGAATCGTCCCAGAAGCGGTCCGACCACGTCGAACGAAGCGGCGAGCTTGCGCACCAAGGCGTAGGGCGCGCGATAGGACGCGACGTTGCTGGCGTCGATCGTGACGCTGTTGTCGCCCTGCGAACGGATACGGGCTCCCAAAGCTTCGAGCAGCGACCACATGACCGAAACGTCGGTGATGCGCGGAATGCGATGGAGCGTTACCGTGCCTTTAGCGAGCAAGGCAGCCGCCATAATCGGCAATGCGGCGTTCTTTGCTCCGTGCGTTGCAACGGAGCCCTCCAGCCGCGCGCCGCCGCAAATCCGCAGCGTAGTTTCGAGCCGATCGAGCATAATGACGATCTTACGCTTCGCGCGACGCCGCGGCTCGCCCCGCCCAACGAGGGAGCGGTGGTGTTTTAACTATGGCCGGTGAGGCGTAGCTTCGCGTTGGCGAAGTCGATAATGGCCTGCTCGCGTGCGAAGGGCTCGCCCCCCGGCACGGTGGCCTTCTGGCGCTCAGTTGCCTCGGTGAGATCCTCGCGGGTCTTGGCGACGACGACGTCTTCAAAGCGAACGGCCTCGTCCACGAGCACGGTGACTCGATCGGGCAACGCCTGCATGAAACCTTCGCTGGTGGCCAGCTCCAGCCGCGAGGTTTGGCCTTCGGTCAGCACGTTTGCTCGCAACACACCGGGCTTGAGCGCGGCCAAAAACGGCGCGTGGCTCGGAAGAATGCCTTCCTCGCCCTCGGTCGTGACGGCAATGACCAACTCGGCTTGGCCTTCGAACGCAACTTCTTTGGGCGTGACGAGGCGAAACGGAATGGTGTTAGGCACGGGCCATCCGTTCGGCGTTGGCACGGACTTCGTCGATCGTCCCGGCGTAGAAGAAAGCGCCTTCCGGCAGATCGTCGACCTTGCCTTCGAGAATCTCTTTGAACGACGCGACCGTTTCCGAGAGCTTCACGTACTTGCCCTCGCGTCCCGTGAACTGCTCCGCGACGAAGAACGGCTGCGAGAAGAAACGCTGAATGCGGCGCGCCCGAGCGACCGCAATTTTGTCGTCTTCGGAGAGCTCCTCGACGCCCAGAATGGCGATGATGTCCTGTAAGTCGCGATAGCGCTGCAGAACTTCTTGCACGCCGCGCGCGACCTCGTAATGCTCTTGGCCGATGATCTGAGGATCCAAAATGCGCGACGTTGAGGCCAGCGGGTCGACGGCCGGATAAATGCCGAGCTCGGAGATCGGCCGCGAAAGCGCGGTCGTCGCATCGAGATGCGCGAACGTCGTCGCCACGGCCGGGTCGGTATAGTCGTCGGCCGGCACGTAGACGGCCTGCACCGAGGTGATCGAGCCCTTGCGCGTCGAGGTAATGCGCTCTTCCAGCACGCCCATGTCGGTGCCGAGCGTTGGTTGATAGCCGACCGCCGACGGCATGCGGCCCATCAGCGCCGAGACTTCGGATCCGGCCTGCATGTACCGGAAGATGTTGTCGATAAACAGGAGCACGTCGGCACCGAGCTCGTCGCGAAAGTATTCGGCCATCGTGACGCCGGTCTGCGCGACGCGAAAACGCACGCCCGGCGGCTCGTCCATCTGCCCGAAGACGAGCGTCGTCTGCGCGAGTACGCCCGATTCTTTCATTTCGAGCCAGAGGTCGTTGCCTTCGCGCGTACGCTCGCCCACGCCGGTGAAGACCGAGAAGCCTTTGTGAACGTACGCGATGTTACGAATGAGCTCTTGAATGAGCACCGTCTTGCCAACGCCGGCGCCTCCGAAGAGTCCGACCTTTCCGCCGCGCGTGTATGGCGCCATCAAATCGACGACTTTGATTCCGGTCTCGAAGACGCGCGCCGTCGGTTCCTGGTACTTCAGCGCCGGCGGCGGACGATGGATCGGCCAGTACGCCGCAGCCTTCACCGGTTCGCTACTGTCGATCGTCTCGCCGAGCACGTTGAAAATTCTACCGAGCGTGCCTTCGCCCACCGGTACGGTAATCGGTCCACCCAGACTGCGCACCGCCGCGCCGCGCACCAAACCGTCGGTCGAGCCCAGCGCCAAGCACCGCACTTGGTTGTCACCGAGCTCGTCCTGTACTTCCAGCGTCAGCTCGCGCGCCTGCATCGCGGTACCGCCTAAACGCGCATCGCCGTTCGACGCAGCGCCGCTTCCGCCGCCCGCACCTTCGTTGACGCCGACGCGTAGCGCGTCGTTGATCTTTGGCAACGTCTCGGGCGTGAACTCGACGTCGACGACGTTACCGAGGATCTGAACGACTTTACCGGTGGAATCTGCCATTTCTCTGTACTTTCTTTTATCGGTTTCTGCTATTTCTTACGATGCAATGTCGCTTCGCATCGTCACTCGACTCCCAGGGCTTCTGCCCCTCCGACGATCTCGAGGAGCTCTTTTGTGATGGCGGCTTGGCGGGCGTTGTTCATGGCGATGGTGAGTTCGTCGATCAGCTTCGACGCGTTGTCGGTGGCGTTGGTCATCGCCACGAGCTGCGCGGCGAAAAACGAGGCGTCGGTTTCGAGCATCGCGGAGTAGATCGTGAACTCGAGATATTTGGGGAGTAGACGGGAGAGTACGAATTCGGGCGAAGGGGCGAACTCGATCGCGCCGGTGGGTTTTTTCGCACCTTCTTGGTCGCCGGAGAGGGCGCTGAGATCTTCGGCCAGGATGGGTACGAGTTTGCGCGTCCGCGGGCGCTGCGACATCATCGAAACGAGCTGCTGCGATACCAGGACGATATCGCCTATCGTGCCGTTAGTGAAGTCTTCCGTCACGCGGTGCGCCATCTCGCGCGCGGTATCGAGCTTCGACTCGCCTCCCAGCGGCCAGCTCGGAGCGTCGGTCAACCCCATGCGGCGAATCGCGTTACGCGCTTTGACGCCGATAGTGTAGTAACGGACGCCGGCTTGCCGCCGTGCATACAGCTCGGCCGCGTGAATCACGTTGGCGTTGAACGCGCCGGCCAAACCTTTGTCGGAGGTCATCAGCACGATGCCCGACGGCGCACCTTCTTTGCCCGGCTTCATGAACGGGTGGTCGACCGACGAGACGGCCGCGATCAGATCGCGCAGCATTTCCCCGAGCGCGTCGGCATAGGGGCGCGCGCGCTTCCGCGCGGCTTCGGCACGGCGAATCTTCGCCGCGGCCACCTGCTTCATCGCTTTGGTGATCTGCTGCGTGTTCTTGAGCGACCGGATGCGGTCGCGTAAATCGCGTACGGACGGCAAGAGCTTGCTTTTTCTCTAGAAGCTCTTGTTGAACTCAGTGAGTGCGGCGTCGAGCTGTTTCTTGACGTCGTCAGGAAGCTGCCCGCTCTTGGCGATCGCCTCCGTAATCTCCGGATGCTGCGCGTGCAGGAAGTCGATCAACGCCGAGGCCCAACTCTGCAGCTTCGGGGTCGGAACGTCGTTGACGAAGCCGCTGCTCGCCGCGTAAATGATCGCCACTTGATCTTCCATTGCCTGCGGCTGATACTGCGGCTGTTTAAGCAGCTCGGTCAGCTTTTCGCCGCGCATCAGCTGGTTCTGCGTGGCCTTGTCGAGATCGCTCGACAGTTTGGCGAACGCCGCGAGATCGCGATACTGCGCCAGTTCCAGCTTGAGTTGACCCGCCACCGATTTCATCGCCTTGGTCTGGGCGGCACCGCCGACGCGCGAGACGGAGAGACCGATATCGACTGCCGGCCGGATACCTTGGAAGAATAGCTGAGGCGTCAGATAGATCTGGCCATCGGTAATCGAGATGACGTTGGTTGGAATATAGGCCGAGAAGTCTCCGGCTTGCGTCTCGATGACCGGAAGCGCGGTGAGCGAACCGCCGCCCATCTCATCGGAGAGTTTTGCGGCGCGCTCGAGCAGTCGCGAATGCAGGTAGAAGACGTCACCCGGATAGGCTTCGCGGCCCGGCGGCCGGCGAAGCAGGAGCGACATTTCGCGATACGACTGCGCGTGCTTGGTGAGATCGTCGTAAATAATCAGCACATCTTTGCCGGAGTACATGAGCTCCTCGGCCATCGCGCACCCGGCAAACGGCGCCAGCCAGCGCAGCGCCGCTGCTTCCGACGGGCTTACGGCAACGATGGTCGTGTAGGCCATCGCCCCTTTCTGCTCGAGGATCTGCGCCAGCGCCGCGACCGTCGAGTTCTTCTGGCCGATGGCGACGTAGATGCAATAGACGTCGCGTCCTTTTTGATTGATGATCGTGTCGATCGCGATGGCCGTCTTGCCGGTCGAGCGGTCGCCGATGATCAGCTCTCGCTGCCCCTTGCCGATTGGGATCAGCGCGTCGATTGCACGGACGCCGGTCTGCAGCGGCTGTTTGACGGGTTGGCGTTGTACGACGGACGGAGCGACGTTCTCGATCGTTCGAAAACGCGTCGCCTCGATCTCGCCTTTGCCGTCGATTGCCTCGCCAAGTGGATTGACGACGCGTCCGAGCATGACCTCGCCGACCGGAACCGATGCGATGCGTCCCGTTCGCCGCACGCTGTCGCCCTCTTTGATGTCGACGTCCGGACCCATGATCACCACGCCGACGTTATCCTCTTCGAGGTTGAGCGCGACGCCGTGCAGCCCGTTGGCGAACTCGACGAGCTCCGACGAGCGAACCCCGCGAAGGCCGTAGACGCGCGCGAGGTTTGCTCCGACCGAGATCACCGTACCGACTTCGTCCTCTTGGATCTCGGACTTGAACTGCTCGATTTGCTGTTTGAGTAAACCGGAGATTTCGTCAGCGTTGATCATTCGTAACTTTCTTGCGGGTGCGTATGGCGTTGGTGTTGTTCATGTCGCTTGGGCCAGCTCACGAGTGAGTGCGTCGAGGCGGCCGGAGATCGTTGCGTCGATGCGGCGGTCGCCCATCATGATGCGTAAGCCGCCGATTACCGAGGGGTCGACGACCTCCGTCACTTCGAATTTCTTGCCGTAACTTCGCTCGAGGCTGGCGATGACTTCGGAGAATTCTTTTCGGTCGAGCGCTCGTGCCGAGGTGAGCGTGAGAAGCTCGCGGCCGTGCGCCGAGCGTTCGAGCGCGAGATATTCGGAAACGATTGCCTGCAGCAGCGTCTCGCGGCGCTTGCGCACCAACAGCAGCAGCGTGTGCAGTGCGATCGGATGGAGCTCTCCGAACGCCCGCGTGAACACGCGCTCCTTGTCGGGCCGGCCGATGACCGGGGCCTCGAAGAAGTCGGCTACCAAATTGCGCTCGCCGATGGCCCGCGCGATGGTCTGCAGGTCGGCGCTCACGCGATCCGCCGCGCCTTGCTCGCGAGCCAGTTGCGCGACGGCCCTTGCGTATCGCCGCGCCAGCGTACGGTTAACCACCCGAACCGTGCTCCACGGAATTCACGAAGCGATCGACCAGCACCGCATCGAGCGCCGGACCGGCGCGACGCTGCGCGTCCTCGCGAGCAAGCGTGAGGGCGCGGCCCAAAAGCTCGTCGCGAAAGCGCGATCGAGCCGCGGCGCGCGCACGCTGTAGTTCCCTGCCGGCGTCGGCTAAGGCGCGTTCGCCGGCGTCCTTCGCGTCGTTCAGAAGTGCCAGCCGTTCGTGCTCGGCGTGCTCGCCGGCGCGCTGCTCGATCAGACCGGCGTCACGCCCCGCGCTTTGGATCTCCTCTTGCAACGCTAGCAGCGCCGCCTTCACCTCATCGCGATGTCGCTCGGCCTCGGCGATTTGCGCGTTGCTGCGTTCTTGCGCGGCCAGAAAGACCGGCAAGAGGTAGCGGAACCACAGGTAGACCAAGGCGGCGATGAAGACGACCGAGGAGACCACCTGGCTCCAGACCGCGATCTGCAGATAGAGCTGGTCTTGGCTCATCTTGTAGCCTCGGGGATGACTCGATCGATCATGAAGCCGGCGAGCTTTAGCACTGCCTCGCCTTCATTGCTCCGCGCCGCGTCGAGCTCGGCCTGCGCCGTCTGCTGGGCTTCCTCGACGATGCGCTGTGCGCGATCGGCGTAGTCGGTCGACAGCTGCGCGGCCTCGTTCGACGCTTCCGCTCGAGCGGCGGCGACACGCTGTTCGGCTCGCAGCCGTGCCGCGGCCCGCACCTCCTCGGCCTGCGCGCGCAAGCTGTGCGCTTCGGCCTGATAGCGATCGTAATCGGAGACGAGGCTATCGATATACTGCCGCCGCTTGTGGATTGCGGCCGCGACCGGCCGCAAAAAGACGACGTTAAGCAGCGCGAAAAAGATCGCGAAATTAAGGAGCTGCACGACGAGCGTCCCGTCGATCGAGAGGAAGCCCATCCGCTACTATTTCACCAGTGCGGTGATGATCGCGGGCACCTTTGCCACGACGAGGAGAATGTAGAAGGCCAGCGCGATGGCGATGAAGGGCACCGCCTCCAGCACGCCGACGCCCAAGAACATGAACAGGAAGATATTGGGCCGCGCCTCGGGTTGACGCGCGATCGACTCGACCGCCTTGGCGGCGACGGTGCCGTCGCCCACTGCGGAGCCGAAAGCGACGCCCGAGATGATGATGCCGAAGCAGATCAGTGCGGATGCCGCGATTAACGATTCAGGATTCAACGACGTTCCTTTCCTAATGGTCGTCGGCGAGCGCCAACGAGAGATAGACTATTGCCAACAGCGTGAACACGAACGCTTGGATCGTTCCGACGAAAAAGTTGAAGAATTGGATCAAGATGGGGACGACGGCGACGCCCAGCGAGAGATTGAAGAAGCCGATGTTGATGCGCGCCAAAATGATCGAAGTGATGATAACAAAGAGCAGCTCGCCGACGAATATGTTGAAGAAGAGACGAGCGGCCAGCGTAATCGGCCGCAGAATTTCGTCGAGGATGTTGATCGGCAAGAGCGCCGCAAACGGTTTGAGGACGTGTCCGAAGTATGAAAAGCCCTTCTTGCGAAACGCCACCGTCTGAATCATGACGAATACGACCAGCGCGAGAGGCACCACGGTGTTGAGATCGGCCGTCGGCGAACCGCCGAAGGGTAGACCGAGCGCCTTGAAGGGGAGAACGCCGAACTGATTGAGCAGAAAAATAAAGATGAAGAGCGCTACAAAAAAGGGCACGAAGCCTTCGCCCCCCTTCCCGAGCACGCTCGTCACCAAGTCGGCGATATAGTTGAAGACGGACTCCAAAACGGCCTGACGCTTGCTGACGTAGGGCGAACGATAGCTCGCCCCAATCCAGCCAAAGAAAACCAGCGACACCACCATGACCAGCCAAGTGGTCATGATCGTATCGGCATGGACCGGCCCAAGCACCGGCAGATGCCAAAGAATATGTTCGCCGATATTTTCCTGCACGCGTTATCCGTTAAGGCTTCCGTCGGAAAGCTCGCAACGCTCCAAGCGCATAGGTTGCAAGCGGGAAAAAGAAACCGGCGAGAAACGGCCCGAGCGACCACCAGGGGCCCCGAACCGCTAACGCCGCGGCTACTATACTAAACGCGGCCAGCCGCAGTAAACTACTTAGCCCGAAGAAGAGCCGGCTTCCCGTCTGGACCAGGCGCTCGCTTCCCCGCATGATCGCCAGCATATTGCCCACACCACAGGCTCCGCCGATCGCCAGCGCGACGGCTCCCCAACGTGAAAACGGGACCAAAAGTGCCGCCACCAGCAGTATTAGCAGGAGAGACCTTCCCGCCACTACCCATTTAAGGCGATAGTAAGCCGCGAGGTCGGCCGCCGACTCGGCGGCCCCGTAAGGTTTCACCGCATCGCCCGTGCGAGGAGACGGAAGGCCGAGTAGCCGCCGATCAAGGCGCCCAGGATCAGGCCGGCCGGGGCCAGCAGCGGCTCGCCGCGGCGGTCGGCGACAAGAATTCCGGCAAGCAGCCCGAGGACGGCGGCGCCGGCGAAGGTGCCTCCCGCCGCGACCAGCGGGAGAAGCGTCTTCACCGCGCGGCTTCCGCGCTTGCGGTTAGACCCTGAAATTGCTCCGGGTAGACACCACCGCGAAGCCGCGCCAAAAGCCAAGCGCCAATTCGCTCGGCCGCCCGCCCGTCACCGTAAGGATTGACCGCCTGCGCCATGCGCTCGTACGTTCTCGAATCCTCGAGCAGGCGCCGTGCCGACGCGACGATCCGCTCGCGGCGGTGCCCGATGAGCTCGAGCGTGCCGGCGAGCAGACCTTCGGGGCGCTCCGTTTCGTCGCGCATCACCAGCACCGGTTTGCCGATACACGGCGCCTCTTCCTGAAGACCGCCGGAGTCGGTCAGAATAAAGCGGCTGGCGCGGACTGCGGCGACCATTTGCGCGTAGTCGATCGGATCCACCAAGATCACACCGGGAACCCCGGTCAGGACTTCTTTAGCGACCGGGGCGACGTGCGGCGATGGATGCACCGGCCAGTAAAGCTGCGGCGCTTGCGGAAGCATTGCGATGTCGCGCAACGCTTCGGCGATGTCGTGCATGTGCGGGTGGTTTTCGCGACGGTGAGCGGTCACCAAAATCGTCGGCCGGTTCGGATCGAGTTCGTCCCACCGCGGCGGCAGGGGCAGATCGTCGCGCTGCGCCGCCTCGGCGAATGCGTCGATCACCGTGTTCCCGGTGACGAACACGTCGTCGGCTGGAACGTTCTCCAGCAGCAAGTGCTCGCGAGCCAGCGAGGTCGGCGAAAAGTGAAACGATGCGATCGTGCCGGTGATCCTGCGATTCATCTCCTCGGGATACGGCAGCCACGGATTGCGCGTGCGAAGGCCGGCCTCGACGTGGCCCACCGGAACGCCGGCGTAAAATGAGGCGAGCGCGGCGGCGGAACTCGTCGTCGTGTCGCCGTGCACCAGCACGACTTCCGGCTTGGCTTCGGCTAGCGCGCCTTCCATTCGCGTCAGCACGCGGGTCGTGATCTCGGTAAGCGTCTGATCTTCGCTCATGATGTCGAGATCGTAATCCGGCGTTATGCCGAAGAGCACCAACAGATCGTCGAGCATCTTGCGATGCTGCGCCGTGACGCAGACGCTATGGTCGATCGCCTCGTGCCGTCCCAACGCGTGAACGACCGGCGCCATCTTGATCGTGTCGGGGCGCGTTCCAAAGACGCTGAGAACGCGAAGCTTTTCGGGGGTAGCGGGCATGCGGCTCCTATGCGTGGCGGAATACGTGCGTGAACTGGCCGGAAAACGCCAGTGCGACCGCACCGAGAACAAAACAGACCGCGTAGAGCAGCAGCACGGCCTGCCGTACGTTGAGCCCAAAGCGGAAGATCAGCTGATGGTGAAAGTGACCGCGATCGGCCTCGGTGATGCGCTTCCCCGTGGTCGCCCGGCGCACGATCGCGGCCGCGGTATCGAGCACCGGAAGGGCCAGAACCAGTAGCGGGACGACGACGCTGATCGCGATCGCCGTCTTGCTCGCGCCGATGATCGAAACGGTGGCAAAGACGTAGCCGATGAAGAGCGAGCCGGCGTCGCCCAGAATGATGCGGGCGGGGTTAAAATTATATGGAAGAAAGCCGAGCGCGGCACCCGCTAATGCAATAACCACGAGTGCGACGACGGGACTGCCGTGCAACGCCGAGATAACGAAGAGGAAGACGCTCGAGATCGCCGCCACGCCGGCGAGCAATCCGTCCAGTCCGTCGAGGAAGTTTATTGCGTTCATCATCCCGACGTACCAGAGCAGCGTCAGCGGCACGCCGAGCCAAAGCGGAAAGTCGATCCAGTTCGTGCCCGCGTTGCGGTCGAAGGGATTATTGATGCCGGGGATCACGAAGCCGTAAAACATCGAAATCAGCGCGACGACGATCTGCGCGATTAACTTATTACGCGGACGCATCTGCATCACGTCGTCCCAGATTCCGACGCCGAGAATCAACAAGCCGCCGAAGAGCAGCCCGACGAGCTTATGCACCGCGTCGAACTGTTCTGCGGCCGGTACCAGCGCAAAGGGCGGTGCCAGCGAGACGCCGAGCACGGTAAAGAGGGCGAAAGCAAAACCGAAGAAGACCGCGATGCCGCCGATGCGCGGCTTGGGAAGCGCATGCATGCGGCGTTCCTCGCCGCCGTTGTCGACGATGCCGAGACGGAGCGCGAGCCGCACGATCAGCGGCGTTCCCAGCGCGCTTACCGCGATGGCGATCACGAATGCCGCAGCATACACGGCGCCCGCGGTCGGCGAGAAGGGCATCATCCGCGCGCGCCCTCCAGCGTGGAGTACTGGACCAGCGCGACGCCGGCTTCAGCCAGCAGCTGGGCGGCGACCGCATCGGGATAGGCTTCATCGTAGACGATCTTCGTCACGCCCGCGCTGATCAGCAGCTTCGAGCAGTTCACGCACGGCTGATGGGTACAGTAAGCAACGGCGCGGTGGAGGCTCACCCCGTGGAGCGCTCCCTGAACGACGGCGTTGGCCTCGGCGTGAGTCGCACGCAGGCAATGTTCGTTGACCAGCGTGCAGCCGACCTCGGTGCAGTGCGCGACGCCTCGCGGTGCGCCGTTATAGCCGGTTGTGAGAATGCGATGTTCGCGCATGAGAACGCAGCCGACGGAGGCGCGAGGGCACGTCGCACGCGTACTCACGGTATGCGCGATCTGCATGAAGTACTCGTCCCAGCCCGGGCGCACGGTTATTCTCGCAAGCCGCTAGGGAACGTCGTAGCGCGAGGTAAGCTCGCGGACGCGTCCGCGGAGCCGCTCGGTTTGCGCACGCTCCTCGATGTCGTCGAAAGCAGCGCAGATAATGCGCGCGATTTCGCGGCAAGCGTCTTCGCCCATGCCGCGCGACGTGATTGCCGGGGTACCGATGCGTATGCCGCTGGCCACCATCGGCTTCTGCTGATCGAACGGTATCGCATTTTTGTTGACGGTGATGCCGATCTCGTCGAGGTACGCCTCGACGGCCTTACCGGTCAGCCCTTTGACCGAGACGTCGACCAGCATCAGATGCGTGTCGGTGCCGCCGGCGACGAGCCGCAGCCCGGCACGCGAAAACTCCTCGGCCATCGCCCGCGCGTTTTCCACGACCTGGCGTTGATAATCGCGAAACTCCGGGCGCAGCGCTTCGCCGAAGGCGACTGCCTTGGCCGCAATAGTGTGCATCAGCGGGCCGCCTTGGATACCGGGAAAGACCATCTTGTCGACCGGCGTTCCCCACTTCTCGGTGGAGAGAATGAAGCCGCCGCGGGGACCGCGCAACGTCTTGTGCGTGGTCGACGTCACGAAATCGGCAAGCGGAACCGGCGAAGGATGCAGCTCGGCGGCAACGAGTCCGGCGACGTGCGCGAAATCGACCAGCAGCGCCGCACCCACTTCGTCGGCGATGGCGCGAAACGGCTCGTACTCCATGATGCGCGGATAGGCGCTAGCGCCGGCGACAATCAGCTTGGGCCGGTGCTCCAGCGCCAGCGCGCGCACTTCGTCGAAGTCGATGAGCTCGCTGTCGCGTTTTACGCCGTACGCGACGGCGTTGTAGAGTTTGCCCGAGAAGCTTACCTTCGTTCCGTGCGTCAGGTGGCCCCCATGCGCGAGCGACATGCCGAGCACGGTCTCGCCGGGCTGCAAGGCGGTCATGAAGACGGCCATATTGGCCTGCGCGCCGGAATGCGGCTGCACGTTGGCCCGGTCCGCGCCGAAGATCTGCTTGAGGCGCTCGAGCGCGAGTATCTCGGCGCGGTCGACCCATTCGCAACCGCCGTAATACCGCTTTCCGGGATAGCCTTCGGCATATTTGTTGGTCATCACGCACGCCATCGCTTCGCGAACCGCGCGGCTGGCGTAATTTTCCGAAGCGATCAACTCGAGATTCTCGCGCTGCCGCAACTCCTCGCCGGCGATGGCCGCATAGATCTCGGGGTCTTGTGCTTCGACGCGGGTGGTTTGCAGAATGTCCATGGCCTAGATTACTCTCCCGACGCCGTCGCTTCGTGCACGACCGCCGGCGGCGTTTGTGCGTCGGTCACCGCGCCCTGCTCCAAGTCGCGCAACGTTCGCGCCCGCTGCGCGTCGCCGAACTCGAAAAGCTGCTCGGTGCGGTGCGCGTGCCGGCCGCCGTCGAACGGCGTCTCCAAAAAGATGTCGAGCATTCGTTCGATCATCTCCCAGCCGGTCAACCGCTCGGAGAAGGCGATGACGTTGGTATCGTTGTGCCGGCGCGCCAGCTCCGCGGAATACGGCTCGGCGACCGGCGCGCAACGAATGCCGGGAACCTTGTTGGCGGCCATCGCGATGCCCAAGCTCGAACCACAAACCACGATGCCGCGTTCGGCCTGCCCGCTGGCGACGGCCTCGCCTACGGCGTAACCGTACTGCGGGTAATCGACGGGCGTCGCGTCGTGCGTCCCAAAGTCAAGCACGTCGTGTCCGCGCCCGCGCAAAATCTCTGCGATGCGGTCTTTATATTCGTAGCCTGCATGGTCGGCGCCGACGGCAATTCTCATGGTCTCTCGGATATCAAAGGCGAGGGTGGGCTAGGACGGGCGGTCGAACTTCCGACGCCGATGAAGCTGGCCTGCGCGAGCGGTCTGCTCCACCGCGCGATCGAGCACGGGGAGCTCACGCAACTCGAATTCCTCGACCTGTGCGCGCGCGAGTTGGCTTGCGATGGCGTCGTCTTGGACGTTCGGCACTTTCCGCGGACCGACGACGACTACCTCGCGCAGGTCAAGAAGATGGCGACCGACCGCGGGCTTTGCCTGGCCGCCCTTGCCGATGCTACCTTCTTTCTATCGGACGGCGAGCGCATGCGATCTATCCTGGAGCGTGCGGCTTTATTGGGTGCGCCTTTGGTCGCGGCACCGCTGGCGCGCGAAACGGACTGCGCGTGGAGCGAGCAGCTCGAGCGGCTGGGAGTCGCGACCGGCCTTGCCAAGACCGTCAACGTGACGCTCGCGCTACGCAACGCACCGGCGACTTTTGCAGCCGGGACGCACGATTGTAAACGCGTCGCCAAGGAGACCGACTCTGCGTGGTTACGCTACGGCCCCGAGCCGGGACGATTCGACGCGGCCAGCGATCCGGCCGCGCTTCGCACCGGTACGGTGCTGCTGTGGAGCGACGCGAGGGCGGATACCGAGCGCTCGATCGCGGCTACGGCGGCGGCCTTCGATGATTTCCGCGGACATCTCGCGCTGGACGATGGCGCCGGCGAGGCAAGCGTAGAAGGGATTACGAGCGCGATGCGCGCGTGGCGCAAAGCGCTCGACCGCAGATAGCGTCTGGTACACGCGGTACGAACCTGCATTCTCGCAGGTGGGTGCGGCCCGGGCGCCGTCCGGCAGGTATTTAACTCACCGATCCGTCGTTACCGGAGCTGATGCTCCCTAGGTCATATAAGTCGGCTCGGTACCAACATGCACTGCGCGCGGATCGCAGTCGAGCCCCTCTACCGTACCACTGCCGGTCAAGCGGCAACCGAGCAGCCCGAGGAAGGCGTGCTGTCCGGTTGAATGCGGTAGCGACTCAACGATGAAAAAGCTTTCCGTAAGCGTAACGCCGCTCGAGCTCCCGCTCGTTCACCCCTTCAAGATCGCGCGTGGCGAGGAACTCGTCGCGAGCACGGCGATCGTGCGCGTTCGCTGCGGCGAGCTCGAAGGTATCGGCGAAGCGGCCCCGATCGAGCGCTACGGCGAATCGGTCGAGAGCGTCGCCGCGTACTTCGCCTCGCACGGGCCGGCGTCGGACGACCCGTATCATTTAGAGGCCTTGCTCAACGCCGGCATCCCGGCCGCGGCACGCGGGGGCCTCGACCTCGCGCTGCACGATTACATCGGCAAAGATTTAGGCAAACCGCTTTACGCGCTGCTTGGTCTCGATCCGTCGCTCACGCCCACGACGTCTTTTACCATCGGGATCGCCGACCCGCAGACGACGCTGCGCAAAGTCGCCGAAGTCGGCAATCATCCGATTCTCAAAGTCAAACTTGGAATCGGCTCGGCATCGGAACAGGTCGAAACGATCGGTGCGATCCGCGGATGCTACGCCGGCGCAATCCGAATCGATGCGAACGAGGGCTGGGGCGTCGACGAAGCGATCGCGATTCTGCGGGCACTGGAGGCCTTCGATATAGAGTTCTGCGAACAGCCGATTCCGGCCGGGCATCCCGAGCAGCTGCGCGCCGTTCGCGAAAAGGTTCGGATCCCCATCGTTACTGACGAAGACTCGCTCACGGCCGCCGACCTGCCGGCACTCTATGGTTGCGTCGACGGCGTCAACGTTAAGCTGGCCAAAACCGGCGGGATTCGCGGCGCGATCGCGATGATCAATACGGCGCGCGCGCTGGGATTCAAAGTGATGATCGGCTGCATGGTCGAGAGCGCGATTGCGGCGACGGCCGCCGCCCATCTCTCACCGCTGGCCGATTGGGCCGACATAGACGGACCGTTCTTGGTGTCGCACGATCCGTTCGCCGGCGTCACCTATGACAACGGAAAGCTCATTCTGCCGGACGCACCGGGTCTGGGCGTGCGCGAGGTCGCGCCGGCATGAGGCGTTACATCATCCTCGCGCCCGGCCGCTTTGTCGAAGACGCCAAGACGGCGCACGGCGTTATACGTTATGGAACCGATGAAATCGTCGCCGTCGTCGATCCGTCCGCAGCCGGGCGTCGCGTTCGCGACGTGGTGGCGCATCTCGATAGCGACGCTCCGATAGTCGCTAGCGTCGCCGAAGCACTGGCCTTTTCGCCGACCGCGCTGTTGATCGGGACGGCTCCGAAAGGGGGAGGTTTACCGCCGGAGTGGCGCGCCGCCGTGTTGGAAGCGATCGCCGCGAAGCTCGAGATCGTCAGCGGTCTGCACGAGATACTCGCGCAAGATCGCCAGTTTCGACGGGCGGCAGCGGCCGCCGAAACGACGATTTGGGACGTCCGCGAGCCGCCCGACGTGCCGCTCTTCTCCGGCGATGCCTACGACGTGAGCGCGCCGGTTCTGTTGACGATCGGCAATGACTGCGCCGTCGGCAAAATGAGCGTTTCGCTCGAGCTCGTCGCCGCGGCATGCGATGCGGGGGTCCGCGCGCGTTTCGTTCCCACCGGCCAGACCGGAATTCTCATCGCCGGTTGGGGCATTTCGGTCGACCGGGTCATTGCCGATTTTGCACCGGGAGCCGCCGAGCAACTCGTGCTCTATGCCGCGCACGAAGGTGCGGAGCTGATCGTGGTCGAGGGTCAAGGTGCAATCAACCACCCCGCGTACGCACCCGTGACGCTGGCGTTGATGACCGGATGCGCGCCGGATGGATTGATCTTGGTCTGCGATCCGCAGCGCACGACGATCGAGTCGTATCCGACGCCGATCCTCGATTACGCCGAGTTGATCGCTTTACACGAGGCCCTTCTGGCCGGCGTCAAGCCGGCCCCGGTAATCGGCGTCGCACTTAATACCCGCGGAATGTCCGACGCGCAGGCACGCGAGGCAATCGAACGCGCCCGCAGCGAGACCGGGCTGCCTGCCGACGACGTTGTCCGCTTCGGCGGGGCGCGGCTCTATAACGAAGTCCGTCCAAGCATCGTCAAACGCGCTCCGCGAACGAGCCGCGCGGCGAGGTGACGGCGCACCGGCTCGGCGCCGTGCTGCTCTGCGCCGTTGCGCTCTTCGGCTGCTCGCGCCCGGCCCAGCCGGCGCGCGGCGGCCTTCACAACGCGTGGACCGTCCCGGGCGTGCTGCGGCTTGGCGAAGACGAGGAGCCCGACGGCCTCAATCTGATGTACGCGCACACTGCGGCCGCCGATACGATCGCCGGCATGCTCTTTACGTTTATCCTCCGCTACGACGCGCGCGGGAATTACGTGCCCGATCTTGCCACCGAAGTACCGACCCCAAGCAACGGCGGGATCAGCGCGGACGGCAAACGCATCGTCGTCCACTTGCGCCGCAACGCCGTCTGGGCCGATGGCGCGCCGCTGACTGCGGCCGATTGGCTCTTCACCTATCGCGCGGTGATGAATCCGGCAAACGCAGTCAAGACCCGTTACGGCTGGGACGAGATCGCGAGCGCTTCGGCGCCCGACCCGCACACGATCGTCATCCGCCTCCGCCGTGCCAACGTCGCGGTGCTCGGGATCTTGGGAATGGGCGGCGCGGCCTATCCGCCGCTGCCGGCGCATCTTCTGATGCGGCTGCCGGACCTTAATCGGGCAGCATTCAATCAGCAACCGCTGTCGAGCGGCCCATACTTGCTCAAATCTTGGAACCACGGGAGCTCGCTCGTGTTCGTTCCAAATCCGCGTTACTTCCGCGGCACTCCGAAACTCAAAGAGGTCGTCTGGAAGGTCATCCCCGACGTGAACACGCTCTTCAACCAGCTCGCGACACACGAGGTCGACGTTTATCCCAACGTCAATGAAAACTCGATCGGCCGTCTTTCTGAAATCTCGGGAATTCGCGTGGCTCGCAACCTAATCGCCAGCTGGCGTCACCTCGGCATCAATATGAGCCGCCCGCAGCTTGCCGACGTGCGCGTGCGCCGCGCCATCGCCGAAGCCGTCGATTGGAAGCGGCTCAACGATACCATCTACCACGGTATCGACCGGCAGGCCGTCTCCGACATCTTTCCGGAGTCGTGGGCGGCACCGCACCTTCCCTCGTACCGTTACGACGTTAACGATGCGAAGAAGTTGCTCGCCGACGCCGGTTGGCGCGCCGGCTCCGACGGCGTGCTGCATAAAGGCGCGCTGGCGATGCATCTTTCCATCTACGCGACGACCGGGCATCAAGAGAATACCGAATCCCAAGTCTTGATCCAGTCAATGTTGCGCGAGGTCGGCATCGACGTCGCGGTGCGAAACTATCCGGGCAGCTATCTCTTCGCGACCGACGGGCCGCTCTACACCGGTAAGTACGACCTCGAATGGTCGATCGAGACCAATGGTCCCGATCCGGATAACTCCGGCAGCTGGAACGGTGCCTTCATCCCGCCGCGCGGTGCGAACACATCGTGGCTCGACGACCCCGTCGTCAATCGAACCAGCGAGTCCGCGGCGAGCACCTTCGATCAGGCGACGCGTAAGGCGCTCTATGCGCGTGAAGAGGAACGCCTGCGCGAGCTCGTTCCTGCGGTCTTCTTCAGCTGGCGCGCCAACGTCACCGCCATCAACGCGGACGTGCGAAACTACGTGCCGGCAGCCTTCATCGGCGACAGTTGGAACGCGTGGCAATGGAGCATCTAAGCCCCTCCACGTTTACACAGACTCTGAACGCGAGAGAGTCCGCTCGTCTCTCGTTCGAGCCGGCGCGCGGCGGCGTGCTGAGCTGGAACACGCACGCGCCGAGCGGACGGCTTTCGTTTCGCTTACTGCGTGCAGGACAGCCGGCCTCGGAATGGATGGATTACGCGCAGTGGCAGCCGACCGGCGCGAAGTCCTTCAGCCCGGAACACGAGGGCACGCGCGTCGAGGTGGAAGTTATTGCGGCAACGCAGCCTTTCGACGGCATCGAGGCGCGAGCGCGCGACGTGCATTTCGAACTTCTCGCCTTCTCGTCGCCGCTGCGCTGCCGCCCTTCGCTTCCGTTCGGCCGCGAGGCGATGATTTTAGACGTACCGGCGCGCTCGCAGTATGTCGAAGGATTCACCGAGCGCGGATGGTGCAGTCCGGCAAGTCTCTCGATGCTCCACGCCTATCACGGCATCGAGGCCGGCGTGGCGGAAACGGCCCGTGAAGTCTTCGACCGCGCCTATAACGGCACCGGAAATTGGTCGTTCAACGTCGCCTACAGCGGCCGAATGGGGCTACGCGGCGTCGTCGCGCATCTGCGCAATCTGGACCACGCGGCGCGTTTAATCGAACGGAATCTGCCGATCGCAATCTCGTATTCGTGGCGCGGCGGCGAGCTGCCGGGCGCACCGCTCGAGCAGTCCGATGGCCACCTCGCCGTGCTCTGCGGATTTACCGGGAGCGGCGACTGTGCGGTCAACGATCCGGCCGCGCCCAACGTGCGCGTGGTTTATCCGCGCTCGGCGCTCGAGCGCATTTGGCAGCGTAACGACGGGATTGCGTACGTGGTCGCTCCGGTCGGGGTCGAGTACGCCGACGTCCTTGCCTCGGCCGCGCCTTAGCGTGCGAAGTCTCGACGAAATTTCCGCGGCGGTCGTTCGCTGCACGCGCTGCGCCGAGCTGCGCGCCTACACCGCACAGGTAGCACGCGAGAAGAAGCGCGCGCACCGTGAGTGCGAGTATTGGGGGCGTCCGGTGCCGGCTTTCGGCGACCCGCGCGCTCGGCTAATGCTGGTCGGGCTCGCGCCGGGCGCGCACGGCAGCAATCGCACCGGCCGCCCGTTTACCGGCGACGCGTCGGGAGATTTTCTTTATCCCGCGCTGTATCGCGCGGGTTTTGCTTCGCAGCCGGTGGCGACGAGCCGCGACGACGGACTCGTCTTACGCGATTGCCTAATCACCGCTGCCGCGCGCTGCGCCCCGCCGCAGAACAAGCCGACCCCGCAAGAGTTGCGCAACTGCTTTCCTTATTTAGTGGAAGAGTTCGAAGCGCTCTCGCGTTTGCGCGTCGCCGTCGGGCTGGGCGCGATCGGATTTACCGCGATTTTGCGCGTGCTGCGCGAGCTCGGTTTCACGCTCGAGCCGGCGGATTGGACCTTCGGGCACGGCGCCGAGGTTACGGCGCGGTCGGGCAAGCGCTGCGTCGTGGCGATCGCGTCGTATCATCCCAGCCGGCAAAACACGAACACCGGCAAGCTTACCGTGCCGATGTTCGACGCGATCTTTACTCGGGCGAACGAGCTTCTGGCGCGAGACGGACGTGCAGGTCGCGCAGCAACTGCTCCGGTACGGCGCTCGGCGCGTCCATCATCAGGTCGCGCCCGAGCTGATTCTTCGGAAAAGCAATAACCTCGCGAATGCTCGCCTCACCGCAAGCGAGCATCGCGATACGGTCGATCCCCAGCGCCATTCCGCCATGCGGCGGCGCGCCGTACTCGAGGGCTCGCACGAAGAACCCGAAGCGCTCCTCGATTTGTTCCGGCGTCAATCCGAGCATCTCGAAGATCTTGCGCTGTTCTGCGGGCTTGTGGATGCGGATCGAGCCCGAGCCGAGCTCGTAACCGTTGAGCACCAGATCGTAATGCTGCGCGCGCATCTCGAGCGGCGAGCGATCGATCAGGTCCCAGTCGCCGGGTGCCGGCGCGGTAAACGGGTGGTGCGCCGGAGCCGGCACGCCGGTCTCTTCGTCGATCTCTAAATACGGAAAGTCTGTAACCCAGGCGAATGCGAAGCGCTGCGGATCGCGCAGATCGCAACGATCCCCGATCTCGTTGCGCATCTTTCCGGCAACCGCGTATGCCAACGCGCGCTCCCCGGCGAAGAGCAGCAAGGCGTCGCCGTTTTCCGCATCGAGTGCGGCGCTTACGGCAGCGACGTTCTCGTCGTTGAGGAACTTCGATGCCGGTGATTTTATGCCGTCGGGACCGAGCGAAATCCAGACCATGCCTTTGGCGCCGAACTGCTTGGCAATCTCGGTGAGCGCATCGAAATCGCGCCGCGATAGCGCGGCCCCGCCGGGATAACGCAGGCCGACGACGGCTCCGCCGGCATCGAGCGCTCCGCGAAAAACGGCGAACTCGCTCTGCGCAAACGCGGCGCCGACGTCGGCCAGCTCTAGTCCAAAGCGCATGTCGGGCTTGTCCAAGCCGTAGCGAGCGATCGCATCGTGATGGCTCAAGCGCGGGAAGGGCGGCAGATCCGTCTCCATCACCTGCTTCCAGACGTAGCGCATCGCCGACTCCATCGTCTCGAGCACCTCTTCTTGCGTGCAGAAGGCCAGTTCTACGTCGAGCTGCGTAAACTCCGGTTGCCGGTCGGCGCGCAAATCTTCGTCGCGCATGCAGCGCGCGATCTGCATGTAACGGCCAAAGCCCGAGATCATCAGAATCTGCTTGAGCATTTGCGGCGACTGCGGCAGCGCGTAGAATGCGCCGGGATGCAGGCGGCTGGGAACGAGATAGTCCCGCGCGCCTTCGGGCGTCGACTTGATCATCATCGGCGTCTCGATTTCGAGGAAACCTCGCGAATCGAAGAAGTCGCGGAGTGCCTTGATGATTTGGTGACGCACGCGGAGATTGCTCTGCATGCGCGAGCGCCGCAAGTCGAGATAGCGGTACTCCAGACGCAGATTTTCGTCGACGGCCTCGTCGCTGTTGACGGCGAAGGGAGGCACTTGCGAGCGGTTGAGAATCTCCAGCGAATCGGCGGGGATCTCGACGTCGCCGGTTGCCAGCCGCGGATTCTCCGTTCCCCCGGGACGCCGGCGCACGGTGCCGGCGATGCGCAGCACGTCTTCGTTGCGCAGGTGCTCGGCTTCGGCAAAGGCAGCGTTCTGCGGATCGAAGACGACTTGGGTAACGCCTTCGCGATCGCGCAGATCGACGAAGATCAGGCCCCCGTGATCGCGGCGCCGATTAACCCAGCCTGCGAGTTCCACCGTCTTGCCGGCATCGCCGGCGCGCAGCGCTCCGCACGAGATCTTGTCGGGCATTATCCTTCCTTAACTCCGGAGACGTAATAATATTGCAGGAGCAGCTCCCGCGCCAGCCGGGAGCGCGTGGATTGCCGGTCGAGATAGCCGAGCAGCAGCGGAATTCTCCCGAGCGCCGAGTGAAGGCCGAGAGAAACCGGCGTCATGCCGAGGTTCATCATTACGCCGAGATGCGGATGCTTGCGATAGAACCGCGCCGTCGAGCGCCCGGCGAGCCTCATCTTCTCCTTCTGATTCTCATAGGGGACATCTTGGCAGTGATAGTTCACGGCACGCGGTTCGTAGAGAATCTCGATGCCCAAACGTTGCAACCGGTAACCGAGCTCCAAATCCTCGTGACCGTAACCGGTAAAGCTTTCGTCAAAGCAACCGGCGCGCAAAAGGTCATCGCGCCGGACCGAGGCGTTGCCGGTCAGGAAGTAGAGCCACGAAAGTTTTTTTCGCGAGGGCGGATGGAGATGCCCGCGAGCTTCGGGATGGTCGCGCTTGTATTGGTAATCGTTATAGTCTTTGACTTGCACCTCGAGACCGACGACGGCAACGCCGGCTCGGTCGCGGTGGTGCTGCAGGTGAATGGCCAGCAGATCGGGTGACGCGAGAATATCGGCATCGTTAAAGAGCACGACCTCCCCACGTGCCGCCGCGATGCCCGCGTTACGCGCCGCCGCGCGACCGCTGAAAGGCCCGGCAATATGGCGCACGCCGGCGCGCTCGCGGCTCAGGGCGGCAAGATATTCCGCCGTTCCGTCGGTAGAGTTGGAATCGCAGACGAGCAGCTCGTACTCCGCGGGCGCCATACTCTGGGCGAGCAACGTCGGCATCACCAGTTCGAGCGTCTCGAGGCGATTGTAGGTCGGAATGACGACCGAGACGTCGGGCAGCGGCGAATTCACGATTGCCTCATGAGACGCGCGACTCCGCCGACGATTTCCTGCCGGAAGCGCGCAAGCGACGCCTCATCTTCGGTTGCCGGCTTGCGAACGAGGACGTGGGGCACGCCGTACGGCGACCACTCCTGCGAGTTTAGTCGGAAGTAGCGATGCTCGAAGGCAACGACCGTCGGGCGGCCGACGGCGCTGGCGACGTGAGTCGCGCCGGTATCCACAGTGACGACGATCCGGCCGCGCTCGAGTACCGCCGCCCACTGATGGAACGGAAGTCCGTAGATCAGCCGTGCCACGTTCGCGTTTTTTTCGAAATACGGCGCTTTCGATTCGCAATCGCTAGCACAGGTAATCACGACCGGCGCCAACTTGGCCAGATCCTTGACGATGGCCAGCGTGCTCTCGATCGTGCTGCCTTCCCCGAACCAGCGCTGACCGAGATGCATCACGATCGGGTCCGCCGGAAGCGTTCGCGCGACGTCGCGATCCTCGTCGGTTACGCCGAGGCGCAGTTTGGTGACGCGCTCGCGCGCACCAGCCAGCGCAACGAGGTCGAGCAGCTGGTCGACTTCGTGCCGAACGATCCGCCCGGGCTGACGGTCGCAGAGATCGGGGTCCGCCTCGGATACCATCACCCGATTGAGATAGAGCCGCGCCGTCAATCGAGCGAACCAGCGCCGCTCGTACGTATAACCCACCCGCAGCGCAGCGCGAGTTCCCCCGGCAATCTGAAGGTCGACGGCGCGCGGTGCGAGCGCGATGGCGACGTCATATCCGGCGTAACTCGACCCGAACCGTCCCGGCGACATCCCGTGCGGCAAAACGGCGACCTCGTCGACGTCGTCGTTGCGATCCATAACCTCGCGATTGTATTCGCTCGTTACCATCGTCACGTGCGCACCGGGAAAGGACCGGCGGACCGTCGCGATCGCGGGCGTGGAAAGCACGAGGTCGCCGATACGGTCGGTGCGCGAAAGCAAAATTTTCACGCCGTGGGCGCGTCGAGACGCAGGGCGCGTTCCAGCTCGTCGAAATAGATTTCGTTCGCAAGGGCTCTGGCAGCGCGCAGCTCGTCCGGTCGCAACTCGCGATCGATGCCCGGCGGCGGCAAACGCCGGCGCAGACGCTCTTGCGCGCCGGTTGCCCGAGCGGCGGCGTGGAAGCGGCGCTGCACCGGATTGATTCCCGTCGCAAGATAGGCGCGCCAATGTGGATGCAAACGTACCAGCCGTACCGCGGTTCGCGCCTGAGCGCGAGCCTGCTCGAGCATGCGCTCGACGCTGCCGGACCGGCGCGGCGGCTTGACGTGAAAGACGAGCGCCTGCGGCCGGAAGACGGCGCGAACGCCGGCGAAACGCAGGCGCAACCCAACGTCGATATCTTCCCATCCGTATTCGCTGAACGACTCGTCGAAACCACCGATCCCGCGTATGGTCGCCAGCGGCACCGAGACGTTAGTCGTCCAAAAATAATTGCCGCTATAGTTGCGGATACTCCATAACGGCGTCGGAAGATTCTCCGGCGAGCTGACCTCGATCGCGCCACCGCGCACGATGTCGTTCGGGCGCCTCGCATGAGCTCGCAAGTGCTCCTCGACGAAGTTCGGCAGCGGAAGCACGTCGTCGTCGATGAAGATGATTCGCTCGCCGCTCGCTCGCGCGATACCGGCGTTGCGCGCGGCCGCCAAGCCGGCGTTGCTTTGACTCACGACGATGAAAGGGCAAGTCGCGCGGCCGCGCGCGCGCTCGATCACCGCCGGCGTGGCATCGCTCGAGCCGTCGTCAACGACCACGATCTCATAGTCGCCTTCCGCAACGTTCTGGTCGAAGCATGCCTCGAGAACGCGCTCGAGGAGTGCGGCACGGTTGTAGGTGCAGAACTGCAGCGTGGCTTTCACTCTATCAGCGTCTCGACCGCAGAGATGATCCGCGGCACGTCGAGGTGGGCGATGCAGGCATAATCCCGGCAACGCTCCTTGGTGTCTCCGCGATGGCACGGGTACGACGCGCGCACGACTTCCGTTCGGCGGCCCAGCGGCGCCCAGCGATCGGGGTAGTCGGACTGAAATGGAAAGATCCCGACCGTCGGGCACTCGACCGCGGCCGCGACGTGCATCGAGCCGGTGGTGATGCCGACGAAGGCGGCGGCGCGCTTCGCCAGAGCTCCGAAGGTTCCGACGCTGGTTCTGCCCGCGATCGAGGCGACGTTGTGACCGGCCCGTTGGGCGATGCCTTCGGCCATCGGTGCGTCGGCCGGCGAACCGCTTACCAAGATCCGGCCGCCGAAGCGCTCGCGCAACTGGCGCGCCAGTGCCGCCCAGCCGTCGAGCGGCCAGATCCCGCGGGCCGATGCGACCGCGTTGCACGGATTGAGGAGAATGAACGGCGCCGTGTCCGCCAAGAGTGCCCCAGCCTCGAGCTCGTCGCGTTCAGTCGGAACAAAGCGATAGTAGGGCTCGTCGGTATCGCAATCGATGGCACGTGCAAAGTCGAGCAGAATCTGCGACCAATGCGACGTGACGTCGCCGCGTTCGCTGCGAACGACGACTCGATCGGTGAAGCGGAACGAATAAAAGCGCCGCGCCTGGCCGACGCGCACCGGGATGGCGGCCCGCTGCGGAACGCTCGCCGTGCGCCGCGTCGCCCACGTGACCACGCACGCGCCGTACTGCAACACGGCCAGCCGCTGCGCCAGAGCCGCGTCATTTGCGCCGTCGTCGAGCAAGACGCCGTCAACGTCGGGGACGCGCTCGAGGAGAGGCGCGTGAGCCGGCAGCGTCAGCGCGTCCACGCGTCCGAAGCGCCGGCGCAACGCGCGCGCGACCAGCGAAGCGACGAGCGAGTCGCCGATGCCGCCGCCCGCACAGTAGAGCAGCGCGCGATCACTCATTGCGTGCATCGAGCGCGCGTATCAGTTCGCGTGAGTAAATTCCGTCCAGAAATGCCGCGCGCGCGATCTCGCCGAGCCACTGCGGTCCGCGTGTGTTCGTCGCTAATCCGGCGTAGATTGCAAGCAGCGTGTCGGGCAGGAGGAAACGCGCTCGCAACACGTTGAGCGGATGCGCGCCGGTCGCCATGCGAGCGCGGCTCGATGGATGCTTGGCGAGAAAGCGGCGCGCCATGCGCGCGCGCTCGACGGCCTTGCGGCTCTGCACTTCGAGCGTCTCCTCCGCAGGAAGCTTGAGATGCCACAAAAAGGCGTCCCACCCGAAACGCCAAGATAATCCGCTCTCGCGCAGGCGAAGCCCCAGCTCCGTATCCTCCCACCCGTACAGCTCGAAGCTCTCGTCAAAGCCGCCCACATCGTGGAAGGCCTTGGCCGGAAGCGAAGCGTTGCACGTGCAAAGGAAGGCACGCGAGTAATTGGCCGGCCCCGGCTTCGGACGCTGTGCCGGAGAAGGCACGTTAAGAATCGGCCCGTTGACCACAGATGGATCGCTTCCGGTATGTGCCGCAGCGTGTGCGGCCAACCAGCCCGGCGGCAACGCCACGTCGTCGTCGCAGAAGACGAGATAGTCACCACGCGCCGCGGCAACACCGCGATTACGCGCCTTTCCCCGATTGGGTTTTGGCTCGAACACATAAGTGACCGCCAAGCCCTCACGCGCGTGCCGCTCTACGACCGCACGCGTCGAATCATTCGAGCCGTTGTCGGCAACGACGACCTCGAACGGCGGCGCGCCGGCCTGCGCGGCAAGCCCCGAGAGCGCGCCGTCGATGTAGCGCTCGCGATCTTTGGTCGCGATAACGACCGAGATGTTCATGCGCCGGCTAGGCCGCCAGTTCGAGCAGCGATTCCGCCATCCGGCCCGATGCGCCGACATGATGGCGATAGAGCGCTGCGAGCTGCGGTGAAACCTCCGCTAGCCACGCTGCGTCGTCGTAGCTTTCGAGCGCGATGCGCGCCATGCGCGCCGGCGTGATGGTACTGTGAATTTCCTTTACCACCACCCGTCCGGCATCCATGTTCGGCTGCGTGTGATACTTGAAGCGGTGAGAGACCGCGGTGACTGCAGCTCGTTTGAGCGGCAACCCGACGAAGGGAACGCGGTCGAGATAGGTCAGGGGACCGTTGATCGTAACGACTTCCGGTGCGTTGAGGGGTGTGATCGCGACCGTCGGTTTGCCCAAGATCGCCAACTCGATGGTCTTAGTGCCGGGAATGGTCAATACCAAGCGGGCTTCCTTGGCCGCAGCGAGCGCGTTGCGTAAGACGGGTATGCGCCGGTCCCCCTCGTCCGTCGTGAGATAATCGCATCCGTCTTCACTGACGAGCTTTCCACGCTTTCCGAACATGCGCGGGTGGCCACCGCTCTCAATGGCGCTTTGCACGCTCGAGCGTGCGGTGAACGGTGAGAGTGCCAAGGCGACGGGAATCTCGGGGCGCTCCCGCTGCAACTGCAGCGCAACGGAAAAAAAGAACGGAACCAGGCTTTCGACTTCGTAGGCACGCGACCCGGGCATGATGAGGATGCCGTCGTGCGGTGCTTGGGCTTCGGCCGGCAGGCCGGCCTCGAAGAGCGCGCCGTCAATCGCCAGATTCCCGACGCACACGATGCGCTCGCGCGGCGTTCCCCACTCGACAAGTTGCCCGGCGTTACGCTCGTCCACGGCGAAGGCCCGCTCGAAAAGCTTGCGATAGCTGCGCCGCGAGAACTTATACGTCGCGGTTCTTCCCTTCAATCGGCGGTGCACGATGGCGGCGTGCAGCAAGTCGCCTCCTATGTATTGCACGAGGTCGACGCGCGGCGGAGCACCGTCGAGCTTTCCGCCAAGCGCGAACTTCACGTAGCTCTTCGGTTCGTAAACTCGGGCCTGCGGAAAGGCCTCACGGACCATCTCTGCTTCGAAGCCGCTCGCGTAATCATCGGGCACGAGAAAGACCAGGACGCCGAGATCGGGGCGGCGCGCGTAGAGCGCTCGAAGAAGCGGCCGAAGCCAACCGGCGACTTCGCCCGGCCCATTAGCCGTTACGGCAATATGCATTGATGATGCGCCCGATTAAATCCGTCGTGCTCGTACCGGCTACGTGCCGGGCGAGCGCGATTCGTCCGCCGTGCTGCAGGACGACCGTTCTTTCCGGCAGGTCGTCTTCGCGATACTGATCGCTCTTCACGTGAACGTCGGGACGAATCCGATCGAGCAAGACTTCCGGCGTCGCCTCCTCGAAACCGACGACGGCATCGACGCTGCGTAGCGCGCGCAAAACCTGCGCCCGCGCCGCGAATGGCACGAGCGGCCGTGCCGGTCCTTTGAGGCGCCGCACCGATTCGTCGTGATTCAGCCCGACGATGAGCGCGTCGCCTTGCGAACGAGCCCAGGCCAAATACTCGACGTGCCCGGCGTGGAGCAGATCGAAGACGCCATTGGTAAAGATCACGGAGCGATTGTGGGCGCGCAGCTCTTCCCGCCACGCCACCGCTTCGGCTACGTCGAAGAGCGGAGCGAAGAGCGGGCTCATCCCGATTGTGCCGGATCGACCAGCGCGAGAATTTCCTCAGGCGACGCCGTTGCAGTGCCCAGCTTCTCAACGACCACGCCCGCGGCGAAGTTTGCCAGCTGCATCGCCTGCTCGATCGGCGCGCCGGCCGCCAATGCCAGCGCCAGAACCGCGACGACCGTGTCTCCCGCTCCGCTCACGTCGTAGACGGTGCGCGCAACCGAGGGAATCTGCAGGCGTTCGCCGCTCCGTCCGAAGAGCGACATCCCATGCTCCCCGCGCGTCACGACGGCGTAGCGGCAGTCGAGCATTTCGATCAAACGCATTCCGGCGCGTTCCAGGCTCGCATCGTCGACGATCGGAATGCCGGTGATGGTCGCGGCCTCGGCTACGTTTGGCGCAACACAGGTGATGCCGGTGAAGAGTTCGATGTTCTGCGGCTTGGGATCGGCGAGGACGAGCGCGCAGGTGCGCGCGGCTTCGACGATCTCGCGGCAGAGCAGTCCCTTGGCATAGTCGCTAAGAATGACGGCATCGCATTGCGCGGCACGCTCGCGCACGAAATCGGCCACCCGGCGGCGATCGCCCTCGGAGAGTGCGGAACGCGACTCCCAATCGGCGCGCACGACTTGCTGGTTATGGGCGACGATTCGTGTCTTGCGCGTGGTTGGCCGGTCGAGCATGGTGAAGACGCCCGAATCGTCAACCTGTTCGGCGCGCAACAAGTCGCGAATCTGCTCGGCGAAGGCGTCGTCGCCGACGGTTCCGGCAAAGACGACGTCGGCTCGCAGGGCACGCAGGTTATTTGCAACGTTGCCCGCGCCGCCCAAGGTGAAGGAGTGATCGGCGACCGCCACCACCGGAACCGGCGCTTCGGGCGAGATGCGCGTCACCGTCCCCCAGATCCACTCGTCGACCATCAAGTCGCCGACGACGAGGATCCGTCGTCCGCCGGCGCGTTCGAAGACCGTGCGCGCGTCGGGCGCCATGAGCGTCGGCGTCAACGAATGCCTCCGTCGAAGATCAGCCGTTGCTCGACCAAGTCGCAAACGATGTGTGCCATCACTTGATGGACTTCTTGAACGATCGCAGCATAACCGTCGGGGCCAAGGAGAACGTGGTCGGCGAGCTCGGCGACCTTACCGCCGCCATTGCCCGTAAAAGCGACCGTCACCGCGCCCCGGCGTTTCGCCGCTTCAAGCGCCAACACGATGTTGCGCGAGGTGCCGCTGGTGGTCATTCCGATCACCACGTCGCCGGGGTGCGCGAAAGCTTCGACCTGTCGCGAGAAGACGTAGTCGTAACCGTAGTCGTTGCCCACGCAGGTAAGCGTCGAGGAGTTTACCGAGAGGGCTTCGCTGTGCAGACCGGGCCGTTCGCGAAGGTAGCGCCCCGAAAGCTCGGCGGCCATGTGTTGTGCTTCGGCGGCGCTTCCCCCATTGCCGCACCACAGAACTTTCTTACCGTCGCGAAGTGCCTGCACGAGCGCGGCGGCGATTCCTTCGACCTGATCGCGATAGTGGGGTGCGTCGAGCAAACCTCGGCGCTCGGAAAGCAGCTCGTCGAAACTGCGGCGACCGTGCTCCTTGGGCATCACGGCTCGATCCAAAAGAGCTCCTCCCCCTGCGAAACGAGCTCGCCGTTACCAGGCACGATGCGCACGATTGTTCCAGCATCGTCGCTTTGGATTTCGTTGAAAAGCTTCATCGCTTCGAGCACGCAGAGAACGTCGCCGGGCTTTACGCGATCGCCGGTCTCGACGAACGACGGCACGTCGGGAGAGGCCGAACGATAGAAGACTCCGGTGAGAGGCGCCATGACTTTAATGACGTTGGCGTTGGCGACCGGTGCCGTCGCCGGCAGAGCCACTTCGCTCGTCGAGGGGGCGGAAACCGGTGCCTCGGTTCGACGCGAGAGCTCGTAGACCGCATCGCCGAGTCTAACTTTGATCGTCTCGAGACCGTGCTCGTGCATGAGGGCCAGCAGCTCGCGCAGCGTCTGCGTCTCCTCGGCAAAGCGATCTTCCATCAAAGGCCCGCTTCTACGAGAAGCTCGGCAACGACTCTCGGCGCGGCCAAGGGTAAGCGCCGCTCGGTACGGTTCTCAAGGTCGCGCAGGACGAGTTCGCCGGCGGCGAGTTCCTCCGATCCGACAATAATCGCATATCGGGCGCGATTGCGATCTGCGTTTTTTAGATGCGCGAGCATCTTGCGCTCCTCGTAGTCCGCGTAGGTGGGAAAGTCAAATCGGCGGCGCAGCTCGGCCACGATTGGAACGATCGCGGCGCGCGCTTGTGCGCCGAGCGCGATTGCGGCAATCCCGCGGCGCGGAGGCTCGCCGGCCGGCCGGCTTGCGGCGAGAACCATCAAGAACCGCTCGAGTCCGAGGGCAAAGCCGACCGCCGGTACATCGGGTCCGCCGAGCGAGCCGACGAGGCCATCGTAGCGCCCCCCGCCGCAGAGGCTGCTCTGCGAGCCCAGCAATCCGGACGTAATCTCGAAAACCGTGCGTCCGTAGTAATCGAGCCCGCGCACGATGCGCGGATTGACGGTGAACGGGATTCCGGTCAGCTCCAAAAAGGATCGCAATGCATCGAAGTGCTCGCGGCAGGCCGCGCAAAGGTAGGACTCAAACGACGGGGCGCTCTCGACAAACGGCGCGTCGGCGGGATCTTTACTGTCGAGCAGGCGCAGCGGATTGCGCTCGACGCGGCGCCGAGCATCCTCGCTCATCGTCGCGAGATGCGGACGCACGTGCTCCAAGAGCGCCTCGCGATACCGTGGCCGGCAGACTTCGTCGCCGATGGAGTTGATGTTGAGCGCCGCATCGTTGATGTTGTATCCGCGAACGAGGTCCCACGCTAGCGAGATTACTTCGCAATCGGCTTCCGGACCGGCGAAGCCAAAGCACTCGACGCCGAACTGGTGCGACTGCCGGTAACGCCCTTTTTGTGGACGCTCGTAACGAAAAATCGGTCCGAGATAATAGAGACGCTGCGGTCCAAGCGTAAGCAGGCCGTGTTCGAGCACCGCGCGGACGACCGGTGCCGTCCACTCGGGGCGCAGCGTGAGACTGCGGCCCCCGCGATCGGTGAACGTGTACATCTCTTTCTCGACGATGTCGGTCGTTTCGCCGACGCCGCGGACGAAGAGGTCGGTCGATTCAAAAAGCGGCGTGCGAATCTCGCCATAGCCGTACCGCGCCGCCAACGCGCGGATGTGCGCTTCGAGCGAGCTCCAATCGCTCGACTCGGGCGGAAGTATGTCTTGCGTGCCGCGGGGCGCGCTCAGCTTCTCGGCCATGACCGCCCCCTCGTTCGCCGCATCATTTGGCTAGCCATTGCGAGCCTGCTGCGTGATGGCTCGGCGTGCGGATTGCGCTCTTTGCCGCTGGAACGCTAGCCGTTGCGGCCACGCTGTCACCCGATTGCCTTCGCTCGGCGCTCGCGGCGGCCGCGAGTTCTCTCTTCGAATCGGCGCCGTTTCTCTTTGCCGGGCTCGTCGCGGTGCGACTGCTCGGCAAACATCGCCGCATCGTCGACCTCGTAGGCTGCGGTTGCGGGTCCGGGCCGTCGGCGCGCTCTCTTCCGGCAGCAGCGGCGACCTGGCTGCTCTTCGGACCGTTCGTCGCCGCAGCGCGCTTTGGTGCGGCGCTCCTCTGCGCTCGGCTCTTACGCCCGCGTACGGCGTGCACGACTCATGCGCGGGCGCAACCGCTGGCCGAGCTCGCCGCGCTTCTTCCCTCGTCGCTGCTTGCGGGCGCCGCGTTTGCATGCTGCTCGGCCTTCGATCCCGCAGCGCTCTCGCCGCTTGGCGAGATTGCATTGGGCGGTGCGCTCGGCTTCTGTGCGGCGCCCTGCGGACTGGGCGCAGTTGCGGTAGCGGCGGCGCTGCGCGCTCGCGCACCGCTGGCAGCGGCGGCATTTCTCTGCGTCGCAGGAGTAGTCGATCTTCGCGCGCTTCACCGCATTGCTCACCGTCGCGAAGAGCACGACGCGCTGGCGTACGCGCTGCTCGCCATTGCGCTGGCCTTGGTCGCCTGGCGTCACGGCGATTCGTTGATCAGGCCATCGATCGCGCTAGCGGCAGGCGCGTGCGCGGTCGCCGCATTCGTCTATTCCGCGATATACCGGCGGCATCAATCGTGGCGCTCGCGCATCGCCCCGGCGCTAATGGTGGCCGGGGTGCTGATCGGCGCGCCCGCGCCCTCGTATCGCGCGACGGAAACGACCCTCGCCGATCTCTTTCCCGGCGAGCAGCTTTCGTTTACCGGAAGGCTGACGCGACAGGGCGCACGGGCAGCGCTGGTACGTTACGCCATCACCTGTTGCCGCGCCGATGCTGCACCGATTGCCGTTCGCGTCGATCCGCCGCCTCGCGATTCCGACGGCGCTTGGTTACGCGTTGTAGGTAACGTCGAAAGCGTCGGCGGCAAGTTGCGCCTGGTTCCGCGCAGCGTCGCGCATATCGCGCCGCCGACCGATCCCTTTATCTACCGGTAGAGTCGTACACGAGACCGGGAGTGACGGAGTCGCGCTTACCCCTTGCGCGGCTCGAGCAACTCGACCGGAATGCCGTTGGGATCTTCCACGAACGCGATGGCGCGGGTGCCGCTCGGAGAGCGATAAACATCTTTGAGTATTTTAACGCCTTTGGTTTTGAGCGAGGCAACGTACTCTTCGAGGTCGCCGTCGGCTTCGACGGCGAGGTGCTCGTAACGATTCCCGAGTTCGTACGGCGGGTGCTCCTCGAGATCGAAGACCAGCTCGATGTACGCGCCCCAATCGCGTCCGACGAAGGCCATGTCGGCGTTGCCCGGATAGTGGTGCGGGCCACCCAGCAGCTCGAGCCCGAGTTTGTCGCGATAAAACTCGATCGACTCGTTCATGTCGTTGACGAAGATCGAGGTGTGCAAGAAGCGCGGCATAATCGTTCCTTTACGTCAGTGTGCGAAGTAGCGGTAGGTGGAGAACACGAGGGCCGTTCCGTGCCGGTCGGCAGCGGCAATGACTTCGTCGTCGCGGATGGAACCGCCCGGCGCGATGATCGCCGTGCAGCCGCCTTCGACGGCGGCCTCCAAGCCGTCGGCAAATGGGAAAAACCCGTCGCTTGCGCAGGCCGCTCCGCGCGCCGCGTCACCGGCGCGCAGCGCGGCGATTTGCACCGCACTGACGCGATTGGTCTGTCCCGCGCAGATGCCGCGCGTCGTGCCGCCCTTGACGATGACGATGCCGTTGCTCTTGACGTGGCGCACGACGTCCCACGCGAAAGCGAGATCGTGCCACTCTTGCGCGCTGGGCTCACGCCGGCTGACTACCCGCCAGGTTTCCGCCGGCGCATCCGGGTCGTCGTCTTCGGCCAGAACGCCACCAAGCGCGCTGCGCAGACGCAGCTCGCGCGCGAGCGCGTCGGGAAGGCCGGCCTCAAACTGCATAACGCGCAGATTCTTACGCTGGCGTAAAATCTCGAGCGCGTCCGCTTCAAAGGCGGGCGCGGCGACGATCTCGAGGAAGAACTCGTTGAGCGTCCGCGCCGCATCGCCATCGAGCGGCGCGTCGGTGGCGACGATGCCGCCGAACGCCGAAACCGGATCGGCGCGCAGCGCTTCGCGAATGGCCAGCCCGACGTTCGAACGCTGCGCCACGCCGCACGGAACGACGTGCTTCACGACGGCGGCCCGGACAAAGCGGCCCGCATCGCTGCCGAACTCCGCGCCGAGCGGGGCGCGCGAGAGCAGGCGCAGCGTCGCATCCAAGTCGAGCAGATTATTATAGGAGAGTGCCTTGCCGTGAAGCTGCTGCGGCAAATGATCGGCCCGATCCAAGTAGAATGCGGCGCGCTCCTGCGGGTTGGTCCCGTAACGCAGGCGTTTAGCCAGCGGCAGCGTCAGCGCCAGCGCTCCCGGAAGATCGGTCGGCAAAACCTCGCCCGCCGTCGCCAGATAGTGCGAGATTGCGGCATCGTACTCGGCGGTGCGTTCGAAGGCCGCAATTGCGAGCTTTCGCCGCAGCGAGGCCGCTACGCCCTCACCGCTAAGCGCCGCAAGATACTCCTTGTACTGCGATGGATGCGTCAACACGTCGACGTGTTCGAAATTCTTTGCCGCCGCGCGCAACAGTGCGACACCGCCGATATCGATTTGTTCGATGGCCTCCTCCAGCGTTACGCCATCGCGCGCCACCGTCGCTTCGAAGGGGTAGAGATTGACGGCCACGGTTACGATCTCCGGAACGGCGTGCGCCCGCGCCGTCGAGCGATGCTCGCTATCGCTTCGGTCGTAAAGTATTCCGCCGAAAACCTTGGGGTGGAGCGTTTTGACGCGGCCGCCGAAGAGCGCGGGAAAGCCGGTCAGGTCCTCGACGTCGCGCGCCGGGATGCCGCCTTCCTCCAAGAACGCCCGCGTTCCACCGGTCGCATAGATCTCGGCGCCGCCTTCGTGCAGCGTCGCGGCGAGTTCGCGCGCACCGGTCTTATCCGAAAGCGAAAAGAGGGCCGCCCGCCGGCGCTCCGGGGGATCCTCAGGCAAGAAGCATCTCCGCTTCGCGTGCCAGCTCGACCGAGACGATCGAACTGACGCCCGCGTCGCGCGCCGTCACGCCATAGATGCGGTCGGCCATCTCCATCGTCTTTTTATTGTGCGTCACGACCAGCACTTGCGAGTCTTTGGCAAAAGACTTGACCGTTTCGCAGAACTTGTCGATGTTGGCGTCGTCGAGCGCGGCGTCGACTTCGTCGAGGAAATAGAACGGTGCCGGCCGCGTCGCAATCAAAGCAAAGATGAGGGCGGCAGCGGTCATCGCGCGCTCGCCGCCGGAGAGCGCCGTTAGGGCCATCTGCTTCTTACCCGGGGGCTGCACCGCGATCTCGATGCCGGTTTCGGAGAGATTATCCGGTTGCGTCTGCCACATCTTGGCTTCGCCGCCGGTAAAGAGCCGGCGGTACATCTCGGTGAAAGCTTCGGCAACGCGCTCGAACGTCTCGTTGAACTGCACCTGCGTTTCGCGTTCGATTTCGCGAATCGACTCGAGCAACGTCTCGCGCGCTTTGGTGAGATCTTCCATCTGGGCGCGCAAGAACGCGTCGCGCTCGGCGAGCTCGGTGCGCTCGGCCTCGGCGTTGAGGTTGACGTTTGCCTGCAAGCGGGCCAGCTCGTCACGGAGACGCGGCAGCTCGTCGACGACCGAATCGAGTTCCTTTACGTAGCGCTGCTCCACGTCGGCGCATTCTTCGGCCGTCGCGGGGTTCTGTGCGAACTGCGAAACGAGCATCCCGAGCTCGGCTTCGACTTGCGTCAAGCGCGTACGGCGATTCTCACCCGCGGCCAAGGTCTCGCGCTCATCCTGTTCGGCACCGCGAAAATCGGCTTCGGTCTGGGCCTGCTGCTGCATCAGACCCTCGCGCTCGCGGCGCGCCGCGTCGACCTTTGCGTCCAGCTCGTGGACGCCGCGCTGCAAGCCCTCTACGCGCGCATGTTTTGTGCGCGTCTCTTCCATCAGTGACGCGACCTCCGCGAGCATCGCTTCGCGCGCCGATCCCGCCCGCTGCGTATCTTGATCCAACATTCCAAGCCGTGCCTTGGCGGCGTCGCGTTCTGCCGAGAGTCCTGCGGCTCGTTCGCGCAGGTCGGCAACGAGTGCGCTGGCGGCAAGCGCCGCGGCTTCGGCGCCCGCGATCTCTTCGCGCGTTGCCTCAAGCTCGCGCTCGAGCGCCGCTCGGTCTTCTTCGCTCGCGGTAGACTCCGGCTCGGTGCGGCTGCACTCGCTCTGCAGCGCGCGTGCCCGCTCGGCGCCGACGCGCAGCTCGGAGGCTGCGGCGCGTGCGGCTTCGAGTTCGCCTGCCGTACGCGCGACCTCAGCTTCCAGCGCGGTGGCTTCGGCACGCAATCCGACGAGCTGCGATTCGGTTCGCGATCGCGATTCGCGCGCAGCATCGCGCCGAGCGATCGCACCTTCGGCTCGACCGTGCGCATCGCGCAACGCGTGCTCGGCCCCTTCCAGTTTGGCGCGCAGCTCGACTAAGGCTTCACGCAGGCTCTGTGCGGCAAACCGTCGCGAGAGAATCGAGCGCTCGCGTTGGAAGCGGCCGCCGGTAATCGCGCCGCCGCCGGTAATTTGCTCGCCGTTGATCGTAACGATGGTGTCGCGCAGGCCACGGGAACGCACGAGCTCGATCCCCGTCTCCAGCGTCGTGACGATCAGAACGTTGCCGACTAAGAAATTAACGATTCCCGAAAATCGTGGATCGGTGCGGATCAGGGTCTGCGCGTACCCGATGACGCCGGAGACGGCGGCAAGGTCGGCGTCGATCTGCCGCCCGGTGCGGTTGGAAAGCGTGTCGAGAGGTAAGAACGTGGCGCGCCCGGCCTGCACGCGATTGAGAAATGCCACGGCTCGCTCGGCATCTTCGGAGGTCGTCGTAACGACGTTGGAGAGTCGCGCGCCAAATGCCACGTCCATCGCGCGGGCGTAGCGCTCGTCGGTGGCGATCAAATTCGAAACGATCCCTTCGATACCGCCGAGTTCACTTTTCTGCCACGCTTCGACGACGGCGCGCGTTCCTGGAACGTGCCCTTCGAGCGAGTTCTCGAGCTCTTCGATGGTGTGCAGGCGCGATTGCGCGGCCGCAACTTCCCCCGAGAGATCGCGGTGCGCTGCGACGGCATGGGCGACGGCTTCTTGAGCCGCGGCAGCGTCGCGTTCGGCATCCTCGGCGCGTCCTCGTGCTTCGAGCAGCTCCTCGTCCAACGATTCGAGGGTTCGCCGTCGCTCGCCGTAGCGGTGGGCAGCGCCGCCGGCGACGATCTCGGTTTGCTCGGCGCGTTCCCTCGCGGCGCGCTCCTCGCGTTCGAGGCGCTCGGCTTCGGCGCGCAGCGATTCGGCGCGCATGCGCCGCTCGGCCTTGTGCCCGGCCTGCTCGGTCGCCGTTACTTCGACTTCGCGCAACCGCGTCAGTACCGTGTCGAGTTTTGCACGCGCCTGCGCCAGCGCCGCGTGCGCCGCTAACTCACGCTCGCGCGCCGTATCGACGTCGGCCGTGAGCGGAGCGATGCGATCGTCGAGTCCCGCGATGCTTTCGAGCAGCGCGGCGCGTTCTTGATCGACGCGCGCAGCGTCTTGGGTCGTCTGCGTCGACTGGCGCTCCAGCGCTTCGCGCCGCGCCAGCGCCGCAGCGTACTCGGCCTCGAGGACGGCAAGCTCGCCGCGCACGTGCTGCGCCTGCGAACGAAGTTCTTCCAGCTGCAGCTCGCTGCGATACAGTTGCGTGCGCAGCTTGGCAGCATCGGCTCCGAACACCGCCGCTTTCCCCGCGGCGGCAGCGCGCAGCGCATCGTCGCGCTCCAGCTCCACGCGCAACGAATCACGCTCGGCCCGGCGAGAAGCGCCGGCGCGCAGGTACGATAGTATCTCCAAATCGCGCACGCGCGTCCCGACTCGGCGATACCGCTTGGCTCGCCGCAACTGCGTATCGAGCTCGGGAATGCGCCGCTCCAGTTCGGCGAGCAGATCGTTTATGCGTATCGCGTTCTGCTCGGTTCGCTCGAGCCGGCGCATCGATTCCTGGCGGCGCGATAGAAATTTGCCGATACCCGACGTCTCTTCGAAGAGCGCGCGGCGGTCGACCGGTTTACTGGTGAGAATCGCGTCGATCTGACCCTGCGAGACGATCGCGTACGATCCCGGCCCAAGCCCCGTTCCCATTAGCAGATCGACGACGTCGCGCAGCCGCACCGGTGTCTGGTTGATGAAGTACTCGCTCTCGCCGACGCGATAAGCGCGCCGCGTAATCTCTACTTGCGCGAAGTCGATCGGCAGCCGGCGGTCGGAGTTGTCGAAGGCGACCGAGACTTCGGCCAAGCCCAGCGGCTTGCGCGAATCGGTTCCCTTAAAGATGACGTCTTCGAGCAACGGCGAGCGCAGGCTGCGCGCCGCCTCGCCTAAGACCCAGCGAAAGGCGTCGACGAGATTCGATTTCCCCGATCCGTTGGGGCCGACGATCGCGGTGACGCCCTCCCCGAACTCCAGCGTCGTCGGCTCGGCAAACGTTTTGAATCCGAAGGCCCGTATGCGTTCGAGTCTCACGCCTCGGACCCCAGGATCGACTCGAGCGCTGCTTGCGCCGCGGCTTGCTGGGCCGATTTCTTCGACGGGCCGTTCCCCTTGCCCAGAACCTTGCCCGCGACGCTGACGCGCGAGCTGAAGGCCGGACGCTGCGGCGTGCCGCGGCTCGTTTCGCGATAGACCGGGGTCGCGGAAAGATGTTCCTGCGCGTAGTGCTGCAAGCGCGTCTTGGAATCGAGCAAGGAGTCGAACGAATGATCGAGCGCCGCGACGTGCTGCGTTAACACGAAATCGCGCGCCTTCTCCAGGCCGTACCGCAGATAGAGGGCTCCCACGAAGGCTTCGAAGGCATCGGCAAGCACCGACGTGTTTTCGGTGCCGCCGGCGCTGCGCATTCCGGCGCCGAGACGAAGCAGCCCCGAAAAGCCGAGCCGCCGCGCAGATTGCGCGAGCGTCGCGTCGTTGACGATGGCGGCCTTACGCAAGGTCAGCGCACCTTCCGGTTCTTCGGCAAACTGTTCGTAGAGCCACGCGGCGGTGATGCATCCGAGAATCGAGTCGCCGAGAAACTCCATCCGCTCGTTGGAACCGCCGCCGCGCTCTTTTGCATAGCTCTGATGGACGAACGCCTTCTCGAACGGGCTGGGATCGACCACACGGCGGATGCCGGCGAGACGCAGCAGGTCCCGCAAGCGCCGCCGGTACGCCTCGCCGCTCATTACGCTCGACCGTGTTACTCCGGGCGGACTTTGGCGAAGACGATGACGCTATTGTGCCCACCGAACCCGAACGAGTTGGAAAGGGCGACTCGTATCGGTGCGCTACGCGCCACGTTCGGAACGTAATCGAGGCGGCACTCCGGGTCGGGGTACTCGTAGTTCGTCGTCGGCGGCATGAGATCGTTACGAACCGCCAGCACCGTCGCAACGCCCTCGATCCCGCCGGCCGCACCGAGTGCGTGACCGTGCATCGACTTAGTCGAGCTGACGCCGATGCGGTAGGCGTCCTCGCCGAAGGTCTTTTCGATCGCTTTCGATTCGGCCGGATCGCCGACCGGGGTCGAGGTGCCGTGTGCGTTGATGTAATCGACGTCGCTCGGCTCGATGCCGGCGCTGGCTAAGGCGCGCGCGAAGGCCAGCCGGACGCCGTTACCCTCGGGGTCGGGCGCGACGAGGTCGTAAGCATCCGACGACTGCCCGTAGCCTAAGACTTCACAGTAGATCGAAGCGCCGCGTGCCCTGGCGTGTTCGTAATCCTCGAGCACCAAGATTCCGGCGCCCTCGCCGAGTACGAAACCGTCACGCTCGCGGTCGAAGGGACGGCTGGCACGCGTCGGTTCGTCGTTGCGGGTCGACATCGCGCGCATAGAGCAGAAACCGCCGATGGCGAGCGGCGAAACGGTTGCCTCGCTCCCGCCGGTAATCATCGCGATCGCGTCGCCGTGCGCGACGGCATTGTACGCCGTGCAAATCGCATCGTTCGCGCTGGCGCAGGCGCTTGCCGCCGCAAAAAACGGTCCGCGATAGCCGAACGCCATCGAGATGTGCGCCGGCGCGGCGTTGGCCATCAGCATCGGAATGAAGAAAGGCGTTACCTTCGACCAGGTGCCGTTCTCGTTGGCTTTGTCGGAGTTGAGCCAAAAAGTGATGATGCCGCCGATGCCGGTGCCGACGACGCCCCCAACTCGTTCCTTGAACTCGGGGTCGTCGGGCAGCTTGGCGTCTTCGATCGCTTCGCGAGCAGCGACCAAAGCAAACTGCGTGAAGCGGTCCATCCGGCGTGCTTCCTTACGGCCGATCAACTGCTCTGGATACCAGTCCTTGACCTCGCCTGCGATACGCGTATCGAAGAGGGCGGCGTCAAAAGCGGTGATAGGAGCGATACCGGATTCGCCGGCGATCAGACGTCTCCAAAACTCGTCACGAGTGTTGCCGACTGGGGTCACGGCGCCCAAGCCGGTGACGACGACCCGTCGCCGGGCAGGCGGTTGCATACTGGAAGCGCTCAAAGCTTCACCAAGTTACGGCGGCTCTAAGGTCGTTCCCCCTCGCGCAAATTGCAGCAGAAGCAGGAGCACCAACGTCACGGCGAACAGAAGCGCCGCGGCAACGATGAGCGCCACCCGGCGGGCACCCGCGCCGGCGCAGCGTGTAAAGCCGTCACCGAGAAAGGCCTGCGCGCAGTAGGCGGGCCGCCACCAGCCCAGCCAGATCCCCGCGGATGCAGGACGCGACGGCCAGCCATCGGCCTGTTGTTGCCAGCGCCGTCGCAGCGCCGGGTTACTCCCCAGACGTGAATGAATACGCGCCAGCGACGCAGCGTCGACCACGCTGCCGGCTTCCCAGGTCCGGTCGAAGCTTCGCGGCGCGTTCCAGCGCTGCGACGTCAGGTCGTAGGTGAACTCGCCGATATCTGAGAGCGCACCGTCCTCGTCGATGTGCAACGTGTAAAAGGCCGGGTTATTGCCGTAGATCGGTGAGAGCGATCCGAGGGTTAAAACCGGAACCTTGCCGGCGAGCCGGAAATCGAAACGATGCGCGTGGCCGCTGAGGACGAAAGCGACGCCATTGCGCGGCGAAGCAACGAGCGCGTCGACTGCGGCATTCGCGTCCGGTTCGAGAAACGGCCAGGCTACCAGACCGCGCACGTAAGTCGTGGTTTGCGCGTCGTATCCCGGCGGAATGTGCATGATGAGAATCGTTTTGCCGCCGTGCGGTCGCGCTAGGGTTTGCGCCAGCCAGGCCAATTCGCCACGCCCCGCATCCCGCTCGTTGCCGTCGCAATCGCCGCCGAAGACCAGCGAGAAGAGCACCGAGTTGACCACCACGATGCGCCGGTCTCCGCTGAGCGCCATCGAATAATAGCCGCCGCGCGCGAAATCCCTTACGAAATCCGCCGATTCCCGGCCGCGCGTGACCAGCGGCGCCCAGATGCGCGCGACGGCTGCCAGATAGGGACCCCTTAGCGGGACTCGATAATCGCCGCAGGGCGCGTCGTTATTTCCCAGCGCTATGAGGAACCGCGCACGAGGAAAGGCGCGCCCAAAGGCACCCGCGATGCGCCGCATCGCCTCCAGGGCCGGACGGTCCGGAGGCACTCCGGGCGCGTAGCGGGCGGCCAACGCGGGAAAGCGATGCGCCAAAAAGTCGCCGGTCAGCACGACGACGGCCGGATCGGGGGCGGCCCGGCGCATGCGGTCGATTGCGTCGTCGAGCAGCACCGCGCCGGCATCGCGCCCGCCTTCGGGATCAGGCGATCGGTCGAAGGGATTCAGGTGAATATCCCCGGCGACCAACCAAAGCCGGCCTTGGCTTGCGGCCGCGGGGAGCGCCCCCCCGGCAGAGACCACGGCCCAGAGCAACGCGAGCGGGCACAGGAGGCGCCGAACGGTGTGCTTGCGCTCCCGCGTAGGGGTGGATATAATCAGGGGCTGTCTGCCACCAAGGGTGTGGGGCAATACTTTTTCGCCTGAAGGGACGTTATGAAGCGGACGTATCAGCCGCATAATCGCCGCCGCAAACGCGTGCACGGATTTCGCGAGCGAATGAGCACGAAGCAAGGCCGTAAGGTCCTGGCTCGCCGCCGCAAGAAGGGACGCCATCGCCTTACCGTCTGATGCGCCGCTTCGTCAGCCTGCGCCGGCGAGCGGATTTCGCACGGTTACGACGATTCGGACGCCGCGTATCCACTAAGAGTCTCACCATTTATCGTAGCGACGCACAGGCCGGCGATTCCGCGCCGGTCGTCGGCATCACCGTAAGTAAGTTGCTGGGAAAGGCCGTGCTCCGAAACAAGTTGCGCCGACGCTTATCGGCGATCGTCCACGACGCGCTCGGCGAGCGCCGCCGGATGCGCCTGCTCATCGTGCCGCGCCCCGTCGCGGCCGGCCTTGCCTATGACGAACTGCTGGCCGAGGTAACCTCGGCGCTTGCCGGGGGGTAGTACCAGGCATGCGGCTCGTGCTTCTCTACGGAATCCGGCTTTATCAAATCGCAATTTCTCCGCTGCTCCCTCGCGCTTGCCGCTTCTACCCGACCTGTTCGCACTACGCCACGCATGCGATCGCCGAGTACGGCGCCCTTTACGGCATGTGGCTGGCGATTGCCCGGCTCGCCCGTTGTAATCCCTGGCATCCCGGCGGCGTCGACTTCGTACCGTCACGCTCGCCCGATCCCTCGTCCGCAGCAGCGCCCGGCTTGAGATAAGGAAAAGATATTTTGCACCTGCTGCTGGCAGCCTCGTGGCTCGACCCAATCGTCAGTGGGCTGTGGTGGGTCGTTCAGACGATCGACAAACCAATCAACAACCTGGGCTGGAGCTTGGTCATCCTGGCGGCGTTTATCCGGCTCGTCTTCTGGCCCCTCAACACCGCGCAGTTCAAAGCGATGCTGAACATGCAGAAGATCGCGCCGCTGCTCAAGCGCGTTCAGGAAAAACATAAGGACGACAAGCAGAAGCAGCAGCAAGAGACGATGGCGCTCTATAAGGAGCACCGCGTCAATCCGTTCGCCGGCTGCTGGCCGATGCTGGTGCAATACCCCGTGATCATCGGCGTTTACTATGTGGTCATGAATCACAAGGCGCTCTTCGAAAACCAGACGTGGTTCTGGATCGGCAGCTTCATGTCGCAGGCGGCGCCCAAGCTATTCGGCGTGCCGATTCTCGCCATCAGCTTGGCGCACGCCGACCTCGTGCTGGTCTTACTCTATGCCTTTTCGATGTACCTGAGCGTTCGTTACGTGAGCATGCCCGCGGCCGATCCCCAGCAGGCGCAGATGCAGCGCAACATGGCCCTGATCTCGCCGATAATGCTGGGCTTTCTCGGCTGGAAGTACCAGTGGCCGTCGGCGATGGTCTTGTATTGGTTCTCGTATAACGTCTTTACGATGGGCCAGCAGTTTTATATGCTGCGCCGCTACCATCAGCCGCTGGCAATGATCGACAGCGAGCACGTCATCACCGAGGGTGTCGCTGCACCATCGTCGGGGAAAGCGCTCCCTAAAGGCGGCGGAGGCAACGGAGTCGCCAAAACCAACACCCCCAAGCCGGCGCGGTCGGCGAGATCCAAGAGAAGGAATAAAAGAGGCACGTAATGCTTTACGAAGACGATTTCGAGTTCGAAGAACAGCCTGCCGACCTTCGAGACCGCCCCATCCCCGGGAAATCCGGAGGTGGGCGTGGCGGGCGGACGCGGGGCCCGCGCGAGCCGCGCCGCGACCGGCCAAGCCAGCCGATACGGCACCACGAGTTCCCCGAAGAAGCGTTGCCGGCACGCGATTTACTCAAAGAGATTCTCGAGCGCATGGGCGTCGGGCCGTGCGACATCCATTACATTCCGCGCGCCGAGGGCGAGTATCTCGAGATCGCCGGTCCTAATCTCGGCATGCTCATCGGACGTCACGGCAATACGCTCGAAGCCATCAACTTGATCTTCAACAACGCCTACAACGCGGGCGTGCGCAATAATCGTCATTACTTTACGATCGATGCCGAAGGCTATCGCGCACATCGTGCCGACCAGTTGAAGAACTTGGCGCTGGCGACCCTCGAGCGTACGACTCGCGAGAAAAAGCCGCAAAAACTCGACCCGATGCTTCCCTCGGAGCGCAAGATCGTGCATCTCGCGCTCGCCGATTCGCCGCTCGTGCGTACCGAGTCGGAGGGTGAAGAGCCCGAGCGCTGCGTCGTCGTCTTCCCGCGCTAACGCCGGCGTAGCCCCTTTGCCGTGACGATCGTCGCGGTCGCGACGCCGCCGGGAAAAGGCGCCGTCGCCATCGTGCGCGTCAGCGGCCCCGCCACCGGTTCGCTGGCGGCCCGGCTGGTCAAAACGCGCGAGCCGCTGCAGCCGCGCCTCGCAACCTACGCGCGCATTCTCGACGACCGCGGCGAGCGGCTGGACCGCGGCCTGGCGATTCGCTTTGCCGCGCCAAAGAGTTACACCGGCGAGGAAATGCTCGAGCTGCACTTGCACGGCTCACCCGTCGTCGTGCGCGAGGTCGTTCGCGCGTTTCTCGCCTGCGGCGCGCGCCTGGCCGAACCGGGGGAGTTTACGCGGCGCGCGTATCTCAACGGTAAGCTTGACCTTCATGCCGCCGCGGCCGTGGCCGACGTCATCGACGCCGAAACTCGGGCTGCCGCACGTGCTGCACTAGCCAACCTCGAGGGCAGCCTGGCCAATGAGGTGGCCGCGCTTCGGGCCGACTTGGCGCCGCCGCTCGAAGAGCTTGCCGGCGCAATCGATTTTCCGGATGAAGTGCCCGAACCCGACCGGACTGAACTTAAGGCGCGGCTCGCCGTCGTGCGCGACCGCGTGCAAAGCCTGGTGCGAGAGGGCGAGCATGGCCGGCTGCTGCGCGAAGGCGTCAGCGTGGCCATCGTCGGGCCGCCCAACGCCGGAAAGTCCTCTTTGCTCAACGCGCTGCTGGGTGTCGAGCGCGCCATTGTCTCAGAGATTCCCGGGACCACGCGCGACACCATAGAGGAGACGCTCAGCATCGAGGGCGTGCCGGTCCGACTGGTCGACACGGCCGGCATACGCACCCACGCGGATCGGCTAGAATCGGCCGGCATCGAACGGACTCGCCACGCTTTGGAGGCGGCTCGTGTCGCTCTGGTCGTGGTCGACGGCTCGCAACCGCTGGGAGCCGATGCGAGGGCGCTGATCGCGTCCACACGCGACCGCGAACGCGTACTCTTTTTCAACAAGGCCGACGTGGGCGACCGCGGCGCCCGCGAAATCCGCGAGGCCGGTGCGATTTTAGGAAGCGTCCACGACGGCCGAACTATCGCGCGCATTCGGGAAGCGATCGCCGCGGCTGGATGGGGCGGAGAGAGCCCGGACATCGCGAGGCCGCACCTCGCCTCGCTGATCGAGTTCGAAGCCGCCGGCGAGGCGTTGGCGTCTCTAGGCGCCGCATGCGACGCACTCGATGCGGGCGAGCCGGTCGACTTTGCAGCGACGGAAATCCAGCGTGCCTTTTCGGCGCTTGGGCATGTAAGCGAGCAGGTAGCCGCCGAAGAGGTCCTCGACGGGATATTCTCCCGCTTCTGCATTGGAAAGTGAGGACGAATCCGGATGAAGCTAACACTCTCCGCACTTGCGGTGCTCTGCGCAATTATTTTACCCCTGAGCGCTTCGGCGAAAAACAAGAAGAACGGCTCCGCCTTCGGCGTGACCGTCGTCAGTTGCGTGGTCAACTCGAACGGCGGAAACACCACCAACGGCATCAACGTCGTCTACTACAACTCCAACGACAGCGCGGCAACCGAAGTCGATTTCCTGGTGAACTACGCCGGCCACAAATACGTGATGATCGATAAAGGCAACTTCACGCGCGGCTCGCAGATCAATCACAACTTGACCAACTCGCTAACCGGACAGCCGTGGAGCGGCCCGACGCCCAAACACTGCGCCGTTCAGCGCGTCTATTTGGCGGACGGCAATGTTCTCCAGTAGCGCTGGTCAGAGTACGCTGCTGCAGACCGTTGCTCGCAACTGGTGGGCGCTGCTGATTCGCGGCATCGCCGCCGTAATTTTCGGAATTCTCGCCTGGGTTTGGCCCGGTGCGACGTGGTACGCAATAGCGATCCTCTTCGGAGCGTACGCGCTCGTCGACGGCATCTTCGCGCTGGTCGCTGCGGTACGCGCGGCCGAAGCACACCTGCGCTGGTGGCCGCTTCTGCTCGAAGGCATCGTCGGCATCGTGATTGCCGGGATTACCTTCTACGACGTTCGCATCACCGTGGTGGCGCTCTATTGGACGATCGCGGCGTGGGCATTCTTAACGGGCATCTTCGAGATCGTCGCCGCGTTTCAGTTGCGCAAGCATATCGCCAACGAGTTCTGGCTGATTCTCGGTGGAATTGCCTCTATTATCTTCGCCGGCTTGATGATCTATTTTCCGATTGCCGGCTTTCTGACAATCATTTGGTTGATTGCCGCGTACGCCATCGTCTTCGGAATATTGATGATCGCGTTCTCGCTGCGCTTGCGCAGTCACGCCGAGTTGCCGAAAGCGACCGCGACGAGTTAACGTGTAGCGATGCCTCAAGACGCCGGTACGATCGTCGTCGGCGGCGGTCATGCCGGCGTCGAAGCCGCGCTGGCCGCGGCACGCCTTGGCGTGCCGACCCTGCTGATCACGGGCGAGCCGCAGAAGATCTGCACGCTGCCCTGCAATCCGTCGATCGGCGGGAGCGCCAAAGGACAGCTGGTCCGTGAAATCGACGCGCTTGGAGGCGCCATGGGCCGCATGGCCGACCGCTGCAGCCTGCACGCGCGATTTCTCAACGAAAGCAAGGGTCCGGCGGTGCGCGCACTGCGTCAGCAGATGGATAAGCCGTCGTATGCCGCACTGGCTATCGACTTACTCTCGCGCGAACCGAATCTCACCATCGTCGCGGGCCTGGCCGAGGATCTGCTCGTCGAAGCCGGCGCGGTTCGCGGCGTTGCCTGCAGCGACGGACGACGCTACTACTCCAATCGCGTCGTCCTAGCCACTGGGACGTTCCTAGGAGGGAAGTCCTTCCGAGGAGACGTCGTGCTCGATGAGGGGCGTTACGGCGAGGCGCCGGCCATCGGACTCGCGGCAACGCTGCGCCGCCTCGGCTTTCCGACGCAGCGGCTTAAAACCGGCACGCCGCCGCGAATCGACCGCACCAGCGTCGATTTCACCGCCATGCTCGAGCAGCCGCCAAGTTCCTATCCGCTGCTCTTTTCGTATGCGAGCGAGCCGCGCTTCGCCGGCGAGCAGCTCTCGTGTCACGTAACGCAGACCAACGAACGTACCCACGCACTGGTTCGGAGTAATTTGCATCGCTCGCCGCTCTACGGACTCGACCTCATCCGCGGAATCGGCCCGCGTTACTGCCCGTCGATCGAAGATAAAGTCGTAAAATTCGCCCATAACCCAACGCACCAGATCTTCATCGAGCCCGAGGGCTGGGACGAACCGACCCTCTACGTCGGCGGCTTCTCGACCTCGCTGCCTGCAGACGTACAACTGGAAATGCTGCAAACGCTCCCGGGACTCGAGTCGGTCCGGATGTTGCGGCCCGGATACGCCGTCGAGTACGACATGGTCTCGCCCATCGAACTGCGCGACACCCTGGAGACCCGCAGGATCGCCGGCCTTTACCACTGCGGCCAGCTCAACGGCACCTCCGGGTATGAGGAAGCCGCCGCCCAGGGCCTGGTAGCCGGACTCAATGCCGCCCGAGCGGCGCGTGGCGACGATCCCATCCGCTTGAGCCGGTCCCAGGCGTACATCGGCGTGCTCGTCGACGATTTGGTCAGCAAAGGCGTGGACGAGCCTTATCGCATGCTCACCTCCCGCGCCGAGCACCGGGTGATCCTGCGCCACGATAACGCTGATCTACGGCTCACGCCGGTGGGCCGAGCCGCCGGACTGATCGACGAGGGCGCCTGGGAGGCATTCCGCGAGCGCCGAGCGGCTCTGGAATCGGCCCGAAAGCGCGCCGACGGCACCCGTTTGGGAATAAGCGCTATCGGCGGTGAGCGCTTCGAGGCCGGCGCCACCGTCACCGATGCATTGCGGCGGCCGAATTTGGGATTTTCCGAAATCGCACCCTATCTGGAGGAACCGCTTGACGCCGGAACCGGTGAACGGCTAGCCATCGAGGTCAAAGTTGAGGGCTACGTTCGCCGGGAGCTCCTGGCCATTGAAAAGGCCGCGCGGACCGACGCCGTCGTCATCCCGGAGAGCCTCGACTATGCCTCGATTCCCCAGCTCTCACGCGAAGCGCGCGAGAAGTTCGCTCGGCAGCGCCCCCGCACGCTGGGTGTCGCCGGGCGGATTCCGGGCGTGACGCCGTCGGATGTTGCGATCCTGAGCGTCTTCGTGCATAAAAACCGGCAGACGCAGGTCGACCCCGAACTCGCCCGCGTGTGACTGCGCTTGAAACGGAGCTCCGGCAAGCCGGCGTCGAGGAGGCGTTCGTCGAGCCGTTGGAGCTTTACGCCGAGCTGGTGCTGCAAGAGAACCGCCGATTCAACTTAACCGGCGCGAAAAATGCGGCTGAACTGGCGGCACACCTCCTCGATAGCCTCACGGTCGCCCCCTTTGTCGCCCCGCCCTACGTCGACGTCGGGTCCGGAGCCGGGTTTCCAGCGATTCCAGTCCTCATCTCCACCGGAGTTCAGACGACCCTGATCGAGTCGAACAGCAAGAAGGCTCGCTTTTTAGAGACCGCTGCGCGGCGGCTCGGCCTGAGAGCCACGGTGATTCCAGAGCGAGCCGAATCGGCTGGACGGCGAGAGGATCTGCGCGACCGCTTTGCCAGTGGAACGGCCAGAGCCGTTGCCTCAGCACCGGCAGCCGCCGAACTGCTGCTCCCCTTCATCGCGCCGGGCGGCCTGGCGATTCTTCAGCAAGGGCGCCTCGAAGCTGCCGAGCGCCAAGCGCTGGAAGACGCCGTCCTGGTTCTCGGCGGCCGGTTCGAAGGGGAGCGCATCGTCGAGGGCGAGCGGCGCCTGGTTCTGGTGCGGAAAGAGGCCCCTACCCCAATACGCTTTCCCCGCCGCACCGGGATTCCGCAGAAACGGCCGCTTTGTTCAACGTGAAACATTTGGGCAACAGAGACTCTGCGGTACGATAAAGCCGCATGTATCGGCCGCTTCCACCCGACCTCCGCCTCGCCGCCGTGCTTCCGGCCGGCAGCTTGTACGCCGTGGGAGGCCGGGTCCGCGACGAGCTGCGGACCGATCTGGAGCGCTCGCCTGCTCCGACGAAGGACCTCGACTACGTCGTAACCGGCCTTGCGCTCGAAGAAATTGCCCGCCGCCTAGTGCCGGTTGGGCGAATTGACGTGGTCGGAGCCTCCTTTTCCGTGCTGAAGTTGACCTTCGACGGCCAGACCGTCGACATCGCCCTCCCCCGCCGCGAGCGCTCGATCGGTCTCGGCCATCGGGATTTCGAGGTGCATAGCGGCCCCGACGTGACGCTCGAGCAGGACCTCGGCCGGCGTGACTTTCGCATGAACATGCTGGCTCGGGCGCTTCCTTCGGGCGAACTGGTAGATCCTTACGGCGGCGAGGCGGACATCCGCGCTCGCCGGATCGACATTTTGACGCCCGAAAGCTTCGCGGAGGACCCGCTGCGGATGCTGCGGGCGGCCCAGTTTTCGGCACGATTCGAGTACGAAGTAACGGCGGAAACGCGGGCGGCGATGGCCGAAGCGGCTCCGCTGGTTCGATCCGTTTCGGCCGAGCGCATCAGCGAAGAGCTGGGCAAGCTCCTCATTCAGGCTCGCCGGCCCTCGATTGGGCTGGAGCTGCTCCGCGAGACCGGCGTGCTGGCGCACCTCTGGCCCGAGCTTCTCGAGGGGGTTGGGGTCGAACAGAACGAGTGGCACGCGTTCGACGTTTGGAACCACAGCCTGGCCACCATCGACGCTTCGTCGCCCGGCGACATAATTTTGCGCTTATCTGCTTTATTCCACGATATCGGCAAGCCCAGGACCAAAGAGGGGCCGCACTTTTATCGACACGAACTGATCGGCGCCGATCTTGCGCGGGAGATGCTGGAGCGATTCCGCTTTGCCAACGACGTCGTTCAAACGACCCAGCATTTGGTGCGGCAGCATATGTATTCGGCCGACCCCGAGCTCAGCGACGCAGCATTGCGGCGATTCATACGCCGGGTCGAGCCGCCGAATATCGAACG
>Ga0265338_10000239_pt1 | contig 101471 bp, 100 predicted proteins | sample 42126metaG_FD_193579 | JGI IMG/M metagenome (GOLD analysis project Ga0265338, IMG submission 193579) | Rhizosphere microbial communities from Carex aquatilis grown in University of Washington, Seatle, WA, United States - 4-21-26 metaG | ecosystem: Host-associated > Plants > Roots >...
ATACGTCAGCGAAGCGTTGAAGGATTGGGCTGGTCAACGAGGCATCAAACTGCAATTCATTCAGCCTGGCAAGCCGCAGCAAAACGCCTATATAGAACGTTACAACCGTACGGTTCGTTATGACTGGTTGGCGCATTATCTGTTCGATACCGTCAGCGAAATCCAGGACTACGCGACCCGATGGCTTTGGTCGTACAGCCACGAACGGCCTAACATGGAACTCGGCGGCATAACGCCGAAACAGAAATCGGCCATCGCGGCCTAGCCTCTACTTTTGGCAATCGCTAGAAATGGGGGGAATACCCATCCAGCCTTTGATTGATGCAATCCAGAGCTTTGATGAGGACTGTATGGTCACAACCGGACGCGAAGCGATATCCGCCGCGCGCGGCGTTCTGCGTGCTTGCCTGAACGGCCTTGAGCCTGACCGGGAGCACGAGGATGCGCTAAGCCAGAACGGCATTCACCTGCTGCACAATTCGGTCGTTCGCGCATGCAGAAATATCGGTGGTTCGTATTTCGGTATGCTGCAAGGCAGGTGGCCACTTCACCTGCTCATGCATGAGCCACTGCCTAGAGCCGCCTTTGAATACGACTCGATCCGTTGCATGGTCATGGGTGAGGAGCGGCGAGTGGCACTTCGTTCCCGTGTATGCACAACGTGGAGACGACGAGTGGTTTGAGCTTGAGTTCAGCCTGCCTCCCTTGGTGGCTGAGCTTGTCGAGCAAAACTGGAACGATCCGGTGGCCGTGGCGGATGTCAAACAGCAGCATTTTTCGTATATTGACCTCTCGGGCGTCATCGGCGGTATTCGCAGGAATATACGGCTTGAGCTCGACCGGGAATGGTTGCGTCGCTACCTGGAGCGGCGCCGCTTCTAGCCTGCCCAGTGGGACCTGGTTATACCTGTCGTAGGTGCCCACAACATGAAGCGCGTGATTGCGCTGCTCGGTTCAGAAAGACTTATCGAAGCGATGCGGGCAGGGGATTTGCCGTCGTGGCGAATCAAGTCAAGCGGGTATCAGCACGAATTTCAGACATTACGGCAGTCCTTAACAAGGAACTCGCCGGCTCGTTGTCGAAGCTAACGGATCTGGCCGATAGCATGATTGAACGGCTGCGCTCGCACGAGGGGCAACGCTGCACCGATCTTGCGCTGAACATGATCGATATCATCGACCGTAACCTGTACGAGCGATCGTACGACGTACGCTGGTGGGCCACCGATTCGGCAGTGGTTGATTGCCTTGCTCACGGAAGCAAGCACAGGAGCATGCGTCGCACCGGTTGTCCGTGATTCTGGATAGCTATACCGTCTATCTAGACCTGTGGATCGTGGATGCCACGGGTACAGTAGTCGCCAACGGGCGCCCGAATACGTATCCGGTCAGCGGCAAAAATGTCGCCGACGCAACCTGGTTCAGGGATGCGATGAAGACGCCGTCGGGATCGCACTTCGTAGTCGGGGATGTCGAGACGCTGCCACTGCTGAAAAACGCCCACGTTGCGACCTACGCCACGGCGATTCGGGAGCAAGGCGCAGTCGATGGTCGGCCGCTTGGCGATCACACCGTGGATGTGCGTGCGGAGAACCCTGCGCGAGCGCACGTGCGTTCAGGGTGCGTCGAACGATAGCCGCGTGGCGATCGAGAAGTCGGCGGCTTCGATGACGAGCGGGTGCAGCAGATGAACCACGCTGCGGTTGTCGTCGCGCCGCCAGTCGAAGCAGTACGGCATATTGGGCAGCGCCTGCGTGCTGATCAGCTCCACTAAATGCCCGCGCTCGACCAGTGGACGAATATATTTGCGGGGGAAAATGCTGATGCCCACGCCTGCGACAGTCAACTCGATCAAGGCCAGCAGGCTGTTGCAAGTCAGCGCGCGCGGCAGCTCTAGCTGTTGTGCGGCGGCCCAGTGATTCGCCAGGCCGGTCAGGCGCGCATCGGAAACCAGCGTGATGACCGGATGTTCGACGAAATGCTGGGCCGTCAGCACCGTGCCGGCAGCCAGGCGCGAGGGCGCCGCCATCCACGAGTATTCGAGTTCGCAGATCTGTTCGCTGGCAAGCAGCCGCGAGGCCGGGGGGCCTGGGATCACCGCAAAATCGAGCTCCCCGCGTTCCAGCCTCTGTTCACAGCGTTGCGTGAGTTCCACGTGCGGCTCGAGCACCAGATTGGGATGCAGCGTGCGCACTCGCGTCACGAATTTCGGAAACCAGGTGGCGGCGATCAGTTCGCTGATGCCGAAGCGGCAGGTACCGCGCAGGCTCTCGCCGCTATTGAGGTCGGTGCGTATCCGCGTTTCGAGTTCGAGCATTTGCCCGGCGTGCTCAAGCAGGCGATTGCCCGCATCGGTCAGCAGCGCGCGCTGACCCGAGCGGTCGAACAATTGTTTGCCGAGATCGGTTTCGAGTTCGGCGATGCGTTTGGATAAAGACGACGGCGTGACGTGCAGCCGCGATGCCGCAATTGAGAAATTCCCGAGCGTGGCGGCCCAATAAAATGCCTCAAGCTGTTTTAGCGTCATGACGGGGACGGTGGCTGGAATGCGGGGGCCTGCGCGGAGTGCGCCGGAGATGTACCTCGCCGGGTACGTCATGATCGCCGAAGCGGCCCGGGACCGCAACCGGGAACTGCGCGGGCGGTATCGGATCGAGTGTGCCGCTATTGTGCCGTTACCGCGACTTCGCTCTTTCCATGCGGACGTAACAAATGCTGTTCCAGTTCCACTGCGCCATACGCATTCGCCAACGCCTGCAGTTCCGCCGTGCTCGCGAACAGGCCATCCGGCAGATCACTATTCGTGCCATCGCCGTCGCCAATGACCTCAACGATCGCACGAGCGGCATGTTCCATCGCTTTTGCCGACGCGGCAGCCAGTAGTTGGGGGACACTGACGCGCCGCACACCCAGCGCGCGCAATTTTTGCAGCGATGCGCCCAGCGACGCCGTGCCGATGCGCCAGCTCACACCGACGCTGATCGAAACGGGCGCGCGGCCGGCGCTCTCCACGATGCGCGCAATTTGGTCTTCGGAACGGGCGCCCATCGGCAGCACCACATCGGCCCCTGCGGCGACATAGGCCTTGATGCGCTTGAGCGTCTCGGCGAGGCCCAGTGGTGCGAGTGCGTCAGTGCGGGCAATAATGACGAAATCGTCGTCGCGGCGCGCGGCGCACGCGGCCTCGATCTTACGCACCATTTCCTCGATGGGTGCGACCTCGCCAGGCTCGGTGGCGCCCCAGCGACGCGGCGTCACCTGGTCTTCGAGATTGACGCCGGCCAGCCCGGCTTCCTCGAACAGCCGTATCGCGTGATGCGCATTGAACGGATTGCCGTAGCCCGCATCGGCATCGGCCGTTACGGGGATATTCACCATGCGCGCCAGACGGCGGCAATGATCAACGTTTTCGGTGATGCTCAACAGACCGAGATCGGGCACGCCGAGCAGGGTTTGCGATAGCACCGCTCCGCTCGTACATGCGCTGGCAAACCCGGCCGACTCGACGATGCGCGCGCTATACGCGTCATGCACGCCGGGCGCCACGATGAAGTCGCCGGTACGCAATAGCCGGCGCAACTGTGCTGCTTGCGTGTTCAAGTTCTGCTCCTGTAGGAATGGGGATCGAGCTGCATGGAAAAGGAAGGACCTGCCCGGATGAAGGGCGAGCCCCGACGAGGGGCCCGCCCACAATGAGGCCTGTGCTTAGCGCGGTGCCGGCGGCAGCGATGGCGCCATCGACCCGACCTCGCTGTTGGCGCGTGGAATGCAGACCAGAAAGATCAACGCGCCCAGTAACAGCAGCAGGCCCACGATGGCGAAGCCGCCATACAGATTACCGGTGACCGCGTTGGCGCGCGCGACGACCAGCGGACCCGCCGCACCGCCAAGCTGGCCGAGCGAGCTCACTAGCCCGATACCGAATGGCGCCACGCGCTTATCGAGGTAGGAAGGGGGAACGGTCCAGAACAGGCTGAGCACGCCATAGCCGCCGATCGTTCCGAATGCCAGCAAGACCGCGGTCAGCGTGACATTATGCGAGGTGAAGGCGATCAGGGAATAGGCTGCGGCCGACAGCGCAGCGCATCCGACGATATGCCACCTGCGTTCCTGCAGGCGGTCCGAACTTTGCCCGACAAGGAAGATGCCCACGGTTGCACCGATCGACATCGCGCCGCTGATCCAGCCGATTTCGCGCACGGAGGCGTGACTGACATTGCGCAACAGCGTGGGCAGCCACACCTGGTTGGTGTTGAAACTGGTAACCGTGAAGTAGATCAGCGCAAGCACATAGATGCGCGGGTCGCGCAGCACTTCCCAAAGCGATGCCGACGAACTTGCGCTGGCTGCTCGTTCGCTGTCGAGGTCCCGATTGATCGCTTGCTTTTGCGCGGCGCTGAGCCATTTCGCATCGGCCGGTTTGTCCGTCAGCACGAATAAGGCGAGCACACCGATCAACAGCGCGGGCGGCCCTTCGGCGAAGAACAGCCACTGCCATCCCCTGAACCCGAATATGCCGTCCAGATCCTGCATGATCCAGCCCGACAGCGGGCCGCCGAAAATACCCGAGACCGGGATGGCGATCATGAAGAGCGTCATCGCGCGGCCGCGATAGCGGTTCGGCAACCAGTAGCTGAGATAAAGCACGATACCCGGGAAAAAACCGGCTTCCGCCGCACCGATCAGGAAGCGCAGTATATACAGCCAATACGCGCTTTTCGAAAACGCCATGCATGCCGTGACGATGCCCCACAGCACCATGATGCGGCAGAGCGTCTTGCGTGCGCCGATATGCGTGAGCAGCATATTGCTCGGGACTTCGAAGAGCACGTAGCCGATGAAGAACACGGCCGCCGCGATACCGAAGACGGTTTCGCTGAGATTCAGGTCATGCAGGAACTGCAGCTTCGCGAAGCCGATATTCACGCGTTCGAGATAGTTGACCACGTAGCACAGGAAAATAAAGGGAATGATCTTCCACATGATTTTCTTGTAGACCGAATCGAGTTGGTTCACCTGTATCTCCTTGGCTCGCCGTTATCCTGAGAGAAGTTGTCGCAAGACTCGGACAGCCGGATTGTTATGAATTCACAGCGTAATCTCATCAGAAAAACTGAGAAAGCGAAGAATATGCAGCGTGCGTATGTCGGAACGGGAAACACCGACGGACTGCCGGCGGCTATTTTCTCAGGCTGGAATTACGGGAAGCGGTCAATGCGATGCAGCCGCATCGATTGGCGATCGAGCAGGGCGTCAGCATTACGCCGGGGCGATCTTCTCCACGACGCATGGATACGAGCATTGCGTCAGGCTGAGATCGCCTTAAATAGAGGGGCTTCACGCACCGCATCGCCCTGATAAAAGGCGGGGAAGCGCTCAAACTGACGCTGTGCGTCAGCCGGATCGACCCCTTCTTTCAATACTGCACTCGAAAACCCCGTTCGTTCCATCTGTATGAGCTGATCGATCAGGACATCACCGGTGGCTCTCAAATCACCTTTGAAACCGAGTCTGCGACGTATCAGATAAGCCTGGCTGTAAGCTCGCCCGTCGGTGAAGTGAGGAAAGTGCAGCTCGATGCGCTCTATGTTGTCGATCCGGTTTTTCAAGGCGAGAGGATCTTCGTCATTGGCAAGAGAGATGACCTGTTGACCGTTGTCCAATGAATGCTCGATTGTCGTGAGTAGCTTGATACGTGCAGCATTCGTCATGCAATATTCTCCGCTGTTGTGCGAACGCAGTTTGCAGCGGCCTTGAATGGGTCAAGTCCAACCCGCCGTAACGTCTCGATGAAGAGTTCGCTTCTGGCGCCGACGTCTTTCCGGAGATCCAAATAGGTTGAAAGGACCGCCTCGATGACGTCAGGCACTTGCGACACCGAGAAAGAGGGGCCGATAACTTTACCGGGTTGCGCCGTACCCCCTGTCGCTGAACCGTCTGAGCCGCCGAGCGTAACCTGATACCACTCCTGGCCGTCCTTATCGACACCGAGAATGCCGATATGGCCACTGTGGTGATGGCCGCACGAATTGATGCACCCGCTGATGTGCAGGTCTATTTCGCCGATATCGTCGAGTTCGTCCAGATCCTGGTAACGCTCGGTGACGGCTTCCGCAATCGGGATAGAGCGTGCGTTAGCGAGCGCGCAGAAGTCGCCGCCCGGACACGCGATCATATCGGTGAGCAGACGCACGTTTGCGCTCGCGAGACCCGCGGCACGGGCGGCTTCCCAGAGTTCGAACAAGTCGTCGGCATGCACCCAGGGGAGCACTAGATTCTGGGTATGCGTGACACGCGCTTCCCCAGCGGAAAACCGGTCGGTGAGTTCGGCCACCAGGTCGAGCTGTTCCGCCGACGCATCGCCGGGCGCTTGAAGCCGGCGCTTGAACGAGAGCGTGACGATACGCATCGATGGATCCTTATGCAGCGCTACGTTACGTTGCAGCCAGCGTGCAAACATCGGGTGCTGCGCGGCCTGGGCGTTGAGCACGGCGAGAGCCATGGTGCCGTCCCGCGGGGCCTGTCTGCCCAGTTGCGGCGTGACGAACGACGCGCCGACCCGATCTAGTTCGGCTTGTGCGATGGTATGCGGGCCACCGTCATGTTCGACGATCTGCCGGAATTCTTCCTCCACCTCGTCGATATAGCGTTGACCTTCAGCCTTCACGAGAATCTTGATGCGCGCTTTGTATTTGTTGTCGCGACGGCCGTAGCGGTTGTATACACGCACAACCGCCTCGATGTAATTCATGATCTGCCGCCACGGCAGGAACTCGCGTAACACCGTTCCGATCACGGGCGTGCGCCCCATTCCACCACCGACGGACACACGAAAACCCAGCTCGCCCGCATCGTTGCGCAGCAGATGCAAGCCGACGTCGTGCCAGTCTGTTGCCGCGCGGTCCTCGGTGGCACCGGTAATTGCGATCTTGAACTTGCGGGGCAGAAATGCGAATTCGGGATGGAGCGTCGTCCATTGCCGCATGATTTCGGCGAAGGGGCGAGGATCGGCGATCTCGTCGGGCGCGACCCCTGCACGCTCATCACAGGAGATGTTGCGAATACAGTTGCCGCTTGTCTGAATGCCATGCATGTTGACGCTTGCAAGCAGTTCCATGACGTCGGCCGCTTTCGACAGCGGGATCCAGTTGAACTGGACATTCGTGCGGGTCGTGAAGTGTGCGTGGTGAGTGGGGAGATGAGCGGTACCCAGCTTGCGCTGAGCATCGGAAGCAAGCCGATACACGTCAGCTTCAGGTTCGTCGTACTCACGGGCCACGCGGGCTAATACGCGGATCTGTGCGCTCGACAATTCGCCGTATGGCACGGCGACGCGCAGCATCGGCGCATGGCGTTGAACATACCAACCGTTCTGCAGGCGTAGCGGACGGAATTCGTCCTCGCTCAACTTGCCGCTCTCCCAGCGTTCGATCTGGTCGCGGAACTGCGCGGCCCGACTGCGCACGAACGCTTTATCAAATTCGGTGTATTGGTACATTGTCGAGATGATCCTGGGCGATATCGATTGAGGCCATAGCCCCTCCATAGGGCAGTGCTATAAAGTAGGGTTTGCAGGCCCGTGGATCAAGAAGCAGATGGTGCTAAATATCGCGTAGCAGATCGAGATAATCAAACGCAGTTCTGAATATTAGTTATCTCGATTTCTTTTCTCTTATAAAAAAGTGGGCAATCCTTCCAGGATCAGGTCGCGCGTAGTGTCATCTCTTAGCGCGTACCGATGGCTGAGCGAGCAACTCACCTAATACGCGGATCGCGTCGTCGATTTTGGCGCTCCATGGATGACCGAAGTTGAGTCGCACGCAATGCTCAAACGCATGCGTGGCGGAAAATATCGGGCCGGGGGCGAGACTGACGCCTTGTTCGATTGCAAGCCGATGCAGCTCCATCGCATCGATTGCCTCGGGGAATTCGAGCCAAATAAAATATCCGCCCTCCGGGCGAGCCCATCGAACACCGGGCGGTAGCCAGCGGCGGATAGCGCCATCTATTTCCCCAAGTTGTGTGCGTAGCGCTCCGCGCAATTTGCGCAAGTGCTTGTCGTAGCCGCCATGCTGGAGGTAATCGGCAATACCGGCTTGTGCGGGAATGCTGGCTGATAACGTTGTCATCAACTTGAGCCGCTGGATCTTATCCGCGAAGCGTCCAGCGGATGCCCACCCGATCCGGTAACCCGGGGCAAGGGTCTTGGAAAAGGAGCTGCAATGCATGACAAGCCCACGGGTATCAAATGCCAATGCGGGCAGCGGATAGTTAGGTTGAAAATGCAGTTCGCCATAGACATCGTCTTCGATCAACGGCACCTCATGTTCGGCGAGGAGCTCAACGAGCGCTTTCTTCTTTTCAAGTGAAAGCGTCACACCGGTCGGATTCTGGAAGTTCGTCATGAACCAGCAGGCGCGGATAGGGTGTTTCTCCAGGGCTGCGGCTAGGGCATTGAGATCAAGGCCCGTCGTCGGATCAACCGGAATTTCGACGGCCCGCAAGTCCAGCCGTTCGATCGCCTGAAGCGCCGCATAAAAGCCGGGTGACTCGACTGCCACCACGTCGCCTGGGCGCGTTACGGCCATCAGGCACAGGTTCAACGCCTCCAGTGCGCCGTTGGTGACAACGATCTCCTCCATCGGCTGCGATATGCCCATGCCCATATAGCGCAACGCGATCTGGCGGCGTAGCTGCTCGTTGCCGGGAGGTAGATCGACGACCGTGCTCCAGGGGCTGATGAGGCGCGTGGCGTGGGCGAGCGACTTGGCCAGACGGGCCAACGGGAACAACTGAGGGGACGGGAAAGCGGACCCGAGCGGCACAATACCCGGATGCTTGGCCGCATCCAGTACGGAAAAGACAAGGTCGCTGATGTCGACCTTGCTTGACTCGGCCAGGGTGGCCGCGCGAGGCGCTTGCGCAGCGGTGACGCCGGCACCAGGCGCTACGTAGTAGCCGGAGCGCTCTTGAGCGCGGATCAAGCCCCACTCTTCCAGCAAGTAGTACGCACGAAACACCGTCGATTGACTCACACCGTGCTGCGCGGTGATCTGACGCAGCGACGGCATGCGTGAGCCGATCGCAACGCTGCCCGAGCGAATTTCCCTGGCCATCGCGTTGGCCAGCACTTCATACCGTTTCATCACTTTTCGGTCATCCCATCGGTGGAACTGCTGCCGTAAAAGAATCGTCATCTGCTGCTATGGCAACGACGCTCATTTTCTTATGCTTTGTATCAAATGGAAGGCGTCATTGCTTGACTGGACTTGGCGTATTGTCCGCGTTTTCATTCATTTGCACACATCTACCGGAAGCCTGCTCAAATTGACCGCCAACCTTTCGCACTTCGCGAGCGCTACGCGTCGTGTCCAACCATCGGCCATCCGCGAGTCGTTCGCGCTCCTATCCAGGCCAGAGATTGTTTCGTTCGCCGGCGGCTTTCCGAGTGCGGCTGCACTCGACCTGGACGGGCTACGGGAAGCGACGAAGCGCGCAGTTGGCGAAGCTCCTGCCCAGGCATTTCAGTATGGCAACAGCGAGGGCTATCTGCCGCTCAGGGAACTGATCGCGCAGCGCGCCAAGGAAAGGGGCATCAAGCTCGAAGCCCAGGGACTCATCATCACGACAGGTTCGCAACAGGCGATTGATCTGATTACACGGGTGTTGGTAGACCCTGGTGACAGGGTGGCAATCGAAGCTCCGACCTATCTGGGGGCGCTACAGGCCTTCCGGTTCCAAGGTGCAAAGGTGTTGCCCGTGCCGACGGATACCGAGGGTGTGAGGACGGAAGAACTCGAAGCGATCGTCGCTCGCCATCACCCGAAGCTTTTGTATGTAATTCCGGACTTCGCTAATCCGACCGGATACGTGATGTCCTTGCGACGTCGCAAGCAAATCTTGTCCCTTGCGAGAAGATACGGTTTCTTTATTGTCGAAGACGATGCGTACAGCGAACTCTACTTCGGGGAGCCGCCCCCGCCATCGCTGCTTGCATTAGCCAATGAGGAAGAGCGTCAGTGGGTGGTCCACCTGTCGAGCTTCTCCAAGACACTGGCACCGGGGCTTCGACTCGCATGGTTGTCGGCTCCCGCAGAGCTCTTGCGCCACGTCGTTGTCGCCAAGCAGCTCGGCGATACCCATGCATCGACACTCTCTCAGCTCGTTGCGTTCCATTACCTGAACGCGGGTTCGTTCGAACCCGCACTGAGCCGGATACGTCGCTTCTACCAAAGCCAAGCGCTCGCGATGCAGCGCGCGATCAAGACTGAACTGGGCGGCATGTCATTCAACACAACAGCGCCTGATGGCGGAATGTTCTACTGGGCAGATCTTCCAAAGCTGGATACGACGGCGATGCTGGACAGCGCCATCGAGCACGGTGTTGCTTACGTACCCGGTGCGCCGTTCTATGCCGGGCAGCCGGAGCACACGCGCTTACGGTTGTCGTTTGCCAGCGCGTCCGCCGAGCAGATCGGCGAGGGTATCAGGCGTCTGGCACGTTGTATTCGACAGGCTCGCATGGATGCGGCACAACGCATCGTGCATGCGGAGCAATTGCCATGAGCGCAGCGCCATTTCTTCGGGGGTCGATCGTTGCCTTGCTCACCCCCATGACGCCGGATGAGAACATCGATTTTGTTGCGCTGCAACGACTCGTGGAACTTCATGTTGACGCCGGGACGAGTGCGATCGTGGTGGCGTCGACAACGGGTGAAGGGCCAACGCTTTCATTAGACGAACACGCCCTTCTCTATAGAAGCGTGCTCCAGTATTCGGCGGGAAGAATCCCGGTGATTGCCGGAGTCGGCTCTCCCGCAACGCATGTGGCATGCGAGCTCGCAAGAGAGGCCGGGCATGAAGGTGTCGATGCGATCCTTTGCGTGACGCCGTATTACAACCGGCCGAACGACGTTGGCTTGCGGCGCCATTTCACTGCAGTGGCCGAAGCGACCGATACGCCGGTAATTCTCTATGACGTACCACATCGCACGGGCGTGAGTCTTTCTGAGAATCTGATTGTGGCACTGAGCGGTCATCCCAATATCGTGGGCTTGAAGGACGCCACAGGCGATCTGCCGCGGGCAATACGACTGTTGGCTTCGGTCGGTCCGGACTTTCAGATCTTCAGCGGCGACGATTCGTCTGCATTCGGGCTGATGGTCGCGGGCGGAGCAGGTGTAATTTCGGTGGCGGCCAACATCGCGCCCTCAGCGGTGCGCGCGATGTGCGACGCGGTACGGCGAGGCGACATTCAAGAGGGCGCTAGGATGGACGAGGCACTTAGACCGCTTTATGAGTTTCTCTGCGTTGACAGCAATCCCATACCGGCAAAGTGGCTCGCGAACAAGATTGGGTGGATGAATTCGACGCTGCGCTCCCCGCTTGTCATGCCTCCCGATCTGTTTCGCCATCTCTCGGAAGGCGTCGTATCCAATGTTCCCCAGGATCTACTCGGGTATTAGAGCCTAGCTTTACCGGGAACAGCGCCCTCAATTTACTTAGCTTAGGAATAGAAATGAGTGATGTCACCACAGATTCCGCCATCGAGAATCACGAGGCGCATGACGTTCCGATTGGATGGCGCCGGTGGTTGTTGGCGACCAATCATAAGGATATTGGCACGTTGTATCTAGTGTTTGCATTTACCAATTTACTGATAGGTGGCGTGATCGCGCTAATGATCCGCACCGAATTGTTCCAGCCCGGGCTGCAGATCATGCGGCCGGAATTCTTCAATCAACTGGTCACTGAGCACGGACTCATCATGATATTCGGGGCAATCATGCCGGCTTTTGTCGGCTTTGCCAATTGGATGATCCCCCTGCAAATCGGCGCACCCGACATGGCTTTTGCCCGGATGAACAATCTGAGTTTCTGGTTGCTGCCGGTGTCTAGCGTCTTGATGCTTGGGTCTTTTTGGGCGCCGGGCGGTGCGGCCGCTGCTGGCTGGACGATGTACGCGCCGCTCTCGACCCAGATGGGGCCTGGCATGGACTTCTTGATTTTTGCCGTACACATCGCTGGTGCGTCATCGATCATGGGGGCGATCAACATCATCGTAACGGTGCTCAACCTGCGTGCGCCGGGGATGACTCTGATGAAGTTGCCCATGTTCGCCTGGACCTGGTTGATTACCGCCTTCCTGTTGGTTGCGGTTATGCCTGTACTGGCAGGAGCCGTCACCATGCTTTTGTTCGACAGGCATTTTGGCACCTCCTTCTTTAACGCGGCAGGTGGCGGTGACCCTGTCTTGTACCAGCACGTCTTTTGGTTTTTTGGTCATCCAGAGGTGTACATCATGATCTTGCCGGGCTTCGGCATGATTTCGCAGGTGATCCCGGCATTCTCTCGCAAGCCATTATTCGGTTATGGATCGATGGTGTACGCAACCGCGTCGATTGCCATTCTGTCGTTCATGGTGTGGGCCCATCATATGTTTGTGACCGGCATGCCCGTCACCGGGCAACTTTTCTTTATGTACGCGACGATGATGATCGCCGTGCCAACGGGTGTCAAAGTTTTTAATTGGGTCGCGACGATGTGGCGCGGTTCGCTGACCTTCGAGACGCCCATGCTCTTCGCGATCGGATTCATCTTCGTCTTTCTGATCGGTGGATTGACCGGCATCACGCTGGCGTTGGCACCACTGAACATTGCATTGCACGGTACGTACTACATCATCGCGCACTTCCACTATGTCATGGTCGCAGCCTCGCTGTTCAGTATGTTTGCGGGTTGGTATTACTGGTCGCCTAAATGGACCGGCTACATGTACAACGAGCTGCGAGGAAAGATCCACTTTTGGGGGTCGATGGTGTTCTTCAATGTGGCTTTCTTTCCTATGCATTTTCTGGGCCTCGCTGGCATGCCGCGACGATATGCCGACTATCCCGCACAATTCACCGACTTCAATCAGATTGCGACAATCGGATCATTTGGATTCGGCTTGATGCAAATCTATTTTCTCTTCTGGATTGTGCTGCCTACTTATAGAGGTGCCGGCGAGCGCGCGAGCGCCAAGCCATGGGACGGCGCGCAAGGCCTCGAATGGACGCTTCCTAGTCCGGTACCGTTTCATACGTTTGAAATCCCGCCGCACGTTGAATAGGGATCTGACCGAGACGGGGCCGCGCTGCCACGTGATTCGTTAAATGCGAAAATCATATCGTATTCCTGCTTACGCTTCATCGAGTGACCAGTGTGCCTACGACAGCATCTTCGAGCCTTAAACCGGAAGTCCTGCAGGTCTGGAGACTGGCGAGGAATTGTGCGATCTCTCCGCGCCAGTTCTTCCTGTTCTATTGCTCGCTGGTCGTCGTTTCGCTTTCCATCGCAGGTCTGTGTTTTGCCTCCGGCGTCCGGGCGGTGCTACCGTTTGCATGTGTCGAACTGCTGATCGTCGGTGTCTCGTTTCTTCTTTATGCGCGCCACGCGGTCGATTACGATCGAATCGAACTGTCCTCGGCGCGCTTGTTGATTAAGCGATCCCACGGTGCACACGTTGACCAGTTCGAATTCAATGCGCATTGGACGCAGGTTTGTCTTCAGAGCACATTGAACCCGAAGATCGAGATCCGGTATGGGGGCCAATGCGTTCTCGTTGGCTCACATATACCTGTCCACCGGCGCGCACTCATTGTCGACGAGTTGCGTCGTAGCCTGCGCGAGGCCGGCGCCTCCCCTTTGCGTGGTACCTGACGGAGATACATGCCGGCGCCGCGGCGGAAATGATCGACGTGTCTGCAGCGTTTTCGCATACTGTGCAAATGCATGTACCGCCGGTGCCCGTTCACGCCGGCGAAATACGATGGCCACTTTCGAGAGGATTAGCTTTCTTCTGATCGACCTGTATTCGATGCCGGGCAACGCGAGGCAGTCGCAGGGGGCCACGATAAGCAAGGGACACCCAATTCGATTCACGACGTAACATTGAACGGCGAGATCGTGCGCACGACGATGAATCTGCATCGCAATCCGCAATTTAGGGAGCATCACATGAGCCGTTTTTGGAGCGATGTCATTCATCGGTTGACGCCGTATGTGCCGGGCGAACATCCCGTGCTTGCGCATCCGGTCAAGCTCAACACGAACGAAAACCCCTATCCGCCATCACCGCACGTGGTCGAGGCGATCCGGTGCGAGCTGGGAAAAAACGGCGAATCGCTTCGTAAATACCCCGATCCGACCGCGCGAGCACTGCGGGAAACCGTGGCGCGGCATCACGGGTTGCGCACCCCACAGGTGTTTGTCGGCAACGGATCGGACGAAGTGCTCGCACACACGTTCCAGGCGCTCCTGAAACATGACAAGCCGATCCGTTTTCCCGACATCACTTACGGCTTTTATCCGGTCTACGCCCGGTTGTACGGCATTTCGTTCGATACCGTACCGCTGGGTGCGGATTTCGCGATCGATGTCGACGATTATCGCGCACCCAATGGCGGCGTGCTGTTGCCGAATGCAAACGCGCCGACGGGCCGCGCGTTGCCGCTAAGGGAGATCGAGCGGTTGCTGAAGGCGAATCCGGATTCAGTGGTTGTGATCGATGAAGCGTATGTAGATTTCGGCGCGGAATCGGCGGTGCAACTGATCGATACGTACCCGAACCTGCTGGTCGTGCAGACGGTATCGAAGGGACGGTCGCTTGCCGGCATGCGCGTGGGCTTCGCGCTTGGCAATGAAGTGCTGATTAACGCGCTGACGCGTGTCAAGGACAGCTTCAACTCGTATCCGCTCGACCGCTTGGCACAGGTTGCGGCGATTGCGGCCTACGAGGACGATGCGTGGTTTCGCGAGACTTGCGCGAAGGTTATGGTGAGTCGCCAACGGCTGACCGGGGTACTGACGCGGCTCGGTTTCGAGGTGGTGCCGTCGGCGGCGAACTTTGTCTTTGCTCGCCATCCGGCGCGTGATGCCGCGACGCTGGCTACGATGCTCAAGGAGAAAGGGATTTTTGTTCGTCACTTCCCGCTGCCGCGCATCGACCAGCATTTGCGCATCTCGATCGGCACCAATGCCGAATGCGACGCGCTGCTCGATGCGTTGCGATCAATGCTGGAAGACTAAGCTGCACTGACTGGGCGGCAGTACGGGGCACCGAGTATGCGACTTGATGAGTCGAATGCATCGAGTCAGAGCTGGTGCTTTAGCCGCCAAGCATGAGCACGTGAAACACGAGCGCCACGGCACCGACGGTGGCGACCCCCGCGCACCACAACCCGACAAACCAGAACACGCGCGCGAGCGTCGGGGGCACAGCCGCGCGCGCCTTAGTGGTAGTGCAGTTCTGCATGTTTGCTCTTGCCTCGGAAGACCCAGTAGCCCAGCATGGTGTACGCCAGAATGATGGGGATGATAAAGAGCGCGCCGACCAGGGTGAACATCTGGCTGGAACGGGGTGCCGCCGCTTGCCAGATGGTGATGCCCGGCAGGATCGCGTGCGGCCAGACGCTGACCAGCAAGCCGATGTAGCCCAGCAGCACGAACCCGAGGGCGAGCATGAACGGTAGGATGTCGCGACGGGCGCGAACCGCGCGCCACATTCCCCAGGTGCAAGCGGCAACGAGAACGGGTACGGGAAGCAGCCTGTGCAGCAGTACGGGATCGAGCCAGCGCGACGCAAACATGGGCGCAAGCAGCGGGGTCCAGAGCGAGACGATGGCGATGGTCGCGAGTTGTAACGCGGTGAGAGGCAGGACAACGCGGTAGAGCCTGCGTTGCAGGTCGCCGTCGGTTTTCGCGATCAGCCAGCAGCAGCCGAGCAAGGCATAGGTGATGAGCAAAGCGAGGCCGGTGAATACGCTAAAGGGCGTGAGCCAATCGAAGGCATGGCCGGCAAACTGACCGTTGCTCACGGGAATGCCTGAAAGATAGGCACCCAGCACGACGCCCTGAAAGAAAGTCGCGCCCGCCGAGCCGCCGATAAACGCGAGATCCCACAAGTGGCGGGTGCGACGGGCCTTGGCGCGAAGCTCGAAAGAGACGCCACGAAATATCAGGCACATCGCCATGAGCAGCAGCGGTAGATAAAGCGCCGACAGCACGACCGAGTAGACCATGGGAAAGACCGCATAGAGGCACGCGCCGCCCAGCACCATCCACGTCTCGTTGCCGTCCCAAACGGGCGCGACGGTATCCATCATCAGATCGCGATCATGCGCGTTCGGGAAAAACGGATAAAGGATACCGATACCGAGGTCAAAGCCATCGAGTACGATGTACATCCAAATACCAAGGGCGATGATGGCGGCCCAACAGATTGTGATATCCATAGTGAAAGTCCAGGGGTGAGTTCAACGATGGCCCGTCGGCGCTTTGAGCGGCGATCCGATGGGGGCTGTGCCTCGGGCAATGGCGAACGCCCGAGCATGCGAGTCCGGCCCAGCGGGCGGGTCGGTGTCCGGCGACGCCGTCGGACCGCTGCCTGCGAGTTTGAAGATGTAGTAGATGCCCGTGCCGAACACCAGCGAATACACCACCACGAAGCCGAGCAGCGACACACCGACCTGTTGCGCTGTGATTGTCGGCGAGAGCGCCTCGGAGGTGCGCAGCACGCCGTAGACCACCCACGGCTGGCGACCGGCTTCGGTGGTGATCCAGCCGGCGAGCAGGCTGATCAGCCCCGACGGGCCCATCAGCAGCACGAAACGGTGAAACATCCGCGAGTCGTAGAGCCGGCCGCGCCAGCGTTGAACCGCCGCGGTGAGCGCCATGGCCGCCATCAGCAGGCCGAGGCCGGCCATGACTCGGAAGGTCCAGAACACCAGTGTCGAGTTGGGCCGATCTGCCGCTGGCACGGACTTCATGCCGACGATTTCGCCATCCCAGCTATGCGTGAGGATAAGACTGCCCAGATGGGGGACGGACAGCCGGTAACGGGTGGTTTCCGTGGCCATATCGGGAATGCCGAACAGGTTGAGCGCCGTGCCGCCTTTCTCCGTGTCCCACAGGCCTTCGATGGCTGCGATCTTGATAGGCTGGTAGCGACGCGTGTTCAGGCCATGCATGTCGCCCACAAGGATCTGCAGCGGCGCCAGTGCGAGCAGGAGCCAGAGCGCCATCGAGAACATTTTTCGAATCGCCGGATCGCGACGTCCGCGCAATAGATGCCAGGCCGCAATCGCTGCGACAACCAGCGCACCGACCAGGAAAGCGGCGATGCCCATATGCGCCAGGCGGTAAGGAAACGACGGGTTGAAGACGATTTTCCACCAGTCGAGCGGCACCACTCGGTTATCGACCACCGCGTAGCCTTGCGGGGTCTGCATCCAGCTATTCGATGCCAAGATCCAGAACATCGAGATCAGTGTACCGATGGCGACGAGCGCGGTTGCGGCGAAGTGGGCGATGCGGCCCACGCGGTTCCAGCCGAAGAGCATGATGCCCAGAAAGCCGGCTTCCAGGAAGAATGCCGTCATCACCTCGTAAGCGAGCAGTGGGCCGGTCACTCCGCCGGCGAAACTTGAGAAGCGTGCCCAGTTGGTGCCGAACTCGTAGCTCATCACGATGCCGGATACGACGCCCATGCCGAAGGCGAGCGCAAAGATCTTGGACCAAAATAAGCAAAGATCTTTGTACACCTGCTGGCCGGTCTTGAGCCAAGCGCCTTCGAGGACCGTGATGAAACATGCGAATCCAATGCTGAGCGCCGGGAAAATGATGTGAAAAGAGACTGTGAACGCGAACTGGATTCGCGCGAGTGACAGAACACTTGTACTGAACATGGTTTGACGCTCGATGTGCCCGATGCGGCGCAGATGATCCGCCTCAGGCTAGGTGCCAAGAGAAATGGCTCGCCGGGACGCCGTGCAGCTTATCGTCCTGCTGGCCAACTACTTCCCATTCTCGGCAGAGCGTCAGTTGCTGCACAGCAGCACTTGACGGAAAAATGTGCGTAGCAGGCCTTAAGCCCTGCGGCGTATCGTCTCAGGTGCATTGCAGCGGAACAGAAAAGCTGGGCTGAGAGTGTTAGTTTGGATACCAAACTGCATTGTCGATGCAACCGTGTTGATCGCAAGACATGCGGTGGGCAGCTCGCGTCCGGCAGTGAAAGGCAAGCATGGCGTCGTCCACAATAATGGCTACCCACCACCCGGCCAGAACGTGGACGGCGGTCGAGCAAAGAAAGGAAAAAGATGGAGTGACCCGTAAAAGTTACGTCTACGAATTCAGTCCGGGTGTGAAGCAGGAGAGGGCGTAGCTGTGCTGGTGGCTTGAGTGGCGTTGTAGACGAGCGGGTCGCTGAATATCACCGCCGCCCGGGCCTGCGTGTCGACTCGAAGCTCGAAAATGTCCGGCCGCGCATAGTGGGGCCTACTACGTCAAGGTCGAATTTGCCGCGCTCACAATCGTCAAGATCGATGTCTGCCACGAGCAGACCCTCAGTATCGTAGAGCGGGCCGGCAAGCACGTGCCCCAGCGGTGAAATGATCACGCTGCCGCCACGGATCAAGATTGCTTCCGGATCGTTGCCCTGAATACATTTATAGTTCGCTGGCGCATTGGCGCGGGTGAGGTACTGGCAGGCACTAAGTGCGAAGCAGCGGCCCTCATACGCGATGTGGCGCATGGTGGCTTGCCAAATATCACGGTCATCGACCGTCGGTGCACACCACAAGCGAATACCTTGCGCGTAGAGGGGGGGCGGCTAAAATCTTGGACTGGTTTATGCCGCAATTCCAAGACTCTCCCAGTATTCGAGTGGGCTGAGAGAGCCGAGCGAGACCTTGATCCGCGTTGCGTTGTACCACCGGATGTAAGAGTCGAGGATCTCGATGAATTGATCAACGGTCGTGGCCCGCCAGTCACGAGGATAGAACAGTTCCGTCTTGAGTCGCCCGAAGAAGCCTTCACAGGCTGCGTTATCGGGCGAGCATCCTTTGCGTGACGTCGCCTGGCCGTAGCAGCGGCCAGACCCTTCTGTCGCATCAAACGTCGCACGACCTTCTCTGAGATGAAGACCTGCTGCCTGCTCAATGCCGCCCGGATTCGACGATAGCCGTAGCAGCGGTGATTGCATTCGAAGGCGTATGCGATGAGCCGGCGTCAATCGAATAGGTAATCTATCAATTTGATATTGTTGGATATATTTAATTCGATTTTCGTTGTTACCCCCTGAGTTACCCCCAGAACGCCGGTTACATTGATAAATGTTCGATCGACCCGACATTTTGAGGCTAGCCGAAGCCGCCCGCTTCCCAACCTGATCACTCGTTTCCCGGGCTGGCAATGGCGATCGTGTACTCCTTAGGCGCAGCGTACCACCCGGTTAATTTCCGCCCTTGCTTCTGGATCTTGGAAGTACACAGCCATTAGATCATAAAGCTGAATCGGCCCTACGGACCCTCCTGTTAGATTACAGGCGAGCATCAAAGCACGCACACCGTTATCGGTCTGGCGTCGGCTTAGCTTGTGTCCGTCGTTAGAACCCACCTCTGTCTTCGGGGGATCGACGTATAACGCGGGCCATGCGAACTCGATCGCCTTCAGGATAGCAGTCTGTGCTTTGGCCAGATCACGCTTGGCTTGCGCTGCGTCTTTTTGATTTTGCGTCAAGGCCATCACAGGGTGCTCCGAAGCTGCTGTACGTCCAGGCCTGAGAGCTTAGCCAGAAGCCTCGCCTTTTCAATATTTGATATAGTGGCTTTATTGATCCAAGCATGGATTGTTGCGTTACTTACTCCCACAGCGTGTGCGGCTCGGGTTGGCCCGCCAGCTCGGTCTACGGCAACCTTCACATAATTCGTATTGCAAAACATTTTATAAACTCCTATCAAGAGCAGGTCAATCGCTTAACGATTGCTTGCATAGTTTTATTTTAGTTCAAGATAGGAGGGCGAAAGTTATTTGCCGGATAGTAGCGCCAACGGCGAGAAAACTTAACGCCGACGGCCGCTAGAGAAGCAAGCCCTTTATGTTTAATATTTTCCCGTGACGGCAAGATCAAAGCAAGCTCAGCAGTTCTGGCGATACGATTCGATGTACTAAGTCGCTCACAGTATCAGAGCTTTGATCTGTGCAGTCTCTTCGGCCGATAGCGCCTCGCTTTTGACCAATGGAATTAAGGCCGCTAGGAAGTCTTCGGCGGGCTCTCGTGGTGTACGAGTGTGGAGCAGCACCAGGACCTGCTTTTTTCGTTCCGTGTATTCCTCTGCGTTCAACAAATTGCTCGAAAACAACCGGTGAAGCTTTTCAAGCTGGCCCACGAATTCTTGTGCAGAGACAGTCGACGCAACAATCTTCGCTGCTTCGTCCGCCTCAACTTGCTTTCGTTCGTGAATCTTTGCGGCGGAAGCATTGATCTTTTTTGCGCAGGACACGGCGTCTACGACACTATAGAGAATCAACGGGATGACCAACAGCCAAGCTGCGATACCCAGAAACACCGCCCCGGCCACGCAGCCAAAGAACATGAACCCCGCTTTGATGGGGTCGCCGTTGTACAGTTGACCAGCGCCGCAACAGATTAGGCTAAGGAACCCAGCAAGAGCTGGCTTCTTCTCGTAAATAACGTCGTTCGTTGCTTCGATGTCGCTCATGCTGCACCCGCAGTGTTTTTGGAGCGGTACCACTGCGTAAGCTTATAGCCGCCGTAGCCAAGAGCCGCAGCCGCAACGACTGGAGCTGCTGCGGTAATTACCAAGCCACTCAGCATACCGCCGCCGACCACCCCGCCAACTGTCGCCAACCCTGACGTAATGCCGGCAGCACCGAGGCCAGCGACTGAGCCACTCGCAGCTACGGCAGCGACAGCGCCACTCGCACCAGCCACCGCACCGACGCCAGCGCCGACAACTGCGCCGGTCATTTCTTCTTGCGCCTGTTTCTCTTTAATTGCCATGTTGTCTTCCCCGGAAAATGATGGTGTTTTCCAATGAAAGACTAAACCATTTGGTATTTATAAACAACCATATAGTTATCACGGGCTGACTCGGGTATTTCAAACTCGGCAGATGCCCGAAATAAACGAAAAGCAAGCGTTTGCCGCCCGCTTAAAGGCTGCACTAAAGCGGACCAAGAAAAAGGTCGAAACGCCAGCCCAACTGGCTACGCAGTTCAACCTTCGTCATCCCGCCGACCCAATAACAAGCCAAGCTGCGCAGAAATGGTTGTCGGGCACGGCCCGTCCTACCGTCGATAAAATTAAGACGTTGGCAGATTGGCTAGATGTCTCTGAGCAGTGGTTGCGCTTCGGTGTAACCGACATGAAACGCAGTGCTCAAAAGAAAGGTGAGGCGCAAGCCGATGAAGGAATTCAACCGACCCCGGAAGAATTGGAGATTATTCGACGGCTGCGGAGTTTGCCCGAACATAGACGGCGGATCATCGAGGACGTGCTGGAAGCATTCTCGACCGATATCGAAGCCTGGAAGCAATAGTTACCTTACGCCTCGACGCTTGCGCGTAGAGCTTCATCTTTGAGGGCTACTCCACGCCTCATAAAACTCAAACAATATGGCCATCAGCATCCCGAACATGAGCAGGGCCATGATTGTTCGTTGAATACGCCCCAGCTTAGTACGTACCGCTTTGATTTCCGGGCGCCGCTTTTCAATGCGGCTTATATAGATGCTCAGGCAGAACACAGCCATCTAAATGGCCTCATTTGCCTGCGGCACTACGTTGAAAAATCCCCAAAAATTACCCTCTGCTGTGAGTATCAGTATTGGTATCACCCAGAATCGAATAATCTGGTAACGCAACCGGACGGGGTCAATCGTAGTCGCTGTCATGGGAGGGTGGGCAAGGTAAGGCATTGTCATAGCCTTCGAGTTTGGTAGACCCTACGGGCACCGTTATTCGATAGGGTGCGAAGCCTTTCATAGCGACAATCGTAGCCTTCGCTGTGTAGCAACAACCGTAGCCATCGCCATGGTCAAAATTATCGACTGTTCATTTCGGCTCAGAAGGCGTGAAGTCTGTCGGAGCACGCCTGAAGGGCCTGAACCAAGCGATGCTCTGGGGGGCCAGGAACAGTCCTAACAAAATGACGCTGATCACAAGCGGTTGATGCGCAGAATAGGCGACGTTGCCGGTAACAATGCCAAAGGCAAATTTCAGTACAAACATGCAAGGCCAAAATATAGTCCAGGCGTACGCCCAGGTCTTGCGCCGCTGCAAGCTGAAGTTGGCGTAAATTTGAAACACGAATAAGACGAACATCGTCGCTAAAAAAAGAAGACGTGCGGCATGAAATAACCTAAAACATAACAAAAATATGGTTAACGTAAAAAACCATATGATCCCGATCCCTATCTTGACAAGAATCGGCATTGAATTTTTTGGCTCCGTAACCATACATCCACGATTGATCGAGTTTTAATTCGTTTGATTTTATACAGTTAACTGAATATTGGATATTCCAATGTTGCCGTCGTTGCTTGGTATAAGGGAAATATGGAGAGCATTCCGCTTCCGAACTTAACCAAGGAGCCACATATATGAAAGATGCGTTATTCAATCTCCTGCTTGTCATCGCCGTCGAAGCTATCAGCGCCGTCGTCGCATACTTGAAAGACCGCCTGATCGACAACATGCGCCGTGGCAGTCAGGACACGTGGTCCAATAACCACACCGAATTCGCTTAACCCCTCCGCTTTTCCCTGGTAGCTGTTCGAGCTACGCCGCAGCACTTCCCCTACTCATCGCAGCACTTCCCCTACTCATCGCATCGCTTCTGCCTGGCTCTCACCTGGGCTGGATGCGTTCGTCTATTTCAAGGAGCAAAACATGCACCTCGTTCAAAGCATGGCCTATGTCGGGGACACTCCCTGGCATGGCTTGGGAAATCAGCTTGCCCCGAATCAACCGCTGGAAGTTTGGGCCCGAGCAGCAAATATGGACTGGAAAATTGAAGAGTCCGAAGTCCGATTCATCGCAGGCACCACTGGGCTAGGTTCCATCCACGCTTACCCGGAAAATAAGGTTTTGTATCGAAGCGATACCCAGGCTCCTTTGTCGGTCGTATCGAGCCGCTATAAGGTGGTTCAGCCGGCGGAAATCCTGGAGTTTTACCGGGACCTTACCGAGGTCGGTGGGTATGAGTTGGAGACAGCGGGCGTACTGAAGGGCGGTCGCAAATTGTGGGCTTTGGCTCGGACGGGGCAGTCAGTAACACTGAAAGGTCGAGACGAAGTGAACGGCTATCTCCTACTTGCGACGGCGTGCGATGGGACGCTTTCGACTACGGCTCAGTTCACGTCCGTCCGGGTCGTATGCCAAAACACATTAGCGATCGCACTGGGTGATAGCAATGGTGCAGTCAAAGTTGGTCACCGTAGTCAGTTCGATGCGAATGCCGTGAAGCAGCAGCTCGGTGTTGCAGTTTCCTGTTGGGATTCGTTCATGGTTCGTGCCAAAGCCTTGGCCAACTGCAAGGTCGGAACTGAAACTGCTGAAGCGTACTTCAAACGAGTACTGACATATCCATCCAACAACGTTGCGTCCGATGTTGCCTCGAAAGTTAACGGCAGGGCTATTAAATCGGTCTTGGCGCTGTTCGCAGGACATGGGAGAGGCGCAGGCATGGCATCTGCATCAGGGACCGCGTGGGGCCTTCTCAACGCTGTGACTGAGTATGCCGACCATCACGGTCGTGCCCGTAACGATGACTATCGCCGTGACTCAGCTTGGTTCGGACCTGGCGCTGTAATCAAGCAACGTGCTTGGGAGGAAGCCGTCCAGCTAGTCAAGTAACAACCCACAATCCACCGCAGTAAAGCAAGCCCAGTTGACCGAGTGTCGCTGGGCTTTCTCTATTTATAGGAGCGAATCATGAGCATTGCAATCAGGGCAGACAAGCCCGTCAAAAACAAGCCTGCGCTTCGGTTGGTCAGTACGCTGAACATTGACCGTGAAGAATGGTTGTCTGTTCGTAAAAATGGCATAGGCGGGTCGGATGCCGCCGCCGCAGTTGGACTTTCCCCCTACAAAAGCCAGCTCGAATTGTGGCTGGAAAAGACCGGGCGTGACGCCGACTTGGAGCAACCCGATCCGAATGACACGACACACCCTGTCTTCTGGGGGACATTACTTGAGCCAATCGTTGCCGCAGCCTACACCCAACAAACGGGCAACCGAGTCCGTAAGGTCAACGCCGTCCTCCGGCACCCGACCGTGCCCTTCATGCTTGCCAATCTGGACCGGGAAGTCGTCGGGGTGCCAGGTGTGCAAATCTTGGAATGCAAAACAGCAGGGGAGTTTGGCAGTCGCCTCTGGAAAGATGGCGTCCCCGAATACGTGCAACTGCAGGTCCAACATCAGCTTGCAGTTACAGGGAAAGAAGCTGGCGATGTCGCCGTGCTGTTGTGCGGTCAATCCCTTCAGGTTCATCGCATCGAGCGTGACGACGTTTTGATCAGTCGGCTGATCGAACTGGAAGCGCAGTTCTGGCGGTACGTTGAAACCGACTCTCCACCGCCAGCAGATGGTTCTGAATCAGCTGATCGAGCTTTGCGGTGCCTCTATCCACGAGATGCAGGAACAACCGTGGACTTTTCCGATGATCGCAACCTGTCTGCAGCCTTTGCTGATCTCGTATCGGTCAGGGCCGACATTGAAACCCGAGAACAGCTTGAGGCCAAGCTTAAGCAACGGCTTCAGCAAGCGATGGGCGAGGGATCCAGGGCTTTATTTGAGACCGGTTCTGTCACGTACAAACGTAGCAAGGACGGTTCCGGAATCGACCTGAAGCGCCTGCTTGCGGAACACCCAGAGCTGGAAACCAAGTACGCCATCGTCAAACCCGGCTCACGTCGGTTTGTCATTTCCGTTTAATCACAGGAGGTCATATGTTGAAAGGACTTGCAATCACGCCGCCTGTTATTGGGCGTATTTCGATTGGTCGTATCGTTGAAAAAGACGGGAAGCGTTTGCCTCAGAAGGATGATCAGTTCTCGATCACAAGTCAGATTCAATGCCGGGATGGCTGGGTTATGCACCCCTTCGATGAAGCGCTGCGCAAAGCGAGCAACGGCAAGCTTCGTTCGATTCCGGTATGTTTGCTGTTCAACGATCCGGATTTGAATCTTCGTGCCGAGTACAGCGTGTTCGACAGGCAAACCGGCAGACCCGTTTGCGTCGGCAACGGAGAGAGCTGCAAACGCGTAGCCAGTGGCTCAGTTGAAGCGTTGCCTTGCCCGTCTCCTGACGGCTGTCAGTTTGGGCAAGCCAATGGTTGCAAGCCCTATGGCAGATTGAACGTCGTGATCGGGCCTGAGGATGAGCTGGGAAGCTTCATTTTCAGGACCACCAGCTACAACAGCATCCGGACCCTGGCGGCACGACTGCATTACTTCAATGCCGTTTCCGGTGGACTGCTCGCATGTATACCATTGGAGCTGAAGCTACGAGGAAAATCGACGACGCAAAGCTACAAGACTGCGATCTATTACGTTGACCTCGTGGTTCGGGCGGGCTCGACCATGGAAGAAACGCTCGCAGAGGCACGTGAGCTGGACCGGCAGCGCAAGGCTTCCGGCTACGATCAGACTGCGTTAGACGAAGCGGCACGGTTAGGTTTCAGCAACGGTGCGTTCGAAGAGTCGGGAGAGGATGGGTCGGCTGTTGCGGAAGAGTTTTATCCGGAGCAGGAGGGAGGGGCTGCAGGTGAGGCTGAGGCCGGCGCTGGTATGGCCGGAGCAAACAGTCTGAAAGACAAGCTAGACCGGAAGGTGTCACGGCAGGGCAAGGAGGGGTCATGATCTTCATTCAATTGATCTTCCTGCTTGTTATGGCTCCGGTCATACTCATTGCTGTAGGGGTGGTTTGGCTCTGGCTTGGGCACAAGCTGTTGGGTTGTCTTCTGGGACGGTAGGGGCGTCCTGTGCTCTCGTGAAAATGAGGGCTTTTTTTAGGTTGGCCGGGGCGGACTATTGTGGCTGGATCACATTTTTGCTCTTTCTATACTATATATTAGGAAATGAAAATGTCCGGAGAGCCTTTATTTAAAAGCGTTCCCGGCTGTCAGTCGCCCACCAGTTTTCCAAATTCGTGGGTATTATGTTGCGTGTTACCCATTGCGTATATATTGCTCTACATTCTGCCCCTATAATCAGGCGGAAAATTCATTTTAAGGTCGGCCGTGTCAGTTAATTCGAATGAAATTGCTTCCTTTATTTGGTCCGTTGCGGATCTCCTTCGTGGCGATTACAAGCAGTCTGACTACGGCAAGATCATCCTGCCGTTCACGCTGCTGCGACGCATGGATTGTGTCCTAGAGGCTACCAAACCAGCGGTATTGAAAGAATTAGAGGCAAAAAAGGGCTTGGGCATCGAGCTTGCGCCCTTTCTGTCCAAGAAAGCCGGTCACTCGTTCTTCAATACTTCTCGGTTTGATTTCGAAAAGCTGCAGGGTGACCCGTCCCACATAAAGTCCAACCTGAGGGCGTACATCAACGCCTTCTCGGAAAACGCCCGGGACATCTTCGAGCGCTATGATTTCTTGAAGCAATTGGACAAGTTGGATGAGAGCAACTTGCTGTACCTGGTCGTACAGAAATTCGCTGGCATCGATCTGCATCCGAAACGCATCACGAACTCGGATATGGGATTGCTGTTCGAAGAATTGATCCGGCGATTCGCTGAGCTCTCGAACGAGACTGCAGGAGAGCACTACACCCCTCGGGAAGTGATCCGGCTCATGGTAGATCTGCTGTTCACTGTAGACGACGCAGCTTTGACCAAGCCGGGTACGGTTCGGACCATATACGACCCCACGGCGGGCACTGGCGGCATGCTTTCGATTGCCGGTGAGCATCTGCGGGGACTAAATCCGAACGCTCGATTGGTCATGCATGGACAGGAGCTCAACGCTGAGTCGTATGCGATCTGTAAGGCTGACATGCTGATCAAAGGCCAGGACGTTAGCAATATCGCGTTCGGTAACACCTTGTCTGACGATCACCACGCCGCTAAAGATTTCGACTACATGCTGTCCAATCCACCTTTCGGGGTTGAGTGGAAGAAGGTTGAAAAGGACGTCCGAAAAGAGCATGAGCAACGAGGCTACGAAGGTCGCTTTGGCGCTGGTCTGCCTCGGGTGTCGGATGGCAGCCTACTGTTCCTGATGCACTTGCTGTCTAAGATGCGCCCATACGACAAAAAGACGGACAAAGGCGGATCTCGCATCGGGATCGTACTGAACGGTTCGCCACTGTTCACAGGCGGTGCTGGTTCGGGTGAGTCAGAAATCCGTCGCTGGATTATCGAAAACGACTGGCTCGAAGCCATTGTGGCGTTGCCCACAGACATGTTCTACAACACGGGCATTTCGACCTACGTCTGGATTCTGACCAACAAGAAGACCGCTGAGCGCAAGGGGAAGGTACAGCTTATCGACGCTGCAGAGTTCTATCAAAAGATGCGCAAGTCGCTGGGCAGCAAACGCAAGGAATTGGGCGATTCCGACATCAACCTAGCCGTTGAACTTCACGGACGCTTCGAGGAGCTGCGGTACGTCAAGGTCACAGACAGCAGCGGTACCGTTGTGTCTGAGGGTTTGAAACCAGCAGACCAAACGGTGCCTGTAGAACCCGCTGACGGCAAGGTTGAATCGTGGATGGTTTCCCGGATTTTCGACAACGCTGACTTTGGCTACAACACGATCACAGTGGAACGCCCCCTTCTTAATGAGAAGGGCAAGATTGAGCGTGACAAGAAGGGTAAGGCCAAGGCAGATGCCAAGCGTCGTGACACCGAGAACGTACCGCTGAAGGACGACATCGAAGCATATTTCATGCGTGAGGTGTATCCCCATGTACCCGACGCTTGGATCGATGAAGACAAGACCAAGGTGGGTTACGAGATTCCGTTCAATCGCTTCTTTTACGAGTACACGCCTCCACGATCGTTGGAAGTGATTGACGCTGAGCTTAAGGCCGTAACGAGCGAAATTCTCGCGTTGCTGCAAGAGGTGACAGAGTGAAGCTCAAGCCTTATCCGAAGTACAAGCCGTCGGGTATCGAGTGGCTGGGGGATGTGCCGGCGCATTGGCAAATTACTCCGCTCAAGTTTGATTTCAGAATAGTTGGAGGCTCAACACCAAAGTCAGAGCGTCCGGAATATTGGGATGGTGAAATCGTTTGGGTTAGTCCCTCAGACCTGAGTAAGCGATCATCGCTTCGGATTGCGAGCTCGCAACGAAAGATCACTGCTGAAGGGTTGGCTTCTTGTGGTACTTCGTTGGTTCCCGCAGGTAGCATAGTGTTGTCTACAAGAGCTCCGATCGGATCGACAGCGGTTGCTGATATCGAACTATGCACCAATCAGGGATGCAAATCGCTTGTGCCTAACGCAAGCTCCAATCCTTGGTTCTATATCTATCTGTTGTTGGTCAATACCGAAGAACTAAATGTACGCGGAAAAGGAACGACGTTTTTAGAGTTGTCAAGCAACGAGCTCGGCGCTTTTAAGGTAGGCGTTCCCTCAATTGACGAGCAGCGGCTAATAGCCAGCTTTCTCGACCGTGAAACGGCCAAAATCGACACGCTGATCGGCAAGCAGGAAAAGCTGATCGAGCTGCTCAAGGAAAAGCGTCAAGCAGTGATCTGCCATGCCGTGACCAAGGGGCTAGACCCGAACGTTCCGATGAAGTCGAGCGGCGTGGAGTGGATTGGGGATGTACCAGAGCATTGGGATTTGAGCTCTCTGAAACGGGGCACTGACTTCATCACGAGCGGATCTCGTGGTTGGTCCGAGCATTATGCGGACCAGGGCAGTATATTTATTCGAATCGGCAATCTCACCCGTGACCGAATCGATCTTGATTTGTCGGAGCTCCAATTCGTTGACGTACCGGTAGGTTCCGAGGGGGAGCGCACCCGCGTCAGACCAGATGATGTATTGATTTCAATCACGGCATATTTGGGATCCGTGGCGGTGGTGCCATCAGGCTTGGGCAATGCATACGTGAGTCAGCACGTGGCGCTTGCGAGGCCACTCATACGAAAAATTTTGCCACGCTGGATCGCATACACGATCTTATCGACGGTTGGCCAAAGCCACTTCGCTACGCAGGGTTATGGTGGCACCAAGATTCAGCTCAGTCTCGAGGATGTTCGCTCCCTGCCTATGCTCATGCCATCACTTGCTGAACAGGGCGCAATCGTGGCCTTCGTTGACAAAGCGACGACCAAAATCGATACCCTCATCGCCAAAGCCCAGCAAGCCATCGAGCTACAGAAGGAGCATCGCACCGCTCTGATCTCCGCTGCAGTAACGGGGAAGATCGACGTGCGAGGTATGGTTCAACAAGAGGTCAGCGAGGCAAAGGCCGCATGAGACCGTTCTCGCTTCGCATCTTTGTTCCCTCGGGTGATCCCACCGGTGTGCTTATCGCCACACGTGATGATGGCATCGGAAAGGCCACCCTGTTCTCTAGGCCGCTACTTGGTGAGGTAAAGGGGCGAAAAGAGTGGAGCCTGCCTGGCGTTTACCTGCTTGTCGGTCAGGGCAAGTTATATGTTGGTGAAGGTGATCCGGTTGGCAAGAGACTTGAGGACCATGCCGCCAAGAAGACTTTCTGGGATCGAGCTCTTTTCTTCACAGCGGACACCCGCCTTAACAAGGCGCACATCCAGCACCTGGAATCGAAGCTAGTCAAATTGGCTGTAGAGGCCGGAGTGACTGAGCTAGATAATGGCAACCATCCGCAGCCCCCTGCGTTGGGCGAAGAGGAGTATGCGTTCGCTGAAAATGTCCTGGCTGATCTTTTGTTAATGCTGCCTCTCCTCGGGTTCCACCAGTTCGAGGCCATGCAGCAAGCTAGCGAGAACATGGACGAAGAGGCCGATGCACCGGACACGCTCGCAACGGGCAAGCGGCAAGCGGCATATTCTGCTCTACCCCGTGGTGTCCGGTTCCATTGTCTGTTCAAGGGCGCACATGCCACGATTGAAGCTGTTGAAGGTGGAGTCGTCTTGAAGGCTGGAAGCACAGTCGTGAAAGAGCCCGCACCAAGTTTTGACGTATGGATGGCAAAGTACGCACAGCTACGCCGTCAGTTAATCGAATCCGGCGTCATTGCTGACGAGAACGGTCAAATGGTGGTGAAACAAGACCAGTTTTTCTCATCTGCTTCTGGTGCAGCTACGGTTATACGTGGGGTTAGCAGTAACGCCGACGTATGGGTTTCGGAAGACAAGCAGAATTTTGGCGACCTGTTGCGAGCGCTGAAGCAAAAAAATAACTAACCCCTAAATGGGAGCTGGTCTTGAGCGGAAAGCATAAAGAAATCCACTTCGAGTCGGACATCGTTGCACACCTCGCCGCTCATGGCTGGCTAGAAGGCGACCCAGCCAAGTATGACCGTGAACTGGCGCTTTACCCGGAGGACGTATTCGCTTGGGTGCAAGAGACTCAGCCGAAGACGTGGGACAAGCTCAAGGCTGCCAAGAATGGCGGTGCTGAAACTGCACTGCTCGCACGCCTCGCTCAAGTGCTAGATATCGATGGCTCTTTGGCAGTGCTTAGGCACGGCTTTAAAGACGTGTCGTCAAAATTCGACATGTGCCAGTTCCGGCCTGCACAGGCCATCAACCCTGAAACGCTTGAGCGTTACGGGAAAGTTCGATGCCGGGTTGTGCGGCAAGTCCGGTATAGCCTATCGAACGAAAATGCGATTGACCTGGTGTTTTTCGTGAATGGTATTCCGGTAGCCACCGCAGAGTTGAAGACGGACTTCACGCAATCAATCGAGGACGCGAAGAAGCAGTATCGGACTGACCGAATTCCTCGTGAAGCAGGGGCGAAACGTGAAGAGCCGCTGTTGGCGTTCAAACGTCGGGCATTAGTCCACTTCGCTGTATCTACCGATGAAGTGTGGATGACCACTGAATTGAAAGGCAAGAGCACGTACTTCCTGCCGTTCAATCTAGGTAACAACGGTGCTGCTGGAAACCCGGCTAATCCGAGCGGATATCGGACCTCATATTGGTGGGAACGTATCCTGCAGCGGGACGCCTGGCTCAACATCCTAGGTCGCTTTGTTCACTTGGCCAAAGAAGAGAAGAAAACACCTGAAGGCAAGAAGCAGATTCGAGAAGCGCTGATCTTCCCTCGCTTTCATCAGTGGGAGGTTGTGACTGATCTCCTCGCTTCCTCCAAGGTAGAGAAAACCGGGCACAAATACTTGATCCAGCATTCGGCAGGTTCGGGAAAGTCGAATTCGATAGCGTGGCTGGCGCATCAATTATCGAATCTGCATGACGACGCTGATAAAAAGGTGTTCTCGTCAGTCATCGTGATTACCGATCGCACGGTGCTTGATCAGCAGCTTCAAGATTCAATCTATCAGTTCGAACACAAGGCTGGCGTAGTCTGCAAGGTTACCAACGATGCGGTGAAATCAGCGCAGTTGGCGGAGGCGCTGAAGGATGGCGTATTGATCATCATTGTGACGATCCAGACTTTCCCGTTTGTTCTTGATACTGTTCAAAAAGAAGCCGGGCTGAAGGGTCGCACCTTCGCAGTAATTGCGGACGAGGCTCACTCTTCCCAGACCGGTGCTGCCGCCAAGAAACTCAAACAGGTACTCACTGCCGAGGAAGTTGCCGAGGGCGAAGAGATAGGTGTTGATGAACTGCTCACAGCCGAGGTTTCTGCTAGGCCGCAGCAGGAAAGTCTCAGCTACTTTGCGTTTACTGCCACACCGAAAGCCAAGACGCTTGAGATGTTTGGGCGTCTTCCGAATCCGGATTTGCCACCGTCGGATACAAATAAGCCCGAAGCCTTCCACGTATATTCGATGCGCCAGGCCATCGAGGAAGGCTTCATCCTGGATGTGCTGAAGAACTACACGCCCTATAAGCTGGCTTTCAAGCTTGCCCACAATGGCAAGGACTACGACGACAAAACCGTCGATCAGAGCGAAGCGCTGAAGTCGCTGATGCGTTGGGTCCGACTTCACCCGTACAACATCTCGCAGAAAGCTGAGATTATCGTTGAGCACTACCGCTCCAACGTTGCTTGGCGTTTGGATGGTCATGCGAAGGCTATGGTCGTCACGGCCTCAAGGAAGGAAGCGGTCCGGTACAAACTTGCCGTCGACAAGTACGTGAAGCAGCAAGGATACAAGGATCTATCGACGCTGGTGGCATTCTCCGGTGAGGTGGATGATCCCGAAAGTGGCCCCATGCCTTTCGCTGAAAGCAAGATGAATCCGGGGCTCAAAGGCCGGGATCTCCGGGAGGCTTTCGACACCGACGATTTCCAGGTGCTGCTGGTCGCAAACAAGTACCAGACAGGTTTCGATCAGCCCAAGTTGGTTTCGATGTATGTGGACAAGAAACTGGCTGGAGTGGCCGCTGTGCAGACCTTGTCTCGATTGAATCGAACTGCGCCGGGAAAAGACCAGACTTTCGTACTGGACTTCGTTAACGAACCTGACGACATTCGTGCTGCATTTCAGCCGTACTACGAAACTGCCGAACTCGATGGCGTCAGCGACCCGAACTTGATCCATGCGCTGCAGAGCAAGTTGGACTCGGAACTAATTTACACGCCCGAAGAAGTCGAGTCGTTTGTCGTGGCTTACTTCAAGGGCACGCAGAAGGATATGCAGGCCAAGATCGCACCCGCCGTGGATCGATACCGAGTTCGTTATCAAGACGCCATCGACATCCAGGATAAAGAGGCAACCGATGAGTTGGACGTCTTCAGGCGTGACGTCGGTACCTTCGTCAGAACCTATGACTTCCTTTCGCAGATCGTTGACTTCGGTGATACAGATCTCGAAAAGCGTGCGATTTTCTTGAAGCATCTGCTTCCCTTGCTGCGTAGTCTTCGGAGTAGGGATGAGATCGATCTCAGCGAGGTCAAGCTCACACATTACAAGCTATCCGACAAGGGCAAGCAGGATATTGCGTTAGCCTCGGGCAGCGAAGATGCCAAGCTCAAACCACTGACCGACTTGGGCTCAGGTACGCCGCAAGATCCAGAGCAAGTGCTGCTGGCTCAAGTAGTCAGCCAGATGAACGATCTGTTCGAAGGTGTCAGCGAGACTGACGTGCTGCCTTTTGCTCTGCACATTACGGGGACGATGATGGGAAGCGAAACATTGGAGCAGCAGGCTGGGGCGAACTCAAAGGAGCAGTTTGAAGCCAGTCCAGACTTTAAGAACATCATGATCGGATCGGTTGCGGATGGTTTGGACAAGTATTCGGATATGGCGAAACAGGTCTTGAACAGCCCGAAATTGCAAGACGAGTTTGCCGCTTTGATCAGCGGGCTCCTGTACGAACGGTTTGCAAAGCGAAGAGGCAATGCAGGCAGTTCGAAGGCGGTCTGAGAGTTTTTCGGGTTGCGCATGTCTGTGTTGAGGCAATTAAAATTGCGAGAGCGCTGCGTGCTTAGGGCGACGTGAAGCCAGAACTAACCGAGGTCTAACGAAACGGGGGCGATTGTGGAGCAGGGAAGTCTCTTATATGAGAACAGATTTCTGGAAAGCTGGGCGGGCTCAATCATTACCAATCCCAGTACCGCAATCGTCGAGCTCGTGGCGAACTGCTGGGACGCATACGCTACCGAGGTACGGATAACTTGGCCGGATAGAATCTCTGAAAAGCAGTTCAGCGTTTCCGACAACGGCGTTGGAATGACCCGTGAAGAGTTCCAGTACATCTGGCGGGCGATGTCTTATGATCGCGTGGGTCGGTACGGCCCGACAGCGAGTCCACCCCCCGATATGCAAGGCTTGCCGCGTCCTGTGTTTGGTAAGAATGGAAAGGGACGCTTCGCCAGTTTTTGCTTCTCTAGCGAATATTTGATCTCCTCGAAGAAGGACGGTCAGCAGTTCACATATCGAGTTTACCGAACCAGTGACAAGCCCCTCATTCTGGAAGAGGTCGAGTTCATACCCGAAGGAGTGGAGGGGCACGGTACTGAAATTAGGGGGAGCGGCGAGATCGCAACGTTCGCCCTCACAGAGGAGCAAGTTCGAGAACTGCTGAGCGGCCGGTTCCTCGCAAATCCGGCGTTCAGGGTGTTCGTCAACGAAAGGCAAATTACCTTTAATGACATCGCAACGGCATCGCTTTCCATTGTCGAACTTCCGATCCCAGATATCGGCATCGTAAAGATTTACCACATTGATGCTGGGAAAGCCGATAAAACCACGAAGCAGCATGGCATCGCGTGGTGGGTCCTGAATCGTGCCGTAGGTGAGTGCAGGTGGCGTGGAAGTGATGTAGAACGTATTCTCGACGGACGTAGCGAAAAGGCCAAACGGTATACCTTTGTGGTCCAAGCTGATTTTCTTAATTCAGCGGATGCCGTGAAGGAAGATTGGTCAGGCTTCCATGAGGACAACGAGACCTGGAAAACAGTGCGTCCACGGGTACAAGACAAGATAAAGGAGATCATCTCCGAGACCAGTGGTGCGGAGCGGGAAGCGAAGAGGACTAGTATCTTTGAGAAGATCGGAAGTTCCGTGAACACACTTCCGTTTATGAGTAAGGACCGGGTTCAGACCTTTGTGAACGAGGTCGTCGATAGTTGTCCGAATTTTGGTGAGCAAGAGATCCTTCAGCTTTCCTCTATTCTTACCAACCTTGAAAACAGCAAGTCACGATACGGCTTGCTCGAAGTGCTGCACAAGCAGGATCCGCACGATCTGGATGCGCTGCATGAGGTGTTGACTCAGTGGACCATCGGCATGGCCAAGGTAGTCCTAGACGAGATTCAGAACCGGCTTAAAGTCATCAACGAACTACGCATCAAGATCCAAGTCGCTGGGATAGATGAAGTGAAAGAACTGCAGCCCCTATTTGAGAAAGGGTTATGGATGTTCGGCGACAAGTTTGAATCTATCCACTTCACCTCCAACAAGGGAATGACAACGGTTATTCGTGAGCTTTTTGACGGAAAGTCGCAGAAGGCCTCCCTGAATCGCCCTGATTTCGTGATAGTCCCCGATGGGAGTACTGGCTTTTATTCGTTGCCCTCATATAACCACGAGCACCAGGAAAGCGGCGTCCAACATCTTGTCGTTGTGGATTTGAAGACCACCAAGCTATCAATTGGCTCAAAAGAGAAGGAACAAGTTTGGAAGTATGTGAAGGAGTTGAAGAGGAAGGGGCACATCCAGGCGGAGACTCGGGTCGACGGCTTCATTTTGGGCGATCAGATTGAAGCTGGCGAAGGAGACGCAAGGACGGAAGCCAACCTGAAAGTAACGATCCAACCGATGCTATACGGGTGGATCTTAAATCGTGCCGAGCAACGGCTGTTGAAGCTTTTCGCCAAAGTGCGAGAGGCCCCGTTCCTTATTGAGCAGCAGGAGCAGTTGCAGCGATTCATTGAGCCACTTCCAGTAACGCAGCCGGAATTTATCTCGGCGACACAGTCGTAGTTTCGCAGCGAGACCGACGTGCCCACGGTGCTAGCCGGCTCGGTGCAACCAACACCAAAGAACAGTTTGACGCCAGCCCAGACGTCAAGGATGCAATGATTCGGTCGGTGGCTGACGGCTTCGATAAGTACTCTGACATGGCCGAGCAAGTGCTGAACAGTTCGAAGGTGCAGGATAGGCTTGCAGCGTTTTTGGGGGAGCTGGTCTACGCCGGATTTGCCAAGCAGCGAAGTGACAGCGACGCGGCGTCGCTTTGATGGACCAATACCCGTCGCAAGGGCGCATTTACGTGACGGGTTGGACTATGTTTCCCATGTGACATGACCCTTTAGCTTCGCCTCGAATTTACATCTTCATGCCGCCGGTCCGCTCTCATACGCGAGCATCACGGCGTTTTGACCTTCATAAAATCTTCGAATGATTTGCCAAATTCGCTTTGATTGGGTCCCCTTTGTACCCAACCAACCGCCATGAACATTGGCGGCAAACTGTGAATTCGTAATGTAGCGAGGAGCACCCTCGAAAGTAATTTGAGCCCCCCCGTTGGGGCCTTTGGGCCCGTTTGGACCTAGTAGAAAATGTAGATACTCTCGAGTTATATACATTCCTTTTATGAGTTCACCAGAAGCAGCCTTAAGCCCCGTATTAGGGACAAATTTAAAAAGAAAGCCATCGTCATTCAGCCGATATTCCTGGTGTGAGGAAATTTTATCAGGTCGATTTAGCGATGAATATATCCTATCCATCCGATTTAATTCTTTTTTTAAATATGGGTTCGGTCGATACAAAAAAGATTCGCCATCTAATTTCATTATTTTGTACTGTATGAGCACAAATAATTCAAAAATCTCATTATAATAAATCAAATCAACGCCCAATGTCAGCTCTAGCCGATTTCTGTTTGCGTAATGTACCTCTAGCCGGCGATCTCCTTGCTCAAATACCGAAATGCCGGCCTCGTGTTGTGGCGACATCCCCGGCCAGTTATAGAGATCATGCTGAATTGCGGATTCTTCTTGGAGAAATTGCTGCGGAATTCCCTTAAGAAACGACGATTTTCCAGAGGCTTTGGGTGTGAGTACAGCTGTTAAATTTTGTTCACTGACATTTGTGAGTTCATCCGGAAGTGGTGCCCATTGACTTAGAACTTTTTCACGAAGTTGACTTCCTCCAGAGAAAATATCGAGAGATATTCCGAGCGCTTCACGTTCTTGAACGAGAACCTCGGTTGACTCTCCTGTTAAACGAAATCCAGAATATTGTACTAAAGAAAGGAGTCGATCGATTTCTTTTGCAACAGAGGGGCGTTCCTCTTTGAGTATTTTGATTAATGCGTGCCAGGTCGCGGGAGGTATTGCTGCGCCTACACCCTGAGAGGCTTTTATAAAATATTTTTGGAGTTTATCACTTAGCTTTGTCTCTATTTTTTTTATTGAAATTTCACTCAGGCTAATTGTTCCATAAAATTCTATTCTGTTTTTAGAGGTAACTATTTGTTTTCCGCGTTTTGCGAGGCAAATGTAATCGATCGTAGATTCGGAAAAGGAAAGTAATGCAATGCTAAGTTTTCCAATTTGCCAATCATAGATGCTTAATGCATCGGTGAAGGATTCGTAACCGCCTTCGACTCTCTCTTTTAGGAGAGAATTGCGTCGGTTCTCGTCGAAATTAACCAAAATTCCAGGATTTTTCGCCGACATATTAGCCATCTCAAGGGGTGAATAATGGTGTCAGATAATACCGTAGGAGGCGGTTATTAGAAATTAAATTTTTGTATTCAGAGTCGGTCTGGGCAAACAGTAGGAATAATTTCCAGACATCGGAACAGATATGCCGTGCGCAGGGCGCAGCTGAAAGCCTAGCTACTACGGCGAAACGGCTTGCAACCAGACTGCTCAGGCGTTGATGCCGGCGGTCCAGGATCTCATTGCTAAGGTCGTCCATGCGCCCGAGTTTCCGGCGTTGCTGAAGTAACGACTTCGGCGTCAGTTACCAATTCGAAATGCAATGATTCAGTCTGTGGCTGACGGCTTCGATAAGTACTCTGACATGGGCCAAGCAGGTGCTGAACAGTGCCAAGGTGCAGGACGGCCTTGCGACGTTGCTGGGAGAGCTGGTCTATGCGGGTTTTGCGAAACAGCGGAGGGACAGCGATTCGGCTTCAGTTTGATGGACCGCCGCCTGCCGCAGTGGCGGATTTATCGTGAAGAGTTGATCAAGCCCCACTGGGGCATGAGGATTGGGGCCACAGAGCAACGACGAATACGAAGAAGCCTGTCGACGACACAATACGGGCTAGCAGCATGGATCGAAGAACTCGGATCCGACAAGGTGGGCGACTACTCTTCTGCAAAGTTTCGCTTCACCCCGCCCAGAATTGTCTTGCTTCCACTAATTGATATCAGCCCATTTGTTTGCGGAGCCTCTTCCAGAGGGGTTTCACTTGCCGCTTTATGGAATTTGTTCCAAGAATGTCCGCCGCACGCAGTGCATACGATACAAAATTGCGCCTACCTAGGTAAGAGTAACGCTTGTAGAGTTTGCGCTTGCGCAACGGGATCGGTGCTTCCCCACGCTCAATTCGTAGATTATTCCGACTCCGCATCGTTGCACGAGCCAGGCGAACTCCACGCCGCATTCGATCGGAATACCTGGCGAGGGATGCCGACCGCAAGATTATGCGTTCCCCATCAAACATAAACCCCAAATACTGCAGTGCTTTGTCCGCAGTGAGCCCGTTGGCGGTGCGAGTGAAAACACGTTCCTCGGTCTTCTTGGGGTGAAGCGGTAATTTATATAGATCGGTTAATTGTCTTGTGAGTTCTAAGTAATCCTTGCCCCGTCCTTTCGGAACTATGATCAACATGTCGTCGCAATAACGAAAGTATTTTCCTCCCGAGGCAGAAACGGCTGACCACATCGCTTCGTCGAACCGGGTCATGTAGATATTTGAAAGCAACGCGCTTATAGGGGAACCCTGCGGGATTCCTCGTGGATCAGAGTTGCTTTGAATTAATTTGCACCCACGTACCACTTTCCTAAATTCTTCCGGCTCGCAAATTCTCGCCCCAAAATTTCGTGGGTTGTTATGCGAAATGCCAAGTGTCGAGTAAAGGTTACGCCTGTCCACCCATGAAAATTTGGTGAGCGACCTAAAGACATTGTAGTGGTCAGGAGGGAGTTTTTTTAAACCCAGGATAGAGCACCACGCGGATTTCAAAAGCTGATGATCCAGGTTTCCAAAAAAATCACTGATATCCGCTGTTATTACGTCGGAATCTCCCATCGATTTTATTGCGGAAAAGGCATCCTTTGCAAAGTGAATGTTGCTCTTTCCCAATTTTCTGAACGCGAGAACCGCTTCTTGATATTGAAAATCTTTTAGGTATGCTTCATATTTCTCGTCAATGAGCGACGCGTAATATGCATAGATATGGCTGTCTACGTGGGAGGCATAGCTTACTGGCCTCTCCTTTGGAGACGTGACTAACCGCTTCAGGCCAGGCTCCCATTTCACTTTCCTGCTGGTTATCACGAAGCGTATCAGTGGATAAAAAGCATGACGCGCTACGATCTCAGGATTTTTCGCAATTGCAGCGGCCGAACTTTCGCTGATGGGAAGATCGAAATGTAGATATCTTCGGCGCTTATACCAGTCGTCAGAAGTGGTCATTGGGGTATCTAGCAAACCGGGAATTCGGTGGTTGGCGGCATTCCAAAAAAACGAATTCCCGGATATACACCAATGTTCTTTACATTGTCTCACTCAGTCGAACTGAGCTTTGGCCGCTAATGTTAGAGATGCAGTATCATGTCAGTGTAAATATGGAGGTCCGCATGGCGGAAATCGTTATCTACGTATTGTCTGCGTTGCGTCTGTGCTCATGGAGCGGTTTGGCAGCGCTTGACAATCTGTCACTTTCCTATTCGGCAAATCCGAATAGCAATTGAAAGATACGGGATTTAAACGTTTTCTGCAAGCGAGGTTGGATAAAATGCAGAGACTTCGAAATTCAGCCGCCCCCTGCAAGCGAAATCACCGAGGCGACTTGATGGCTAAGTTAACGCTCTTAATGCACTTGCCCTGATCACAGGCCATCTCAACAGCATCGACTTCTCCTCGGTATCCGGCACCTGGAATCTAGACCTTACGGTTTTGTCGACCAATGGCCGCAGCCTGAACGTCACCGAACACTATTCCTACACTTCTAGCTACTACGGCGAAACGGCTTGCAACCAGCCTGCTCAGGCGTTGATGCCAGCGGTGCAGGATCTCATTGCTAAGGTCGTCCATGCGCCTGAGTTTCCGACGTTGTTGAAGTAATTATTGCAATTGTCTAGCCCGGAGAAAGGTGATGAGCATCGCATGTAGTCCGATTTTCAACTCACTATGGAGCGATATCGATGCTTCCGAGACATTTCCAGGTCGCCGGCCTCTACTAGCACACTACACTTCGATTGGAACACTCGAACGCATAATGTCGAACGACGAGGTGTGGCTGTCGCATCCTTTCTGCATGAACGACACCGAAGAGCTTAAATTCGGCATGATAGAAGGAGCTGCGGCATTCAGAACCCACGCGGGGGTGGAGAAAGCCTGTACTACTCGGGAGCGCTTCGAGCTTCTTCTCAGAGGCTTCGACCATTATTTACGAGAGTTTGATCACGAGCATGCATTCGACACGTACATTTTATGTCTTTCGGAACATCACCCTGAAGAATCTGACGGCCTCCTGTCGATGTGGCGAGGGTACGGTGGCAACGGAAACGGTGCAGCTCTTGTATTCGATCTAGCGAAGTTGGCGGTCAGCGAGAAATCGCCGTTTATCATCTCGAAAATATTTTATGCATCCAGTGAGCAGCGACTTCATTGGATAAATATGAAATTGGACGAATTCGCACAGCTGATAGCGAGTCTTTCGATCGCCGACGATCAACTCCACTACGCAGCTCAGGCATGGTTAGAGCGATTAAAAGCCTTTGCCATATTCACGAAGCATCAAGGATTTCAAGAGGAGCGTGAGTGGCGCATCGTCTACTGGAGCCAAAGAGATCCAAGAAAGGCGCTTGGGTCGATGTTTGACTATTCGATCGGACCGAGAGGGTTGGAGCCAAAACTAAAATTCAAAGTGCAGCATATCGAAGGCGTAACGACCGAAGATCTGTCCTTAGAAAAAATCGTCCACAAAATCATCTTGGGGCCATCCGTCTCCAACATTTTGACGGTAAAAACCATTGAACGAATGCTCAAAAAAACAGGCAAAGTGGCATTAATTGAGCGTTTGTTCACTTCCACAACTCCTTTCAGATCTGTTTGATCATGGAGAGTCCGCTGACGCCGTGCGGTCTCCAATGTAGAGCCTGAAATTATAATGAATAGTACCCGAGATCTACTTACGTCCGTCCACGGAAGGTTGTCTGGTTTGCGAGCGGCACGGACCGCATATGCCCGTCGGTTGGCGCCAGAGTTCAACACTTTGGCTCTTTTGCGACCGGATGAACTTCGGCTGTCATCGCTGTTCGCCGGTCTGCTTGATCCCAATGGAAACCATGCGCAGGGTCGCAAATTCTGGGACCTATTCGCCGAACATTTCAAGTTACCGGCATGGGCCGGTCATGCGCAGCGATTTCAGATACGAACTGAAGTCCAGACCGACGGCTGCGATCGGATGGAGCGACGCATCGATGTGCTTGTGGAGCTAGATGGAAAATCGGCGGTCGCCATCGAAAACAAGCCTTGGGCAGCGGACCAGAACGGGCAGGTATCGGATTATCTCGATCATTTGCATGTCCGGTATCCCGGTCAGCACGTCCTGATCTATCTTTCAGGCAATGGCAGAGGCCCCGAGCTATCAAGTATCCGGGAGGAGGAAAAGAATATCGCTTTTTCCCAAGGACGACTTCAAGTTGTCGGATTTTCTGATCTGCTACCTTGGTTGGCCGCATGTCGAAGCGCATGTGAGGCACCTACGGTCGCAGCGTTTCTCAGCGAATTTGAAAACTATATTCGAGAAGAATTTATAGGAGTCCAGGACATGATCGAAAATGACCTCATCGTTGAAGAGGCGACTCGTAACGCTGCAACGATCGAGGCGGCGTTCGAAATCGGCAGGGTAGCGAACGATATCAAGAAAAAGCTGCTCGGTGATTTGGAAGACCAAATTCGAGCGCTTCTGGCGGACGCTCGCCGGCCTTGGGTCTTGACGACCAATAGCGACTGGTCGGAGAAGGCGCAGGGATTATGTTTTCAACTCGCACCTGAGGATTGCTACACAATCCACTTCCTGTTCGTGCTGAATGAATGGCGGCAGTTCTTTTTCGGTCTGAGTAAAGTACCTTCCGACCCACATCTCGAAGACGTCCGCCAAGCACTCGACAGTGAATTCAATTGCAGAAGCAAGAAAAGTGACCACTGGACATGGTACCGAGACTTCGAATCTCCGCTTTGGGATTGGAATCTAACAGCCGTTCCCTGGCAACGCATTGCCGACGGCGAGATGGCAAAGATGATCTTTTCTCTTGTGGAGAAAATTTATCGCCGCCTTGAGCACGACAAGCTTTTGTCGCAGCTTGGAATTGTTGTGCCGCAGCCTCCCATTGTTGCGTAGCCAGTACTTCTACGCTGAAATACCATTTGCGAGATCGATACAAAATGAACGATTCTTGGTCCGACACGCTGATCGAGCAAACCCGGTCCGCTCTCCAAACGCCACCGTTGACCTTGGATGGCGACCTTTGCTTGAAAAACAGCAAGGGCAATTTCGGCCAGATTGGATTGAGCGATTTGATCACCAGAACCATACGCGTGACGGATAGGCGCAGTGGTGAAACGCACCTATACGAATCCGTTGACGAACTGATCGCCGCAGGTTGGGTTGTTGACTAACGAAGGGAAGAAAGATGCAAACCGTCGCAGTTCTGGACTTTGAAACGACCGGGTTGTCGCCGAATCAGGGTGACCGAGCCACGGAAATCGCTGTCATTCTTTTGCGTGACGGGCAAATTGTGGATCGGTTTCAGAGCTTGATGAATGCGGGCAGGCGCATCCCGTCCGATGTCGTGAATCTGACGGGCATCACAAACGACATGATTGCATCGGCACCCTCGGCGTCGAAGGTAATGCGTGAAGCAGCCCTGTTCGTTGGCAAACATCCCGCCGTGGCTCACAACTCTGGCTTCGATAGAAGGTTTTGGCAGGCTGAGCTTGCACTCCTCGGGATGTCCGCAGATCATTCCTTTGCATGTACGATGCTCACGTCGAGGCGTATCTACCCGCACGCTCAAAACCACCGGTTATCTAGCCTGGCGGAGATGCTGGGACTGCCCAAGACCGGGCGTGCGCACCGGGCGATGGTCGACGCTGAGATGACGAGTCATCTGTGGCAGCGACTAAGAGACGATATCGCCCGGACTTACGGACTGCGCAAAGTCGATCACGCTCTAATGGCACGTGTGCAGACTACGAACAAGGCAAAGGTTCCGACGTTCTTGCGCTCGTTGGCTGACGGCTAAGGTTTCACATCGATCGGCGGACAAATGAAGCTTATAAGGATGTTGGCGCGTGTGCTGGCGATGGCGCTACTGACCGCTAGTACGCTCGCATTTGCTCGACACGAACAGGATCTTCCTATTCAATACGATGTTGGAACGATGAACGGCGTAAAGCTGAGCATGCCAAGCAACTACATCCAGGGTGCAGTCATCTACGCGGCTAAGGACGGCCAGAGAGGCGGCCCCGCGTCCGAAGCAACGACGCAAGATTCGAAGATCGACAACTTTGGAATTCTTTTAAAGCTATCGGACCTTCAGCCGATGAAGACGTATCGGGATCGAGACGATTGGAATCACGCGCTAGCGACCTCAAGACCAAGTTTCGAAAGCTCGTGGATGATGGTGGCGTTCGACAATCACTACCCACTGCAGACTTATTGGCCGAATAACGCTCCGAATTTGCTTCCGTGGGGACCGTACGATCAAGATCAGGAGCTACGCTTCGGCTTAGAACACTTCGAATCTGTGAAATCGGTCGATGAAGATGCGCTGCATGGCCATGTGGAGTATTTTTATAGCCCCTCATCGCATACGACGATTCTATGTCAGACACGTCGTAGGAAGGTTGAACCCTTCGACACTTTTGACACCTGCCATCATTACTTTGTCGTTCCGGAACTCAACGTTACGGCCGAGGCTTTTTATACGAAAAAGGATCTGCCTCGATGGCACGAGTTTGAAGACCGAGCGAGGGAGATTGCACACTCGTTCGTTGTGCCGTGATTACGGCCGGTGCAACTTTCTAGATGTACGAGGCTGGCGCACGACCCTTTGATGTTGTCGGCACGTTGTCTTGCTGGCGCCGGATTTGATTCCAGCGAAAGTGGCCGGTGTCGATTGGAGTCCGGCTTTTTTTCAGTCTCTTCTTCCTTTTCTATACTATATATTAGGAAATGCTCGAAGCCGGAGAGATGCTGTTTATAAGGGTCTCCGGCTTTCACTCACCCACGAAATTCTAGGATTCGTGGGCGAAGCCGCCGCTTACTGCAGCATCAGCTCGACCTTGATGCGTTTGAATGCCGAGCATCTGAGCCGTGGATCAACTTCTCCGAAACTCTGCCAATCCACGGGCCGCCCCTGAGCGCAGGCATTTTGATGGAAAAAAACACAAGACTCACAGACCTGACGCGGCATTTCCTCGAGCCCCACCACGTTCAAAGCCTCGGTAAGCACTGGCTCTTTCTGGTTTGCTGGTAATGCTCGCAGCATAGCTGCTCGGCGTCGCAGTGTGAGAACCGTTTCCGGCAGATCCCAGCGAGGCGGCACGATTGGTTTCGTGTTGTCCGTCACCTCACGTCCTTTAACTAATTTCTTCTCGTACGTGATGCCTAACGGGCCCAGCAACTCACGCAGCAGCTTCAAGCCTTTCTCTCGGACCTCGGCTCGTTCTTTAGCGCCGCCTTTTGATCGGACGTTATCCCGTGCCTGCTTCAACGCCTCGATTTCCCTGCCAACGTTCTGAAATTCCAAGTCACTGCTGGCCATCGCCTGAAAAGCCTCACCAAGCTGACCGTTCCTCGTCAAAGCGGCTGACAAATCCTCTGCTGTGATCTGTCCACTTTGCAATGCCTGCAGCTTGGTCAAAAGCACGGTGTACTTGTCGGTCTTCTCAGCCTCGACCTTGCCCCAATCTGGGTGACGGTCACGGGCGTACTGACCTGAAATCCAAGGTGACCTGTCGCCAAACAGTCGCATCACCTTAGTCGCATTGATTCTCTGAGCGTCTCCCGGGTCAGCGATGTCAAAGCCTGCCATGAAGATGCCAGCCTCCTCATGTTGCATCTCACGCTCAAGTCGAGGTTCGGCGCAGCGCCAATTGTTTTTTCGCTCTTCGGATAGCCGTTCCAACTCGATAAGAACTCGCGTGGGACCACATCCGACAAACCGGTTGCTCTGAGATTCGATATCGGAATGATAGCTAAGACGAGCACCCACGCGGGCACTTTTCACGGTATCCGCTTTGTCGGTGTCGATCTCCGGCAAGCTAGGGTGATCAACGACGTCGAAGTTTTGAATCAGGTTGTCACGAACGAGCGTACTCAAGGCGACACGACTGTTCCGCTCGGCCTGCCGAAGCATCTGGTACGTGACACGGTCAAGCTGGAAGTGGTCTTCGAGGAAACCCGTGAACGACGCCTCACCTTGAAATCGTTCGGTGATTTCAGCTTTCACTTGAAGCCGACCAGGAAGCTTGAACTGGGCGTCATCGCTAACATTACCGTAGATTCTGACCTCGGCGAGTTGTTGCCCCCGATTGGCTCGATTCACTGTCTGAATTATTTGACTTGTGTCCGCTTGTACATGGTCGAAGCGTGCCCACAGGATCGCTGGCTGTTCAGTGAAGTTCAGCCCGAGACCAAACAGTGGACTAGAAAATAGAATCGGCTGGCTGCTGGTTCGGGCCTCTTCGATTTCGGCCTCGGAATTCTCAGGTCGGGAGACGATAACGGCATGATCGGACAGGCCGTATTGGTCGACTAACTGTCGATACGTTTCCATCTTGGATGTGTCGAGCAGCATGATGAACCGGGGAATTAACTCACCGATCTCGAGTCTCCCCCGGAAGTTCTCAAGCTGAGTCGCCAAATCCGAGTCGAAGCGAGAGCTAGGAAGAACATGGATCGGATTTTTCTTGAACGGGGCAAACTCATAGCAACAGTAGTCGGTTTCAGTGAGGCTCCCGAGCGCATGCTTGGAAACACCTACCAGGGCGAGCCGCTGAACGTCGGTTAGGGTTCCCGTCAAGAGTAAGGACTGGCGTGCCTTGCTGAGGGCTCCCGCAAGACTCTCAAGATTTCTATTCTTGAGCATAAAGCGGTCGAGGCCTTGGTGGATTTCGTCAAAGATCAGCGCATGCGCAATACCGTCGTCGTAAGCTCGTTTGAGAAGTCTCGGCAAAGAGTCATTGGTCGTTACGATGACGCCGCTTTGCGGAAAGTCGAATCCCCAGACTTTGTCGTAGTAGGCTGGGTAAAGTCCCGCTTGTGTCAGGTCGTCTTGCATTTGCCTAACCAAGGCAATCGTCGGTGCGGCGTACAAGACCAGTTGGCGTTGAGCGACACGGCTACGGATCCAATCGATTGCCGCAGTAGTTTTTCCGGACCCGGTTGGCGAAAGCACCAGCGAAATCTTAGCCCTGGCAAAGTCAGCCAACGTCGGGAGATACCCGTCAACCAAGTCCAAGTAATGGTGCGGGATTTCCGAAAACCATCCGAGCGCATCTCGCACATACTCGTGCGCTCCCGACGAGAGCTCTTTCAGCGGCATGGAATCACCATCGCCATGACGGATACCAATCTGCGGACGGTCTTGATGGACATACCAGGAGCCAGGCGAGCCTTCGTCGGTGAAGTACAGCGTAAGATATTTTCCATCCTCGCTCAACTTTGCATCAGCGAAGGACCGACCTCGGCGAGCCACAGTGCCGCCGCTATTTGGCGCCACACTATAGCGCGTCAGGGCGACCCCACCCCGAACGTTTGTCAGGCAGACTCTGGGCGTGTAACCATGGCTTCGCTTGTACTCTCCCACGAGCCGTAGCTTGTGCGCCCTGGCACGTTGTTCAACACCGGTCGCCAACTCTTTAAGTAACACGCTATCGTTGGACTTACGAATCAATCCCTGGCGAGTCTCAGGCGTGATCCTGCAAGTCACACCGGCATCAATGGTCGGCGCAGCGATGTAGTGAGCCTGGACGGGGCTTCTTAGCGGAGCCGGGTCGATACCGGGGCTCAACGAGACACCGCCGCCTTGATTTTCCCCGAGTGTGTAAAAGCTCGTTTCCAAGCAATGCAAGGACAAGTACGCCGATAGGCTCTTGCCGGGTACTCGTCGGTTCAGCCAGAAGAACAGATGAACATTCAGACCGGATTTCATGGGAGCCCCATCGTTGCCGAGTACACCCGCACTACCGCTATGCTGATAAAAATACGTGGCGTTCTGAAACTCAGACGGAAGCTTGGCAACCACCCATTCGATTGCGTCCACCGACAACGGATCAATGTCCGATGGCACGGCGATGTTATCGAAGTCGAGCATCGCCCAGGCTGAGCCCTCCGAGTGTTCGTCAAAATTATCGCCGGTCTTTCGGATGCTGTATGTGTTCGGTCTGCGGGGCAAACCTCGGATGAGAATGTGTCGGTTGTCACCGCTACAAAACTCGATCAACCTTGCCAGGTCGTCGATGTTCCCGACGGGGACCGTTGTGGCATCGAAAAGATAGGCATTCTGGAAGTTCTGCTTGGTTACCTGCGAATTTTCGTCGAGGTAAAAGCGCTTGTTTACCGGGTGGTCACACGAGGTGAGAACGGTGATTTCGGTGCTGTGATCGCCTGTACTGCGGGGGAATTCGATTGCCTGTTTTTGGCGAATAGTCGCCGTGGGCCGTGGCATGCCACCCATAAAAATTGAGTTAAAATACATTTAAGAGAATATTGTTTACTGCTGGTCCGGCTGAATTAGCGTTCACCGGACCTTTCTTTTTCAGCCTCTCGGCTACCGTTAGCAATTGGACCTGTTCCATCTGCAAGTCGGCTTAAAAACTAGGACTACATAATAACATTCATTCGAATAATTTCATGAGATCGGCCTGCGCAAAGTCTCGACCGGTACATTGGCCAAGTTGGCTAACTCTTCGGCTCTGTAAAAATTTGGCACGTACCCTTGAACTTGCCAATTCGCTATCGATCTGCTCGACACTCGCAAAACAGCGGCGACGCGACTCGGGCCTCCTGCTTGTTTTACAGCTTTGGTTATTGAATTTTCGATTGTCATTTTTTCCTCCAGATTGACTGGGTCGCTCTATGGCAAAAACTTCGGCCATATTGCTCGATCCATGACTTATGTTAGTTCGTCGCTCGGAATCGGTTGAGGAAAACCAAAAATATATTTTGTGGACTTTCGCTACAGAATGGGAACGAGTAGTTGGGATCCGCTGCGTGCCGAGAAGCCCCAGTTCGAGGCTCTCGGCTACGAGAAACAGACTATTTAATAGCGGCCGTCAGCGATAGTGGTGCCGTTGACCTTAGCTTTCCAAGTCGCACGCTTACCAGCGACACCCTGGGTCAGTACCGACGCTGATCCCAACAATCCATCAAGTTGTGAGAAAGCGTTCTTGGCAGGAGCACCATGAGTGGCTAGCTCACCCGAGGTTATGAGCTTCAACACCACCTCAGCGGAACCATTGGCGAAAGCAACGGTGACCACTTCGCCAACGTCCTTCGCCTTTGCCTGTTCATCTAGCTGGCAAGCAAAGTCATGAACTTGTTCAGCCTCGGCGGCGCTGCCAATGAGTGCCGTGACGGGCACAGCAAAATAAACCCAATACTTCAAGTCCGACTCGGCCTCCTTGGGTGCCTTCGCGTTGGCACCCGGCAGGCCGGCTACCTCTTCCGCTGTCAATTTGCTGAAACGGCGTTTGGCTTGCTTAGGTTTGGTCGGGTCCCCGGCCGACGCATAGCCCGGGGCGGCGGGGCGCTGGTCGTTATCCATTACAGGCCTCCGCATACGAGGTCACGGCAATGCACTCGATCTTGAAGGTACGCTTCGACCTCATCTGCCATCCAGCCGACACAGCGCCTGGAAGTAAGTTGTATCTGCTTCGGAAAACGTCCCGCTTTTATTTCAGCGTATAGGGTTGAACGAGAGAGGCCCGTGATCGCCTCTACCTGCTTACGACGCAGGATTTTGGACTGTGTTGCGGTTACGTGAGACATTTTTTTTCCTATTGGTGTGCCAAATGGCGATGCCAGTGTAGGAGTCACGGGAGCCCGCAGCGCCCGGAGAACATGAAAATCGGGTAACTATTTTTTGGGGGACTTCCGCATCTGATCGAGCCGCTTCTGTTTATTGTGAGCGAGAAGCCAGTTATGCACCGTCTTTTCCGCATTGTCCGGGCTGTAGGTGTCCATATCCGAAGAAATTTTCTGGAATATGATTTTGGCTGCGGCAGCAGCCGATTTCCAGGTGCCTTCTTCGTAAAAACGGATCGCTTGAACTTTGGCTTTGTTGATGCTTCGAGGACTACGTCCAGCTCTGGCGTTATCGTCGCTGCGCGTTTGTCGTTGAGCTTCAGCTAGACAGAATTTCATCATCTCAGCAGCGCCAGGGTTTTCGAAGAGAACGTCCACAAAGCGCTGTATTTTTTCCGGAGTCATCTCCTCAATAAAATTCATGATCATCACGTGCCGGAAGACTTCAAAGAGGCTCAAAAGTTTTTCCCAGCCGCTTGGAAACAAGAGTTCGGCATACTCTATGGTCGCCACATCCACTAGGTGCTCCACCTGTGCGTGTGCCCAGGGAACAAAATGATCCACCTCTGTGTTGCGATCGGCTGAGTCGCTCTCACGCGACCGCTGTTCTGCCTTTTCACATAACAGCATCGCCGCCAGCGCAAGGATTTCGTGTTTTTCCCAGGGCACTATGCTTGTTGGCATGGGGGAGTTATTGAGGAAACGTTCGAGAGCGTTGTCTACTTCGGCCCCGCTGACTACGATCGGTGCGATGTGTTGTTCCGCAGCGTAAAGTTCTTCTTCCGTGCGCCGTTTAAGCAGACGCTTCACGATGATTTGCGACTGTTCTTGCTTGGCCGCCACTATGGGTAGTTCGTGCTCTTCGATATATTTCTGAAAAGCTTCGTCGTAGGAGGGTGTTAGGGGTCTTTTACGAGGCATGTCTGGTTGGTTTCCGTGTGTTTGAGGTGCCATAGGCCGGTGGAGGACTCGGTAGCAAAGTTCAAGCAGCTTTAGCGCCAATTCCAACGACTACCTGCTTTTCTTGTGCATCTTGTCCAACTGATCAGACCACCATTGCATCAACCATTTCCGTTCTGCCATGCGACGGCTGCCACGGTAACAAGCATTTCGATTTGTGCGTTCGATCACGGTAAAATATAGGCGGGCAGCAATGCAACCTATTCTCCATCGACATGCGTTCGAGGGGGATTTTGCCATTCGACTGCACCGTGCGCATTCACTCGGGCACGGAACGCTCAAAATTTGCCAGGGTATTCGTCGCCGCGTATTTCAGGTCGTCGAGATAGTTGGCCCATCGCTGCATCATCTCTTTACGCTGAGCTAAATGCGTGGTGCGGTTGTAAGCCCGTCCTAATGGATCTTTCACGGCATGGGCAAGTTGTGCTTCTATAACGCCTACGGGAACTTCGAGAACCTCATCCAGTATCGTGCGTGCCATTGCCCGAAAACCATGCCCAGTCATTGTCTTGTTGTCATAGCCTAAACGGCGCAATGCAGCGTTCACCGTGTTGTCGCTCATAGGACGATCGCTAGTTCTCACACTGGGGAAGAGATAGCGTCCATCCCCAGTGAGAGGTTTTAGCTCTTGAAGAATAGCGATCGCTTGGGTGGGTAAGGGCACAATGTGTGCACCGCTTGATGCTTTGGCCTCGATTGTGCGCTTCATGCGGTCAGCTGGAATTTCCCAAGTACCCGTCTCTAAATTGACTTCGGTCCATTCCGCTTGCCTAAGCTCACCAGGACGCTGAAACAGTAGGGGGGACAATTGCAAGGCGCAACGTACAGGCAAGCTTCCGGAATACCCTTCGATTGCGCGTAGCAACTCAGCAACCTTGGCAGGGTCAGTAATGGCCGCAAAATGGGTTTTTTGTACGGGGGCTAGAGCTCCACGCAGATCGGAGGTTATGTCTCGGTTCGCCCTGCCAGTAGCAACCGCATAGCGCATTGCTTGACCGATATTGTCCCGCAAACGATGAGCTGTTTCGATAGCACCGCGTTTTTCTACTCGCCGTAGCACATCTAAAACGTCCATAGGCGAAAGGCTAGCGATAGGTATTTGGCCGATCCACGGAAAGGCGTCCACCTCAAGTCGTCTTAGCAGGCGTGCACCATGCCCCGCTGACCAAGAGCTCGAGAATTTACCGTGCCATTCTCGTGCGACCGCTTCGAAGGAATTTTCGGCGTTCAACTTCTTCGTGCGCTTCTCGGCTTTTTTTGCTTCGCCGGGGTCCGCACCGTTAGCAAGTAATTTGCGAGCGAGATCACGCTTATCTCTAGCATTTCTTAGCGATATATCGGGGTAGGTACCGAGGGACAGAAGCTTTTCCTTGCCCTCAAACCTGTACTTAAAGCGCCACCACTTGCCACCAGCCGGCTGCACGAGTAGGAAGAGACCCCCTGCGTCAAAGAGCTTCAGTGGTTTCTCGGCGGGCCTGGTATTGCGGATTGCTGTATCGGTTAGCGGCATGGGGGTAACTGGTCACGGTGAACAATGCGTTACCCCCTAAGCTACCCCCTGTTACCCCCGGATGTCAACAGACCCCATTAGACGTCCCGGGAAACAAAAAACCCCGCAGAGCTAAGCTAGGCGGGGCTTTCTGGACTTTCTCGGACTGCTTCGGATGTTGTCTTGGTGGAGCCGGCGGGAATCGAACCCGCGTCCGTAAGTACTCTACAACGAGTTCTACATACTTAGTTCTATCATTTAATTTAACCGCATCAGCGCGGACGAACACGCTCTGCTACGGCGATTCACTAAATTTTCGGACCGGACGTCGTGACACCAACCGGCATTAGCTGACGTATATGACCTCGCTAGTCTTGCGACCCTGACCCATCAGCAAGTCAGTGCGAGGTTAGCCGGTGTTACGCGGCTAATGCGAACGTTTCGTCGTTTGCAGTTACTTATTTCCCGTTGTATTTACGAGGTGACGGGTCCTCGGTATGCCCTGCGCTGCTTTGCAACCCACGTCGAAACCAAGTCGGCCCCAAGAACTCAATTATCCCACAGTTCGTCGAGTACAGCGCCACCCGATTGTCACTGACACGGAAATCAGACCGCTCACCGCTTCCCGGCCGCCAATTTCACCGAATAAGGGCCTAACCAGCCGTCCCCAAATTCACGCGCACCGCCTCGCGTGCCGCAATCACATGCGCCTCGGCCGCAGCGCGCGCCGCAACGGGATCATGCTGCTCGATCGCCTGCAAAATCTTGCGCATTTCCGCCAGGCTGAATTTAGCCCGGCCCGGATTGGACATCGAAGTCGCGCGCAACGCGTTCACGCGGGCTAGCAGTGATTCCAGCACCTCGCGGATGATCGTGTTGCCGCAGCCCCGCAGGATCACATCATAGAACTCACCGGTGAACTGAACCCGCTCAACCGCCGCCTCATTCTTGACAGCGCGCTCGAACAGCTTCAGCGATTTCGTAAGCTGCTCTATCTCCGGCGGCGTCGCCCGCGCCGCAAAGAGCGCTGTGGCTTCGCCTTCCAGCAGTCGGCGCACGTCGTAGATCTGATCCGCTTCCTCAGGGTTGATCGTCGCGACCGAGGGCCCTTTGTTTGGCACCGTCGTAACCAGCCGCTCCGATTCAAGCCGGCGCAACGCCTCGCGTACCGTCGTGCGGCTTACGCCCATCCGGTCGCACAACGCCGCTTCGACGAGTCTTTCGCCCGGACGAAAATGCCCCTGCATGATCGCCTCGCGCAATTTACTCGCGGTCTGTAGAAGTACCGTCTGCGGTGTAACCCTCATGTCCACGGTCATCGATGTCTCCTTCCTGTTTTATTGGGATCCCGCGAAACGGTCCCCATGTCGTGCAAACACTGCATATTTCCCCTTGAACCAGCTTTCTGTCGCCAGCCGATCGCGCCACGCCGAAGCCCTGGCCTCCGCGCGTTCCGGCGAGTCCAAGGCGGAGGTCGATGCGAGATAGTGCAAGGCCAGGTGGCTCCATTGTTCCGGCGACCCGTCGCGAATCCGGAAACGCCGCACCATCAGCCAGTCCTTGCATTTGAGCAGGGTAGGGATGTGATCCTGCGCATACCAGTCCTCGAACTCGGGCGCGCGCGCATCGGGCACATTGAAGAAGACGGCATAAACATACGGCGCCAGTTCTCCGGCAATCGTATCGGGCCGCGCGACACAGTCGATTTCTTCGCCGATGTAGCGTGTGAATCCCTGCACGTCGCGCAGCATCCTGCTCGTCCGTTCGCTGGGCTGGCCCTTGATGGTTTGATATTCGGGGGTGGCAAGCGCACCAGCCGTCGTCATGTCGTAAATGGCCAGGTAGTCGGGCCCGTCCACGCGGCGATAGCGCTGCGCGCCGGTAAAGCCCGGCGCTTTCATACGAATTGGGATGTGCTCTTCGTCGTACCAAGCGTTGAACTCGGCTTCCCAAGCTTGATCTGGCGTCATTTCCGAAAACAGCACGGCTTTTTTGTCCATGATTTATTTCCCTTATCATATTGTAACACAATCGAACGCAGGCAGAGCGCATTGCGCATATTGTACGACAATAGTATAGTATGCGAAACAGTCATTGCCGGCCTTCGCTCGGCGCAATTTTGGAGTGTTCATGCCCCTGCAAATCGTAGCTTTCCATACCGTCGTCCAAGATCACCTGCAACAGCATGCCGCGTTCGATAGCACGCCGTTGCGCAAGGTCGCTGTCGCCGCGATCGTCAAGAATCCGCACGCGGGCCGATTCGTCGCGGACCTGTCGACCATGATCGAGGACAGCGAGGCGCTGGGCGCGAAGCTCGCGCAAATGGCACGCAGCGCCATGGGCGAGTACCCGGTGGAAAGCTACGGCAAAGGCGGCATCGTCGGTACCGACGGCGAACAGGAGCATGCCAACGCGCTGCTCACCACCGTCTTTGCCACGCCGTTGCGCGCGGCACTTGGTGGCACGGCCTGGATCTCATCGTTTACCAAATGTGCCGCATCGGGCGAATCGATCGACGTGCCTCTGGCGCATAAAGACGAGCTCTACGTGCGGTCCCACTACGACGGCATGAGCGTCACCTTGCCGGGCGCACCGCTACCGGACGAGATCGCAGTGATTTTCTGCGTCGCCAACCGTGGCCGGCTGACGGCTCGCGTCGGCGGTCTGAAAGCCAGCGAAGTGCCGCAAGCCCGCGCTTCGACCTAAACCTCATCCCGCGGTCCCCGCCTTTCGGAGTTCCCCATGAAGACTGCCATCGTCAACCTGAAGACCATCGTCACCGGTGACTGGCGCAACCCGTTCGCCAGCGGCGACTCGATCCTGATGGAGCACGGCAAGATCGTCACGGTCGGCACGCTGTCGGCCGATGCCTTGAAGGACTGCGACGTCGTGATCGATGCCGACGGCGCGACCGCGATCCCCGGCCTGATCGATTCGCAGATCCACAACACCTTCGGCGATTACACGCCGCGGCAAAAGACCGTCGGGTTTCTGGAAAGCTACCTGCACGGCGGCACCACCACGGCCATCAGCGCATCCGAGGTGCATGTGCCGGGGCGGCCCACCGACCCGCAGGGTGTGAAGGCGCTCGCGGTTGCAGCGCAACGCTGTTTCGAACATTACCGTCCGGGCGGCATGCGCGTATTCGCGGGCTCGATCATTCTCGAGCCGGGCCTGGTCGAGGCGGACTTCGAGGATATTGCGTCGCAAGGCGTGTGGTTGGCGAAGGCGGGCTTTGGCGGCGTGGCCACGCCGTTCGACTATGCACCGATGATAGGCTGGGCGAAAAAGCACGGCATGATCACCACGGTTCATACCGGCGGCTCGTCGATTCCCGGCTCATCGGGAATATGGGCCGACCACTTGCTGGCCATGCAGCCGCACGTGTCCTTTCATATCAACGGAGGGCCGGTCGCGATGCCAGACCGCGACTTCTCGCGCATCATCGACGGGAGCGAGATCGCCTTGCAGGTTTGCACCGCGGGCAACCTCAGGACCTTGCTGCTGATCGCCGAACTCGCGACCAAGGCGGAGCAGTTCGATCGCTTCCTGATTGCGACCGACACGCCGACCGGCAGCGGCATCATGCCGCTGGGCATGATGTACACCATTACGCATCTGGCCAGCCTGGGCAAGATGGCGGCCGAGACGGCGATTTGCGCGGCCACCGGTAACAATGCCCGCGTGTACGGCATCAACTCCGGGTTTATCGAAGCCGGTCGCGACGCGGATGTCGTGATTCTCGACTCGTGCGTAGGCGGCACCCAGCACACGGCACTCGACGCGCTCTCCAATGGCGACATCGCCGCGGTCGCTGCCGTCGTGACCGACGGCGTGCCCCGTTTTGTGGGTCGCAGCCGCAACACGCCTGCATCGGAGAAAAACGTGCGGGTCGCGCATACGACGCTCATGCAGGATTTCGCCACTCCCAAACATTGAGGATCAGCATGTCGAAGCGAAAGAAAATCATCGTGGTCGGCGCCGGCCCGGTCGGTGCTGTCGCCGCGCTCGCATGCGTGCAGCGCGGTTTCTCGGTGACCCTGGTCGATGCCGCAGCCGAAGTCGACACCAGCCCGCGCGCCGCGACCACCCATCCCTCGACGCTGGAAATGATTGCGAGCCTTGGCATCATCGATGAATTCGTCAAGGCAGGGCTGGTCGCGAGATATTTCGATTTCTGGGACCAGACGCAACGTGAGCTGGTTGCGCGGTTCGATCACAATACCTTGCGCGACGATACCGATTTCCCGTTTGTCGTGCAGACCGAGCAGCATAAGCTCGTCAATATCGTGCTGCCGATATTGCGCGGTTGTCCCGATGTGGATGTGCGGTTCTCGACGGCGCTGACAGGGATCGAGCAATCGACGGATTCGGTGCGCGCGACGCTACAAACGGCAGAGGGCAGCGAGGTGATAACGGCCGATTACCTGATCGGAGCGGACGGCGGCCGCAGCACGGTGCGCAAGATGCTGGACATCGAATTCGAAGGCTACACCTGGCCCGAGCGGTTCCTCGTCTTGACGACGTCGTTCGATTTTGCGGCGGCGATCGGTTGCTCGTATCGCAGCTATATCTCGGACCCCGAGCAATGGGGCAATCTGTTCAAGATCGCCGGCGACGATCAGCTCGGTCGCTGGCGCGCCGTGTTTCCGGTGCATGCGGACCTCACCGACGAAGCGGCGCTCGCCGAAGACGAAGCGCAGACGCGGCTCAACCGGCTGTTACCGCGGGATCAGCCTTATACCCTGTTGCACCGTAATCTTTATCGTGTGCATCAGCGGGTCGCCGCGTCGTTTCGCAAGCACCGCGTGTTCCTGGCCGGCGACTCGGGGCATGTGAATAATCCGATCGGCGGCCTGGGCTTGAATTGCGGCATCCACGATGCGCTTGAATTGGCCGACACGTTGAGCGAGGCGAACGACTTTGCGGCGTCGGCGACCTTGCTCGACCGGTACGAACGGCGGCGACGCACGCTTAATATCGAGTTCGTGCAGCAGCAAACGGTGGCGAATAAAAAGCGGCTCGAAGAGAAGGACCCCGTCGCGCGTGCGCAAAACCTGCGTGAGCTGGCGCAGACTGCGGCGGATCCGGCGCGTCACAGAGCGTTCCTGATGCGCTCATCGTTATTGCAAAGCGTGCGTAGTTCGAAAGACATCGCTTAGCAGACTTACGGCGGCGACCCGCAACGGGCGCCGTTTTTCGTTCGTGCGGCCATTTTCGCCACGACCGGGTCACGGTCGTTGGGCAACTCGGCAACTCGAATGCGCCGGAGCCAAGTGGTTTTCTCCGGTGGAACATGACACCGCACCACCGCGGTTTACATCTCCGACCAATCACCTCGAAGCATCTCCACCAGTTTATTTTTGGCCGCTTGTTTTAATTGTACGACAATCATATTATGAGATTGATGGACATAAGTACGCGCGGTACGTTCCCATGTGACGCAAGATTCAACACAACCGGAAAATCAAATGTCGAACGTAGTTTCCGAAAGCATCAAGTCTCGAACGGTAGCTTCCAAGGTGCGCTGGATTGTCGTGCTGGTACTGTTCTCGTCAGTCCTGGTCGGGTTCTTCGATCGTATCAGTGTTGCGGTGTTGTTCAATAATCCCGAGTTCTATACAGCGATAGGCACCGGCTTCAACCCGACAAAGCTTGGTTTGCTGATGAGTGCGTTTCTCACCGCATACGGCATCTCGTCGGTGGTGCTGAGTGTCGTCGGCGATCTTTGGGGGCCGGGCCGAATGCTCGCGATCTCCACGGCCGTCTGGGGTGCCTTGATGGCGGTGATGGGCGCAACCAGTTCCTATGGCGCGATGATGGTCTCGCGGGTTCTGCTCGGCGTCATGGAGGGGCCGCAGTTTTCATTGATCGGCAAGATCGTGCATCGCACCTTTCCGGCACGCGAGCGCGCTCGTGCCAATTCGGTGTGGATGGTCGGTAGCCCGATCGGATCGGCGATCGGGCTACCGCTAACACTGTGGTTGGTCACCGACTACGGCTGGCGCGCGTCGTTTTACATCCTGGGTGCGCTAAGCACACTGATCGTGGCGCCGTTGATTTTCTGTGTCGTGCGCGAATCGCCTGCAGACACAGTGACGGTGCAGCAGCCGCGCGCGCCTCGCGAGAAGATCCAGATGGGATTGTTCTTGCGCAACTACAAGTTCTGGCTGGTGACGTTCTACGGTTGCGGCCTGCTGATGTATCTATGGGGGCTCAATAGCTGGCTACCGACTTATCTCGCCCGATCCCGCCATTTCGATCTCAGGCAGATGGGTATTTACTCGTCGCTGCCATTTATCGCGATGTTTATCGGCGAGGTGCTGTCGGGCCAGATCGCCGACAAGACCGGACGACGCGCACTAATGTGCTTTATCGGGCTGCTCGGCGCCGGATGCCTGATGTATGCGGGGACAAAAATAGCCGACCCGCACCTCGCGGCGATCGTGATCGCGCTAAGCGCCGGCTCATGGGGCCTCGGCTTGCCGGCGCAATACGCGCTGGTGATGGATGTCGTCCCTGTCTCGGTGACCGCTGCGGGCATAGGCGTGAAAAACGGTGTCAGCAACCTGGTGGGTGCGATCGCACCGGCATTGATAGGATGGATAGTCGGACGTACGGGCAGTTTCGACAGCGGCTTGATGGTGATCGTGGTCTCGGCGATCGTCGGCTCGTTGTTCGTGCTGCCTTTGATCAGGAAGCACTGAGCAGGAAGCACCGAGGGCATGCGGTGGTGGCATCAAAAAATTCTCTATCACCGCATAAACAATAAGTAAACCTGATTAAATGAGTCGGTCATAAATATGTAATACGTCACTTCGCGCGCGTCACGGTGTGGTGGCGTTGTGATGTTCGCCCGCGCATCGCATCGCGGGACTCCCGTTTCACTTGCTGCAAGAGAACCGGCGCGCAGATGAAAAAGCGTGCCGGATGGGCGCGCTCGACTTCAACAACACATGTGGGCACGGGTGTCTGCCTGCGTCGGTCACGGGACTCTGCGTCATAGCAACAGATAACGCCGAAGTCATTTTATTTTTTGTGCAAATTATTTCTTTTTGTTTTAAAGTCGGCTCAATGAATGCTTACAATCATTTGGTGAGCAGCTCACGAACAACGAGCCGGTCGGTTCACGAACAACGAGCCGGTCGGTTCACGATAGGTGTCGGTATCCCGGGTCTGGATGAGAAAGCGAAGTTCGATAGTCTATTAACTGTTCAATAAATTGAGGAGTGCGAAGGATGAAATATCCAGTCGTCGGTATCATGGGGGTGCTCGCTGCGCTCGGCTTGGCCGGTGTCTCCAGCGACGCGTGCGCGCAGTCGTCGGTCCAGCTGTACGGCATCATCGGCACATACGTCGGGTCGGTCAAGAAGAGCGGCAACACGCCCTCGGCACTCGTTGAAGGCGGCGGCGGCCTGACCACGTCGTTCTGGGGCATACGCGGGACCGAGGACATCGGCGGGGGCACCAGCGTGATATTCGCGCTGGAAAGTTTCTTCCAGCCGACCACCGGAGCACAGGGCCGCACTGCCGCCGACCCTTATTGGTCGCGTAGTTCGTATGTGGGTATTACCGGACACTACGGCAAGGTGACTTTCGGCCGGCAGACCAACCCGACCTACCTGAATATGCAGTATCTCAACCCGTTTGGCGCATCCGTGGTGTTTTCCCCGCTCGTGGTGCAGTCGTTCGTGGCTGGGTTCAATGGCGTCATCATCGGCGACACCGTCTGGAACAATACGGTGGAGTACACGACCCCCAGCATCTCAGGGCTCAGCGCCACCGGCATCTATGGCTTTGGTGGCGTAGCGGGCGAGACGGGCATTGCGAATATCGGCTTGCATGCGACCTATACGAACGGTCCGTTCCTTGCTGCCGTGTCCGCGCAGCGCGTGCGTACTCCGGTGACTTCTCCTGTGACCGAGCAGTACGCGTGGCTCGGCGGCGCGACTTACAACTTCGGCGTGGCGAAGGTCTATGCCGCGGCGGAAGCGACCAACGCATACGGCGCGCAGATCGGCACGCATACCTATGAGCTCGGCCTCTCGATCCCGATTGCGAAGACCAGCTCGATACTGGCTGAATGGGCGCGTACTGCGAGTTCCTCGGCCAAGGTCTCGACGCGTCGCACCACGGCGGCGCTTGCCTACGATTATTTGCTATCCAAGCGCACCGACGTCTACCTCGTCTACATGTACGACAAGCTGACCCCGAACGGCTCGGCGAGCACGACCGCGCTCGCTATCAGGCACGCGTTCTAGTTCATCGCCTTTCACGCAGTGGCACGGAAGCTTACGTTTTCGGTACGTCATGATTTCGTTCGTGTGCGCCGTTTCCTTGAGCAGGCGGCGCAATCTCCGGCGGAGCCAAGTAGCAAGTGCCTACCTGGAAGTTGGTGATTCGTAAGCTCAGAAAATTGTTCTGAACAGATCAAAAATTTCTTGTGCAATTTCTTTTTGGCTGTTCTAAGATCATTCATCGACGGCTTACGAAACATATCGTGAGCAGCTTACAAGAGTTTGGAGGGATGCCGTGAACGATAGGGTAGTCGTGATCGAACCAGCACCACCGGCGTCGCCGGCGGTTACGCTGGTTGATGCGTCGAGCGAAGCCACGCTCTTGAGCGAACAAGCTTGCACGACCATCCGTCAACAGATTTTGTCGTGCGCGTTGCCCCCGGGTAGCGTGCTGACCGAAGCGGGTCTGACGGTGCGCTACGGGATCGGCAAAGCGACTTGCCGGGTTGCCCTGCAGCGCCTGGCACAAGAAGGCTTTATTCGCGTGGTGCCGCGCCAGGGATACGTGGTGACGCCGATTACCCTGAAAGACGTCGAGGAAGTATTCGCCATCCGGATGCAACTTGAGCCGTTGTCCGCGCGATTGGCCGCCGGCAATGTCGACGCGGAAGCGCTCAACCGCCTCGAACGCGCCTGCCGCAACGACGACAAGACCTTGGGTATCACCAGCCGGATCGGCAACTTCATGGACGCCAACGCGGCCTTTCACATGGCGATCGCCGAATGCTCCGGTAATGGCCGGCTAGTTCGCATGTTGGGCGGGCTGCTTAACGAAATGGCCCGCCTCGTCGCACTGGGCTTTGGTGTGCAAAACACCAAGCCGGAAATTCGCCATGACCACACCGCACTGATCGATGCGCTCGTGCGCGGGGACGGTAAGCGCGCCGAGCACATCGCGCTGCGGCATGTGTCGACCTTTCGGGATATGACGATGGAAAAGGTGATCGCCAGCCTGAAAGACACCCACGCGGGTGCGCCGATTGCCCCACTGCGCAAGGGGCCGCGATGAACGCCATTTCCCGGGAAGAATTTCGCATGGCATGCGGCACACGCAGTGCGGTGGTAGTCGACCATGTGTCAAAGCGCTTCGGCAAGCTCGCCGTGCTGGAAGATATCAACTTCGATGCGCCGGCGGGTTCGGTGCTGGCGATTGTTGGTGCATCGGGCTGCGGCAAGAGCACGCTGCTCAATATCATCGCGGGTCTTGCGCAAGCTGACGAGGGCCGCGTGAGCATCGACGGTGCCTCCGATCCCTCGCGTGACACGCGCGTCATCAGCTATATGTTCCAGGAAGATCGCCTGCTGCCGTGGCGCAACATCCTGTCGAACGCCGCATTCGGGCTGGAGGCGCATAGCTTGAGCGCCGCCGAGCGCAACGAACGCGCCCGCGCCGCATTAAAGATGACCGGGCTCGAAGGATTCGAGAACGCCTATCCGTACCAGCTCTCAGGCGGCATGCGCAGCCGCGTGGCACTCGCCCGCAGCTTGATCGTCAAGCCCTACATCCTGTTGATGGATGAGCCGTTTTCCAAGCTTGATCCGCAGATGCGCTCGCAGATGCATGACGAGTTGCTCAAGATCCGCGAGCAACTGCGCATGACTGTGGTGTTCGTCACGCACGATGTCGAAGAGGCGGTGGTGCTTGCGGACAAGGTGGTGGTGCTGTTGCCACGGCCGGGCCGCGTGCGCGACGCGATGATGATCGATCTGCCGCGGCCGCGCGATCCGCTCGCCGCCGACGTGGCCGAAACGGTGCGCCGTTTGCGCGGCCTTATTTAAAGAATCGAAGGACGACCCGATGGCTACCCTACCGACCGCGACCCCTGTCTACGAGAGCGCTTCAGGCCGCTTTACCGCGTTCGCCAGCCTCGCCGGCCAGCGCCTGTCGCTGCTGCTTGCGTTTGTCCTGTTGTGGTGGATCGCCTCGCTACGCATACCGACGTTCATCCTGCCGAGCCCGGAGCGTACGCTGCAGGCGCTGCGCGACCTGATCGAGGGCGGAACCTTCGGCGCCGACCTGGGCATCACTTTGTATCGCGTTGTCGCGGGGTTCGCGCTCGCGGCGGTAGTCGGCACGCCGCTCGGCATCTTGCTCGGTGCGAACCGGCGGCTCGGCCAATTCTGCGAGCCCGTGCTGTCCGTGGTCAATACCGTATCGGCGGCGATCTGGGCCATATTCGCGTTGATCTGTTTTGGCATCTCGAATGCAACGACGATTTTCGTCGTATTCATGGAAGCGATGCCGCTGATCCTGACTAACGTGTGGCAAGGCTCGCAAAGCGTCAGCGCTGAATATGTCGAGCTGGCGCGCAGCTTCCAGATGTCGCGCTTCAAGATCATGAGCAAGATTTATCTGCCGACCGTGCTGCCTTATTTCTTTTCGGGTGCGCGCCTGGCCTTTGGCTTCGGCTGGCGCGTCTCGCTGGTGGCCGAGACGATAGGTTCATCCAACGGCGTCGGCTACCGCTTGCGGCAGGCGGCAGACCTGGTGCAAACCGACCAGGTCTTCGCATGGACGCTGACCTTGGTGGTGCTCATGGTGTCGCTGGAATACGGCATCCTGAAACCGATAGAAAACCACTTGTTCCGCTGGAAAAGACGTCTCTGAATAGGCGGCGCGTATAACGATCGCGCAGCATAGCGGGCAGATGAGGCAGAGACGACGCGGGGATGAAGCCGGAATGAAGCATCTCATCCCCGCACCGAATACCCGGTTGCATCCGACATGTCAGGAGTCTGGATCGTGAACCCGGTGCACTGAAATTGTTTTACCATTTACATTGAGGACTACTTATGGGCAGTATGATGAAAGCATTGATTCTCCCGCAGCATGGCGACATCGAGAATCTGCAGGTTGGCGAACTTCCTGTACCGAAAGCGGTGCCGGGTCACGTCGTGATCCGTGTGCGGGCGTCGTCGTTCAATTATCACGACGTGTTTACGGTCAAGGGCATGCCTGGCATCAAGGTGCCGCTGCCTATCGTGATCGGCCTCGATATGGCCGGCGAGATTTCTGAAGTCGGCGAGGGTGTCGAAGGATGGGAAGTCGGCGCACGCGTGCTGGTCAATCCCTTGAACAAGAGCAAAGGTTTGATGGGCGAGATGCTCAATGGCGGGATGGCCGAGTATTGCCTGGTTTCAGCCGACCAGTTGATCGCGATGCCCGATGAAGTGTCATTCGTGGAAGCCGCTTCCTTACCCGTGGCGTATGGCACCGCGCATCGGATGCTGGTCACGCACAACACGATCAAGCGGGGTGATCGCGTGATCATTCTCGGCGCGAGCGGCGGCGTGGGCACCGGTTGTGTCGTGCTGGCGAAAATGCTGGGTGCGGAAGTGATCGCGGCGGCAGGCGGCGCCGAAAAAGCCGAACGTCTCAAGGCGCTCGGCGCCGATCACGTGATCAACTATAAGGAAGTCGACTTCTCGAAGTGGGCGATCGAGAAATACGGCAAGCCGCAGCGCCGCAGCTATGAGGGTGGTGTCGACGTGGTGGTGAATTTCACCGGCGGCGACACGTGGGTGCCTTCGCTCAAATGTATCAAGCGCGGCGGCAGCTTGCTGGTTTGCGGCGCGACCGCGGGCCACGATCCGAAGGAAGACCTGCGCTATATCTGGAGTTTCGAACTGCGCGTAATCGGCTCGAACAGTTTCTATGACGACAATCTGGCGGCGCTGATGGAGCTTATCCGCACCAAGCAGATCACTGTATCGGTCGACAAGGTGTTGCCGCTCGAAGAAGCCGCCGAAGGTTTGCGGATGATCCGCGACCGCGAAGTACTCGGCAAGATCGTCGTGACACCTTGAACCCGGAGACACAGATGTCGGAAATCCAGCAATTGACCAAGGAACAGGTCGAAGAGATGCTCACGCGGGGCCCGTACCACCAGTGGCTTGGCCTGCGTGTTATCGAGGTCGGCGACGGTACGATCGAAATTGGCGCGACATGGCGCGAAGAGTGGGTCGTCAATCCGCAGCGCCGTTATACGCATGGCGGCATTCTCGCCGCACTGGTCGACTTGACCGCCGATTGGGCGCTGGTCTCCAAGACCGGGCGCGGCGTGCCAACCATCGACTTGCGGGTCGACTACCACCGCGCCGCGATGCCCGGCGATCTGGTCGCGCGCGGCAAGGTGATCAAATTCGGCAGCGCGATCTCGGTTGCCGAGGCGCAGATCTTCGACGAGGCCGGCAACCTGCTGGCGAGCGGGCGCGGGGTGTATTCGACTGCGCCTGCGCCGGCACCGAAAGCATGATGCAACGCAAGGCGCCGATGCTCGACCACCTGGTCGTCAACGCGATGTTCGAGATCGACGCAGCCGCCGTGTGTTTCGCCGCGCTTGGTTTTACGTTGACGCCGCTCGGCTATCACTCGCTCGGTTCGGTGAATCACCTGATGATGCTTGGCGATCACTATCTCGAGCTGGTCGGGCTGCCGGTCGGCACGACGACATTGCGGCGCGAGATACTCGAAAGCCGTCTCGGCATCGACGGCCTGGTGTTCAAGTCCGACGATGCGCAGGCGACGTACGACCGCCTGATCGGCGCCGATGTCGATTGCGGCGCGCCGCAGTCGTTTTCGCGACCGGTCGAGATCGACGGCTGCGAGCAGATCGCGCGCTTTCGCACGACACGTCTCACCGCCGGCGAATTGCCGGGGGTGCGGGTGTACTTCTGCGAGCACCTGACGCCGCAGTGGGTGTTCGGTCCCGCTGTGCCACCTCACGCAAACGGCGCGCACACGCTGACCGAGCTGGTCGTGGTCAGTCGCGAGCCGGCCGGCGATGCAAGGCACTATGCCCGGATCGCCGGGTACACCGACGCCGGCGTGCAGGCCGAGGCGAGCACCGGGGCCCACACCGATGCCGGTGCGGACACCGATATGAGGCAGACCGACAGCGTGTGCATCAAACTCGAAGGGTTCGACCTGAGGTTCGTCGATGCGCCGGCCTATCAGGCGCGCTATCGCGAACTAGTGTGCAACCCGGGCGAGCGCGACAGCTATTTCGGTGCGTTTGTCGTGGCGGTGGACGATCTTGCCGCGGTCCTCGAACGCGCCCAGGCGCTCGCCGTTGCAGATGAAGATTGCCTGGTGCAGGTGTTGCCTGATGAACTCGACGTATCGGATGTATCGGACGGCACGCGCGGTTCGTCGGTCGCGGTCCTGCTGCGCCGCTTCAATACATTGATCGAATTTACCGGAGTTGTTGAACATGTCCACGCTTGAGAACCTTGGCGACCTCGTCGATGCAAGTGTCGATCCGGACAAGATTGCATTAATCGCGCTTGGCGACCTCAACGACGCAGGCGAGACGGGCCACAGGGTGGGCCACAAATCGCCGCATGAAACCAGCCTGACTTATCGCCAGCTCGATGAGCTCGCCGACGGTGTCGCACGCAGCCTTGTAGCGCACGGCCTGCAGGCCGGCGAGCGGGTGGCGATACTCGCGGCCAACAGTGCGGAATACGTCGCGGCACTGCTCGGCATCATGCGAGCGGGCATGGTCGCCGTACCCGTCAATTTCAAGTTTCCGCGCGCGCTGTCGTCGTTCGTGATCCGCGACAGCGGCGCGCGGCTGCTGTTTTGCGATGCCGCGCGGCGAGCCGATTGCCCCGACGATCTGCCGGTCGTCATGTTCGACGGCCAGGGTGCGGACAGCTTCGCTTCGTTCGTCATGCCAGGACCGTTCGAGACCGTCGCGGTGCACCCGAACGACCCCGCGCTGTTCCTCTACACCTCCGGCTCAACCGGCAAGCCCAAAGGGGTCAAGCTGTCGCATCGCAGCCATCTATGGGTTGCGCGCACCCGCGCGCGTGCGCAACCGCCCGAGCAGCATCGCTTCCTCGTGGCCGCACCGCTTTATCACATGAATGCGCTCGCGCTGGTGTTGATGTCGCTGCTGGGCAAGGGCACGGTCGTGCTGCTGCCGCAATTCAATGCCAAAACGTATATCGCGGCGATCGAACGGCACCGCATCACCTGGCTGACCTCGGTGCCGCCGATGACGGCGATGATGCTGCGGGAAAAGGAGGCGATGGCGCGCACCGACCTGTCGTCGGTGCGTTTTATCCGGATGGGGTCGGCCCCGGTCAGCGAGAGCCTGCTCGCACAAATCAACACCGCTTTGCCCAACGCGAAGCTTAGCAATGTATATGGCACCACCGAAGGCGGCCCGGTGGTCTTCGGCCCCCATCCGGATGGACTTGAGCCACCGCTGCTGTCCGTCGGCTACCCGCACCCGGAGGTCGCGGTGCGTTTGCTCGACGCGCCGGCGCAAGGACCCGCGGTCGGCGTGCTGGCGATACGCAGCCCGGCGGTGATGCTCGGATACCACCAGCGCGATGACATCGCCATGCCGATGACGCAGGATGGTTATTACGTGACGGGCGACGTATTCCGGCGCGATGAGAACGGCTTTTACGCATTCGTCGGCCGCGCCGACGATATGTTCGTGTCGGGCGGCGAGAACATTTTCCCGGGCGAAGTCGAGCAGATGCTCGAGACCCATCCGGACATCGTGCAGAGCTGCGTGGTGCCGGTGGACGACGAGATCAAGGGTACCAAACCGGTGGCATTCGTGGTGCGGCGCGCCGGCTCGGCGCTCGGCGAGGACGAGGTCAAGCGCCATGCGCTGGAGCACGCACCGGCCTATCAACACCCGCGACGAGTCTGGTTCGTCGATGCGCTTCCGCTCGCGTCGACCAACAAGATAGATCGCACCCTGCTCAAGGCGACGGCACTCGAAACATTGAGTTCGCCGGGCGATCGCTGAGCGGCTTTTTCCACACCATTCCATAGTGAGGCATCGGATATGAACGAGAATTTTCGCAGCTTCCTCGATCGCTTGCGCGCCGCAAACGAGCTGGTCGACATCAGGCAACCGGTCGACATTCGCCACATCGGCACGCTCGTCGATCAAAGCGACAAGGCATTGCTGTTTCATAACGTGATCGGCTATCAGATGCCTTTGCTCTCGGGCATCATCCGCACGCAAGAGCGTGCGATGCTCGCGATGGGCTGTGACAACTACTCCGACATCGAGAAGATGTTGCAGCATGGCATCGACAATCCGATTCCGCCCCGGTATGTCGAGACTTCCGCGACGAAGGAAGTGATCTACAAGGGCGACGACGTCGATTTGTTCAAGTTGCCGATCCCGATGTCGTCGATCTTCGACGGCGGACCGATGATCACCGCCGGCATCGTGATTGCCCGCGATCCCGAATATGGCCTGAACAGCGGCATCTATCGCTTCATGGTCAAGGAAAAGGGCTTGACCGGCATCGATATCGTGACGCCCAACAATATGCGCATGTTCGCGCAGCGCGCCTATGAACAGGGGCGTCCATGCCCGATTTCGATTTCGATTGGCAACCACCCGATGGAGATCATGGGCGCCGGCTACCGGGCGCCGATCGGCGTCGACGAGATGGCGATCACCGGCGGCATCCGGGGCGTGGCGGTCGACCTGGCGCAATGCGAGACGATAGACCTGCCTTACATCGCCGACTCGGAGATCGTGATCGAAGCGGAAATCCTGCCGACCGGCTGGACGCAGCCCGAGGGCCGCTTCGGCGAGTTTACCGCGCTGATGGGCGGTTTGCACTGGAATCCGAACGTGCGCATCAAGGCGATCATGCACCGCCGCGACGCGATGTACTACTCGCTGCACATGCCGTGGGAAAACACCTGGCTCGCCGCACCCACCCGCTACCAGGCGATCCGCCGCGCACTGCGTACGGCCGGCGTGCAGGTCAAGGATATCAACGTGACGCTAGGCGGCCGCGCGTTCTGGCATGCGGTGATCTCGATCAAGAAGCAAGCCGGCGAGGGCAAGAACGCGCTGCTCGCGGCGCTCTCGGTGATGGACCTCAAGCACGTCGTGGTGGTCGACGATGATATCGACGTGTTCAACGGCGAGCAGGTCGAATGGGCGATCGCGACGCGAGTGCAGGGCGACCGCGACCTGATCATCATTCCAGGCGCGCGTGCCAAGCCGCTCGACCCGAGCTTGCCGGTCATGCCGCCTGGCATGGTTCCGACCGGTGCCAAGGTCGGTGTCGATGCGACGATCTCCGAAGGTATCCCGCATGAACGCTACGAGCGGATTTCGTACGCGTATGCGGACACCGCGAAAATCGGCGACTACGTGGCCGGCAAGGCCGATCCCGTGCAGGTGTCGCAACCCGAGCAACTCGAAGAAGTCGCGCAGAAGATTCTCGCATTGATCGTTGACGCGCCCCTTTATTACACGGCGCTTGCCGAGCAATTATCGCAATACGATTTCCAGACGATTGCGCGTGCGCTGGGGGCACTGCACGAGCGCGACCAGTTATGGAAAACGCCGGAAGGCAAATTGTGCGTGCGTGGCTCGCGTTTCGACGCCGTGCCGCCGACGCGGCGCTAGCTGGACGGACCGCTCGCGGCCCGGGCCCGCGGCGCACATGCCGCGGTGGCAAATGTGACCTACCGTATGGAAAAGGGGTCGAACTATGCAACTGCACAGATGTTTGAAGCATGCCGTATTGGCTTTTACGATGACGGTGCTGGCCGGCGCCGCATCTGCCGAGACCTTGCGCATCGGTTATTGGACGAGCGGTGTCAGCCTGGGCCTGGGCGCGGTGCTGGAGACCGGCGATTTTCTGAAGAATGTCGGTATCGACGATGTACGCTTCGTGCATTTCGCCGAGGTCAATGCGCCGGCAAGCGGGCTCGCGGCCAACGTGATCGACATCAGCTTCAGTGTACCGGCCACCAGCGCGTTCAGCATCGCGGCGGCGGGTGTGCCGATCAAGATTTTCGGCGCGACGGCGCCGGCCGATGTGACCTTCGTTGCCGACGCCGATTCGCCGATCAACTCGCTGGCCGAGTTGCGCGGCAAGAAGGTCGGCATGTCGCCGGCGGGCAGTTCGGTTGCGCTGATGACGGCGGCCGTACTGTCGGCGAACTATGGCTTCAAGGCCAGCGACTACTCGCTGGTGCCGGGCAACGAAGCGCGCTTGGCGCAGTTCCTGTTGCAAAAGCAGATCGATGCGGCGGCGTTGCGTTCGGTTACGGTGGCGCAACTGACGGAACTCAAGACCAAGCGCCTGGGGACCATGGTCGACGAGTGGCATAAGCTGACCAAATCCGATGCGATGCCGTACCTGGGCGTGGGTGCGGTGCGCACCGCGCTGATCGAGCGCGAGCCGCAGACGGTGGCTAAATTCATCGTGGCTGTGCGCAACGCAATTGCGTGGGGAAGTGCCCATCCGGACCAGGTCGCGGCGATCCTGCAGAAGTCCGCCAACCTGCCGGCCGCCGACGCGAAGATTTACGCCGCGCACTGGAGCGAGTTGAATAGCGTGTCGCTCGAACCGATAGATATCGCCACGCTCAAGCGCGAACAGCAGATCTTCGCTCAGGACGGCACGATCAAGGGCGCGCTGCCGGCCGATGTGTTCGCACCGGGGCCCTACGAGGCAGCCAAGAAAATGCTGGCAGGTACGGCACCATGAGCGCGCGGCGTCGCATTGTAGTCGGCATCAGCGGCGCATCGGGTGCGATCTATGGCGTGCGGTTATTGAAGATGCTGGCGGAACTGGACATCGAGTCGCATCTGGTGATGAGCCGCTCGGCCCAGGTGACGCTGGCCCATGAAATGCAGTTGCGGCCCGCCGATGTGCAGGCGCTTGCCGATGTTTGCTACCCGAATGCCGACATCGGCGCGGCGATTTCGAGCGGGTCGTTTCGGGTCGACGGCATGATCGTGGCGCCATGTTCGATCAAGACGCTCTCCGAGATCGCGACCGGCTGCACCGGCTCGCTGCTTTCGCGCGCGGCCGACGTGATGCTCAAGGAGCGCAGGCGCCTGGTGCTGATGGTGCGCGAGACGCCGCTGCACGCGGGCCATATCCGCAGCCTGGGCGCCGTGACCGAGGCGGGCGCGATCGTCTATCCGCCGGTGCCGGCGTTTTATGCGATGCCGGCGAGTATCGAGGAAATGGTCGATCACACCTTGGGCCGCGTGCTCGACCTGTTCGATGTCGATGCACGTACGGTGCATCGCTGGGGAGGGCTGAAAAGCAGCGTCGCCTGAGACTGCAGTGGCGCGGTGGCCGTGGCCCGGCCGCATCGCGACTTATGTCATTTATTCAACTTATGCAGCTTATGTGACTTGCGTAACACTGACGCAGAGCCGACCGTACCAGCCGGGTTGAGAAATTGTTTACTTCCTTGTGAGCATCCCATAGAATCACAGCACGCCCTGTGAGCTGCCTACAGAATTTTGTGGGCCTAGTAAGGTGCGAATAACCATAATAAGGGAGCGAATGGACACTCAAGCGATTTCTCCTGCAAAGGCGAGCGGCGAGGGCGTATTGCTCGGCGAGTCGACCTATCTGGCGATGCGTCAAGCGATCCTGTCGTGCTCGATGAAGCCGGGCAGCATGCTGACCGAGGCGGCGCTGATGGAGCAGTTCAAGGTTGGTAAATCGACCTGCAGGCTGGCTCTGGTGCGGTTGACCCAAGACGGCCTGGTACGTTCGGTGCCGAGGCACGGTTATGTGGTGGTGCCGGTCACATTGAAGGATGTTGAAGAAGTATTCGCCCTGCGGTTGATGCTGGAGCCGGAAGCGGCTCGACTTGCTGCGGGCAAGATCGACGCGAATGCGCTGATGCGTATCGATCGCGCCGGGCGCGCCAATACGGCATCGCGTAACAAAGGCAATCGCGTCGGTTTCTTTCTCGATGCGAACCGGGAGTTTCATCTCACGATCGCGATCGCGTCGGGCAATGACCGGCTGGTGAAAAGTCTCTCGGGGCTGTTCGACGAAATGACACGGATTGTGGCACTGGGCTTCACGGGCCAGGACGACGATCCGGAGATCGACGACGATCACCGTTTGCTGGTCGAGGCGCTGGCTGCGGACGACGGCAAGACGGCCGCACGGATCGCGCGCCGGCATGTAGAGAAGTTCCGCGATATGACTTTGGAACGGGTTTTTCGCAGTATCAAACAAGATTACGAATTGTTTCCGCTTGCGGCACCACCGCGGCGCAGCGAGCGCAGTAACGCGTGATGGTATGGCGCACGCGCGCATGCCCAGGCAATACCCGGATCACGGATATCGCCTGGGCCAGTTTCCGGGTTTATTTTATTTATTTAGTATTGCTATATTTTTTTGAAAATGACAGGCCTTCTTTTCACCTAAGCTCATAGAGAAACAATGAAACCATTCGGCGTCGTGCGTAAGGCTTTGCTCTCGCTAGGACTGGTCGTGTGCGTTACCACCTCGGTATATGCGACGACACTGCGAGTCGGTTATTGGACCAGCGGGATCAGTCTCGGTTTTGGCGCGGTGCTCGAGGCACAGCAGTTCTTCGAGAAGCAGGGCCTGCAGGTGCAGTTCGTTCACTTCCCCGACGTGAACGGTCCGACCACGGCGCTCGCCGCGAATGCGATCGACCTGGCTTTCGGTACCAGCCTTGCCGGCGCGTTCAGCCTTAGCCAGCAGCAAGTGCCGGTGAGAATGGTCGCGGCGACGCAAATCGTTGACGCGGAAGTCGTCGTGCCTGCCGATTCGCCCGTGCACTCGCTCGACCAGTTGAAGGGTAAGAAGATCGGCATGTCGCCGATCGGCAGCGCCACGACCGGTGTCGGTACCGCCGTGCTGGCGGCCAACTACGGAATCAAGCTCGGCGACTATCAACTGGTTTCCGGCGACGAGCCGCGCCTCGCGCAATTCCTGCTGCAAAAGAATGTCGACGCGGCAGTCTTGCGTCCGACCACCGTGGCGCAGGTGCCTGATGCGAACACGAAGTTGCGTGTGCTGGCTACGCTGTCCGATGAGTGGAAAAAAATGACCCAGTCGTCGACGCCGCCCTATATCGGTGTGGCGGTCATGCGCAAGGAATGGCTGACGCAGAATCCGGCCGACGCGGTGAAGGTCATCGTGGCAATGCGGCAGGCCTTGCGGTTCGGCGCGCAAAACAAGGATGCCGTGATCCAGATATTGAAGAAGGCCGGCAATATGAGCGAGCAGGGCGCCAGCGTGTACGGCGACCACTGGAACAACATGAACACAGTGACCTTCGAGCCCTCCGACATCGCGACGCTCAAGCGCACCTTCGAAGTATTCAAGGCGGCTGGCACCCTCAAGGGCGAACTGCCCGCCGACTTGTTCGACCAGGCACCGTATCTCGACTCGAAAGGGTTGAAATGATCGCTGCCGACGTTTGTCAACGTATGGGCTTTCGTGGAGTCTCATGATCATGCAACACCCAACCGAGCCGGGCGCGTCGATGCCGGACGAATCGGCCCGATGCGCATCGATGCGCACCCCCCGGATCGAGTGGCCACGCGAAGGCATTACGCGGATCCCGTTGCGGATTTATTCCGATGCCGACGCTTATGCGCACGAGCAGGACGCCGTATTTCGCGGGCCGACCTGGAGCTTCCTGTGTCTTGAGGTCGAGATTCCGAACGCCGGCGACTACATAACGACCAAGGTCGGACACACCTCGGTCATTGTCGTGCGCGAAGAGGGGGGGGGCATCCATGCTCTGGTGAACAAATGCGTGCACAAGGGGTCGGTGCTGTGCTACGAAGCGCAGGGGCACCGCAAGCGCGCCAATTTTGTCTGCCCCTATCATAACTGGGTCTACAACTTCGAAGGAGAACTGACCAGCGTTGCGTTCGAGCGCGGTGTACAGGGCAAGGGCGGGATGCCCGAGGATTTTGATAAATCGCGGTTCCGCTTGATCAAGCTGCGCGTAGATACCATCAAGGGTCTGGTGTTCGGATCGTTTTCGGATGAAGCGCCGCCACTGCTCGATTACTTGGGGCCCGTCATGGTGCGGCACATAGAGCGCACGCTGTACGGGAAGATCAAGATACTGGGCCGCTATAGCCAGGTGATGCACAACAACTGGAAACTGTACGTGGAAAACAGCCGGGACAATTACCACCCGAGCCTGTTGCATGCATTTTTCTCGACCTTCAAGATCAACCGCCTGTCCGCCGAGGGCGGCACGTTGCAGGACGACGATGGGCGGCATCACATCACATTTACCAAGCGCTACACCGACGTCGGCGACCAGGCCTATGACTCGGGCATCATCCGCGCGATGCGCGACGACTTTGGTCTGAAGGACCCGTCGCTGATCGATCAGTGGATGGAATATCCCGACCAGATCACCAACGCGATCCAGAGCATCTTCCCCGGCTTCGTGCTGCATCAGATCATGAACTCGCTCGGCACGCGGCAGGTGGTGCCGCTTGGGATCGACAAGTGCGAGCTGATCTGGACGGTGCTCGGGTTCGAAGAGGATACGCCGGAGCAAACTCTGATCCGGCGCAAGCAAAGCAACCTGGTGGGCCCCGCCGGTTACGTATCGATGGAAGACGGCACGATCGGGGCTTTCGTCGAGAAGGGCATACGCGGCGACCCCGACGATGTGGCAATCATCGAGATGGGCGGCAAGACCACCGGCTCGATGGCGACACGCGCGACCGAGACGTCGGTGCGCGGGTTCTGGAAATTCTACCGGGAGTTGATGGGTGTCTAGTGTCAGCCGTTTTGCCAGCCTGGAAGTCGATGAGCGCACTCGCACCGGCATTGCCCGATTGATGGCGCGCTATTGCAGCGCCATCGACAACAACGATCTCGACCGTTGGCCCGAGTGCTTCGCGCGGCAGTGCGTGTACCGGATCCTGACTCGCACCGACTTCGACGCGGGCCGCGATTTCGGAATCTGGTTTTGCAATAGCCACGAGATGCTGCTCGACCGGGTCAACTCGATCCGCTCGGTCAATGTCTTTGAGCCGCATGTGTACCGGCATGTGCTGGGGCCCACCGAAATCGTCGGTATCGAAGGCGATGCGATGCTCTGCGAGACGAATTACTTCGTGGTGCGCACCGGATACGAGGGCGAGATGGTGGTGTTCAGCGTCGGGCGCTATATCGATGTCGTGACAATGGAGGGGCCGGCGGCGCTATTGCGCGAGCGCACCGTCGTTACCGATTCGTGCCGCTACGATGCGCTGGTCGCATTGCCGATCTGAGGAGAGCCGATGAGCACCGGCTTGCGTCGTTATCGTTTGCATCTGGAGAGCCGGCGGCAGCAGGCCGCCGCGTTCCATCTCGATGAGTCCACATGGCAGCTCGCTGCTGCACGGCATGCCGAGTTGGCTGCGGCGCTGGACGTATCGTTCGGTTGGGACGGCGAGCGGTTCGCGCAGCCGATCGACGACATCGATTTTTTGCTGGCGTCGAAATTTCCCCATGCGGCCATTAACGCGGCGGCGCGCTTGCGCTGGATCCATACCACGGGCGCGGGAGTCGACCAGCTCCAGCCGCTGGCTGCGTTGCGCCGCGACGTGCTGTTGACGAACAGTAGCGGCATTCATAGCGACAAGGCCGCGGAGTATGCGCAGATGGCCTTGCTGATGCTTAACGCGAAGATGCCCCGGGTGATGCGTGCGCAGCGTGAGCGGCGCTGGGAAAGCTGTCTGACGTCGCCAATTCGCGGCAAGACGCTGCTCGTGATCGGCTTTGGCGACTTGGGGCTGGCCGCCGCCGGTGCGGGGCGAGCGCTGGGGCTGTGCGTGGTGGCGTTGAATCGAAGTGGGCGCGCGGATGTTGCGGTAGCCGATGCGGCCGATCTGTTGGCGCCGGTCGCGCAACTGGACGATTGGTTGCCGCAAGCGGACTTCGTGGTCGTCGCGGCGCCGCTTACGCCTGCTACGCACAATCTGCTGTGCGCACGGCGTCTGGCGTTGATGCGTCCGGGGGCTTGCATCGTCAATATGGCGCGTGCGGTGCTGGTGGACTACGAGGCCTTGCTCGCGAGGTTGTATTCGGGGGCATGCGGGGGGGCGGTGCTCGACGTGTTCGATCCGGAGCCGTTGCCGGCCGATGCCCGTTATTGGGATGCACCGGGGTTGATCGTCACGCCGCATCTGTCATGCGATGTGCCCGATTACAACCAGCGGGTGCTGGATGTCTGGTTCGGTAATTTCGCGCGATTGCTGCGCGGTGAGCCGCTGACCAACCTGGTGGATCGGACGCTCGGTTACTGATCCGACAAATGCAATGCGGGAGAGATGGAATTGGCAGATACGACTCAAGGCAATCCGCTGGACCTGCGGGTTTGGCTCGACGAAGTGCGGCAGCTCGGCGAGCTGAGCGAAATTCTCGGCGCCGACTGGAACCTGGAGCTGGGTGCGATCAGCGAACTCAACGTCAAGAAAACGCTGCCGCCCGCGTTGTTGTTCGACAATATCGACGGCTATCCAGAAGGCTTTCGTGTCATGACGTGCAGCACGAGCAGTCCGGCGCGGCTGTCTTCGATCCTGCGCGTGGGCGTGGAAAAGAGCCATCGCGGGCTGGTCGACAAACTGCGCGGCAAGCCCAAGCAATGGCAAGCGCAAGCGGCAGGCTACGATCCGGTTGTGGTGGATGGCGGACCGATACACGAGAACGTCCAGTCGGGCGATGACGTCGATTTGTTCACATTCCCGTCGCCCTTGTGGCATGAGAGGGATGGTGGACGCTACATCGGCACCGGTTGCATGGTCGTCACCCAGGATCTGGATACACCGTGGGTCAACGTCGGCACCTATCGCGTGATGATTCACGACCGGAATCACGTCGGGCTCGATATGATTCCCGGCAAGCATGGCGCGATCCAGTACGACAAGTACATGAAGGCGGGCAAACCGTTTCCGGTTGCGATCGTGGTCGGCTGCGATCCGCTCGGCTATCTGATTTCCGGTATTGAAGTGCCGTTCGGCATGTGTGAGCTGAACTATATCGGCGCGATACTCAAGCAGCCGGTGTCGGTGGTGCGGGGCGCGTTGACCGGGTTACCGTTTCCGAGCGCAGCCGAAATCGTGCTCGAAGGCTGGGCGCATCCGGGCGACGAACGGATCGAAGGTCCGTTTGGCGAATTCCACGGCTATTACCCGGGTAAAGAGGAGACTGCCCCGGTCGTCACCATCGATCACATCTACTATCGCGACGATCCGATTTTGATGGGCAGTCCGCCGGCCAAGCCGCCTAACGATTATTCGTACTCGAAGGCGGTGATGCGCTCGGCACTGCTCGTGGATGCGCTACGCGCGGCAGGTGTGCCCGATGTCGAGGGGGTTTGGGCGCATGAGATCGGCGGCGCGCGCATGTTCAACGTGGTATCGATCAGGCAGCGTTATGCCGGGCACGCTCGGCAGGCCGCGCATATCCTGAGCCAGTGCGGTGTGGGCGCGTATATGTCGCGATACTCGATCGTGGTCGACGAAGATATCGATCCGGCCAATCTGAGCGAGGTGATGTGGGCGGTTGCGACGCGCACGGACCCGGAAATCGATATCGACATCACCAGGCGCGGCATGGGCTCGAAGAACGATCCGATGTCGATCGCGAATCGCTATGGCGCCCCGTTCGCGTCGAAAGCCATTATCGACGCCTGCCGCCCCTTCGATTTTCTGCAGACGTTTCCGGCAGTGGCGGAGGCGAGCAAGGAGCTTCAGCAAAAGGTGCGGGCGAAATGGTCGCACATACTCGGGTGATCCGGGCTGCATCGAATCCCGTACGATTGCTGCGCAACCACAGCGTTATTGCCGCGTAGCTTGTCCCGCGTGCTGGAGTGCCACACGCCGTTGCGCGGCCATCAGGTTGTCCGGGTAGCTTAGCCATTCGTTCGGGTTGTAGCCCGCGGCCAAGATGTCGGCGGCTTCCTGCTCCACCTGGGCGCGTGTCACCGGATGCTGACCGTTGTTGCTCGATTGAGCAAAGGACAAAGCGGGCGCTGCGAGTAGAGCCGCGCCTATCGTAATGATTTTGTAAAAATCTTTCATGATGACCTCCGGTAGAGGTGAGCGAGCGAAATGACGGATCGCCCTGAACCGCTCACCTATACATCGTAGCGTACGGCCAGTCACGTAAATAGGATGTAATGCGCATTAGGCCATTCGGGGAATAGCAATAATGGCAGCGTTATCGGTCCGCGCTGCCGTGGGCGGGAATATGGCGCAACAGGGCAGCCAAGTCCATCGTGCTGTCTGCGAGCTGCTCCGCACCCCAGTGCTGGGGCGCAATCGCATTGCCGCAATAGCCGTAGGCAGCGGCGATCGTCAGCATGCCTGCTGCGTGGCCGGCCTGGATGTCCCGTAGATCGTCGCCGACGTAGACAATCGCCGCCGGCTCGATGCCGATCGCTTGCGCAGCATGTAGCAATGGCGCGGGATGGGGCTTGGAGTAAGCGGTGGTGTCGCCGCACACGACGCATCCGGCATCCTGGGCGACGCCGAGCAATGCCACTAGCGGTTCGGTCAAACGCGTCGCCTTGTTGGTGACAATGCCCCATGGCACGCCGCGCTCGGTCAAGTCTGCGAGCAAGGGCTGGATACCATCGAATAGACGGCTCTCGGCGCAGATGTCCGCTTCGTAGTTGCTGATAAATTCGATCCGCATCGCTTCATAGCCGGCATCGTCGGGTGCGATATCGAAGGCCGCGCCCAGTAAGCCGCGGGCTCCCGCAGAGGCAAGCGGGCGCAAGATCTCGACCGACAAGGGCGCCAGGCCGCGCGCAACGCGCATCTTGTTGGCCGCAGCAGCAAGGTCAGGGGCAGTGTCGGCGAGCGTGCCGTCCAGGTCGAAGAGGACCGCCCGCAAGGTATCGGGGAGCCGGAATTCAGTAAAGGTCACAGGCGCTTCTTTTCTTGAGAGAGTGTCGATCAGGCGGGGCGGGTGCACACCAGCATGTAATTGATACTGGTATCGTCCGACAGCGAAAATTGCTGGTTTAACGGGTTATAAACCACGCCTTTGAATTGGTGAGCATCGAGGCCGGCCGCGCGCACGAAGCCAGCCAATTCGGACGGACGGATAAAGCGCGCGTAATCGTGTGTGCCCCGCGGCAGCAGCTTGGCAATATATTCCGCCCCAATAACGGCGAACAGGTAGGCCTTCAAGTTGCGATTCAGGGTCGAGAAGAACACCGACCCGCCCGGTTTAAGCAACTTGGCGCAGGCCGCCACGGTAATAGCCGGGCTCGGAACGTGTTCTAGCATCTCCATGCAGGTCACCACGTCGTAGGTACCCGGTTCTCGATCCGCCAGCGCCTCGGCTGAGATTTCCTCATAACTGACGTTCACGCCGGTTTCCAGGCTATGCAGATCGGCGACGCCAAGCGCTTTGGTCGACAGGTCGATACCGTTGGCGTGCGCACCCAGTTTGGCCATGGACTCGGTCAGGATCCCGCCACCGCAACCCACGTCCAGCACTTTCTTGCCGGCGAGGGGCGCGTGCAGATCGATCCAGGCCAAGCGTATCGGATTGAGTTCGTGCAGCGGCTTGAATTCAGCTTGCGGGTCCCACCAGCGATGCGCAAGCTCGCTGAATTTCTGAAGTTCGTGCGGATCGGCGTTCGTCATTGATGGTGCTATATCGTTAATGGGGATAGTCAGAGTATATCGGGGAGCCGGCCGGATGGAAGGACTGTCGACTTTTTGGCAGGGCGCGCGGAGAGCCGCCGGCGGCCAAAAGACGGGGCAATTCATTCATGGCCGTAAGCCATAAAAAAAAGCCCTGCTTATGCAGGGCTTTTGTGCAACTGAAACCCGAATTACTGGGCTGCAGTGCCAACCACTTCAACTTCCACGCGGCGGTTCGGTGCCAGGCAGGCAATCAGAGCCTTACGGTTCTTCTGCGAGCAATCCGTCACGACCGGGTTACGCTTGCCCTTGCCTTCCGTATAAACACGGTTGGCTTCGATGCCTTGCGATACCAGGTATGCCTTCACAGCTTGAGCGCGACGCAGCGACAGACGGTCGTTGTACTTGTCCGAACCGATTTTGTCGGTGTAGCCGGTTGCAACGACGACTTCCAGGTTCACGCTCTTGATCTTGGCTGCCAGATCGCTCAGCTTGGCTTTGCCTTCCGGCTTCAGGACAGCTTTGTCGAAATCGAACAGTGCATCAGCTTGGAACGTGATCTTTTGGCTGCTGATCATCGGAGCCGGAGCCGGTGCGGGTGCCGGTGCTGCCGGAGCCTGGGCTACCAGCGCGCCGTCACACTTGGCGTTCGCTGTTGCCGGGGTCCAGAAGCCATTGCGCCAGCAGAGTTCGTCCGTGCCGTTCTTCCACACGTATTCAGCCGTGCCGTTCACCCAGTTGTCATTCGTTGCTTGCTTCGACGCAGCAACCGGCGCAGCCGATGCGGATGCAGCCATAACCGCGGTAGCTGCAACGAACGCGAGCTTTGAAAGTTTATTCATATTTCTCCTCTCGAATTGAGAATACCGCAGAATTACTGCGAACCTTATTGACGAACCCAAGTTTTACGTCGCTCGAAGTGTAACATTGCTGCCACGGCGATTAAGCGCTGACTACACTTCGAACGAAGTCGAACTTCTGCAGCGCATTTTGCCATAGAGCTTAATTCGGACGATAAATTTCTCCCTCAATCATCAAGAGCACAAGTCAACTGTGGCGCTACTGCAACAATAGCGCGTCGTGCACTCCCGATGCTTGCCGAGCGCCAATGTACACGGGATGTATGTCCAATTCAAGGCGTTCTTGAGCCATGGGAAAAGTTAGCCGTCAGTAAGCTCAGGGCGAAAGTGGGCCGCGTGTTAAAATCGCAGAGATGCTCGCCTGTGGTTGGCCTATCGTGCCAGCCCGTTCATAGATACGGATAATGGATCAATTCGCAAAAGAGACACTGCCCATCTCCCTAGAGGAGGAAATGCGCCGCTCCTATCTCGATTACGCGATGAGCGTGATCGTAGGGCGCGCGCTGCCTGATGTGCGCGACGGTCTCAAGCCAGTTCACCGGCGTGTGTTGTTCGCAATGCATGAGCTCAATAACGACTGGAACCGCGCTTACAAGAAATCCGCGCGTATCGTCGGTGACGTGATCGGTAAATATCACCCGCACGGCGACACCGCCGTGTACGACACCATTGTCCGGATGGCGCAGAATTTCTCATTGCGCTACATGCTGGTCGACGGGCAGGGCAATTTCGGCTCGGTAGACGGCGATAACGCGGCGGCAATGCGTTACACCGAAATCCGCATGGCCAAGATCGGGCACGAGTTGCTGGCCGATCTCGACAAGGAAACCGTCGATTTCGGGCCCAACTACGACGGCAGCGAGCACGAACCGCTGATCATGCCCGCGCGGCTGCCCAACCTGTTGATCAACGGGTCCTCGGGTATCGCGGTCGGCATGGCCACCAATATTCCGCCGCACAACCTCAACGAAGTCATCGACGGGTGCCAGTACGTACTGAACCACCCGGAAGCGACGATCGACGAGCTGATCGAAATCATTCCGGCGCCCGATTTCCCGACGGCCGGCATTATCTACGGCATCGCCGGCGTGCGCGAAGGCTATCGCACCGGGCGTGGCCGGGTGGTGATGCGTGCCACGACCCACTTCGAAGAAATCGATCGCGGCCAACGCAATGCGATCATCGTCGACGAGCTGCCGTACCAGGTGAACAAGCGCTCCCTGCTGGAGCGCATTGCCGAGCTGGTCAACGAGAAGAAGATCGAGGGCATTTCCGACATCCGCGACGAGTCCGACAAGAGCGGCATGCGTGTCGTGATCGAGCTCAAGCGCGGCGAAGTGCCGGAAGTGATCCTGAATAATCTGTACAAGAACACGCAGCTGCAGGACACGTTCGGCATGAACATGGTCGCGCTGGTCGACGGCCAGCCGAAACTGCTGAACCTGAAGCAGATGCTGGAGTGCTTCCTGTCGCACCGCCGCGAAGTGATCACGCGGCGCACCGTGTTCGAACTGCGCAAGGCGCGCGAACGCGGCCACGTGCTCGAAGGCCTGGCCGTGGCGCTGGCCAATATCGACGAATTCATCGCCATCATCAAGGCGGCCCCGACGCCGCCGCTGGCGAAGCAAGAGTTGATGACCCATTCGTGGGATTCGCAGACCGTGCGCGACATGTTGGCGCGTGCCAGTGGCGATACCCCCGATGGTTACTCGGCCTATCGTCCGGATGGCCTGGGCGCTCAGTTCGGCATGCAGCCCGACGGCTTGTACCGCTTGTCCGATACCCAGGCGCAGGAAATTCTGCAGATGCGCTTGCAGCGTTTGACCGGCCTCGAGCAAGACAAGATCGTGACCGAGTATCGCGAAGTGATGTCGCAGATCGCCGATTTGCTCGATATCCTCGCACGTCCGGAGCGGATCAAAGTGATCATTGGCGACGAGCTTGCCGCGATCAAGGAAGAGTTCGGCGACGCCCGTCGTTCGCGAGTCGAAATGAACGCGACCGAACTCAATACCGAAGACTTGATCACGCCGCAGGATATGGTCGTGACGATGTCGCATGCCGGCTATGTGAAATCGCAGCCGCTTTCCGAATATCGCGCCCAAAAGCGCGGTGGACGCGGCAAGCAGGCGATTGCGATGAAGGAAGACGACTGGATCGAGACGTTGTTCGTGGCCAATACGCACGACTACATCTTGTGCTTCTCCAATCGCGGCAGGGTTTACTGGATCAAGGTGTACGAAGTGCCACAGGGTTCGCGCAATTCGCGCGGCCGCCCGATCGTGAACATGTTCCCGCTGCTCGACGGCGAGAAGATCACGGTGGTGCTGCCGGTGCGCGAGTTTTCGGCGGACAAGTACATTTTCATGGCGACCTCGCTGGGCACCGTGAAGAAAACCCCGCTGGAGGCCTTTAGCCGGCCGCTCAAGAAAGGTATTATCGCTGTGGGTCTGGACGAAGGCGATTTCCTGATCGGCGCCGCCATTACCGATGGCAAGCACGATGTCATGTTGTTCTCCGATTCCGGCAAGGCGGTGCGTTTCGATGAAAACGACGTCCGTCCGATGGGTCGTGAAGCGCGCGGCGTGCGTGGCATGCAACTCGAAGAGGGGCAGCAGGTGATTGCACTGCTGGTGGCCGAAAGCGAGCAGCAGTCGGTGTTGACGGCCACGGAAAACGGTTATGGCAAGCGTACTCCGATCACCGAGTACACGCGTCATGGACGTGGCACCAAGGGCATGATTGCGATTCAGACCTCGGAGCGCAACGGTAAAGTGGTGGCGGCAACGCTGGTCGAGCCGGAAGGCGAGATCATGTTGATCACCACGGCCGGCGTACTGATCCGCACCCGCGTTTCAGAGATCCGCGAGATGGGTCGTGCGACTCAAGGTGTTACACTCATCAGCCTCGACGAAGGCACCAAGTTGTCCGGCTTGCAGCGTGTAGCCGAGACTGAGGCCGAAATCGATGTCGAAGGCGAGGCGGATGATGAATCCGGCGCGCCGGCTACCCCGGTCGCCGACACGTCAACGGCAGCCGATGCACCGGATGCCTCCGATGCATCTGACTCACCGGACGCGTCGACGGATGCCGAGTAGTGTCGACTAGCGTCATTTAACGCCGGGCAACACGGACGGATAGCAGATTAGGCGGTAAGCATCGGTAACCGGCGCCTGGGCACTTAAATGAGCCTGGACGTCGGCGGTGCATCCGAAACGCAACATATCCCTTAAAATGTACGCCGCACGCAATCGCACAGCGTGAATTTGCGGTGGATGTTGAACTGATTTCTCATGGAGCCAAGATGCAAACACGATTTAAACAATGGATGATGCTGGCGCTGTTCGTACCCACTTTGGCGATGGCGCAAGCTCTGACCGATCAGTCGGCTCCGGTTGCAGCCGGTCCGCTGGATGCGGACAAGCAAGCCGCCATCAAGGATCTGCTGACCTCCATCGACGCAGACAAGCTGGTAAGCGCCATTGCCAATAGCGCGCAAGTGCAAGCCAAGCAATTGGTGCCGGCGATCCTGTCGGATGCATTGACCGAAAACAAGACGCTCACCGACAAGCAGAAGCAAGCTTCGGTGCCCGCACTGCAGAAGAACACCGTGCCCAAGCTGGTGAACGATGCCGGTACCGTGTTCCAATCGGATCAGTTCCGCAAGGACGCGATCCAGGCTCAGTACGACGCCTACGGCAAGTACTACACGACTGCTGAAATCAAAGACCTGACGGCTTTCTATCGCAGCACGACTGGCCGCAAGTTCATCCAGGTTCAAGACCAGGTTGGCCGCGATATCGTTAACGGTTTGATGCAACGTTACATGCCGCAGTCGATTCAATCGACGCGTGCAGAGGCTGACAAGGAAGTGGCTGACGTCAAGCCCGCCAAGTAATTGGCGCTGCGGTACTCGTCGCGGTTCGGCGACGACTGCCGTAGCAGCTAACGCAGCAGCAGCTAATCCAGCAACTGCCGCAGTTTAGTGGATGCAATAATCGGTGAACTGCATCGCGGCTGAACTGCATTGGCGGCACGCAGTTCGCCACGATTATAAAAAAACGCCGGCGCAACCAGCCGGCGTTTCGTTTTTTTAAAAGACTTTACGCGGAGAACCCATGCGCGCGTTCAATTTTTCACCTGGTCCGGCTGCCGTGCCGGTGGAAGTATTGCAGCAAGCTGCCGAAGAAATGCTCGATTGGCGCGGCTGTGGGATGAGCGTGATGGAAATGAGCCATCGCGGTCGCGAGTTCACCGAGATTCACGAGACGGCACTGGCCGATCTGCGCGAACTGCTGCAGGTTCCGGCTAACTATCGTATCTTGTTCATGCAAGGCGGCGCGCTGGCCGAAAACGCGCTGGTGCCGATGAATCTGCTCGGCAAGCACGACACGGCCGACTATGTCGTCACGGGTTCGTGGTCGGAGAAATCGGCCAAAGAGGCGGCTCGCTACGCACGCGTGAACATCGCCGCCTCGACCGAAGGCAATTTCACTTATGTACCGGCGTTCGATCAGTGGCGATTGTCTGCCGATCCGGCTTACGTCCACATCTGTTCGAACGAGACCGTGAGCGGCGTTGAGATGTTCGAGATTCCGAACTTTGGCGCGATTCCGCTGGTTTCGGACGTGTCTTCGCACCTGTTGTCACGTCCGATGGACGTGACGCAATTTGCCGCGCTCTATGGCGGCGCGCAGAAAAACGCGGGGATCGCCGGGCTGACCATCGTGATCGTGCGCGACGATATGCTGGACCGCGCGCTGCCGATTTGCCCGAGCGCGTTCGAGTGGCGCACCGTGGCGCAGAATAATTCCCTGTACAACACCGCGCCGACTTATCCAATTTATATTGCTGGCCTGGTATTCAAATGGCTCAAGCAATTGGGCGGACTGGCGGAAATGGAGCGCATCAACGTCGCAAAATCGACCTTGTTGTATGACGCCATCGACGCGAGCGATTTTTATATCAATCGCGTGGCGCGGCCATTCCGCTCGCGCATGAATGTACCGTTTTATCTGGCTGACGAAAGCCGGAACACCGATTTTCTTGCCGGCGCGCAAGCGCACGGGTTGTTGCAGCTGAAGGGCCATAAGTCCGTCGGCGGCATGCGGGCATCGATCTATAACGCGGTGCCCATCGAAGGCGTTAAAGCGCTGGTCGATTACATGAAGGAATTCGAGCAACGCCACGCGTAACGTGGCCCCGCCATCCTTTTTTTGACGACTGCATGAACCAAGAACCTAAATCCGAGCTGTCCGCCACGGCGGACGCCGAGCTCAACCAGAAGCTGCTGCCCTTGCGCGAGCGCATCGACGCGCTGGACGCGCAGCTGCTTGCTTTGCTTAACCAGCGCGCCGCGGTGGCGTTGGAAGTGGGCGAGGTCAAAAAACATCTGAACGCGCCGGTCTTTCGCCCGGAACGCGAACTGCAGGTGATTGCGGGCCTGCAGAACGCGAGCCGTGGACCGCTACGCGATGACCATATCGCGATGATCTGGCGCGAAATCATGGCGGCCAGCCGCTCGCTTGAGAAAAATATCAGCGCGGCGTTCCTGGGTCCTGAGGGTACATACAGCGAACTGGCGATGCGTGCGCATTTTGGGCATTCCACCCAAGGCGTGCCTTGCCCGTCGATCGACGAAGTGTTCCGTTCGGTCGATGCCGGAGCGGCAGATTTTGGCGTGGTGCCAGTAGAAAATTCCACCGAAGGCGCGGTCTCGCGCACCTTGGATTTGCTGTTGCAATCGTCACTGACGATTTCCGGCGAAGTCGCGCTGCCGATCCAGCACAACCTGATGACCTTGAGCGGTACGCTCGACGGCGTCACCACGGTCTGCGCTCACGCGCAGGCGCTGGCGCAGTGCCAGGGCTGGCTGACGACACACGCGCCGCACCTCGAACGCCGCTCGGTTTCGAGCAACGCCGAGGCGGCACGACTCGCCGCGGGCGATGCGACGATCGCCGCATTGGCTGGCGAACACGCTGCGTCTCGTTACGGTTTGCAGATTGCCTACCCTATGGTCCAGGACGACCCGCACAACCGCACCCGTTTTGTGGTGATCGGCGGCGTGCCTACCGCACCCAGCGGGCGGGATCAGACTTCGCTGATCTTGTCGGTCAAGAACGAGCCGGGCGCGGTGTTCCGCATGCTCGAACCTGTGGCTCGACACGGGGTGTCGATGACGCGCTTTGAGTCGCGTCCTGCGCGCAGCGGCACGTGGGATTACTATTTTTACATCGACCTCGAAGGGCATCGGGACAATCCGCCCCTGGTAGCCGCATTGGCCGAACTCGAACACACCGCGGCCTTTATCAAGATCCTGGGTTCGTACCCCCGGGCTCAATAAGGCCCGACTGTGCAGCCATTCTCTTTCAACAAAATAGTCATTTTCGGGGTCGGCCTGATCGGCGGTTCGCTGGCGCTGGCATTGCGGCGCGCGGGGTGGACAGGCACGGTAGTCGGGGTTGGCCGCACGCCGACGTCGCTGGGCCGAGCGCGGGAGTTGGGGGTGATCGACGAGGCCCTCGCGCTCAATGATCCGGATGTGTTCAGGGTTGCGGCTACGGGTGCAGACTGCGTCATTTGCGCAGCCCCGGTCGCACAGACCTTGCCGCTGCTGCAGGGTTTGGCGCCGTGGCTGGCGCCGCACACGGTCGTCACCGATGTCGGCAGCACCAAATCGGACGCGGTTGCCGCTGCGCGTCTGGCCCTCGGGGCCAAGGTCGGCCAATTCGTTCCGGCTCATCCGATCGCGGGCCGCGAGGCGAGCGGGGTAGACGCTGCGCTCGCCGATCTCTACGTCGGGCGCAACGTCGTGTTGTGCCCATTGCCTGAAAACGCTGCGGCTTCTGTGGCAAGCGTTGCCGCCATGTGGACGGCGACCGGCGCAAACGTCGCTCAGATGAGCGCTGGCGAGCACGATGCGGTTTTTGCCGCGGTCAGCCATCTGCCTCATATGCTGGCGTTCAGTTTTCTCGAGCATATCTTGCGTAGCGCCGACTCCGCGCATAAGTTGGATTATGCCGGCAGCGGATTTCGCGATTTCACCCGGATCGCTGCGGCCAGCCCTGAAATGTGGCGGGATATCTCCATGGCGAACCGCGTTGCGTTGCTTGAGGACATCGATGGCTACCGCACGGTGCTCGATGAACTGCGAGGCATGATTGCGGCGGGGGACGAGGCCGCAGTGAGCGCGTTGTTCGCGCGCGCCAGCACGGCGCGTTCCGCATGGGGCAAGCGCCACACGACTTCCGGCGTCGCCGGCGTTGCGGCTTCGGATTCCACGGTCAGCCCAACCGGTGGCTCCGCCGCGTATCTAACAGCCGTTGCCGAGCCCCATGCCGGCGACAGATCCGGCGACAAATTTTCGGAATAACGATCGATACCGCAATGAAAACACTGGATTTAGGACCGTTCGATCGTGCTGCGGGCGTGGTTCGTCTGCCCGGCTCGAAAAGCATTTCCAACCGCGTGCTTTTGCTGGCCGCCCTGGCAGACGGGACGACGGTGATCGATAACCTTCTGGAGTCTGACGACACGCGGGTCATGCTCGATGCGTTGAAGGCGTTGGGTGTGAGCTGGATGCAGGACCGGGTACAGGACGGCGGCCAATATCGCGTAAGCGGCGTCGGCGGCGTGTTCCCGGTCAAAACGGCCGATCTGTTCCTGGGCAATGCCGGCACGGCCGTGCGTCCGCTCACCGCAGCACTGGCAATGAGCGGCGGCGAATACCGGATTTCCGGCGTGCCGCGCATGCATGAGCGGCCGATTGGCGATCTGGTCGACGGCCTTCGCCAAGTGGGCGCGCATATCGACTATTTAGGCCAGAACGGCTTTCCGCCCTTGGCGATTCATCCGGCTCAACTCGCCGTGGAACGGCCGCTGCGTGTGCGCGGCGACGTGTCCAGCCAGTTCTTGACGGCGCTTTTGATGGCGCTGCCGTTGGTCGCTGCGAACGGCGCCACGATCGAAATCGAAGGCGAATTGATCTCCAAGCCTTACGTCGAAATCACGATTCGCTTGATGGAGCGGTTCGGGGTCGAAGTGAAACGCGACGGCTGGACCCGTTTTCAGGTGCCCGCCGGAGCTCGCTACCATACGCCGGGCCGTTTTTCGATCGAAGGTGACGCTTCTTCGGCATCCTATTTTCTCGCGGCCGGCGCCATTGGCGGCGGCCCGGTGCGCGTCGAAGGGGTCGGGCACAGCAGTATCCAGGGCGACGTGAAGTTTGCCGAGGCGCTCAATCAAATGGGCGCCAACGTGATGATGGGCGAGAACTGGATCGAAGTGCGCGGCGTCGACCGCGAAACCGGCCGATTGACCGCGCTCGATCTGGATTGCAATCTGATCCCCGACGCGGCAATGACATTGGCGGTTGCCGGCCTGTTCGCGGACGGCACCACGACGTTGCGCAACATCGCCAGTTGGCGAGTCAAGGAAACCGACCGGATCGCCGCGATGGCCACCGAATTGCGCAAGCTCGGCGCGCAGATCGAGGAAGGTGCCGATTATCTGCGTGTCACGCCTCCCGCCGTGTTGCTGGGCGGCGCTGCCATCGACACCTACGACGACCACCGGATGGCGATGTGCTTCTCGCTCGCCAGCCTGGGCGGCGTGTCGGTCACGATCAACGACCCGAACTGCGTGGCCAAGACCTTTCCTGACTATTTCGAGCGCTTTCTGACGATCGTCGGCCCGGTTCAAGGTTCGCTATGAGTGTGGTCACTCACTACTCCGCTACCACGCCCGCGCCCGTCATCGCTATCGACGGCCCGAGCGCCTCAGGAAAAGGCACGGTGGCTCAGCGGGTCGCCGAGGAATTGGGGTTCCACTATCTGGACAGCGGTGCGCTTTACCGATTGACCGCGTTGGCAAGCGCGCGGCATCACATCGCCATCGAGCAAATCGAGGCGTTGGCCGAGGTGGCCGGGAATCTGCAAATTGCGTTCCGGGGCGGCGCCGTGTTGCTCGAGGGCCACGACGTTTCGCAGGAAATCCGTGCCGAGGCAATCGGCAATCGCGCTTCGGCGCTGGCGGTGCATGGCCCGGTGCGAGCCGCACTGGTGGCCCGGCAAAGGGCTTTTCGGGCCGAGCCTGGGCTGGTGGCCGACGGACGGGACATGGGCACGGCGATCTTCCCCGATGCGACACTCAAGGTATTTCTCACCGCGAGCCCCGAGGCGCGTGCCGAGAGACGGTATAAGCAATTGATCGGAAAAGGATTTTCTGCTAATATTGAAAACCTGCTCAAGGATTTGCGGGAACGCGATGCGCGCGACAGCAGCCGCTCGACCGCTCCCTTGAAGCCCGCGAACGACGCCATTACGCTCGATACATCGGCGCTGTCAGTCGATGAGGCCGTCACTACCGTGATCGGCTGGTTTGAAGCGTTGACCCGCGGGCATGGGATACACCACAAGCAGTAAACAAGCAGTAAGCACCCGTTGCCGTACCCGTAGTGTTCCGTCTGGTCGTGCGAGCGGAATGTGTTTTTAACCCTTAACCCCGTATGACAGTGAGTGTTACGGCCTTCCAGGTCATTAGCAGGCGCTCCTGACGTACAACTTTCGATCTTTATGTCCGACCTTCAAACCTCTACTCCGAATACCGAATCTTTTGCGGCTCTTTTCGAAGAGTCGTTGTCCCGCCAGGACATGCGCGCAGGCGAAGTTATTTCCGCCGAAGTCGTGCGTGTCGATCACAATTTCGTGGTCGTGAATGCGGGATTGAAATCCGAAGCTTATATTCCGCTCGAAGAATTCCTGAACGACGCGGGTGAAGTTGAGGTGCAAGCTGGCGACTTCGTGTCGGTTGCCATCGATGCGCTGGAAAACGGCTATGGCGACACCATTTTGTCGCGTGACAAAGCGAAGCGTCTCGCTTCGTGGCTGTCGCTGGAAAAAGCGCTCGATAACAACGAACTTGTTACCGGCACGATCACGGGTAAGGTTAAGGGCGGCATGACCGTCATGGTCAACGGCATCCGTGCATTCTTGCCCGGTTCGCTGGTCGATACGCGTCCGGTCAAGGACACCACCCCGTACGAAGGCAAAACCCTCGAATTCCGCGTCATCAAGCTCGACCGCAAGCGCAACAACGTTGTGCTGTCGCGTCGTGCCGTGATCGAGGCGACTCAGGGCGAAGAGCGCGCCAAGCTGCTCGAAACGCTGAAGGAAGGCGCAATCGTTGAAGGCGTGGTCAAGAACATCACCGACTACGGCGCATTCGTTGACCTCGGCGGCATCGACGGCTTGCTGCACATCACCGACATCGCATGGCGTCGTGTGCGTCACCCGAGCGAAGTGCTCACGGTGGGCCAGGAAGTTACTGCGAAGATCCTCAAGTTCGACCAGGAAAAGAACCGCGTTTCGCTGGGTATCAAGCAGTTGGGCGACGATCCGTGGGAAGGCATTTCGCGCCGTTATCCGTCAGGCACGCGCCTGTTCGGCAAGATTACCAATATCACGGACTACGGCGCATTCGTTGAAGTCGAATCGGGCATCGAAGGCCTCGTGCACGTGTCTGAAATGGACTGGACCAACAAGAACGTCGCCCCGAGCAAAGTGGTTCAGCTCGGCGATGAAGTCGAAGTCATGGTTCTGGAAATCGACGAAGACCGTCGCCGTATCAGCCTGGGCATGAAGCAGTGCAAGCCGAACCCATGGGACGACTTCAGCCGCAACTACAAGAAGGGCGATAAGCTGTCGGGCGGGATCAAGTCGATCACCGATTTCGGCGTGTTCATCGGCCTGCCGGGCGGCATCGACGGCCTGGTCCACCTGTCCGACTTGTCGTGGACGGAAACCGGCGAAGAAGCGGTTCGCAAATACAAGAAGGGCGACGAAGTCGAAGCCATCGTGCTTGGCATCGATGTCGAGAAAGAGCGCATTTCGCTCGGTATCAAGCAGCTCGATGGCGATCCGTTCAGCAACTACGTTGCAATGAACGACAAGGGCGCGCATGTGACCGGCACCGTCAAGACGGTAGATGCGAAGGGCGCTGTGATTGTTCTGTCGGGCGAAGTGGAAGGTTATCTGCGCGCGTCGGAAATCAACAACGACCGCGTCGAAGATGCACGCAATGTCCTGAAGGAAGGCGAAACCGTCAATGCTGTGATTATCAACATCGATCGCAAATCGCGCGGCATCAACCTGTCGATCAAGGCAAAAGATGCAGTAGAGACGCAGTCGGCGATGCAAAAACTGCAATCGGACAGCTCGGCAGCCAGCGGTACGACCAATCTTGGCGCGCTGTTGAAGGCCAAGCTGGACGGGCAGAGCCAGTAAGACCGGCTCGCTGGTGCACGATCTATGACCAAATCCGAATTGGTCGCTCATCTGGCAACGCGATTTCCGCAACTTGTCCTCAAGGACGCGGATTTCGCGGTGAAGACGATGCTCGACGCGATGTCCGAGGCGCTTGCCCGAGGCCATCGTATCGAGATTCGCGGTTTCGGCAGTTTTGGGCTGAACCGTCGGCCGTCGCGTGTTGGGCGCAACCCGAAATCGGGCGAAAAAGTGCTGGTGCCGGAGAAATTCGTGCCGCATTTCAAGCCGGGCAAGGAGTTGCGTGAACGCGTCGATCGGCGGGCAGGCGAGCCATTGAAACCGGATAGCGCGAGCGACGATACGTGAAGCGGGCTGACATCCAGAAGATGTCATGCTGTATCTGGTTGAAAGAAGAAGCGCCTGCGGGCGCTTTTTTTATTTCTGAATTTTGCCGCTCGCGCGGCTGTCTCGGGAAATAGCAGTCCTTTCCTTTACAATAGAGGGTCTATAGAAGCGGGCGCCGCACAAAGCCCCTCTAGCCCTTCTAGGCGCGCTTGGTGTCATGCGCATACGATTCCCCATTCGTCCCCATGGGCAACTAAGAGTCTCGATCATGAGGTTTTTCGTCTGGCTGATCCGAATTCTGGTCCTCGTGGTGTTGTTGGTGCTGGCGCTTAACAATACGCAAGATGCGACGCTGAATTTGTTTTTGGGGCACGTGTGGATTGCGCCGTTGATTCTTATTGGGTTCGCGTTCTTCGCGGCAGGTTTGCTTGCAGGCTTGCTCTCTGCTGCCCCCGCGTTGTTTCGTCACAAAATGGAAAACGGGCGTCTGAAGCGCGAATTGAAGAAGACGCGCACGACGGTCGTGGTTCCCGATCAACAGCCGCCGCTGATGTGAGCGCATGAGGTTCGCGCATGCGGTTCGCGCTAGAAGCTGGCGCTTGCGGTCGCACTCAGGTTCGCATGTGAGATGCGCAAGCGGCGTCGAGCATGAAGTCCGCGCATAAGTTCGCATATGAAGTCCCATTAACCGATGTTCTACCAAGCCATGCCCGGCAGTGCGCCAGCGATTGAATCGGATCTCGCGCACGCGTATGGGCGGCTCAAGCATTCATGGATCTAGATTACTGGTGGCTGCTTCTTATCCCTGTTATTTTCGGCCTAGGCTGGATGGCCGCGCGCTTCGATTTGAAGAACCTGCTTTCGGAAAGCGCCAATCTCCCGCGCTCCTATTTTCGCGGCCTTAATTTCCTGCTCAACGAGCAGCCCGATAAAGCGATCGATGCTTTTATCGAAGTGGTCAAGCTCGACCCTGAAACGACCGAACTGCATTTCGCGCTGGGCAATCTGTTTCGCCGGCGCGGTGAAACGGAACGCGCAATCCGGGTTCATCAAAATCTGCTCAAACGCGCCGACCTCCCGACCAATGAACGCGATCACGCGCTTTATGAATTGGGCCAGGATTTTCTCAAAGCCGGATTGCTGGACCGTGCGGAAGAAACGTTTAAGGAAATCAGCGTCGGCCTTTACGCAGTGGATGCGCAACGCGCCTTGCTGACAATTTTCGAGATCGAGAAGGACTGGCGCCGAGCGATAACCTCCGCGACCGACCTGGAAAATGCAGGCGTGCAGTCGTACGGCAAGGAAATCTCACAGTTTTATTGTGAGCTAGCACAAGAGGCGCTCCAGGCCAAACAGCCCGATCAGGCGCGCACTGAACTCGGCCGCGCGCTCAAAGCCAATAGTGGGAATGTGCGTGCCACCATCCTGCTGGGCGAGGTCGAGCAGGCCGCTGGCAACCACACGGCGGCGCTTGCGTATTGGCAACGCATCGAGCAGCAAAACCCGCAATATCTGCCATTGGTGGCCGAGCGCATCATGCAGAGTTATCAGGCGATCGGGCGCGAGGCTGACGGCGCTAAAATGCTCGCAGACTATATCGATCGATATCCTTCCACGGATCTGCTGGATGTGGCGTTCAAGTATGTCTCGGCATTGCACGGCAGCGAAGCCGCGCATATGCTCGCGCGTACCCAGATGCAAAAGTCGCCGACCGCTGCGGGCATGCTCCGGTTGTTCGACGCCCAAATCACGCATGCCGAAGAGCCGCGCCGCACGGAACTCGAGCTCATGCGTAGCCTGGTGTTTCAACGGACCAAGAATCTACCGCGCTATACCTGTCAAAGCTGCGGTTTCAGGGCTCGGCTTTTTTATTGGCAATGCCCGGGTTGTAGCGGCTGGGAAACCTATGCACCGCGCCGGGTCGAGCCGATTGCGAACGTCGCCTGAAAAATCATGGCGACGGTTTAAAATCACGTTTTTCTTCAAGCTGAATTTATATGAAAATCACCATCATCGGCACGGGTTATGTGGGTCTGGTCACAGGCGCTTGTCTCGCGGAGCTCGGTAACGACGTATTTTGTCTGGATGTCGATCCGCATAAAATCGAAATCCTGAACAACGGCGGCGTGCCTATCCATGAGCCGGGCTTGCAGGAAATCATCATCCGCAACCGCGCCGCAGGGCGAATTCATTTTTCCACCGATATCGCCGCCAGTGTCGCTCACGGTGAGGTGCAATTCATCGCCGTCGGTACGCCGCCCGATGAAGATGGTTCGGCGGACCTGCAATATGTACTGGCAGCCGCCCGCAATATCGGCCGCCACATGAGCGGCACCAAGGTCATCGTCGACAAGTCGACCGTGCCGGTCGGCACGGCGGGGCGCGTTGCCGCGGCGATTGCCGACGAGCTCAAGCAGCGCGGCGCGAGCCATGTGTTTTCGGTGGTTTCCAACCCGGAGTTTCTGAAAGAAGGCGCCGCGGTCGACGATTTCATGCGTCCGGATCGGATCGTGCTCGGTTGCGATGAGGATGAACTCGGTCAACTGGCGCGCGAAAAAATGAAACGGCTCTACGCGCCGTTCAACCGCAATCACGAGCGCACGATGTACATGGATGTCCGTTCGGCCGAATTCACCAAGTACGCGGCTAACGCAATGCTCGCGACGCGTATCTCGTTCATGAACGAATTGGCCAACTTGGCCGACCGCGTAGGGGCCGACATCGAAGCGGTACGTCGTGGCATTGGCTCGGATCCGCGCATAGGTTACGACTTTCTGTACGCCGGCTGCGGCTACGGCGGCTCCTGTTTCCCCAAAGACGTCCAGGCGCTGGTGCGCACGGCGAGTGAGTACGACCAGCATCTGCATATTCTGCACGCGGTCGAAGCCGTCAACGATGCGCAAAAGAAGGTGTTGGTGGACAAGATCAAGCGCCGCTTGGGCACCGATCTGACGGGGCGTCACTTTGCGGTGTGGGGCCTCGCATTCAAGCCCAATACCGACGATATGCGAGAAGCGCCGAGTCGGCCGCTAATCGCTGCGTTGCTCGAGTGCGGCGCCTCGGTGAGTGCTTACGACCCCGTTGCGCTTAATGAAGCTCGCCGCGTCTTCGAGTTGGATTTGCAGGAGCGCCCCGAGCAGCGCGCTCGCCTGCGGTTTGCGAATACGCAGATGGAAGCACTCGATGGCGCCGATGCGCTGGTGATCGTCACCGAATGGAAAGCGTTCAAGAGCCCCGACTTCGCATTGCTCAAACAGAAACTGAAGACGCCTCTGGTATTCGACGGACGCAACCTCTACGAGCCGGCCGCGATGACGGAGTTGGGCGTTGAGTATTATGCGATTGGCCGCGCCAACGTTGAAGGCGCTGGAGCCGCGGCATGACCGTCGCTAGCCTGTTGCCGGGTGTGTCCAGTGCGCCGGTCGTGCCGCGTGCGCAACTGGCCGCGGCTCGCGTACTGATCGTCGGCGACGTGATGCTGGACCGTTACTGGTTCGGCGACGTCAATCGTATTTCGCCCGAAGCGCCGGTCCCGGTTGTGCATGTGCAGCGCACGGAGGAGCGGCTTGGTGGCGCAGCCAATGTGGCATGCAACGTGGCGGCGCTCGGCGCGCACGCGGGGCTGCTATGCGTCGTGGGCGTGGACGAACCGGGGCAGCGCATCGTGGAGCTGCTGCAGGAAAGCCAGGTCAAGGCGCATTTGCAGCGCGATCCGAAACTACCCACCACGATCAAGTTGCGTGTACTGTCGCGACAGCAGCAGTTGTTGCGCCTCGATTTCGAGAACACGCCCGATCACGAGGTATTGCTGGCCGGTCTCGCCCATTTTGACGGTTTGCTGCCCGACTACGACGTGATCCTGCTGTCCGACTACGCCAAAGGTGGCTTGACGCACGTGACGCGCATGATCGAAAGCGCGCGCGGCGCCGGCAAAACCGTGCTGGTCGACCCGAAGGGCGACGATTGGGAGCGTTACCGAGGCGCGTCGCTGATCACGCCGAACCGTACCGAATTGCGTGAGGTGATCGGGCGCTGGCAATCCGAAGCCGATCTCGAGGAGCGCATCCATGCGTTGCGCCGCAAGCTCGATTTTGCCGCTTTGTTGTTGACGCGTTCGGAAGAGGGCATGTCGCTCTACAGCGATCAAGGCGTGCTGCATGCGCCGGCCGAAGCACGCGAAGTGTATGATGTTTCGGGCGCTGGCGACACGGTGATTGCGACGGTGGCAACGCTGCTGGCAAGCGGTGTAGCGTTGGTCGACTCGGTGGGATATGCGAACCGGGCCGGTGCGATCGTTGTCGGCAAACTGGGTACGGCGACCGTTACGTATGACGAGTTGTTTCCGGCGTAAAGGACGTTTCATGACTATCATCGTTACCGGCGCAGCCGGTTTTATCGGCAGCAATCTTGTCAAAGCGCTCAACGAGCGAGGTGAACGCGATGTCATCGCCGTCGATAACCTCACGCACGCCGACAAGTTTCGCAATCTGGTCGATTGCGAAATAGCCGATTACCTCGATAAAACGGAATTTGTCGCCCGTTTCGAACGCGGCGACTTCGGCGCCGTGCGCGCCGTGTTTCACGAAGGCGCTTGCTCGGACACGATGGAAACCGATGGCCGCTACATGATGGATAACAATTATCGTTATTCCAGCGAGTTGCTCGACGCCTGTCTCGTCCAACGCGTGCCGTTCCTGTATGCATCGTCGGCCGCCATCTACGGCGGCTCGGACGTTTTCCGCGAAGAGCGCGAGTGCGAGCGGCCGCTGAACGTGTACGGTTATTCGAAGTTCCTGTTCGACCAGCGTGTGCGACGCATCATGCCCGGTGCCGCCAGCCAGATTGCCGGCTTCCGCTACTTCAATGTGTACGGGCCGCGCGAGTCGCACAAGGGGCGCATGGCGTCGGTCGCGTTCCACAACTTCAATCAGTTCCGAGCCGACGGACGAGTGAAGTTGTTCGCCGAATATAACGGCTATGAGCGCGGTCAGCAGACCCGCGATTTCATTTCGGTCGAAGACGTCGTCAAAGTCAAACTGGACTTTCTGGATCACCCCGAGCGCTCCGGTATCTTCAATCTAGGTACGGGCCGCGCGCAGCCTTTCAACGATATTGCCAAGAGCGTGATCAATACCTTGCGAGCGACCCAGGGCGAAGCACCGCTGTCGCTCGATGCGCTGGTCGAGCAGGGGCTGGTCGAATACATCACTTTTCCGGACGCGCTACGCGGCAAGTATCAGTGTTTCACCCAGGCCGATCCGCAGCGTCTGCGAGCGGCCGGCTACGCCGCACCGTTCCTGACGGTGGAGCAGGGCGTCGAGCGTTACGTACATTGGCTGATCGGCCAGCTGTAAGCGGCGTACCCAGCGCGTTACATTGAGGACTCGTTCAGTTGTCTCGCATGCCTTGCCAGGCGTGTGCGAGACACAAATCCGAACCTGTTCATGGAGAGTCCTCATGCTGAAAAAAGTCGTCGTGCTATTGGCCCTGTTGGTCCCAGTCTGGGGCGCGTGGGCCGCTGTCGATGTCAACACTGCAACTGAAGCACAGTTGCAGGATCTGAAAGGCATCGGCCCGTCCACTGCTCGCGCCATCGTCAAAGAACGCACCGACCGCGGTCCCTATAAGGATGCGGACGACCTGTCCAGCCGCGTCAAAGGCCTGGGTGCAAAATCGCTGAGCAAGCTCGAAGCGCAAGGTCTTGAAATTGGCGAGACCGCAGCGCCGGCCGGCAAAGGCAAAAGCGCTGCGCCGGGTGAGTCCGACGTGCGTCCTGCCGCTAAAAATGCTGCCGGCAAGAAATAGTCCTGTGAGACGCGCTTAGTCGACGGCAGAGTGGGCTATGGGCTATGAGCCATGAGCCATGAGCCGTAGCCCCACGGATCACTTCGCCGAGCACAAGGCCGGCTCCTTCAGCCGTCGTTTCAGGTGACGGACTCCCGCAGCAAGCGCTGCGGGCTTTTTGCATGCAGCCTGAGTCTTGAGTCATGCCGCCGGGGGTCATACCGCCAGGTCATGCTGCTGCTTGCCACCGCTTCACCACCGGCTTCACTATCGCGTCTGACACCAGGTCTGACACCAGGTCTGACACCAGGTCTGCCACCGGGCCTGCCACCGCGTCTGCCACATCAAGACGCGCATTCAGCGGCTGCATTACAATCGGGAATATCGAACCGAAATGTGCGCGGGACATTCCACAAATACCTGTGCTTTCGGATGCCCCATGACGTAGCAGCTTCCCTGGTGAGCCATGACCTATAAAACTATCGAAGACACGATCGGCAACACGCCGCTCGTGCAACTGGTCCGAATTCCCGATGATGAAATCCGCCATCGCAACAATGTGATCCTGGGCAAGCTCGAGGGCAACAATCCGGCGGGTTCGGTCAAGGACCGCCCAGCAATGATGATGGTCAAGCAAGCGGAATTGCGCGGTCGCATCAAGCCTGGCGATACCCTGATCGAAGCGACCAGCGGCAATACCGGCATCGCGCTGGCGTTGGCGGCCGCGATCCGCGGCTACAAAATGATCCTGATCATGCCTGAGGACCTATCGCTCGAGCGGCGCCAAAGCATGGCGGCCTACGGCGCGGAAATTGTCTTGACGCCAGTGAAGGGCGGTATGGAATATGCGCGCGATCTGGCCGAGCAAATGCAACGCGAAGGGCGCGGCATCATCCTTGATCAGTTCGCCAATGCCGATAATCCGCTGGCCCATTACGAAAGCACGGGGCCGGAAATTTGGCGCGACACCGAGGGACGGGTAACGCACTTCGTTTCGGCGATGGGCACCACGGGCACCATCATGGGGGTATCGCATTATCTGAAAGAGCAGAACCCGGAGATCCAGATCGTCGGTGCGCAGCCCGAAGATGGGTCGCGCATCCCCGGTATCCGCAAATGGCCGGAGGCTTACCTGCCGAAAATTTTCGACCGTAGTCGGGTCGATCGGATCGAAAGCGTAAGCCAGTCGGCATCCGAATCGATGGCGCGAAAAATGGCGGCTGTGGAAGGGATTTTCTGCGGCATATCTTCGGCGGGCGCATGCGAAATCGCGCTGCGCATTGCGCGTGAAGTCGAAAATGCGACGATCGTCTTTGTCGTCTGCGACCGAGGCGATCGCTACTTGTCGACCGGCGTGTTCCCGGCCTGACGGGTGATGTGCCCTGACTGACTTGCCTGTCCGGGTACGCAGGCAAGTCAGGAGCGCCTCTACTGGGACGCTGGCATCGGCGCGTTTGGCGCGAGACCTGTTGGACCCGAACCCATCGAGCCTGAGCGCATAGAACCCGAGCCCATAGAACCCGAGCCCATGGAACCGGAGCCGGTTGAGCCCGAGCCCGTCGGCGCAGGCTTATAAACCGGCGGCGGCAGTTTGGTTGGCACGCCCGATTGCGGGCTCACCGAGTTCGGCACTCCGCCCGGGGAGATCGACTGCACCTGCATCCGTGCATCAACCTGCTGGGCCAGCTCATGGACCGCCTGCGCATAGAAGAAGCTGCGGTTATAGCGGGTCAGCACATAAAAATTCTGCAGTCCGAGCCTATATTCGGTCGCGCGGCCGGGGCTTGGCAAATCGATCACGGTAATGGGCGTGCTAAGTTCATCGGCTACGCGCACATTCGGCTCGTCGAGCAGCATCCCGGCTCGCAGCAATTGGCTGAGCTGCCAATGCGGCGTCGCTTGGCCGTCCGCAGCAGCCTGCGCGATACCTACGCTACCGGCGTCGTCGCGAAGATGCCATTCCACCGGACGTCCCGGTTCCCAGCCCTGCTGTTTCAAATAGTTCGCCACACTCGCAATCGCATCGGCCGGATTGCCGCGCAGATCGACCGGCCCATTGCCGCTGAAACTCACCGCATACTGAAGGATGCTGCTGGGCAGGAATTGCGGGATGCCGATGGCGCCCGTGTACGAGCCCATCAGCGTAGTGGGATCGATTCCCGCGTTGCGGGTCCAAACCAGATAGTCTTCGAGATTCTTGCGGAACGTGGCCTGCCGATCGCCACGATTGGGCGTGTCGGGATAGCTGAACGCCAAGGTGGTCAGCACGTCGAGTACCCGGAAGTTACCCATATAGCGGCCGTAGATGGTCTCGACGCCGATAATCCCGACAATGATTTTGGCCGGCACGCCGGTTTGATCAGAGACCTGTTGCAAAGCCGCCTGGTTATCGCGCCAGAACTTGACGCCGGCGTTGATCCGGATCGGCTCGATAAACCGCGCCTCATAGGCACGCCAGTTTTTCTGCCCGGGCACGGCTGCGGGCGTAACCAGCTTGACGGCGCTGGCCGAATAGCTGACCCGGGCGAACAGGTTGCGCAGCGCATCCGGATCGAAATCGTAACGCGCGACCATGTCGTTGATAAAGCGCTAGACGGCCGGATTACCCACATAACGCTGCGGCACGATTTCTTCCTCGAACACCTGGGGCTGTCCCGTGGTGGGCGAGGTAGGAGGCGGATTTTGTGGCGCTTGGGCCAGCGCCGCGACGCTTTGCGCGAGAACCGTGGCGAATGCAAGCTTGAAGAGGATGCGGGCGGTCATGTGCCCCGAAAAGAAACGCGTGACGGTCATATTCGCGATGGCTTGGACCATATTCGGGTTAGTCAGAAGAGTGTGAGGCAGTATAACCGACGGCGCTGTGGTAATTTATGGCATCGGGCATTACCAATAAAACATAAACGGAGATCGCGATCGTCAATCGAGCGCGCCGGTAATTTGTTCCTGTGCGGGCGATGCTTTTTCGCTACACGCTCGACAATCCCGGTGCTGGAATGCGATGCCAGCCAAGCTGGCGTCGTGCGTCGATCTGGCGGGTGCAAGGGGTTCATATGGCTACTGGTTTCTTTACCCACGCGGATTGCCTGTTGCACGACATGGGCGAATGGCACCCTGAGTCGCCGGCGCGCCTGCGGGCAATCGAAGATCAATTGATCGCAAGCCGCATCGATGCGCTGCTCGAGCGTCGCGACGCGCCATTGGCCGAGGACGCCGATCTGCTGCGCGTGCACTCCAAGGCGCATGTCGATTTCATCCGCGAACTCAGCCCGCAATCGGGGCAGGCGGAAATCGACCCCGACACCCTGATGAACCCCCACACGCTGCAGGCCGCGTTGCGCGCCGCGGGTGCGGCCGTTGCTGCCACCGATGCGGTGCTGGCGGGCGAACTCGACAACGCATTTTGCTCGGTGCGCCCGCCAGGCCACCACGCCGAACCGCAGCGTTCCATGGGTTTTTGCATCTTCAACAACGTAGCGATTGCCGCGCGGCATGCGCTGGAAGTCCATGGCCTTGAACGCGTCGCCATCATCGACTTCGATGTGCATCACGGCAATGGCACCGAAGCGGCGTTTGCGAACGATCCCCGGGTGTTGATGTGCAGCTTTTTCCAGCACCCGTTCTACCCTCACAGCGGCACGCAGAATATCGCCCCCAACATGATCAATGTGCCGCTGCCGGCGCGCACGGCAGGCCCGGCGGTGCGCGAGGTGTTCGAGACGATCTGGTTGCCGGAGCTGGAGGCGTTCCGGCCGGAAATGCTGTTTATCTCCGCGGGTTTCGATGCACACCGCGAAGACGATTTGGGCGGCATGGCGCTGGTAGAGGCCGATTACGCGTGGCTGACCACTCGGCTCAAACAGGTTGCCGAGCGGTATGCGCACGGCCGCATCGTCAGTTGCCTCGAAGGCGGCTACAACCTCTCGGCGCTGGGCCGTAGCGTGGTGGCTCATCTCAAGGCGCTGGCCGACATCTGAAGTTCTCTTAATGCGGTGCGGGAGTTGCGATGACTGATCTATATGCGGAAGGACTCGACCGGAATCCGGCCAACTTTGTCGCTCTCACGCCGCTGAGCTTTATCGAGCGCAGCGCGGCAGTCTATCCGGACTACCCCGCGGTGGTCCATGGCGCAATACGCCGCACATGGGCGCAGACGTATGCGCGATCGCGTCAACTGGCTTCGGCCTTGGCGCAGCGTGGGCTGGGAGCGGGCGACACGGTGGCCGTGATGCTGCCGAATATCCCCGCAATGGTCGAGGCGCATTTCGGCGTACCGATGTCGGGCGCGGTGCTCAACACGCTCAACACCCGGCTCGACGCGCAGACCCTCGCGTTCATGCTCAATCACGGCGAGGCAAAGGCGGTGCTGGTCGACCGCGAATTCGCGGCTATCATCCGTTTCGCGCTGGCGATGGTGGAGCGGCCGATCTTGGTGATCGATGTCGATGACCCGGAATATCACGGCGCGGGAGCGCGTGTCGGCGAAATCGAATATGAAGATTTCATCGCCGCGGGCGACCCGGAATTCGCCTGGCTTCGGCCCGCCGATGAGTGGCAAGCGATCTGTTTGAACTACACCTCAGGCACTACGGGCAACCCCAAGGGGGTGGTCTATCACCATCGCGGCGCTTACACCAACGCGATCAGCAATGTGCTCGAGTGGGACATGCCCAAGCATGCTGTGTATCTATGGACGTTGCCGATGTTTCACTGCAACGGCTGGTGCTTTCCCTGGACGGTGGCGGCGCGCGCGGGCGTGAACGTGTGCCTGCGCAAGGTCGACGCGGTCACGATTTTCGATCTGATCCGGCGTGAACAGGTCAGCCACTATTGTGCCGCGCCGATTGTTCATAACCTGCTCGTCAACGCGCCCGCGCCGCTCAAAGAAGGCATCGCGCACCGCGTGCACGCGATGGTGGCGGGCGCGGCGCCACCCGCGGCCATGATAGAAGGCATGGAGGGACTGGGCTTCGAGTTGACCCACGTCTATGGCTTGACCGAAACCTACGGACCCGCTGCCGTCTGTGCGTCGCATGCCGATTGGAAGCAACTGGAGATCGGCGAGCGGGCCCGCCTGAACTCGCGGCAGGGCGTGCGGTATCACTTGCAGGACGCGGTCAGCGTGCGCGATCCGCACACGATGGAAGCGGTGCCATCCGATGGCGAAACGATGGGTGAGATCATGTTTCGCGGCAACATCGCGATGAAGGGGTATCTGAAAAATCCCACGGCGACGCAAGAGGCCTTTGCCGGCGGCTGGTTTCACACCGGAGATCTCGCGGTTTGTTATCCGGATGGCTACATGAAAATCAAGGATCGCAGCAAGGACATCATCATTTCCGGCGGCGAGAATATCTCAAGCATCGAAGTCGAATACGTGATGTACCGCCATCCGGCCGTACTCGCTG